>Ga0194117_10000249_pt1 | contig 74501 bp, 76 predicted proteins | sample TA2MahsurfametaG_FD_160579 | JGI IMG/M metagenome (GOLD analysis project Ga0194117, IMG submission 160579) | Freshwater microbial communities from Lake Tanganyika, Tanzania - TA2015009 Mahale N1 surface | ecosystem: Environmental > Aquatic > Freshwater > Lake | place: Tanzania: Lake Tanganyika... | reverse complement strand
GTGGTTCTCGCGAATTGGCATAATTGTGCTGCCACCGCTGGCATTTGTTATTACAAAGCGAATCTGTCTGTCATTACAACGCAAAGACCGCGAGCTAGTACTACATGGCAGAGAGACTGGCCGTTTGGTTATGATGCCACACGGTGAGTTTGTTGAGATTCATGAAGAGTTAACTCCAGAGAGGAAATACACACTCACCCAACATGAGCAGCCGGTTGCTATTGAGATGGTGAAGGAGGATGCTCGGGGTGTATTAAATCCAAAGGGAATTAGAGCCAAAATACAAGCCCGTTTCAGTGCTGCAAATGCCGAAAACATCGCCAAACCAACCGCTACTGAGCTAAAAGAGCTTGAGAGTGGTCACCACTAACTCTTAACTGCTCGTTTTTTCACCTTTAGATTAATGATTTAGGCTCGCTTATAATCAAGCAAATGAACACCTCACTCTGGCAGGGCAAATCAGAGATCACCTATCGATCTGCTATTGCCAAAAATGACTCCTTTGATATTTCAATTATTGGTGCTGGCTTTAGTGGCTTATGGAGTGCCTACCACTTAAAACAATTACAACCTGCGCTGAAAATTGCTATCTTTGAAAAAGAGTATGTTGGCTTTGGAGCAAGTGGCAGAAATGGTGGCTGGGCCTCTGCTGAGTATCCAACCTCAGGAAGAAGATTAATTAATGAGCATGGCCTTGATAGCTACAAACAGTTGCGTACGGCATTAACTAATTCCATAGATGAGATTGGCCAGATTGCCAGTTTGAATAAATGGCAGATTGATTATGCCAAGGGCGGATCCCTTCTCTTTGCAACTAACAAAGCTCAATTAGCTCGAATCTCTGCTGAGATAGATGATGAACATCAACTGCTCTCTAAAGCGCAGGTAAAAGAGATGGTAAATATCCCGTCAGCACTAGGTGGAGTTTTTACACCACACTGTGCGGCATTAAATCCATTTTTACTATGTCAATCACTAGCAGCTCATTTAGAAAAGCAAGGGGTAGAAATCTTTGAAAATTCTGAAGTCACTAAGATCCAAAAAGGTCAAATAATTGTAAATGATTTTAAGGTCAGAAGTGAAATATCAATTAGAGCTACCGAGGCATTTACACCGAGAGCTTGGCAAGAAAACAAACAGATTCCAATTTACTCACTTATGGTGGCAACTGAGCCGTTATCTAATGAGCTTATGGCGGAAATCAAAAACTATAGTCGGGCCACATTGCAGCAAGCTTGCCACTTAATCACCTACGCCCAATTTACCGGTGATAACAGATTGGCTTTAGGGGGCCGTGGTGTTAGATATAAATTATTCTCTCGTCTATCGGAGCGAAGTGAGGTTGATAATCGAATGCATTCGGCACTGGAAAGAAGAGCTCGGGCCTGGTTTCCACAATTGTCAGGCACTAAATTTGAGTATCGCTGGGGTGGACCGGTCGCGTTAACTCGAAGGTGGCAGTCGTATTTAAATTTTGATAGAAACTCTGGTGTTGCCCAAATTGGTGGCTATGTTGGAGATGGTGTGACTTTGTCCTATCTAGTTTCCAAAACTTTGGCACAAATCATTAGCAATAAACCCACGCCAAATCTTGCCTTTATCGATCAAAAAATTGGTAAGTGGGAGATTGAACCTATTCGCTACTTTGCAGTTAATGCCGGCTTTAAAGCCACTGTAGCCGCCGATTATGAGGAGCGGATAACTAATCGGCCGAGTTTGCTTGCCGCCTTTATCGATCCTTTAATAAATAGATGATTACTTCCTTGCTAAGACCTCATCCAGGGCTACCAATGTTTTGGCCATTACCTTAGGCACCCATCTAGCTGAGCTTTTCACAGTTGGCCAATTTGTAAGCAGTGCGTTCCGGCCATCCCAACTTTCAACCACCAAGGTAGAGTCTGCACTTAATGGTGTTAACTCATAGCGCCAAATATTTCGCAATATATGACGCCAGGCAATCACTCTTTGATCTTCAAACTCGATCACCTGATTTCTAATTGCATATGGAATGCCATAAAGCATTCGCATACCAAACTTGGCGCCTAGGTAAAGTTTTTTAGGCCCAGAGATCCTACCTTTAACCATGCCAGATCCATCCATTAAGGAGTGATTTGCTGGATTTGCGATAAATTCGAAAATTTTATTAGCTGGTTGATCAATTATTAATTGTGCCTTATAAAAGTATGGCACTTGAGTATCTATAATTTCAGCTTTCCTGCTCATGACTACTAGTTAGTGAACGGAATTTGAGGGTTTTTCATACTCCAAGACTAATCCCATAATTGAAATAATTAAAGATCCAAGTGCAATCAGTACCAACCACCAACCAATAATTAACCCTAAACCAAGTGCTCCGGCAGAGAGTGCAACTGGGAGTGGCCACCAAGAGTGCGGCGAGAAAAATCCAATCTCGCCGGCTGAGTCTGCAATCTCACCTTGTAGATTATCTTCCGGCAGTAAGTTACCTAATCTTCGGTCGGTAAACCAAAGATAAAACCCAACAATTAAGGCGAGTCCAGCGCTTAACGCAATAGCTGTTATGCCAACCGCTTCCCCGCCTAATTGCCAGTAAACCACAGTAATGATTGCATAAAAAATTGATAGGCCGACAAATAAAATCCAACTGGTTTTCATTAGTGCTTAGCTTTCTCAGCCATATGCGGATAGTGAAGATCAAAGGCTGGTCGTTCACTTCTAATTCTTGGCATTGAGGTGAAGTTATGTCGAGGTGGTGGACATGAAGTTGCCCACTCTAATGATGAGCCATATCCCCATGGATCATCAGTTGCAACCTTAGATGAAGTCCTTGAAATCCAAATATTTATGAAAAATGGAATCATTGACAATGCCAGTAAACCAGAACCAACTGTAGACACCATATTCATAAAGGTAAAGCCATCAGAGGCTAAGTAATCTGCGTATCGACGAGGAAAACCTTTAATTCCTAGCCAATGTTGGATTAAAAATGTTATGTGAAAACCAAAGAACAAAGTCCAAAAATGAATTTTGCCTAAAGTCTCATCTAGCATTCTGCCAGAGAACTTTGGCCACCAGAAGTAAAAACCAGCAAACATGGCGAAAACCACCGTACCAAATAACACATAGTGAAAGTGCGCAACTACAAAGTAGGAGGCTGAGACCGCAAAATCAAGCGGTGGGCTAGCCAAAATAACCCCTGTTAATCCACCAAATAAGAATGTGACTAAGAAACCAAGTACAAACAACATTGGAGTTTCGAAGGTGACAGATCCTCGCCACATGGTGCCAATCCAATTGAAGAACTTAACCCCGGTCGGTACCGCAATCAAAAATGTCATAAAGGAGAAAAATGGCAGCAGAACCTGTCCGCTGGCGTACATATGATGAGCCCAAACCGCAACTGAAAGAGCTGAAATTGCAATAGTTGCTGCAATTAATCCCTTGTAACCAAAGATTGGTTTACGACTAAATACTGGCAAAATTTCAGTTGCAATACCGAAAAATGGCAGTGCCAAAATGTAAACCTCAGGATGTCCAAAAAACCAAAATAGATGCTGCCACAACATTGCGCCGCCATTTGCGGGATCGAAGATATGTGAACCAAAGAGACGATCAGATTCCAGTGCTAAGAAAGCAGCTGCTAATGGTGGAAATGCGATTAAAACTAAAATCGATGTCAAGAGCACATTCCATGAGAAAATTGACATTCTGAACATCGTCATGCCGGGCGCACGCATCGTTAATATCGTGGTTACAAAGTTAACACCACCAAGAATCGTTCCTAAACCACCAATTGCAAGTCCAACTAACCATAAATCTGCACCAATTCCTGGTGAGTACTCCCCACTGGAAAGAGGCGCGTAAGCTGTCCACCCAAATGATGCAGCTCCACCTGGAGTTAAAAATCCAATAAAGGCCATCGTCCCACCAAATAGATATAACCAATAAGAAAGCATATTCAATCTAGGAAATGCCACATCCGCTGCACCTATTTGTAACGGCATAATTACATTTGCAAAACCAACAAATAAGGGAGTGGCAAACATAAGTAACATGATGGTGCCATGCATTGTAAATATCTGGTTGTACTGCTCATTACTTAAAAACTGCATGCCCGGACGAGCCAATTCACCACGAAGCAGCATCGCTAAAATTCCACCAACTAAGAACCAAGTAAAAGAAGTAATCAGATATAAATAACCGATGGTCTTATGGTCAGTTGAGGTTAGCCACTTCACTAGCAACTTTCCCTTAGAGGTTGGTGCAGGCGCAGGTCTGCTAGCAGAGATTGTGGGACGTTGTGCGTAGGTTGTCATGCGACGGCTGCTTTCTCTTCGGCTACTAATTCTGCAATATAAGTTTGATACTCCTGTGATGTCACAACTTTAACATTAAATAACATTTGAGCATGATTTCTGCCGCACAAAATATTGCAACGACCTGGATATGTGCCTAATTTGTTTGCTGTAAACTCTAACTTGTTTGTTACCCCAGGAAGATTCTGCATTTGAATCATAAAAGCTGGAATCCAGAACCCATGCACTACATCATTGGCATCGAAAGTAAAGCGAACTTTTTCTCCCTGTGGCAAATATAAAGTGGGAGGTTGAGCTGGAGTTCCAGTTACTGCGACGCTCTTAAAATCACCAGCATCTCGGTGCTTAAACTGCCAAGACCACTGGAAACCAACCACATCTATGAAGTGGGAGACTTGAGAGTCTGGTGAAATTTTAACTATTCGAGATTCCCGTTGCACGGTGAAGTAAAACAGGGCTGCCACAATTAAAAAAGGAATTACTGTGTATGCCACCTCAACTGGGATGTTGTACTGAGTTTGTTTCGGAAAATTATCATCTTTTTTGCGGTGAAAGAAAACTGGCCACAAAATCAAAATTAAAGTGATAACGCCAACCACCGCAGCAGCAATCCAAGCACCCTGCCATAGTGATAACGAATGATCATTGACGCTTGATAATCCTTCTTCAAACCCAAGACCTGAAACGTCCGCCTGGGCACAACCAGAAAGTAAGACTGTCATTGCCAGCAGGCGGACTGAGGTTTTTCGGTGAGGCAGATGCATAAGGTTAAGGATAACCTTCTGCTTTAGCAATGTCGCACTGGAGCAGAGAGGGGCAGCGGGTGGTTCGCATCACAGGCAACTTCCAGCAGGAACGGCAGTTACACCCTGCCGCTTTCAACCTTTTGCCGGAATTATTTGATAAGGGTTGGCATGAGCCTTCTAAGTTAAATCAAAATTCTCGCCAAAGCGCCATTTTGTTGCAGCAATCTAAAGAAACTTTTGCGTCTTCCCTAAAAGTAAAAGTTTCTGAGATCGAGTTCTTAGGGGAAGCAGAGCTTGGATTCCAATTAGGAATCCAAGGACTCTTAAAACAAAGAAGCAAACTGTTTTACTCAGCCATTGATCGTCAGGAAGTTTTTGCAGTTGCAAAAACTGAAGAAAACCAAGGTCGCACTATCAACGAATTACCGGTTGATAATCAAGGAGTAATTCAAATAGGTAAATTCTCAATAGATGGTGTTTTGGTATGGCAGATAGCCAATGGTGAGACTGGCAATAAGCAACCTGCGCCAAATGTAGATTGTCAAATTTTTGCCGACTGTACAAGCAGTGGGGTGGATTTACTGCCGGACTTTGACTATCAGACTGGTTTATTTGATAGCACAAGTTGGGCTGGACCATCTGGTTTAGGCATATTGGTCATTAAATCCAACTCCAGCTGGCGCAATCCACTTCCCCACAATGATTTACTGCGAGTTCCTAATTCCTATTCCCTTCCCTTGGTATTAGCCAGTGCGGTAGCGATTGAAAACTACCCTAAAGATCAAGATATAAGAGCTGAGTTAAAAGAGTACATAATTAATTTCATCTCTAATCAAATCAAAGATGTAGATATAGCCTCTAATCTATCAGGGCTTAGTAAACAGATCTCGATCTCAATTAAATCAGTGGAAGCAGATCGACTACTTTTGGCACTTGAAGAGGCCGGTTTTTCAGTGGATTCAGGATCGGCCTGTAGGTCTGCTGATATGCAACCTAGCCATGTATTAGCTGCCATGGGTAGACCAATTGTTGGCAATATTCGATTAACTTTACATAAAGAACTAAATAAAGAGGTTGTCAAAAATTTTTGCCAAGCTCTAAAGAGCGCTATTGAAAATTTGCGCCGCTAAAATCAGAGATTAATTAAAGGAATCTCCACAAGCACAAGAGCCTTGTGCATTTGGATTATCTATTGTGAAACCCTGTTTTTGGATTGTGTCGACAAAATCAATTGAGGCACCCATTAAATAAGGGGTACTCATCTTGTCTGTTACTACCTTTACTTTTCCACTAGCGAACTCACTGATGCTATCGCCATCTAATTGACGATCATCGAAGTAGAGTTGGTAGCGAAGTCCAGAGCAACCACCCGGCTGAACTGCAACCCGAAGGCTTAAATCATCTCTACCTTCTTGTGTCAAAAGTGCCAACACTTTTTCAGCAGCCACATCAGTTAATGAAATTCCCTTGGTCGAAATTTCAGCATCTGCAGTCACTGAGGTCTCTGTGCTCATACTCACTTCTCTCCCATGTTTGCTAGGCTCATATGTTACTAGTAGTTGCAGATGATTTCAGCACCAAAAGCTGTGAGCGTTTACACTTATCTCTATGGGAATAACTGATCTTTTACTGCTTGGTAAAGAGGCTGACCTAGGCAGCGAGCGCGGCGTCTCCTGTGATGGCACGTTGCCCTCACCAAGTGATCCTGAGTTAGTCGGACGCGCAATCAAGGCTAGATCTTCCTTGGGAGATCGAGCCATGATTTTAGGCCACCATTATCAACGTGATGAGGTAATTGCCTTTGCCGATCTTAGAGGTGATTCATTTAAGTTAGCTCAGGCGGCGGCAGATAATCCGAGTGCTGAATTTATTTTCTTTTGCGGGGTGCACTTCATGGCTGAAAGTGCCGATATTTTAACTACCAAAAACCAAAAAGTTATTTTGCCCGATCTTGCTGCTGGTTGCTCAATGGCAGATATGGCCACCGCAGCTCAAGTAGAGGATTGTTGGCAGGTATTAGAAAAATTAGAGGTGGCTAAAAAAACTATTCCTATAACTTATATGAACTCATCGGCGGCAATAAAAGCCTTTACAGGAAAAAATCATGGCGCAGTCTGTACATCCTCTAACGCTATGCGCGCCATGAAGTGGGCATTTGAAAAGGGTGAAAAAGTATTATTTTTACCAGATCAACACCTTGGCCGAAATACTGCAGTTTTATCCTTAGGCTTAAAGCTAGAAGATTGTGTGATTTGGAATCCATGGAAACCAAGTGGTGGCTTAAGTGAGGCACAAATTAAAATGGCCAAAGTTATTTTGTGGCGCGGACATTGCTCCGTTCATGGCAGATTCACGGTTGAAAATATTGAAAATGTTAGAAGAGTATTGCCTCAGGTAAGGGTACTGGTCCATCCAGAGTGCCAACATGAGGTGGTAGCAATGGCTGATGTTGTCGGTAGCACTGAGATGATTATCAAAACTGTGAGCGACTCTCCATCGGGTAGTAAGTGGGCCATTGGGACGGAGTTAAATCTTGTCCAACGTCTTGCCCGAGAAAATCCTGATAAAGAGGTTGTCTTTCTGGATAAAACTGTTTGCTACTGCTCAACCATGAATCGAATTGATCTACCACATCTAGTTTGGGCGATGGAGGCACTGGTAGCCGGGCGGGTAGTAAATCAGATTAAGGTTGATGATCAGGTGGCAAGGCATGCAAAAGTTGCATTAGAACGAATGTTGGCTCTACCTTAATCACATGGCTGAGAAAAAAGGCAAACCAACTCCAAAGCGCAAAGAGGCAGAAGCTAAGTTAAAACTCTCACCGCTATCGCCAACTGCGAGTAAAGATGCCAAGCGCGCTCTCAAAGAACAAGCTCGAATTCGAAGATTAGAGTCACGCGCTGCCTATATGCGTGGCGAAGAGAGCGCACTGCCATACCGCGATAAGGGGCCGGCTCGTAGATTTGTTAGAAATTATATTGATGAGCGCCGAAGTATCTCTGAATACTTTTTAGTTTTAATTATGTTGGTTTTATTCCTAACAATTATTCCAATCCCAGCAGTTCAACTAGCTGCGGTTGCCTTGATGTATAGCTCAATGATTTTCATGACGGTAAATGGAATTTTTCTCTCACGAAAATTAAAAAAGCTAGTGGCCGAAAAGTACCCAGGAGAGCCAACCAAAGGTATTGGTATGTATGGTTGGATGCGATCTACCCAACTTCGTAGATTACGAGCGCCAGCCCCACAGGTAGGGCCAACTGGAAAGGGTTAGAAAAAGTAACCCCTACGCTCTTGGTTTGGGGCTAATTGTTTTAGCTGGATCAGTGATTATCACGCCAGCAAGTGCCTGATCAATCTCATTAATAATCGACTGATCAAGTTTTACCCCGGCTGCCTTTACATTCTCTTTAATTTGAGATGGCTTAGTTGCCCCAATAATAGCGCTAGATACATTTTGATTTTGCAATACCCAAGCAAGCGCTAGCTGAGCCAAAGTTAAATCAACCTTTTTAGCAATTGGAATTAATTGCTGCACCGCTGTTAATATCGGCTCTTTCATAAATCCTGCAATAAAATCCTTACCACCTTTTTTATCGGTAGCTCGAGAGCCAGCTGGAACTTTTTGACCAGGCAGATACTTACCGGTTAATACTCCTTGGGCAATTGGCGACCAAACTATTTGGCCAATTCCCTCTTTTTGGCTCAACGGTACAACCTCAGATTCAATTACTCGCCACAACATAGAGTATTGAGGTTGGCTGGAGATAAATCGGTAGTAACCCTTTTGATCTTGAATCTTAAGCGCGGCCGCAATTTGCTCTGCATTCCACTCTGAGAAACCAATGTATAAAACTTTGCCTGATCTAATTAGGTCATCAAAAGCACCAAGTGTTTCTTCAAGTGGGGTCTCATAATCAAATCGATGGGCTTGATAAAGATCTACGTAATCAGTATTTAAGCGCTTAAGGGATGCGTTGCAAGATTCCACAATGTGCTTGCGAGAAAGACCACGATCGTTTTTTCCAGTACCGGTTGGCCAATAAACTTTGGTAAATAGTTCATAGGATTCACGCTTAACCCCCTTTAATGCCTTACCCATAACAGTTTCAGCTTTTGTGCCAGCATATACATCGGCAGTATCTAAGGTAGTAATCCCCAAATCAAGGGCTGCTTTAACGCACTTAATCGCTGCATCAGATTCAATTTGCGAGCCATGGGTAATCCAGTTTCCATAGGTGATCTCTGAGATGTACATTCCAGAGCTACCCAAGCGTCGGTACTCCATTTGCTGACTCCTCTTTATCTGATTTGTAGGCATTTAAAGTAGCACTAAAAAGTATTGGAGAAAACCTTAAATTTAAGATTCTTTACTAGCGCACCCTTGATGGCACAAATGGCAGGGCTACCACTTCAAAAACTGAATCACGTCCCCGTACATCAACCATGACCTTATCGCCCTGTGAAATTTCTGAACTGATTAAAGCCAGCCCGATTCCCTTCTTTAATGAGGGTGAAAATGTGCCGCTAGTTACCTGACCTATTAATTTTCCACTTTGAGCTTTAATCTGCATATCTTTACGGGGAATGGCTCGATCGGTAGCTAAGATTGCCTTTAAGTTATGACTGGTGCCATTTTGTTTTTGGTCCAACAAGATTTGTTTGCCAGTAAAACTTGATTTAGTCAAATCTACCGCCCAACTTGCTGAGGCCTGGATTGGTGAAATATCGAGAGTTAGTTCATGTCCATGCAATGGATAACCCATCTCAGTTCGTAGTAAATCTCTAGCACCTAATCCACATGCTGCCCCACCTAAACCAAGTACTGAATTCAACAATAGATCCCATATCTTGCCGGCATCTTGCCAAGTGGGAATGATTTCGAAACCAAGCTCTCCGGTATATCCAGTTCGACATAAAATCGCATCGGTGCCATCAAAATTACTCTTGCTAAATGCCATGTAATCAAGTGAGGAAGCAACTCCTAGCCTGTTTAATAAATCAACTGACTTTGGCCCTTGAATTGCAAAGACTGCAAATTTTTCATGTAAGTTTGCTACCAAAATCTCGGCCGGTGCATTAGCTCTTAAAATCTCATAGACGCTAGCGGTGTTGGCTGCATTAGGAATAAGAAAAAAATCTGAATCTGAGTTACGGTATGCGATTAAATCATCAATCACCCCGCCTTTGGAATTACACATCAATGTGTACTGTGCTTGGCCATCTATAATCTTGTTTAGATCATTAGTAAATTGCTCATTCAAAAAGTTTGTAGCACCTTGGCCAATCACTGAAATTTTCCCCAAGTGGGAAACATCGAAAATCCCTACGCTATTTCGGACGCAGTTGTACTCTTCAATTGCACCTGTTTTTGGGTACTCAATTGGCATCAGCCAGCCACCAAAATCTGCCATCTTGGCGCCTAAGGCCCGGTGTTTGTCTACAATTGGCGAATTCCTCATGAGTGAAACCTACACTTCATGTGCTGCATTAAGTAGATTACTGATCCTCATTCTTAGACGACAACTTTTGAGGTAAATCACACCGTAAAATATCCTCTAGGCTTGAGCAATTGAATTGAGGCTTACCGAGTTAAATTGGAGTTAGAGTGGTCAAGGTAAAACTAACTGAAAAGTTAGATAGTGAAATCTTAGTTGTCGGCTTTGGTACCGTCGATAAAAAGCTAAAGATCGAAGCCGGTCCATCTCAAATAGACTCCGCTGCGCTGCTAGCTACCTTAATTGCTATGGGAGCGAGTGGCAAAGCCGATGAAGTAATTAAGCTACCCGGGAAAAATTGCAAAATTATTGCCTTCACTGGCCTTGGTGAAATTGGCTCTGGGATAGAGGTGGAAACTTTACGTAGGGCCGCAGGGGCTGCCGCTAGAGAGTTATCGGGTAATAAAAGCGCTTGCTTTGCACTACCAAGTAAATCAGTAGTTGAGATTTCAGCGATCGCCGAAGGTGCCTGCCTTGGCTCTTACTCATTCCATGAATTTAAGGGAAATAGTAAAGCTGATAATAAGAAATCACTTTCGCAGGTAAGTGTTTTAACTAAATTCGCCACAACCGCTCAAGCCAAAGAGGCTGCAAAGCGTGCTGAAATAATTGCCGAACAGACTTTCTTAGTAAGAGATTTAATTAATACTCCACCTAGCCACTTAACCCCAATAACTTTCTCTGGAAAGATTAAAAAGCTAGCTGGAAAATATGGCGTAAAAGTAGAGATTTTTAATGCAGCCGCTCTTAAAAAAGGTGGTTTTGGCGGAATCATTGGTGTAGGTCAGGGATCGATTAATCCACCATGCCTTGTGCACCTTTCTTACAAACCCACTAAACCAAAAAAGAGATTTGCCTTTGTTGGCAAGGGAATTACCTTTGATACCGGTGGCTTGGCATTGAAGCCCGCAAATGGCATGGAGGCAATGAAGTCAGACATGTCTGGTGCAGCTGCTGTTATGGCGGCTGTTTTTGCTATTGCCCAATTAAAACTGCCAATTGCCATAGATGGATGGGCGCCACTTGCTGAAAATATGGTTAGCGATACAGCAACTAGACCAAGTGATGTAATTACTATTTACGGTGGCAAAAGTGTTGAGGTGTTAAATCCAGATGCTGAGGGCCGATTAGTTCTTGCTGATGCTTTAGTAAAAGCTACCGAAGTTGGAAATAAATCTGGTGGGCTGGACGCAATAATTGATGTTGCGACCTTAACTGGTGCTCAGGTTGTGGCATTAGGTACTAGAACATCGGCGGTTATGACAAATGATGATCAATTATGTGATCAATTTTTAAATGCATCAGCTATTTCAGGTGAGCAATTTTGGCCAATGCCACTACCGGTTGAATTACGCGCATCCCTTGATTCACCAATTGCCGATATAGCAAATATTGGTGAGCGCATGGGTGGAATGCTGGTAGCTGGTTTATTCCTGAAAGAGTTTATTGATCCACAAATTCCATGGCTGCACCTTGATATTGCAGGTCCTGCCTTTAACACTGGCAAAGCACATGGATACACACCGGTGGGTGGAACGGGAGTTGCTCTTAGATCCCTGGTTTGTCTGGCTGAGTTGGCTTGCTCACAGCGGTAGCAGGCCGGTAACTATTCAGTAAGGGGCAACTTCAAATTCGTGGCAAGATTACCTCATGGCCGATTTTGATTTAGTAATTCTTGGAGGCGGCTCTGGTGGATACGCCGCAGCTCTTCGAGCCTCACAATTGGGTCAAAAAGTAGTGCTAATTGAAAAAGATAAATTAGGTGGCACCTGTTTACATAAAGGTTGCATTCCTACTAAGGCGTTATTGCACGCCGGTGAGATTGCTGACAACACCCGTCATGCCGGTGATTTTGGTGTAAGGGCTGATTTTCACGCTATGGATATGAGCGCGGTTAATTCATACAAAGATGGTGTAATTGCAAAATTACATAAAGGCTTAGAGGGTTTAGTTAAATCTAGAAATGTTGCCTATGTACAGGCCGCAGGTAGGTTGATTTCAAATGACACAGTTGAGGCTGGGGGAATAAAATACACCGGTAAAAATGTGATTCTGGCTACTGGTTCTTATCCAAAGACGCTGCCAGGGCTCGAGATTGATGGCAAACAGATTATTACCAGCGAACAAGCAATCAAATTAGATTATGTCCCTAAATCGGTAATTGTTTTGGGCGGGGGAGTTATTGGTTGTGAGTTTGCTTCGGTTTGGAAATCATTTGGTTCGCAGGTAACAATCATCGAAGGTTTATCCCATTTGGTGGCATTAGAGGATGAATCCTCTAGTAAGCAATTAGAAAGAGCATTTCGTAAAAGGGGTATTAATTTTGAATTAGGAGTAAAGTTTAAATTTGCTTCTAAAAACAAAAAAGATGTATCGGTCGTACTTGAGGATGGCAAAGAGTTTTCAGCTGAAATCCTGCTAGTCGCAGTTGGTAGAGATCCAGTCTCGCAAGGTTTAGGTTATGAAGAGGCTGGAATTAAGATGGATCGCGGCTATGTATTAGTCGATAATAAGTGCCGCACTAATGTTGCTGGAGTTTGGGCAGTGGGCGATTTAATTCCTACCCCACAATTAGCTCATGTTGGTTTTGCCGAGGGAATTATGGTGGCCGAAGAGATTGCGGGCTTAAATCCAAGATCGATAAATTATGATGGTATCCCCCGTGTGACCTACTCTGAGCCGGAGGTGGCATCAGTTGGCTTGAGCGCAATCGCTGCTAGGGCTGCTGGACATGAGGTCGTGGAGTTAAATTATGATTTGGCTGGTAATGGCAAGGCGAATATTTTAAAGACTGCCGGATCGGTAAAATTAATTGCTCAGAAAAATGGCCCAGTGTTAGGAATTCATATGGTTGGCTCTCGAGTAGGTGAACTACTTGCCGAAGCACAATTAGTTTTTAATTGGGAAGCAGATGTAAATGATGTTGCCCAACATATCCATGCTCATCCAACTCTCTCAGAGGCAATGGGTGAGGCTCATCTAGCCTTGGCTGGCAAGCCACTGCATGCACATGGTTAAGGGAGTTAGCCGATGACATTCTCGGTTACAATGCCAGCACTTGGCGAATCAGTAACTGAAGGAACTGTTACTAGGTGGCTGAAAAAAGAGGGTGATCAGATTGCAATCGATGAGCCATTGCTAGAGGTATCAACTGACAAAGTAGATACTGAGATTCCATCTCCAGTTGCAGGGGTGTTACAAAAAATTGTTGTGCAAGTTGATTCAACTGTTACAGTTGGTGCTGAGCTTGCAGTTATATCTGAATCAGGTGCGGCCGCCCCACAAAAAATTTCTGAACCAGTAAAAGCTGTTGAGCAACCAAAAGCTGCCGCGCCAACTGCATCAGTTGCTGTCGCGCCAGCCGCTGCCCCAACACCTGTTGCTGCTACGCCAGCTACCTCTGGCGCCACAATTGTTGCAATGCCCGCACTTGGCGAATCAGTAACTGAAGGAACTGTTACTAGGTGGTTAAAAAATGTTGGCGATCAGATAAATGCAGATGAAGCACTGCTTGAAGTTTCAACCGATAAAGTCGATACTGAAATTCCATCCCCAGTAACCGGTACAATATTAACCATTGATGTGCCAGTTGATTCAACTGTTGCAGTTGGCGCACGACTTGCCTCCATTGGAGTTTCTGGTAGCACCCCAGTAGTTGCTGCTGCTGTAGAGAAACCAGCCCCGATTGCACCTGTCGTTACTGCCGCACCAGTTGCTGCTGCTGAAATTTTCAAACCCTCACAACCACCAGTTGCCGCTGCCCAAGCAGTTAATTCAGCCAGACCAGATGATGCCTATGTGACACCGATAGTTAGAAAGCTTGCCGCTGAAGCTGGTGTAAACCTATCTACTATTAAAGGTACTGGCGTTGGCGGTCGAATTCGTAAAGAGGATATTCTGGCAGCAACGCCAAAAGCGGCGGCTACACCAACTGCTCAGGTAATGGCATCTACAAATACCACCGCTAAATCTTCAGTTATCAGCTCTCCACTTCGTGGCACAACGGTAGGGATGACTAGGTTAAGAAAAGTTATTGCAGATCGCATGGTTGAATCGCTGAAAATTTCAGCTCAACTAACCACCGCAGTTGAAGTTGATGTTACAAGGATTGATCGCTTAAGAAATGCCGCAAAAGCTGCCTTTGAATCTCGCGAAGGCGTCAAGTTAACTTTTCTGCCATTTTTTGCAGTTGCTATATGTGAAGCTTTAAAGCAACACCCAGTTTTAAACTCCTCAGTCGAGGGTGACCAAATTACATACCACGCATCCGAGCACTTAGGTATAGCAGTTGATACTGATAGAGGCTTATTAGTCCCGGTAGTTAAGGATGCTGGTGACTTAAATATGGGTGGCATGGCTAGAAAAATTGCAGATGTAGCAGCTCGAACTAGAGAGAATAAAATTACGCCAGATGAATTAGGTGGTGGCACATTCACGCTAACTAATACTGGGTCAAAAGGGGCGTTATTTGATACACCAATTATTAACCAACCTCAGGTGGCAATTTTAGGCTTAGGCGCAGTTGTTAAACGGCCAATGGTAGTTAAGGGTGCTGATGGTGGAGAAACAATTGCCATTAGATCCATGGTTTATCTAGCACTCTCCTATGATCACCGAGTAGTTGACGGTGCAGATGCCGCTCGGTTCCTGGTTACGCTTAAAGAGAGACTCGAGGAAGGTCGTTTTGAATCCGACTTAGGATTGTAATTTGCAAAGTATCAAGAGAATTGCAGTTACCGGATCATCTGGATTAATCGGTAGTGCACTGGTAGCACAATTGAAAGTAAATGGCTATCAAGTTCAAAAAATTGTAAGAAGACCAACCAGGACAACTGATGAGGTTATCTGGGATCCAATTAAGGGCCAAATTGATCTAGGGGCATTAGAGGGTGTTGATGCAGTATTTCACCTTGCAGGTGCCGGCGTTGGTGATAAAAGATGGAGTGCTGCTTATCGGTCGGAAATCCTAAACTCGAGACTGCTTGGCACAACCACAATCGCAAATGCCTGCGAACAATTACAAACGAGTGTATTTATCTCAGCTAGTGCAATTGGCTACTACGGTGAGACTGGAAATCGCGCGGTAACTGAAGTTGATAAGGGTGGTGCAGATTTCTTATCAGTTGTTTGTCGAGAATGGGAAGCAGCAGCAGATCTAGCATCGAGTGTTAGAACTATAAAACTGCGCACTGGTTTAGTTTTAGATCCAACTGGCGGCGCCCTAGGAAGAATGTTGCCAATATTCAAATTTGGTTTTGGTGGAAAGCTAGGATCAGGTAAGCAGTGGTGGTCTTGGATTACCTTGCATGATCAAATTAGAGCGATGTTATTTTTAATGAATTCCAAAATTGAGGGTGCAGTAAATTTAACTTCACCTAATCCTGTTACCAATCAGGAGTTTACCGCTGCATTAGCTAGAGTTTTACACAGACCAGCCATATTTCCAGCACCGGCCTTTTCATTAAAAGCAGTCCTGGGTGGTTTCTCTAGTGAAGTGCTGGGATCAAAACGAGTCATACCTGAAGTTTTAACTGACGCCAAATTTGAATTTGACTACCAGCATGTTTCAAATGCACTTACTGCATTAGTTGATTAATTTTATTTGCAACTAATTCACCAGTATTCATAGCACCTTGTTGTGAAGGAATTCCCATATGATCTCCAATCAGAAATAACCAGTCATCAATCTGAAATTTACTTATTTTTTTCTTACCCGGTAAATGTAGTGGCAGTGAATTCTTAATTTCATACTTGGCTACACTCTCCCACCTATTTGGATTGATCTGCCATAATTTTCCAAGCTCATCTTTAAACTCTTTTTCAGTTAGGTTAGTTAATGTGGTAGCTGAAACTAGGCTTTTGCCAGTCGGAGCATACTTTTTAGAAACCTCGCTTATAACAATTGAATTAACCAGCTTAGAATTTTTTGAAACAACAAGATTTTTAGAGTTTGTAATTTTTTCATCTGTTGAAAAGTAAGCAGTCGTACTGGTTAGCTGTTGCGGTGTTTTCAGATGAAGAACTAAATTTGAGGCCGAGATTGAGTCTGTCGCAACCACTATATATCTCGCTTTATAACTAGTACTTCTGGTAGTGACACAATTCGGTGAAATACTCTCAACTAATTCACCCAGCGCAAGATTTTTTAGAGGTTTTGCAAGTGCTTTAGGAAACTCTCCAACGCCGAGTGCTGGTACTCCTGGCAAGGATTTCACAAAACTTTGCAATATTTCTTGAATGACATCAGCAGCAATCTGACGTGGATCAGTTAATACCACTCCGGATAAGAACGGTTCTAAGGCATGCTGATATAGATTTGAAAATCTAACCACATACTTACCAAACTCTATGGAATTTGATACTTTTTTGCTAAATACAAAATTAAGAAATCGTAATTTCTCGTTTATTGAACCAATTTTATTCGAGAACGATCCCAATGAATATCCGATATTCAGATTTAACTCATCAATTCTTACTTTGCTTGATATTTTTTTCAAATCCAATTGATTTATTACCCCGCTCTTTGCTACCTGTGGATACTTTGGATTAATGACTTGAAAACCTCGATCACAAATATATCCATCAATGAAATCACTTCTGACTCTGCCACCAACCTGATTGGTTGATTCAAGTAAAAGGACTGATTTACCGTACCTCTCTAATTTCCTACTTGCAGTTAAGCCTGATAAGCCAGCACCAATAACAATGCAATCAAAATCCATGCTACCTAAATGATATTTCTCGTGCCCGGTCGATAATTTCAGCCACACTGAGAGCTTCATCGGTAGTGACGGGCCAATCTCCGCCTGACAGAGCTTGTTTTATCTGCATGTAAAATAAAGAATAATTACCATCAATACTTGGGTAGGAAATTACTTTATCTCCCAAGTGTAAAAATGCTTCACTCTTTGTGCTTTCTGACCACTTACCATTTTTCGGAAACTTACTAGCCTTTAAAAGCTGTTCCTGCGGATCTATTTCATTTATTACCAAAGAACCCTTGTCTCCAGTAACTCTAATTCTTGGTCCTGGTGCTGCATTTATTGAACTTACTGATAGATATGCGTCAACACCACTTTCATGTTTTAGAACTAATGTTGCATCATCATCTGATCCACCCCGTAGGGAACGAACTGAGGCGGAAATTAATTTTGCTGGGCCAAACCAATCTAATGCGGTAGATATCAAATGGGGTTGAAGATCTAAAAGATTTCCTCCCCCTTCAATTGCACTCTGGTTTTCACGCCAAGATTCAGGATTTAGGTTTGGTCTAAATCTTTCAAATCTTGAATCAAGTCGAAAAACATTTCCCAAGATTCCCTCTTTCATGATTTTCTTGATAGTTAAGGCATCGCTATCCCACTTACGATTGAAATAGGTAGTGACCGGAACCTTTACCTGTTTTGAGAAGTCAACGATTTCTTGAGTTTCTTTAAGTGTTCGCCCCATTGGCTTATCAACTACAACCGGGACACCCGCTTTCAGCCCAGCTATTGCCTGTGAGGCATGAGCTGTATTTGCAGATGCCACAACCAAGAGATCCAGATTTAATTTAAGTAACTCTTCAATACTTTCCACCACACTGATCTGAGGAAAATCTGAAATTGCTGCTGCTTTACGATCGGGCTTTGTTGTAAGAGCGGCTACAACTTCAAAATCAGCCGCCCTAAGAAATGGTGCATGAAAATAACGTCCAGCGAGGCCATATCCCGCGATGCCAACTCTAGGTGCCATTATGGGGCGGTGCTACTTGATTTTTTCATATTGCAGTTTAGACGGCCACCAAATTTTTGGACCAATTACATGAACTAGTGCGGGCACTAGTAGCGATCGAACGATAATTGTGTCTAGGAGTACGCCAAAGGCAACCGCAAAGCCCAATTGAGCTAGGAAAACAAGCGGCAGGACACCTAACACGGCAAAGGTTGCTGCCAGAACTATTCCAGCCGAAGTAATCACGCCACCAGTCACAGTTAACCCCTTGATTACACCTTTTCTTGTGCCAAGCTTTATAGATTCCTCTCTAACTCGAGTCATTAGGAAGATGTTGTAGTCAATGCCTAATGCCACTAAGAAAATAAAGGTAAATAGTGGGAAGGAAGCATCGGCTCCTGCAAAATTAAATACATGATCAAAAACTAATTGACATACACCTAGAGTTGCCATAAATGAAAGCACAACTGTTAGCAGTAATAATGCAGCTGCCACAATACTTCTAAGCAGTAATCCTAGGATTATTCCAATTATCACTAAGACTACTGGAATAATTATTCGATTATCATGCCGGGAAGCTACATCTGTGTCGTATTGAACAGCTGTGCCACCTCCAACCAAAATTTCCTTATCAACTGCATGCACAGCTTCTCGAATTACTGGAATCGTATTTCTAGCCTCAACAGAATCTGGCGCCACTTTCAAAGTAGCGTTGAGTAATACCTTACCTTCGACCACCTTTACCGGGGGTATTGGTAGGCCCGGAATTTTCTGCCCAGCAACTACTGGTTCAACCGAGGAAACATTCTTAACGGAAAGTAGTGCTGCGGTAGCACGAGCTACATCATTCTGCTTTACAACAATTTCAACCGGTGAACCTTCACCGCTTGGAAAGTGCTCGCCCAATCTTTCTAAACCAATTACTGAGTCAGTTTTCTTGGTGAAGGCCTCGGTATTTGCTAGGCCATCTGCTTTTAGTGTGAAAGAAAAACCAGCTAACACAGTCAATAAGATGGCAGTAGAGATCCAAATCCGCTTGGGATTTCGTTCAACTGTAATGCCAATCTTTGCCCAGGTACCACTTAACTGTTCATCTACATCATCAAATCTTGGAATCTTTGGCCAAAAAATCCATCTACCAAAAACTACTAATAGAGCTGGTAAAAAGGTTAACACCGTTAACATGGATGCAGCCACGCCAATTGCGCCCACGGGGCCTAACCCACGATTTCCAGATAAGTCACTTAACAATAAAACTAACAAGCCAGCAATAACTGTTGAACCAGATGCCAATATCGGTTCAAATACACCACGCAATGAGACTTGCATCGCCTCATATCGAGATTCATGATGATGCAACTCTTCTCGATATCTTGCAATAAGTAAGAGTGCGTAATCAGTTGCCGCTCCTAATACCAAAACTGAGAGAATTCCTTGTGATTGTCCATTTAGATCCAATAAATCAGCCTTTGCTGCAAAGTAAACAATCGTGCCAGCAAGTGAGAGTGCCGTAATAGCCGAGAAAAGTGGCAGGATCCAAAGCAATGGAGATCTATAAACCACAATTAATATGATCGAGACAACTAATAAAGTTGTTAGTAACAAGGTTGAATCGATTGAACCAAAAGCTCCGAATAAATCAGCAAAAATTCCACCAAAACCAGTGACATGAGTGGTTATCTCTTGGGCTCCAAAGTTCTTCTTTAAATCCTCGCGTATAAAATCTATCAGCAAAGATAATGTAGGTTTTTCTTCAACCCGCTGTTCAATTATCTCCGAGTTCAAAGAGATATTTACAAGTGCAGCCTTCCCATCCACAGAAGGAATTGCTTGAATTGGAAAGCCTGGGACAAAGTAAGTGGAAAGTGGTTTGCCACTTTCTGGTAACACTTCCTCGCCAATTTGATCTAAATATCTTTGAATCTTGGCTAAATTGGCAGGGTTAGTTGCCGGATTAACATCTCCCAGAAATAAAAGTAAGGTTGGAATTTGGTCATTATCGCTATCAGAGAATTTAACGGTAATTTTGCTTGCTAAGGTCGACTCGGCGCTATCTGGTAAAAATGCTGCGTTGTCATTTTCTTGAACTGTTGAAAGTTTTCCAAAGGTCGGGCCTGCCACGGATGAGATTCCAAGCCACGCGATAATCACCACAATCGCTAGCCAAAGTGGCTTGCGGCCCTTTACTGTGTTTTTTGCTTTACTCTTTCCGAACATGGGTTTAGCAGCCTTTCTGAAAAGTTAAAAGATGAGGTGCCAAATCTATCAGCGATGCCATTTTGCTCACACCAACTAGCGATACTAGCCCTCTTCTTTAGCCAAATATTCACCCAGCAATTAGGCTTACCTTGTGAACTCAATCATGACCATTGATAGATTACTTCATGTTGATCAATTAGGGATCATTGATTATCTGCAAGCTTGGCAGTTACAAAAGGATATACAGGAAAAGGTTATCTCTGGCCAAACTCCAAATACATTGTTACTACTTGAGCACCCCTCTGTTTACACTGCAGGCCGGCGAACCGAGTTATCTGATCGTCCAGTCGATGGCACAGCAGTAATTGATGTTGATCGCGGTGGAAAAATTACCTGGCATGGACCTGGTCAAATTGTTGGCTATCCAATAATCAAATTAAAAAATTCAACAAATGTAGTTGGTTTTGTAAGAGAGCTAGAAAATGCCTTAATTCAGGTTTGTGGCGAATTTGGCATTCAAGCTCAACGATACTGTGAGCGTAGCGGTGTTTGGATACGAGATGCAAAAGGTGATCGGAAAATTGCGGCAATTGGTCTTCGCGTGGCTAAAGGAGTCACCATGCATGGCTTTGCGCTAAACGTAAACCCAGATCTTTCCGCTTTTAACCAAATTATCCCTTGTGGGATTTTGGATGCCAAAGTTACATCATTGTCAGTTGAGCTAAACAGACCAATTTCAATTTCAGAGGTGATGCCAATTTTACAAAAACATATTAATCCAATGCTAGAAAGAGTTTGCTTGTGATCATTGAACCAGCCGGTCGAAAACTTCTTAGAATTGAAGCTCGGAATTCTCAAACGCCCATTGAAAGGAAGCCAGAGTGGATCAAGACACGAGCAAACATGGGACCGGAGTACACAAAACTTCGCTCATTAGTAGCGACTGAGGGACTTCATACTGTTTGCCAAGAAGCAGCATGTCCAAATATTTTCGAATGTTGGGAAGATAGAGAAGCAACATTTCTAATTGGTGGTGAGGCTTGCACCAGAAGATGCGATTTTTGCAACATCGATACTGGTAGGCCAAAGCCTCTAGATCGAGATGAGCCAAGACGAGTTGCGCAATCGGTTCAGAAGATGAATTTGAAGTATGCGACTATAACTGGTGTTGCTAGAGATGATTTAGATGATGAAGGAGCTTGGCTATACGCAGAGACTATTTCACAGGTTCACGCATTAAATCCAAGCGTCGGTGTTGAAATGTTGGCTCCTGATTTTAGTGGGCATGCTCACCTGCTGAATCAGGTATTTGAAACTAGACCTGAAGTTTTTGCACACAACCTAGAAACTGTGCCAAGAATTTTTAAACAAATTCGCCCAGCATTTAGGTATGAAAGATCGTTGAATGTAATTACACAAGCCAGAGATTTTGGCTTGATCACAAAATCTAATTTGATTCTAGGTATGGGAGAAAGTAGACAAGAGGTTTCCCAGGCACTTAAAGATCTTCGCTCTGCTGGCTGTGACCTAATTACAATTACCCAATACCTTCGTCCATCAGCAAAACACCACCCAGTTATTAGGTGGGTCAAGCCAAATGAGTTTGTAGAGTTAAACCACGAGGCGTTAGAAATTGGGTTTCTTGGCGTTATGAGTGGTCCATTGGTACGTTCTAGCTATAGAGCAGGCCGCTTGTTTAGCCAGGCAATGGCTGCCCGAGCAATTAAATAAGGAGAGAAAATGTTTGGACGCAAAAAGAAAAAAGATAATCAAGCAAAAACAGGTGCGCCGGAAAAACAATCTCAACTAGCAGTGGTCAAGGATGCTTATCGTCTAGTTAAAAAAGATGCACCACTTGCAATTTTTTGGTGCCTATTGGTTTTTGTTTTGATCCTTACATTTGGTGTAATTATTGGATACAACCTTGATCATCCAATCTATGCTGGATTTCTCTCACTCCCTCTTGCATTCCTAGCCGCCTTTTTCCTTTTTACTCGATATGCCAATACCGCCGCTTTTTCCTCAATTGAAGGTCAGATTGGTGCCGGTGCGAGTGTTTTAATGTCAATTAGAAGAGGTTTTCTTACCACTCCGGCGGTAAATGTTAATCGTAATCAAGATATGGTCCATCGAGTATCCGGCAAGGCTGGCATTATTCTGGTTGGCGAAGGTGGCTTTGGCGTTAAATCTTTAATGTTAGATGAAAGACGTAAAATGGAAAGATTTTTATCAGGCGTTCCAATAACTGAAGTTATAGTTGGTGACGGAGAGGGCCAGGTTTCAATACGTAAGCTACAAAAGCATTTAAAAAAATTACCAAAAAAATTAAGTACCGTTCAGCTTAGAGAGGTAAGAGCGCGAGTAAAATCTGTTGGTGGTCTAAATCTTCCTATTCCCAAGGGACCAATGCCAACTAATATTAGGATGCCAAAAAGATAGTCTCTCTTAGTAAAGCTCTCGTACCGTCTGGCTATTAGTGAAATGATCATGAAGTGCTCTGCCATCCTTTGTGAATACTGCTGGAAGCACCAGACATATTAGTAAAGTTCTTAGGGCGACTTGCTTCGCTGAAATTCTAGTTTGATCAGGATAGCTAAGCACTTTAACGCCCATAATTCGCTGACCAGCAGAGCCTTGCAATAGGGTGGTAAGCAAAGTCACCTCTAAATAAAATACAATTAGAGTACTAAAATCACTTTCAAAAAACAGATATGGTCCAATCAAACTTGCAATCAGCCTGGACATCGTCCAATCAATTATTAAGGCAATAACCCGCCTCAATAATGTGGCCTCTGGTAGTAAATGGGGCTCCCCTTGCCAATTCATGCGGGTAACCCTATCTCGAGCGCTAGGTAGGAAACATGGCTGTAACACAGGCTTTACTACTTTTTCACTATTTTCTACTAGGTTTTCCCTATCTGAAGCGGTGCAATGTGGCCCTTCTTTCAGCACTATTAGTAAACGGGAGAAAAGATGTTTAAAAACTCATCTGAGGTCTTTGATTACATCAAGAAAAATGATGTGAAGTTGATTGACGTAAGATTTATCGATCTACCTGGTATTCAACATCACTTCAACGTTCCAGTCGAATCTTTTGGCGAGAGCGTATTTACGGATGGCCTAATGTTTGATGGCTCTTCAATTCGAGGTTTCCAATCAATCCATGAATCGGATATGAAACTTCTACCAGTTCCATCATCCGCTCATATTGATCCATTCCGCAAAGAGAAAACATTAATAATTCTTTTCTCAGTTCATAATCCAAGTGATAACTCTGCATACTCTCGCGACCCACGAGGAATCGTGGCTAAGGCTGTTGAATTTATGCGCTCTACTGGAATTGCAGATAGTGCATACTTTGCACCAGAGGCAGAGTTCTATGTATTTGATCGGATCAGATTCTTAACTGGAATGAATCAAGCTTTCCATCACATTGATTCTTATGAGGGTGCTTGGAACACTGGAATTGAAGAAGATGCTGATGGCACACCAAACCGTGGATATCGCACCAGAATAAAGGGTGGTTACTTCCCAGTTTCACCAACCGATCAATTTGCTGATTTACGTGATGAAATGGTGATGAATCTTGGCAAAGTGGGTCTAACTGTTGAGCGAGCTCACCATGAAGTTGGAACTGCTGGCCAAATGGAGATTAATTACCGCTTCAGCGATATTTTGACTGCTGGCGATGAATTAATGAAATTTAAGTACATCATTAAAAATACTGCTTGGGCAGCTGGTAAAACTGCAACATTTATGCCTAAACCATTATTTGGTGACAATGGCTCTGGCATGCATGTACACCAATCACTCTGGAAAGATGGCAAACCATTATTCTGGGGCAATGGGTATGGCGATCTGTCAGATACTGCTCGTTGGTATATTGGAGGCTTGCTAAAGCATGCACCATCACTATTGGCCTTTACTAACCCAACAGTGAACTCCTATAAGAGATTAGTACCAGGGTATGAAGCGCCAGTTAATTTAGTTTACTCTGCTAGAAATCGATCTGCATGTATCCGTATTCCAATTACTGGATCAAATCCAAAGGCAAAGCGAATTGAATTCCGTTGCCCAGATCCATCATCAAATCCATACCTAGCATTTGCGGCAATGTTGATGGCTGGTATCGATGGAATTCAAAACAAGATCGAACCACCAAAGCCAGTTGATAAGGATCTATATGAATTAGAGGGAGCAGAGGCAGCGGCCATTCCTCAAGTTCCTGGATCATTAGATGCGGTATTAGATAATCTTGAAAAAGATAACGAGTTCTTAACTCGCGGTGGAGTATTCACCAAGGACTTAATTGATACCTGGATTGAGTTTAAACGCAAGCAGGAGGTGGATTACGTCAGGTTACGTCCACATCCAGCTGAGTTTGAGCTGTATTACGATCTATAAAAATAAGTATAAAAAACACCTCAGTCTCGGGGGTGTTTTTTATTTATCCTAGATTTCTGCGTCGATAAGAGTAAATTGCAAAAAATATGCCAGAGGCAATAAAAGCTGCTGAGGCTATGTAAATAGCAAGTAGAAAATCTGTGGTGGGTACCTGCTGGATTGAATCAACCTGAGCACTTTGTTCTTGAGAAAAATTAAAAATGAATTCACCCTCAACTGGATGCCCATCAGCTGAAACCACACGGTAGAAGACCAAAACCGGCCCCTTAACCTCATTCGGCGTTAAAGATACTGAGATTACATTTTCATTTATAACCTCATCATCTAGGCTAACTTGATCCCCGATTGAATTATTTATGACAACGAAATTTGATTTTTCTTGCCCAATATCTACCAATGCTTGATCAAACTCTAATTTCACCTGGGTTGGCCAAGAATTAAGGGTCACCCCAACTTCAGGAGTAGATGAGATTAACCTGGTGTGAGCAGATGCCCCTTGCGGGGTTGGGATAGTGGCTATTATCAAAGTTAGTAAGGCGGCTATTGGCATACGGCTGGATCCCATGATTTAAGGGTATCAACATCTATTGCGAATCATTGCAGATGCGAAGTGTCTGCATTAACCTAAGCTCATGCATATCCCTGATGGTTTTATCGATATTCCAACCTCAGCTGCCTTTGCGGCCGCCTCCGCCGTTGCGGTTGCTGGCGCGGTTAAGGGAGCTAGAAAGCAGTTAAGTGAGCAAAGTGCACCACTTGCTGGACTTACTGCGGTATTTATCTTCGCCGTTCAAATGCTCAATTTCCCAGTAGCTGCTGGCACCAGCGGTCACTTAATTGGCGCCGCACTTGCAATGGTTTTAGTGGGGCCTTATGCAGCAACCTTGGCACTTGTAGTTGTCTTGATCATTCAAGCTTTTCTATTCGCCGATGGCGGATTAACCGCTCTTGGCTTAAGTATTTTTAATATGGCAGTAATTAGTGTCTGGGTTAGTTTTATAGTCTTTATGATTCTAAAAAAGATCCTGCCTAGGACAAAATCCTGGTTGGTAGTAGCATCTTTTATCGCAGCACTTATCTCAGTGCCAGCTGCAGCGATTGGGTTTGTAATTCAATACGCAATTGGTGCAAATGCAACTTTTTCGGTAGGAACTGTTTTAAATGCAATGGTTGGAACACATATCCTTATTGGAATTGGCGAAGCAATAATTACCGCTTTAACAGTTAGTGCGGTGCTAGCAAGCCGCTCAGATCTAGTATTTGGTTGGGATAGAAAGAACAGCCAACTAGAAATAAGGTCCTAAATGATGAAAATTTCAAATCGTAAATTTTTTGCTAGCGCCATCCTGATTAGTGCAATTCTTGCTGGTGGAGTCTCTTTTTACGCCTCTTCATCCCCTGATGGTTTAGAAAAGGTTGCTGAGGATGTGGGCTTTATTGAAACCGCTAAAGATCATTCCTTTGGTGATTTCACCCTAGCCGATTACGGATTTAAAGGTCTTGAGAATGCCCGTCTATCAGTTGGTTTTGCCGGCCTAATTGGTGTTGCTGCGACCGCACTTATAGCTCTGGGCTTGTTTAGGTTTATCCAAAAGAAATCGCCGAATAAAAATCAATAAAATAGAGAATAACGAAAAATTAGACCATCATCATGGTCATGATGTTGGTGAGCGGCTCTACCTGCATCGCCACTCAATAGTTCATCAAATACCAGCGCATATTAAAATTGTGGCCGGCCTGTTTTTTATTATTGTGGCTGTATCCACCGATATCTCAAATTGGCCTGCCTTTATCGCCTTCTTTTTAATAATTATCACCATTACTCAAATTGCTAAGCTGCCGATTACCACTGTGGCTAAAAGATCTCTGATTGAGATTCCCTTTGTATTTTTTGCACTTTTGATGCCATTTTTTGGCACGGGCGAAATATTTGAAATTGGTTCATTAAATCTATACCGCGATGGCTTACTAGCTGGCGCTAGCATCGTTGCAAAGGGCACTTTAGGAATATTGGTAGCAATTAATCTTTCGGCAACCACGACGGCAAGAGAGATTTTACGAGGACTTGAGATTCTTAAGCTGCCAACTCCAATGATCCAAATAGCCTCTTTTATGCTTCGTTATATAAATGTAGTAAATGACGAGATGCAAAGAATGGCAGTTGCTCGATCTGCTAGAGGATTTGAAGCAACCGGGGTCAAGCAGTGGCCAGTTTTAGCTACGGCAGCTGGTGCACTATTTATTAGATCTTATGAGCGCGGTGAACGTGTTCATCTTGCGATGATTGCTCGCGGATATCAGGGTGATCTGCCAAAGGAAGCGCAAATTCCAAATAACCCTAGATATTGGGTGATCTCACTTTGCGTTCCATTTTTTGCCTTAGTCATTTCGATTCTAAGTTAATGGTTAGGATAAATCAGTGATGCAGACAAATGATTCTTTAGTAATTGAAGAGTTAGCATTCGCCTATCCAGATGGCAATCAAGCATTGTTTGGTGTGAATTTAAGAGTTAAACAAGGTGAAAGAGTTGCCGTGCTTGGTCCAAATGGAGCTGGCAAAACTACTCTGATTTTGCATCTAAATGGAATTTTAACCTCTGGTCATGGCAAGGTTTTTGTTGCCGGAAAATTGGTGGACAACACCGATAAAGCATCACTGAAGCAGATTAGATCTAAGGTTGGAATCGTTTTTCAAGATCCAGATGATCAATTATTTATGCCTACCGTAGGCCAAGACGTGGCATTTGGTCCATACAACATGGGGTTACGAGATGGCCAATTAGATAAGGTTGTGGAAGATTCACTTTCCTTAGTTGGAATGCTTGAGTACAAAGATCGTCCACCACATCACTTATCATTTGGTCAACGTAGACGAGTAGCTGTCGCAACTGTATTAGCAATGAAGCCAGAGATACTAGTTTTAGATGAACCCTCATCAAATTTAGATCCAGCCAGCCGACGTGAACTAGCTGATATTTTAAAATCTCTAAATATCACCATGATTATGGTTACCCATGATCTGCCATATGCCAACCAATTATGTGAGCGAGCATTGATTCTTTCAGGAGGCGTAATTGCAGCCGATGGAAAAACCTCTGATTTACTTAAAGATAGCGCGCTGCTAAAAAAACATAGATTAGAGTTACCTGTCGGATTCACCCTTTAATCAACGTATAGATCATTGATAAACTCTTTTGTACCAGGAACTACTGCATACTTATCCAAATCAGTCACGCCTTCACTGGCTAAAACTTCATCATCGATAAAGAAGTTTCCGCTGCACTCCTTTCCAGCACGATTTAAAATTATGTATGCAGAATCTGAAATGATCTCTGGGGTGCGACAAAAAGCAACATCAACACCTGGAATCATTGCCAATGCAGCGGTATCAATGGCTGTTCTTGGCCAAAGAGCATTAACTCCAATTCCATCTCGCTTTAACTCTTCGGCTAAACCTAGAACGCACATACTCATCCCATACTTTGCCATTGTGTAAGCCAGATGTGGTTTAAACCATTTTGCATTCATAGAAAGTGGTGGTGAAAGCATCAAGATATGTGGATTTCTATTCTCTTTAGCACTCTTGCGCAAATGAGGAAGAGCAGCTTGGGAGGTTAAAAAGGTTCCTCTGGTATTTACCCCCATCATTAAATCAAATCGCTTTGCCGGTGTACTTTCGGTGTTGGTTAAATTAATTGCAGATGCATTATTTATAAGAATATCAATTCCACCGAACTCAGCCGCTGCTTTTTCCATTGATTGACTTATTTGATTTTCATCTCTTATATCGCATTGAATCGCAAGAGCTTTGCCCCCGGCATCTTCTATCTCTTTGGCGGCTGTAAAAATAGTTCCGGGTAATTTTGGATGTGGATCTGTAGTTTTAGCAGCAATTGCGATTGATGCCCCATCCTTGGCCGCACGCAGTGCTATCGCCAAACCAATGCCACGGGATCCACCTGTAATAAATACTCTCTTGCCAGCTAGAGTCATTATTTAACCTTGCTCTTTTTTGCTAAGAAATTCATGAAAGCAATTTGTGCCTCATCAGATTCTGTTGCCATTTTAAACAGCTCCCCCTCCGCCAGCATTACTTGATTTAATGCCTCATGGGATGAACTTTTTAGGAGTGCCTTGGTGTTAATAACTGCATTCGGTGGCTGTTCTGAAACTTCATTTGCAAACTCCATCGCAATCTCTAATTGATTTTCACCAACTCTATTTATCACACCCATCTGCATTGCCTCATCAGCTGAGAATGCTCTACCAGTTAGAAAGATCTCACTTGCCTTTGCATGCCCTACCAATCTTGGAAATAAATAACTTGATCCGCCCTCAGCTACTAAGCCTAGAGAGACAAATGGCATAGAAAATATGGTATTTGGATTTGCAGTTACATAATCACAATGCAAAAGCATAGTTGTTCCAATTCCGACTGCTCTGCCCTTTACCGCCGCGATTAATGGCTTTGGAAAGTTGTGGATTGCAAATAGAAAATTAAAAACTGGTGAATTTTCACCCATCTGTGGATTATTTGCAAAATCATTTATGTCATTGCCGGCGGTAAATGAATCGCCATTTGAATCAATTACCACTGCCCGAATACTAAAATCCCCGGCAGCATTATTAATTTTATCAGCCAGCGTCTGATACATCTCTTGAGTTAATGCGTTTTTCTTTTCTGGCCTATTGAGCGTTAGGCGCAAAACGGCACCCTCGATTTGATCCAGAATCTGATTCATCAGCCAATAATAGGCATAATCGCCGATTATTCACATTAGTTGAGTTATGCCACATGAAAGGAGCACAATTAGAGATGAAAATGGAGAGCCTTATTGGAACTTAATATTTTGCTCAGAGAATTAATGCCCTTTGAACACTTAGTATGTGAACATCTATGTGAGGGCATGACTAATGCAGCAATTGCAAAGGCAACTTCTCATACCGAGAAGGTTGTTGAGAATACGGTTTCGCGCACCGCGCATGCATTCTCAATTAAATCCTCCCCTGAGGTGAATGTAAGAGTATTGCTAGCCCTTGCCTATCGATCACACTTTGGCGATAAAGCTTTTGATAAGTTAGGAATTGCCTGCCACCATTTAACTATTGGGCCAAATGGTGAGCAGATTTGCACGCAACATAATGACTAATAATTGATTTAAATCCTAAGTAGATTATCAGGTTACCGTAGAATTATTGTGTGCTTACTCAAATCCCAATTCCTAGCAGAATCTGGGAGTATTTAATTGCCACGATATTGATCATTTTGGCCCCTGGCCCTTCAGTGCTTTTCACAATTGCAAGAGCAATTTCTTGGGGTCGAGTAGCCGCCATAGCCACTGTTATTGGTAACGCCGCTGGCATGTTTTTAGTTTCGGTCTTGGTCGCACTTGGGATCGGACCAATCTTACAACGATCAGAGATTTTATATAACGGTATTCAATGGGCCGGAGGTGCCTATCTGATTTATCTAGGATATGCAGCAATTGCAGCGAGCAAGGTAGATGCTGCCGATATGCAAAAAACTGTTGGTGGCAAGCCATCCTTTTTTACCTCAGTTCGAAACGGTTTTTGGGTAGGGGTGTTGAATCCAAAATCAGTTGTTTTCTTTGCTGCGATCTTGCCCCAATTTATCGACCAAGAAAAAAATAATGTCACCGCTCAATTACTTTTACTTGGCGCTATCTTTGCCTTAATCGCACTCATCTCAGATGGCAGCTATGGGTTACTAGCCGGCACAATTCGCCAATGGCTCGCTGGTGATGTAAAAAGGTTGATCTTTATGCGCTTAACTGGCGGTGTAGTAATGATTGCTCTGGGTATATTCACCATCTTATCTGCGCTCTTTGCTAGCTAGATTGGACTTAAATTCTCGTGGCGTTTGACCAAAATGTCATACCTAGCAGGCAGACTTACGCTTTATCAAGTAAATAAAAATTAGGGCGGGCCTGAGAGTGCTTGCGCAGAAAAGAGTTGTTATGGCCTCATCAAATGCAGTTGGAAATGCCAGGGAATTTATCTCCCCGTCAGATTTAACTTTTTCTTGGGGAAGTTGTCATCGCTGCCTATGGCTGAATTACAACCATGGTTTACGCACGCCAGGTTTTATGCCACTTGTGGGCGATTTGGCAAATATGCAAGAGAACTACTTTGCCGGTAAAAGTACAGCAGATATTGCACCAGTTTTACCTGCTGGCAAGGTGGCAGATTTAGGTGGCTGGGTAAAGTCTTCGCTCATAGATGTAAATGGCAATAAAACAAAGTATGCCATTCGGGGAAAATATGATTTGCTGATTGAGTTTGCCGATGGCACCTTTGGCATTATTGATTGTAAGTTTCAAGCAAAGGATTCAGATAAGACTGATCTATATCAACCGCAATTAGAGGCGTATGCCTTTGCACTAGAACATCCAGCCACCGGTGAGGCAAAAAAGGTGTCATTGATGGGATTACTAGTTTGGTCACTGCTTGAACCAGCTGGTGATGTAAGTAAGGGATTTGGAATAAAGCTAAAACATACTTGGCGACCAATTGAGCGAAATCCGCAAGCGCTGCAAAGTAGGTTAACTGATTTTATTACAGTTGTAAGTGGTGTGATGCCAAGCTCTAAAGATAATTGTGATCTTTGTAATTATTTAAGCGCAAGAAAAGAGTTTATTGGAGCTGAGTAATTACTCCTCATCAATTTCTATTTGATCATCATCTTCTCGACTTTTCTTAATTGCATCCTTGGCCTCTGAGGCGTACATATTTGGTACATACTCTTGACCTGAAAGTTCAGCAATTTTCTCCATTAATTTATTTGTAGCTTCTCTTAATACATCTAAATCAGATGAATCCCCGGTGAAATACATTGGCTCACCAAAGACCATCTCAACTCTTCTTACCTTAGGCACAATCTGACCAGTTGGTTGAATCTGGGCGGTGTTATACATAGCAACCGGCACCACAGGTGCGCCCGACTCAATCGCCATTCGAGCAATTCCAGTCCTGCCCTTATACAGCCGGCCATCAGGAGATCTAGTTCCCTCTGGGTATATACCTAGGCAGTGATTTTCTTTTAATAAGCGTAAGCCAGTTAACAGTGCGGCCTCACTGCGTTTTCCACCAGAGCGATCAATTGGCACCTGGCCTAAAGCTATGAAGGTAAGTTTTTTAATAAATCCTTTTAATCCAGGTGAGGTGAAGTACTCACTCTTGGCCAAAAATGTGACCTTACGAGAGACGACCAAAGGCATAAAGATTGAATCGCTAAATGACAGGTGGTTAGAGGCAATAATTACTGGGCCATTACTTGGCACATATCTAAGGCCTGAGACCTTAGGTCGAAAGATAAACATCAAAAGCGGGATCAGGAATGATTTCAATATCTTGTATGGCACAGGGCTAATTTAGTGGCTAAGCCAATCTATGACACCATCTGAGCGTGAATTCAATTCCCGACTCAGCCGGTTTTACCCTCTCTGGTGGAAAAATCGGAGTTTTGGTAATTCATGGTTTCACTGGCTCTCCGGTAACTATCAGGCCATGGGCGGAATTTTTAAATAAATCTGGTTACACAATTAATGCTCCTTGTTTGCCAGGCCATGGCAGCAGTTGGGAAGAGTTAAATGAAACCACCTGGCAAGATTGGTTTGCTGAGGTTGAAAAAAGTTATTTAGATCTGCAAGAAAAATGTGATCGTGTATTTATCGCTGGATTTTCAATGGGCGCAGCCTTAGCACTTAGGTTATGCCAAATTCGAGGTGCTGAAGTAGAGGGCTTGATAATACTTAATCCTGCAATTCATGATCGCCGATTTATTCTTAAATTTACACCAGTTCTTAAATACTTCATCCCATCAGTTAAAAAAGGTCCAACAGATATTGCTAAACCAAATCCACCAAAACATAGCTACGGCCGAATTCCACTAAAAGCCCTAGATTCACTTCGCAAATTTTGGAAGCTAGTAGAAAAAGATCTTTACTTAATAGATCTACCCTTAATGGTTGCTTACTCAATTAATGATCATGCAGTTGATCCAGAAAACTCCACTACAATTATCGATAATGTCTTTTCAGTTGATATTCGAGAGGTTATCTTTGAAAAATCATTTCATAATGTCCCGCTAGATTATGATGCCGAGCAGTTAAGTATCGAAAGTAATTTATTTATTGAAGATGTCTTATCTGGTGGCTTAAAGCGAGGTACTGATTTTAATGAGCGCGACTTAGTAGATGCTGAATTTGATTCAATAGTTTCAGGTCTATCCCTAGATCAATCCTCGCCAACTACCTATTTAGATCAGTTGGATCAAGTTGAGATTAGTGAGAAATTCACCGCTCCTAACCCAAAAGCTATTGATCTAGACAATACTCAACGCATAACTATCGCATTATTGGGGGCGAGTTTTCTCTATTTAATCTCATACTTATTTTTGGATTTTAAAATATATGGTCCCTGGCCAGCAGTGCTTGGATTTATCGCCTCAGTAGCCACAATAATTTGGCGAACCGCCAGAGCCAATGATGAGTTTGATGATGGCGCTAGCCTCTAACTAGCACTGCAGCTCCTACTAAACCAGCGTTGTTACCAAATTTGGCTGCAATTATTTTTGGTGAGGGGTGGGTATCGGCAAATGGCATGTATTTTGCCATTGCCTCCCTAACTGGTCTTAAGAAAAGTTCACCAGCATCCACTACTCCGCCACCAATAATTATTGCCTCTGGATCTAGCAAGAGCGTGTATGAAGCAATCGCACTGCCAAGCCAATCTGCACAGGTATTAAAAGCAGAAATTGCAATCTTATTATTGGCTTGCGCAGCTTTAGTCAGCACTGTGCCAGTTAAGCCATTAAGTGTGCCATCTCCAAAGTTTAATAAATCTTGGCCTGTATTTGCATCGACCGCAATTCCCTCTTTGGCATATCTCATTAGTGCACTCCCAGATGCATACTGCTCAATACAACCCTTTGCGCCACAGCCACATAAAATGCCACCGCTTTGAATCTTCATATGACCAAACTCAGCACCAATCCCAAAAGCGCCTCGATATAGCTTGCCATCGACCACAAAGCCACCGCCCATACCAGTTCCAATAATAAAAAACATCACCGGATTAAAATCTTTGGCAGCTCCAAATTTATATTCAGCCCACATGGCCGCATTAGCATCATTTTCAATAACTATTGGAAGTGAAAACTCTTTTTCAAGCCGATCGCCTAAACTTACCGCCTTCCAATTTGAAATATTGGGTGCAGAAATAACAGTTCTTCGATCTGATGAAATTATTCCTGCGCAACTGACTCCAATGCCTGCAACCTTATGGTTATTTAATAGCTCACTAATGACTTCAGATATCTGTAAGTAAAGTTCATCGCCACCTGATTTTGGAGTATCTCTTCTGGCAGTTGATAATATTTGCCCTAAACTATCGACTACACCACCTAAAACTTTGGTGCCACCAATATCAATACCGATTGTTAAAGCAGAGTTGGGAATTTGATTGCTCAAATTAATTTTCCAGTTTTTCCTTCAACTGCTTTAAAGCCAGATCAATGGTTGCTTTTTCGGCCTTGGTGCGCATTATCTCCGGCACTGGCATTGAAAGTGCTACAGTCATTTCAAAAGTAACCTCAGTTTCATCGCCATTATCTTTAACAATGTAAGCCCCGCTCATTTCAGTTAACAAATCAGCATCCTCTAATGAGAAATCAACTCGATCTGGATAGCCTGACCAATCGTAATTTAATGTCGGTTTGTCCTTGAGCGCGCCGGCATCGACGCTGAGTTTTACCTGAGTGGCCCTACCATCAGCATCACTTGCCAAAACTGTTGCAGATTTAAATGAGCTCGACCAGTTTGGATAATTTGCGATATCAAATAACACCGCTCTTACCTCATCGGCAGGAGCAGATATCGAAACGGTTGAAGTAGTTGGATTAGACATAGCTTAAGGTTACCCTGAAGTAACACCCTGACTAAGCACCAGTAAAAAGTTGGGTTGGGGTATAGCAAAACACGCCCCCCTGCCAGTAGCGTGTGGTCATGAATCAGATAACCATTCCTGCATTAGTTCCACCTGCGACTACTGGCAACCTAACTAATCTAATTGCCGATCGAGCTCTTATGGAGCCACAACGTATTTTGGTATCCCGTCCGTTAGGCAATGGCTGGCAGCCAGTAACTGCCAAAGAGTATGAAGAGGAAATCAAATCTGTTGCTAAAGGATTAATTGCCGCTGGCATTAAATTTGGTGACCGTGTTGCCATTATGGCAAAAACTCGTTATGAGTGGACAGTTTTAGATTTTGCAATCTGGTATGCCGGAGCAGTTCCCGTTCCAATTTATGAAACCTCAAGTGCTGAACAGGTTGAGTGGATTCTCACCGACTCAGCGGCGGTGGCCATAATTGTAGAGACGCCAGCATTAGCGGAGTTAGTCCAACCAGTTATGCCGGCAACTTGTAAGAATATTTGGAATATTACCTATAACGCTCTGGCCACCTTGGCTCACGAAGGTAAAAACATAAGTGAGGAGGAGATTAATAAGCGTAGGGCAGATTTGAAACCAGAAACTCTGGCGACACTTATTTACACATCTGGTACGACTGGAAAGCCAAAGGGTGTACAACTTACTCATGGAAACTTTCTTTCTGAGTGTGGAAATGTTGTAAATGGTGCCAGTGATCTCTTTCTAAAATCAGGTGGATCAACGCTTCTTTTCCTACCTGTTGCCCACGTTTTTGGTCGAATGGTTCAGATCGGCTCTATTACCGCCGGACTACATCTTGGTCATTGCAGTGATCTTTTAAAATTGCCAGCAGATCTTGCTTCATTTAAACCAACATTCGTCTTAGCTGTACCTAGAATATTTGAAAAGATCTACAACGGTGCTGAAGCCAAAGCACAAGCAGCGGGCAAGGGTAAAATTTTTCATAAAGCTGCAGAGGTAGCAATTGCTTATAGTAAATCTCTGGACAGCAAAAAAATATCGCCGCTCCTAAAATTTCAGCACGCGCTATTTGATAAATTGGTTTATTCAAAAATTCGAACTGGCTTAGGTGGCCGAGTAGAGGCTGCGATATCAGGTGGCGCTCCGCTTGGTGATCGTTTGGGCCATTTCTACCGTGGCGCTGGCGTAAGAGTTCTAGAGGGTTATGGCTTAACAGAAACCACTGCAGGTGCAACTTTGAATTTAACCAATTCACACAAGGTCGGTTCAGTTGGTAAACCCATTCCGGGTACCACAATAAAGATTGCTGATGATGGTGAGATTTTAATTAAGGGTCCGATTGTGATGAATGGTTACTGGCAAAATGATGCAGCGAACGCTGAGGTATTTACCTCCGATGGCTACTTCAAATCTGGTGACCTCGGTCAGCTAGATGAAGAAGGTTACTTATCCATAACCGGCCGTAAGAAGGAATTGATTGTTACTGCAGGTGGTAAAAATGTGGCACCAGCTGTTCTCGAAGATCGCTTGCGCGCGCACCCACTGATTAGCCAATGTATGGTGGTTGGTGATAACAAACCATTTATCGCAGCTCTAATTACCTTAGACCCTGATTCCATTAAACCGTGGGTAGTTGCAAATAAAAAGGAGAGTGCATCCATTGCTGATCTAACTAAGGATCCAACCCTAATTGATGTAATTCAGACGGCAGTTGATGAAACTAATAAGGCGGTGAGTCGTGCTGAATCAATAAGAAAATTTACTATTCTGCCAGTTGATTTCACCATTCCCGGGGGTCAATTAACTGCCAAATTATCAGTCAAACGACATGTTGTTTCGCAACAGTTTGCTCGCGAGATTGATGAACTCTTCGCCTGACACCGAGCGATCTCGATTAGCTCTAGAGCTAATCGAGCACAAGCCGTGAGTATTGCCATATCTTAAAAATTAATTCTTGAATAATAATTTATTGAATTTATCTGACCAAATTGAAAGTTGCCAATTATCAATTACCCATCCTCTACCAGCCTGGCCCATGTGCTTTGCTCGAATTGGATCCGCTAATAATTTACAGATTGCTTCTGCAATCTCATCTGAGCTAGTGCCATCAACAATTAGACCAGTGACACCCTTAAGGACTGCATCTGGAGCGCCACCTGAATTACCAGCAATTACCGGCAGACCACATGCGCTAGCCTCTAAGTAAACTATCCCTAGCCCCTCAACCTCAAAACCAAAAAATCGTGTTCTAACTGGCATGGCAAATATTTCACCTAGGCTTATGTAGTCTGGTAAATCATGGTGTGAAACTTTTCCCGTAAACGCAATATTGTTTGTGACCCCTAATTGTCTAGCTAAGTTTTGTAACATGCTTTTTATCGGGCCATCACCTACAAAAAGTAAAACTGCATCTGGATATTTATCTAATACCTTTGGCAGAGCCTGGATTAACTGATCTTGCCCCTTACGGTGCACCAATCGTCCGACTGAAACAATGACCCTTCTTTGATCAAGTCGATATTTAAGAATTAAATGCTGATTTTTAGGCCGTGGGGAGAAATATTCAGTGTCTATTCCTGGGGCAATCTGAATAAATTTATCCTCGCTGTTATCTAGTTTTATTAAAATACTCTTTGTATACTCTCCTAAATATCCTAAGTAATCCACCTGTTTTACTATTTTTTGCATCAAGGATCTAAGGATAAAAATACGAGACCACCACAACTCATGCCCATGAGTAAGTGCGATGATACGTTTGGCGCCAGCAGCCCTTAAATTTCCTGACATCAGCGCTAATGGTGCTGCCGCCCCAAACCATACTCGAGTTATTTGGTATTGCTTTAAAATTTTGGCTGCTTTTCTAGTAATCCGCGGTGTTGGCAGTAAGACTTTGGCGCGGTCTCGAATTACCTCAACTCCATGGTTTTCAAATAATTGCTTATCAAACTCTGCCGCTCCCGGTTGGGAAGATGTATAAACTATTAATGAATCTTTAGGTAATCCGGCAATTAGGCCCAGAATAAAAGTTTCAATTCCCCCAGCTCTTGGTCCTAAATCATTTGTAACCAATAAGACTTTTTCCAAGTTATAAACGGCGAGCCCCGATGTAAGGTTTTCTTCCCATGTCCATGGTTGCAATCTTTACTCGACTGCCGGATCTAGGGGCGTGCAACATTCGATTGGGCCCTAAGTAAATTGCCACATGAGAGATTGGTTTACCAAAAAATACTAAGTCCCCCGCTTGTAATTGATTTCTTGGAATTGCTTTGCCGTATCGGTATTGCGCTCGTGATGAGTGCGGCAATGAAACCCCAGCGGCTTTAAAGGCGCGCATAGTTAGACCAGAGCAATCCCAGTAGGTAAGCCCTGATGCACCAAACACATACTTATCTCCGATTTGAGCTAGAGCATATTTAATTGCGGTACCAGCCCTGCCAGAGACGCCAGCGTATTTTCCGCCTTCAGCTAGAGAATTTTGCTGATCGGCATTTTCTTGATCCTCATTTAAACGAGCAAGCCGCTCGCGCTCGGCAGCGGTTAACTTAGCCAGAAGTTTTTCAGCCTCCGCTAATTTTGAGTTTGCAATTGCTAATTGCTTTTTAAATCTCGCTTCAGCCGCCTTTACTAGCGCTAATTTATCGCTTACGGTATAGGTAGTTGCATTTAGTCTTTGGGTTGCAGTTGAAAATTTCTTTAAGTCCTCACTCTTCTTTCTGGTGATCGCTTCTAGCGCACCCGCTGATGATAAATAAAGTTGTGGGTCCGTTGAAAATAAAAGTTCAAGAGATTGACTTAATGGTCCGGCCTTATACTGCTCAGCCGCTATAGCACCAATAGTTTTATTCATCTGCTTAACTGATTCACCCTGTTGGCTTGCTTGTTGTTGCACCGCAGTTAATGCTTTAGTTAATTTCGATAATTGATACTTTGCCTCTTGGGCACCTTCAGCTGCGGTAGTGGCTTGCTCTTCTAAATCTCTAACTCGACCTTGCACCTCAATTAAGGATGGAGCAGCATTTGCTTCAATTGGTAGTAATATGCCAGCTGCCACAAAAAAGGCCATAGCTGCCCGAAGAGATAACCTCATTAATTAAGGCTAACCACCGCAATAGGTAGAACTCAACCGAACTCAAGCGTAAGGTGCTGAGAATTACCCAAAACTTAAGGCTGATACGCGGGGTTTATGCATATATTGCTTAGCGTTGCTAGCCAGCTCGCCCTGGCTTAAATCTAAGTGGGGGCACCATGCCAGCAGTGGAAAGATGATTGATCGCTCTTTGATCTTGAGCTGAGAACTCAGCAGTTTTGCCAGGAAGTGGCTTTATATTAAGCAAGACAGTAATTACACAATCACTGCAAGCTATGTTTTTCATAGTGCAACTATCACAATTGATTATCATAGAAAATAAGGTTATCTGCCCCCACTGACACTGACGGTAACCTGTGCCTATGAAGCCTATAATCGTTACCGCCAATCTGATTGTTGGCCAGGATGGCTCCACCACATTAAATGGCTCATCAACTGCACTCTCTACGGCGCCAGATCGATTGCGGTTTCATCAATTAAGAGATCATCAGGATCTAATAATCATCGGGGGAAATACCGCTCGCCGGGAGCCATATAAGCGCACCCCCATCCCGCTTTATATCCTCACCCACGCAAAAGTTCGTTTACAGCCAAAAAATCAACTCGCAAAGCAATTTCAATTAACCCCAGCCCAGCTGTTAGCTGAAATAAGTAATAACTTTCAATCCGAGCAACCACAGATAAATGTTCTAGTTGAGGCAGGTCCAAACCTACTTATGCAAATGATTGATCAATCACTTATTGATTACCTATACCTGACCGTGAATCTAGATAAACAGGGTGAGAATAGGATCTCGATAAGTGATTTAGTAGAAAACTTTGAACTGCTGGAAAGTGAAAAAATTCAAGATTGCGAATTTAGAAAGTATAAAAAACTAGCCCGCTGAAATAAAAGCTACTCCCATAATTGCTAATGTAATACCAATATATTGCACCTTATGTAATCTCTCATGCAAAAGTTTAAATGCCATTAGTGCAGTAACTATTGGAAATAGCGAACCAAGTACGACCGCAAGTGAGACTAACCCCTTGGTAGTTGCTACACCCAACAATAGGTTAGCGATAAAATCAGCTGCCCCAAGCAAGATCAAAACTGGTAGATCTTTTTTAGTAAACCCACCAAAGGTTCGAAATTTTGCAAATAAAAAAATCGCAATAATAAATGTAGTAAACCGCATGGTGGTCATTGTCATAATTGCACTTGACGTAGATCCCTTAGCAATAAAGTTAACCGCAAAACCAAAACCAATCGCAGCAACTACCGCTAAGAGAACAGGTTTTAGTGCCACACCACCTTTAACCTCGGGTCCACTCGCGCATACTGCGCCAATTAAGGCGATGCTCATGCCAATCATTTGAGTTGAGTTAGGTTTTTCACCATTAATAAATGCAATAGTTAATGGAATTAGAACGCTAAGGGATGCAATTGGTGAAACCACACCCATCCTGCCAGTTGCCAATCCGGTGTAGAAAGCAATCAATCCAACAAAGCCAAATAATCCAGCTAGTACCCCAGACAAAAAGTAGTTATCCCAACTTAAGATTGGCTCAAGCCAGGATGAGCTGACTAAAACTATGATTATTCCAGTCAGTAAACCAAAGGCTTGTGAGACGGCAGTTACTGCAATTGCTTGATATCTTTTTGATAATTTGCCACCAAAAAAATCTGCTGCTCCCCAAAGAACTGAAGATAAAAGTGCTAACAATGAGGCCATTTCGCTAGCCTACTATCTAGATTTAATTGGATTTATCAGCGATGCGCTCGCGCCTGCGCCCACTTAGCTTTAACTCAATTTATCATTTGGGAGTGAGTTTAAATTTCGATCAACTAGTAGCACCAATTTTGGCATTAAAGCCGCGAGGTGAAATTTTGCTAGAGGTTGTTCCAGCACCTCAAAAACTTGCACCACATGCCCTGGCACTAACGGCAGATGTTTTAGAGGATGCAGCAACTGGGCGATTAGTTTTACTGCATGACCCTAATGGACAAGAGGGCTGGGGCGGACAGTGGCGATTTGTAACCTTTACCCGAGCAGCAATTGATTTAGAGATGGCTTCAGATCCACTGCTGCCAGAAATTGGTTGGGCTTGGTTAATTGAATCGCTAAAAAAGTATGGTTGTGATTACATTGCAGCCAGTGGCACAGTCACTCGGGTTGCAAGTGCTTCCTTTGGTGAATTAGAAGATAAGGATGAAAATTCAGAGATTGAAATTAGAGCTTCATGGACCCCAACCTCTGAAACTCAGTTAGTAAATCACTTACAAGCTTGGCTGGAACTCCTTGGGTTGACTGCAGGGTTAGAGCCAATTCCAGAGGGCGTCGCATCAATATCTCGTAAAAGTTAATATCAAATAGATGGTTAGCGCGTTAATAGTCCCACGAAATGGTCTGCCAAAATTAATCGAAGATGAGAAGGCCTTTGCGCAAGCAATCTCAAATCTCGCAGCGGGTACCGGACCACTTGCGATAGATGCAGAACGAGCTTCGGGATATCGCTATAGCCAACGTGCTTATCTAATTCAAATTTTTAGAAATGGTGGTGGCTTGCATCTAATTGACCCAATACCGCTTAAAAACTCTAAATTATGGGACACATTCAATGAGAATTTTTCATCGCTAGAGTGGGTTATTCACGCAAGTACGCAGGATCTTCCTTGTTTAATTGGAGTTGGATTAAAACCAAAGAAACTATTTGATACTGAATTAGGAGCAAGAATTGCCGGTTGTGAGCGCGTTGGTTTAGGCCTACTTGCCGAAAGTTTATTGCAATTGCAACTTGCCAAAGAACACTCCGCAGTTGATTGGTCGATCAGGCCGCTAAAGAGTGAGTGGCTAAACTATGCCGCTCTTGATGTCGATATTTTACTTGAGATTAGAGATGCTCTTGCGGAGATGTTAATTGAACAAAATAAATTAGAGTGGGCTAAGCAAGATTTTGCTGCGATATTGAAAAATTATGAGAATTATATTTTCTCAGATGAACCTAAAGCTGATCGTTGGCGCAGAACATCAGGTATGCATAAGGTTAGAGATCGGCTAACACTTACAATTGTTAGAGAGCTTTGGCTCTCCCGAAATGAGCTCGCATCTGAGCTAGATATTGCACCTGGTAGAGTCTTGGCAGATGAGGCGATAATTGATTTGGCCATTACCTGCCCAAAGGATTTAGAGGCGGTAGCGAAAACCATTGGTTGGCGGAGTAAATTAGAGGCGCCACCATTTAATCGATGGCTTAAAACTATAAATAAAGCACTGGCGACACCTCTTGATAGTCAACCTGAATACAAGGTGGCCTCACAAAGTTTGCCACCAATTAGAGTTTGGAAGGAGAAGAATCCAATTGGTTATGCCAGGCTCACCCATGCCCGAGCATTACTTTTAGAGCTTTCAAATGAGTTAAAAATTCCCCAAGAGAACTTAGTCACGCCAGAACTAGTTCGAAAATTATGCTGGCAAGATCCCCCGATGAATACAGCTGAGCACCTTGAGTATGTCGAAAGATCCTTGGCACAAATGGGTGCTAGGAGTTGGCAGATTGAGCAGATCAAAAATAAATTAACCTTTGCCCTGGGGCAAAAGGAGCCGGTGATCATTGCCGAGCTGGTGGAAAATGAATCTGAGGTAGAGCAGCCAAAGTAAGGCCAGCCTAAAGCTCACTACCCATTTTGATTACTGGCGAGTAACCTAGCCCCATACCTAATAGAAATGGTCAGGGCCTAGCAAATGAGTAAGAACACCACCTCAAAAACCAATGTTGTATTAGTTGATGCCGTTAGAACCCCATTTGGTAAAGCTGGTTCGTTATATGCCCAAACACGAGCCGATGACATTATGGTTCGTTGTATTCGAGGCCTACTAGAGCGCAATCCTAATATTGCGTTAGATCAAATTGATGATGTTGCAATTGCTGCCACCACCCAAACCGGCGATCAAGGAATGAATATTGGGCGATCAGTTGCAATTCTTGCTGGAATTCCAAACTCTGTTCCGGGCTACTCCATAGATAGATGGTGTGCTGGCGCGTTAACAGCGGTAACCACAATTGCCGGTGGCATAAATATGGGTGCATATGATTTAGCAATTGCTGGTGGAGTCGAACACATGGGAAATCACCCAATGGGTGATGGTATAGATCCAAACCCAAGATATTTAGCTGAAAAAATTGTTGACACCGATGCATTACAGATGGGGGCAACTGCAGAAAGATTGCATGATAAGTTTCCACATTTAACTAAAGAGCGTGCAGATAAATACGCATTAGCTTCGCAACAAAAAACTGCTGCTGCCTATAGCGCTAATAAAATTCAACCTGATTTAATTCCAGTGGCTACTAGAACTGTTGAACTGGGCTGGGGCGTGGCAACTGTTGATGAACCACCTCGTCCGCAAACAACTTTAGAAGCGTTGGGTGCTTTAAAAACTCCATTTAGAGCTGCTGGCAGAGTAACTGCTGGAAATGCAGCTGGCTTAAATGATGGCGCCACAGCTGCAATTTTGGCATCAGAAAGTAAGGCAAAAGAGTTAAACCTACCAATTAAAGCAAAAATGGTTTCATTTGCATTCGCTGGTGTGCAGCCAGAGATTATGGGATACGGACCAGTTCCTAGCACCATAAAAGCATTAAAAAAGGCTGGGTTAGATATTACCGATATTGGTTTATTTGAAATAAATGAAGCTTTTGCCATTCAAGTTCTATCCTTTTTGGATCACTTTGGGATTGCAGATGATGATAAGCGGGTAAATATTTATGGTGGCGCAATTGCTGTAGGTCACCCACTTGCATCCTCTGGCGTTAGATTGATTTTAAATCTTGGTAATGCGTTTAAAGAGCATCCCGAAGTTCGGTATGGAATCACCACAATGTGTATTGGGCTCGGCATGGGCGGCACAGTTATCTGGGAAAATCCAAACTATAAGGGTGATAAATAATGTCAGATGTAACAACACTGGCTGGCGCTCCTGATGAGGTAGTCACAAATGCCATATTAAGAATGGTTTCGATGACACCATTTGGCCATCAGGCCGATTTGGCTTTAATTACCTTAGATAATGGCGCAGATCATAATCGGCCAAATACATTTGGTGCAGCATCATTACAATCACTATCCAAGGCGATAGATGAGGCACAAAAATCAGATGCAGTAGCGATCGCAATTACTGGTAAGCCATTTATTTTTGCAGCAGGTGCTGATTTGTCGGCTATGGGATTTTTAACCGATAAATCTCAAGCTATTGCAATTGGCGATTTAGGTCATGAAGTATTCCTAAAACTACATGAAAGCAAAAAGCCAACATTTGCCTTTATCAATGGATTAGCACTTGGTGGCGGTCTTGAAGTTGGGCTGAATTGCCACTATCGCACTCTGGCTACAACTGCATTTACTGGATTACCAGAATGCTTCCTAGGACTTGTCCCTGGTTGGGGTGGGGCTACTTTGCTTCCGAAGTTAATCGGACCAGAAAATGCCGTTCAAGTGATTATTCTGAATGCACTAAATAACAACACCATGATGAAATCAAAAGATGCACTTGCCCTTGGCGTTGTTGATGCAGTTTATGAGCCAGCTGACTTTTTAGAGAAATCTGTTCAATTTGCCGCAGATGTGTTAACTGGTAAGAAAAAAATTGAGCGTAAAGATTTTAGTAACGACTCCGATACATTTGAAAAAGCGATTGCCACCGGCAAGGCCGCTGTTGCCAAAAAATATAACGGGGCAGAAATTACCTCCCCACTTGCCGCACTTGAATTAATTAAGGCCGCGCAGAAAAATTCTGTTCGAGATGGTTTTGCTGCCGAAACCAAGGTGTTGGCTGATTTGGTTATGAGTGATCCACTTAGAGCATCCCTATATGCCTTTAATTTGATCCAAAAGAAGCGTAAAAAAGTTGAGGGCGCTCCTAAGCCAGCGCTGGCACGAAAAATTACAAAGGTAGGTGTTGTCGGTGCTGGATTAATGGCATCTCAACTTGCCCTGATCATGTTGCGCAACTTAAAGGTTCCAGTTGTAATTACTGATTTAGACCAGGAACGAGTTGATAAGGGCTTATCCTGGATAAAAAATGAAATTCAAAAATTGGTTGATAAAAAACGATTAGCACCAGAGGCCGCCACCAGGTTATTGGGCAATATCTCAGGTTCTATCGACCAGAAGGTTTTTTCAAATGCTGATTTTGTGATCGAGGCTATATTTGAAGAACTAACTCTTAAGCAAAAATTATTTAAGGATTTAGAGGCGATCATTACACCTGAGTGTGTATTAGCGACAAATACTTCATCACTTTCAGTTGAAGCGATGAGTAAAGGACTAAAAAATCCAGAACGAGTAGTTGGATTTCACTTCTTTAACCCAGTTGCGATTATGCCTTTGCTTGAGGTAGCACGTACCACAAAGACAGATGATGCAACCGTTGCAACGGCAATTAGTGTCGGCAAAGAATTGAAAAAAACTATGGTCATTGTTAAAGATGCACCAGCATTTGTAGTCAATCGCTTATTAACAAGATTTATGGGTGAGGTTACCGATGCTATTGATGAGGGAACTCCGTACGAAGTAGCAGATGCAGCTATGAAGCCACTTGGTTTTCCAATGTCCTCCTTAGAGTTACTAGGTCTAGTTGGTCCTGGCGTTGCTTTACATGTTGCCGAAACTTTAAATAAGAATTTGGGTCCTCGTTACAAAATTTCGCCAACTATGCAGCGCTTTGTTAAAGAAGGCGTTAAAACTTTCTACGTAAAGGGTGCTGATGGTGTTAATACCGTTAATCCGGCTGCGGTTTCTCTCCTTGAAAAAGGCAGTAAGCCCTCTACAGCTGAGCAAGTAAGACGCAGAGCATTAGAGGCGATTGCCACTGAAGCAAAAATGATGCTTGATGAAGCAGTTGTCGCAACACCTCAAGAGATTGATATCTGTATGTTGCTCGGCTCTGGTTGGCCAATGCACTTAGGTGGAATCTTGCCGTATTTGGATCGAGAAGGAATTAGTGAAGCGGTTTGCGGATCTCGTTTTCATCCAAAGGGTGTTGCATCTCTGCCTTAACATCAAGGCGAATCTCACTACTGCTCCAAGATACTAAAGATCTCGTTATATTTTGAACTGTTATGCCTAGCTCTTCAAGAATTTCACTTCGCTTTGCATGCTCAAGGAAAGTTAATGGAATTCCAATTGAGTGAACAGGGACATCAAGTTGAGCATCTCTAAATAACTCTGAAATCGTGCTGGCAATTCCACCATGCTTAATACCATCTTCTAGGACGACAACACTCTTATATCTTTGTGCCATAGTTACTAAAGATTTTGGTAGGGGTTTGACCCATCTTGGATCAATAACTGTTACTCCTACGCCCTCTCGATAAGCTTGCGCTGCTGATTCCACTGCAATTGATGCAAATGCACCCACGCTAACTAACAAAATATCTGCACTCTCGCCGCGATATAAAACATCGATGCCATCTCGGCGCTCAAATGCTGGAATATCTGGATTTATTGCACCTTTTGGAAATCTAATTAATGAAGGTGCATCTGAAATATCTACCGCCTCACGTAAGGTTTCGCGCAATTGTTGGCCATCACGTGGTGCTGCAACATGCAACGTTGGAATTATTCCAGTCAATGCTAGATCCCAAATTCCATTATGGGATGGCCCATCATCACCTGTAACACCTGCTCTATCTAAGACAAAAGTTACACCTGCTTTATGAAGTGCGACATCAAGTAATAGCTGATCAAAAGCTCGGTTTAAAAAGGTTGAATAAACGGCAAAGACTGGATGTAATCCTGCATATGCCATACCGGCAGCTGCAGTTGTGGCATGTTGTTCGGCAATTCCAACATCAAAGGTTCTATCTGGGTAAGCGTTTTGGAATTTATCTAGTCCAGTTGGTCCCATCATCGCGGCAGTGATAGCTACTACATCTTTGCGTTCCGAACCGATCTTTACTAGCTCATCAGAGAAGACGCTGGTCCAGCTCTTACTGCCCTTAGTAAGTGGCAATCCAGTTTCTGGATCGACAACTCCAACTGCATGAAATTTTTCAGCTTCATCATTTAATGCTGGTGCATGACCTCGACCTTTTTCAGTAATTACATGGACTAACACTGGCGCGTCATAATCTTTGGCAATTTTTAATGCCTTTTCAATTGCCTCGATGTTATGACCATCAACTGGTCCAAAATACTTCAGGCCTAGATCTTCAAACATTCCTTGTGGTGCCACAATATCTTTAATACCTTTTTTAACTCCATGTAAGGTTTCATAAATTGGATGTCCAATAACTGGAGTTTTTTCTAATATGCCTTTACCCCAATCTAAAAATCTTTCATATCCACTTGTGGTTCTTAATGTTGAAAGATATGTAGCAACTCCGCCAATAGTTGGGGAGTAAGATCTCTCATTATCATTGATAATAATGACTAATCTTTGATTCTTACTTGCGGCAATATTATTCAGCGCTTCCCAACTCATTCCGCCGGTAAGCGCTCCGTCACCAACGACGCAAACCACAGTTCTATCCCGTTGATTGGTGATAGAAAATCCCTTGGCAATTCCATCACTCCAAGAGAGCGCAGTTGAGGCATGAGAGTTTTCAACTACATCATGCTCACTCTCTCCTCGGTTTGGATAACCAGCTACTCCCCCTCGCTGACGCAATTTATCAAAACCAGATTTTCGGCCAGTCAATAATTTATGCACATAACTTTGATGACCGGTATCAAAAACGATTACATCTTTCGGAGATTGGAAAATTCTATGAACTGCGATAGTTAGCTCGACCACTCCCAGATTTGGGCCTAAATGTCCACCGGTTTTAGAAACTTGCTCAATTAAGTAAGCGCGAATTTCAACACTCAGCGAATCAAGTTGTTCAAAAGTTAATTTTGTTAAATCCTTTGGGGAGTTGATTTCGGAAAGCATTGACTTAGTTTAAAGGTTATTTTGTAGATTTTCGATTAATTATTTAGTAGTGAGCGCAATACATATTGCATGATTCCGCCATGTCGATAGTAATCTGCCTCACCCGGGGTATCAATCCTGACTTTGGCCCTAAAGCTCTTTTCACCTGCGGTCACGGTTACCTCTTTAGGTGTTTTTCCATTATTTAATTCTCCTACTCCTGTTATTTCAAATTCTTCACTGCCATCAAGACCAAGGGATGCGACATTCTCCCCTGCTAAAAACTGAAGTGGTAAAACACCCATACCAATTAAATTTGATCTATGAATTCTTTCAAATGATTCAGCAATCACTGCTTTAACTCCGAGTAAGGCAGTACCTTTCGCAGCCCAGTCTCGAGAAGAACCCGATCCATACTCCTTACCTGCCAAAATTACAAGCGGAATACCCGCTTGAATGTAAGCACGTGATGCATCATAGATAGTAGTTTGCTGACCATTTGCCAGAAAATTCTTGGTGAATCCACCCTCCACACCCTTTAACAATAAATTTCTTAACCGAATGTTTGCAAAGGTTCCACGGATCATAACTTCATGATTGCCTCGTCTGGATCCATAGGAGTTGAAATCAGATTTATCAATTCCATTTTCTGCTAAATACTTACCTGCTGGTGAATCAGCTTTAATATTTCCAGCAGGTGAAATGTGATCTGTTGTTACCGAATCGCCCAAAATTGCTAACACTCTAGCTTTTGAAATATCGGTCACAGGTAGGGGCTGCTTTGGCATGCCATCAAAATATGGTGGTTTTCTTACATAAGTTGATTTTTCATCCCAAGCAAAAGTTTTACCAGTTGGTGTATCTAGGGATTTCCATCGTTTATCACCATCAAATACTGAAGCGTAATCCTTGGTGAACATTTCCGAAGATATTGAAGAGCTTATTACTGAATCAATTTCTGTCGTTGTTGGCCAAATATCCTTTAGGTAAACCTCTTTACCATCATTACCCATACCAATGGGATCTTTTTCAAAATCATGGTCCATAGTTCCAGTTAGAGCGTAGGCAACAACTAAAGGAGGTGAAGCCAAATAATTCATCTTTACATCAGGTGATATACGACCTTCAAAATTTCTATTTCCAGAAAGAACTGCCGAGACGGCTAAATCATTTTCGTTAATCGCTTTGCTTATCTGAACTGGCAGTGGTCCAGAGTTTCCAATACAGGTAACGCATCCATATCCAACTAGATTAAAACCCAATTTCTCCATATATGGAGTTAAACCTGAACGAGCGTAATAATCAGTTACCACTTTAGAGCCTGGCGCTAATGTAGTTTTAACCCAAGGTTTACTGCTCAAGCCCTTATCTACCGCTTTTTTAGCAAGCAATGCCGCTGCCATCATTACTGATGGATTAGATGTATTGGTACATGATGTTATCGATGCAATTACTACATCGCCATTTCCTACAGATGTGGATTTACCATTAACACTAACATCTACTTTAGATCTACTAGTTTTTTCCGAAAAATATGTTGGCAAAACTTTTTCATAAGAGCTTTTGGCATCAGAAAGTGAAATTCTATCTTGTGGTCGTTTCGGTCCAGCTATTGAGGGAACAACAGTTGCTAAATCTAATTCTAATTTTTCAGAAAATCTTGGTGAGGCTTTCGGATCATGCCAGAGCCCATTTACTTTTGCGTATTTCTCAACTAATTCCAGCTGTTCGCTATTTCGCCCAGTAAATTTTAGGTATCTGATTGTTTCTTCATCAATTGGGAAGATAGCGCAGGTGGATCCATACTCAGGTGACATATTGCCAATTGTCGCTCGATTAGCCATTGGAAGAGCACTTACGCCTGGACCATAAAACTCAACAAACTTTCCAACTACGCCATGTTTGCGCAACATTTGCGTAATAGTTAAAACCAAGTCAGTCGCAGTTGTGCCTATTGGAAGTTCACCATTTAATTTAAATCCAACGACTGTTGGTATTAACATCGAGACAGGTTGACCTAACAGTGCAGCTTCAGCCTCAATTCCACCAACTCCCCAACCAAGCACCCCTAAACCATTAACCATTGTCGTATGTGAATCAGTTCCAACTACAGTGTCTGGATAGGCGCTAAGTTTTCCATTCACAACTCTGCTCATAACAACTCTTGCTAAATACTCAATATTTACCTGATGCACTATTCCGGTTCCCGGCGGCACCACTTTGAACTCATCAAAGGCAGTTTGTCCCCACCTTAAAAATCTATATCGCTCCTTATTGCGTTGATATTCGATATCAACATTTTGCTCAAATGCATCTTTAGTACCAAATAGATCTGCAATTACCGAATGGTCAATTACTAATTCAGCTGGAGAAAGTGGATTCACTTTGGCTGGATCACCACCAAGATCTGCAATTGCCTCACGCATAGTTGCCAGATCTACTATGCAGGGAACGCCAGTGAAATCCTGCATAATAACTCTAGCTGGCGTAAATTGGATTTCAGTGTCTGGCTCTGAATTTGGATCCCACGCGGCTAGTTTCTTAATTTGCTCAGCGGTGATATTTGCGCCATCTTCTGTGCGCAATAAGTTCTCAAGTAAGATTTTTAAGCTAAAAGGAAGATCTTTAGCTTCGGTAAATTTTGTAATATCAAAAATTTCGTAACTTTTACCAGTAACTTCAAGTGTGGTCTTGGTCTTAAATGAGTCTTTGCTCAACGCCCCGCACCTTCCTTCACTTCTTGAATACTTCTAATTCTAGCCATTTGCTGGTGAAAATCCAGCCACGCACTCGATGTGCTGAGTCATTGGGAAAAGATCATATCCTGAAATGTGATCCAACTTATAGCCAAGATCTAGCAAAGTTTTTGAGTCTCGAGCTAGTGCTGCAGGATCACAGGCCACATAAATAATTTTCCGAGGCTTAAATTTTACCATTTGCTTTACAACTACCTCACCTGCGCCAGTTCTTGGTGGATCTAAAACAATTAAATCTGCTCTTTTTACTATCGATAACTGCTGCGCTACTAAGCCTTGTAATATCTTTACATTCATTCTATTTGCAAATATTTTACGAGCATCTGCAACTGCAGTTTTATCACTTTCTATCAGGGTTAGAAATCCTAGGTCACTAATTTCGTTCACGATAGCGGAGGTAAACAAACCAACACCAGAATACAAATCGCAAATATGATCTGATTTCTTTATCTCTAGTCTAGAAATTACCGCCTCAACTAGCGTGGTTGGAGCTAATTTGTGACTTTGCCAAAATGCATTAGGTGAGATCTTAAGCGAGCTACCACCTACTTGCTCAATCAACTGGGTAGGTCCACTAATACTACGGCCTGATCTAACTACCGATACCTCACCTGTGCTGGACACTGCCACTTCAACTCTGGCATCTGACTTCCAAGTGCGATTTGCTAGTATTGAAACATTCATTCGGCTATCGGCAATTAGACAGTCATTTATCTCGACCACATCATTGCTGCGAGCGCCGTAAAATCCGATTCGCCCGCCATTTGAGACTGCAAACTCCATTCTAGTTCGCCAATGCAATCCATCTAAAGGTTCAATAGCCTCGACCTTTAAATCAAATCCCATTTGTAGTAAATCAATTTTGCCAATTCGTAAAAATTGTTCAAGAATAATATTTCGCTTAAATTCGCGCTGTCGATCAATTTGAACATGCTGGAAATCACAACCACCACATTTTCCAGCATAGCTACAGGGTGGAATTACTCGAGTGGATGCTGGTGTTATTACCTCGATAACATCTGCATGTGCAATTTTTGAAGTTACGGCGGTGATTTTTATCTTTGCAATCTCACCAGTAATTCCATGGCGAACAAAAATAACCTGATTGTTATGACGAGCAACGAAGTGACCACCATGTGCAACTGGGCCAATTTCGACCTGAATTACCTCACCTATTTTTAACCGCTCTTGAGCGTTTAATTCCATAGGAGTGAGCCTATGGGTGTAAGTTGTGCTTTGTGCATGTAGTAATTATGGGCTGCGGTCGCGTCGGATCCACACTGGCGATAGATCTGCAAAAAGCAGGTCATACAGTTTCGGTAATCGATCAAAATCGAGAGGCCTTTCGCAGATTAGGTGCTGACTTTAATGGTCGAACCATCGCTGGTGTTGGATTTGATCGAGACACCTTGCTAGAGGCAGGAATTGAAAAAGCAGATGCCTTCGCCGCGGTCTCAAATGGTGATAACTCAAATATTTTGGCAGCACGAGTTGCTCGAGAAAATTTTGGTGTTAAAAATGTCGTTGCCCGAATTTATGATCCAGGTAGAGCTGAGATCTATCAGCGACTTGGAATTCCAACTGTAGCCACAGTGCTTTGGACGACTGATCAAATTATGCGCCGGCTTGCCCCAGATGGCACCAAGTCAGAGTGGCGAGATGCCACTGGCACAGTGCAACTAATTGAGGTTCATCCAAATATAAATTGGTGTGGCCAATCGGTGTTGTTAATTGAGAAAAATACCCAATCTAGAGTGGCTTTTATTACTCGCCTAGGTGAGGCACTTCTGCCAGATGAACACACAGTATTGCAAGAGGGCGATCTAGTACATGTACTAGCGAAAGAGGATGATATTGCCAAGATTGAAAAGATTTTGGCTAAATCTCCTGAGAGTGCAAAATGAGAATAGCTATCGCCGGAGCTGGCAATGTGGGTAGAGCTATTGCTCGAGAATTGTTAGAAAATGGCCACCAAGTGCTGTTAATTGATAAGGATCCAAAGGCGTTAAAGATGGATTCAGTTCCAAGTGCAGAGTGGTTATTAGCTGATGCATGTGAGATTACCTCGTTAGATGTTGCTAAATTAGATGGCTGCCAAGTATTAGTTGCCGCTACCGGTGATGACAAGGTAAATCTTGTCGCCTCTCTGCTTGGAAAAACTGAGTACGGTGTACCAAGAGTTGTTGCTCGGGTAAATCACCCAAAAAATGAGTGGATGTTTGACTCTGCTTGGGGAGTAGATGTTGCAGTTTCAACGCCAAGAATTATCTCCGCCTTGGTTGAGGAGGCGGTAAGTGTTGGCGATGTAGTGCGATTGTTCTCATTTAGAAAGGGAGAGGCTAATTTGGTGGAGATTACTTTGCCCGATTCAGCGGCATGTTGTGGGAAAACTGTTGGCGAAGTTGAGCTACCAGAGGATGCATCCTTGGCGGCAATTGTCAGAGATGGCCATGTCCTAACACCAAAAGATCATGATGTATTTGCCGCAGGAGATGAGTTGTTATTTGTGGCCTCAGCCAAAGCTGAAGAGCAATTAAAGTCCTGCTTTATTTAACTTATCTTTGTAGTTGGCGTCTTTCTTAATACCAGCCAAGTTGCCCATGCCGTGGCAATAAATAGTGGGTAACCCATAACCAACCTGGCTGTACCGAGTGCATTCACATTCCCGCTTTTATAAAGTGGATACTGCACAATTAATCTAAGCGCAAACATTCCTACCCAGAGCCAGCCAGCTTGGATATATGCCTTAAGTCGGGCTGGATCTTTGCGCCATAAAAAGTTCTCACCCAAAATCGGTCCCAACATAATTCCTAAAATCGGCCACTTGATTAAGTTTGTAATGGCGTATAAGAGCGCGTATCCGGCATTTATAAATAGCCCTGGCAGATAGAAATCTGCTGCATTTCCACTTCGTCTTGAAATTAAGGCACAGATTGCCACCCCGAGTAAGCCAGAGAATGCATGTTGAATAGTTTGACGCTGAATTAATCGAATCGCTGTCAAAATTATTGAAAGGGTAAGCGCTGCCCACAGGGCTGCATTTAAATTTTGTCCAGAAATATTAAAAACTACCAAGAAAAGTAGGGCTGGCAGCCCGGAATCAATTAATCCGCGCTTACCCCCTAAGGCAGATACAACTTTATCTTTATCCTCGTTATGGCCGTGATAACTCATGCGCCAGTTGATCCAAATCCACCAGTTGAGCGCTCAGAACCAGGTAGATCTTGCACCTCAATAAACTCCGCCCGCTCAACCTGTTGAATTACAAGTTGAGCAATTCGATCCCCTTTTTTAAATGAAATTGATTCAGTCAGGTCGTGATTAATCAAAATTACCTGCAGCTCACCTCGATAGCCAGCATCCACAGTTCCTGGTGTATTAACAATTGAAACTCCAAATTTGATTGCTAAGCCAGATCTTGGATGGACTAATGCCACATAACCATTAGGTAGGGCAATACTGATACCGGTGGGCACTAAAACTCGCTGCCCTGGTTTAATTGTTATATCAATGCGAGTACACAAATCCGCACCAGCATCTCCACCTTTTGCATATGCAGGTAGCGGAATATCTGGATCTAGCCGCTTAATTAAGACTTTAGTCATGGATTTATATCAAAATCTGGATCGACAAATGCCATTAATTCTGGATGTTTTACTAGATGATCCTTATATTGATCTGTTAAATTCCTAATAAAATGCTCCATTGGAACTGAAATAAATAATGCCGAGGCCCTCACGGCAATCTCACCAGTTGATGAATCTAATCTACCCTCGGCTTGGGTGTAAATTTTGCGACCTGCCTGACCGGTAATCCTGGCATCAATATAAAGGGTTCGACCCATTGGTACGGGGAGTAAAAAGTCAGTCTCTAACCTGCCAGTTACTGCAGGAGTTCTAATTAACCACATTAATTTTCCAAGCGCTTCATCAAAAGCTAAAGCGAGCAACCCGCCATGGGCCAGACCTGGCGCACCTTGGTGATTTTCAGTTACAGTAAATTTTCCAGTTAAATCTAAATTACTTCCAGCAATTGCAACTAGGTGTAATCCACTTTGATGAAGTTCACCACAACCAAAGCAGTGACCAAAATGCGATGGAATTTGTGAGCCAATCGCGGGCGCTTTGGGATGCCGCTCAGGCATCACCGCATCCACTGGCGGGGTAGTGGTGGCAATCCGACTCATTGCCAAAGCGTATCCTTATCTATATGGCTAGATCTAATCCAAATTCTGAGTTTGCTGAGCGAATTACTTGGCCGATGTCGCTTTGGCTATTTCTTGGCCTAATGCTCGCCTCTATCTATCTAACTTTCTGGGCACCATTTAATGCGCTAGTAGCAACCATAATTTGCCTGCTTATACTCTTAAGCTTAATTTATGCTCAGTATAAAACTCGATTAGAGATAGTTGTAATTAATAATTGGCTATATGTTGATAATGCAAAGATTGAATTAAAGTATATTAAAAGTGCAAAGTGTTTAGATAAGGTCTCCTACCTAAAGCTACGGGGCCAGCAAGCAGATCCAGCCGCCTTTAATGCCACACGATTTTGGATTAAAACTGGCGTGAAGATTATGTTAAATGATAAATCTGACCCAACTCCATACTGGATAATCTCAAGTAAAAAAGCAAAAGCGCTGGCAGATTGCCTTAATTAATCGCAATCACGACAAACAGCTTTTGGACCCTCTCCTCTGGCACGTTGATTAATATGTTTGACTAAAAAGCAGCGCGAGCAGGTGAATTCATCCTCTTGCTTTGGCACCACCTTAACCGCTAACTCTTCACCCGATAAATCAGCACCCGGTAACTCTAAATTTTCAGCTGCTTCAGCCTCATCAATATCTACCTGACCAGATTGAGCATCTGCTCTTTTTGCTTTTAATTCTTCAAGGGACTCTTCATGTAACTCTTCATCGGTTTTTCTGGGGGTGTCGTAATCAGTTGCCATCATCCACCTCCTTCTTTAAATCATTTAAACTTTTTAGCTTTGGGAAAGTTTCCCCCAACTGGGCGGATAATCCCCTATTACTGTCGGTTACACCTAATGAACACAGGGTGTGTCGGGATTATTCCTGCTCTAAGTTTCTCGTTCGACGCTCAGCCTCACTCCTTCGCCACTTTGCAATCTCACCATGGTTTCCAGATAGTAAAACCTGCGGAACTTCCAGGCCACGCCATTGGGCAGGCTTTGTGTAATTTGGATACTCAACTAATTGTTGATCATCCTGGCCGGAAATTGAGTGCGACTCTTCCCTTAGCGAATCGGGGTTTCCTATTACGCCAGGTAATAATCTTGCGGTGGCTTCAATAATCACCATTGCCGCCACCTCGCCACCACCTAATACATAATCACCAATTGAAACCTCATGAACTCTGAAATTTTTCTGACTTCGGTAGTAATCGCCAACTCTGGCATCTATTCCTTCATATCTACCACATGCGAAAATAATCTGATCACACTTTGAAAATTTCACTGCCATCTGTTGATTAAACTTCTTACCAGCTGGCGTTAATATAATAAGATCAATTACTTGGCCATTTGAAGTAATTTCATCGATTGCATCTCCCCAAACCACCGGGGACATCACCATTCCCGCCCCGCCACCATAAGGTGTGTCATCTACCGACTGATGCAGATCAGTTGTTTGATCACGAAGATCATGAATATTTATCTGCAGCAATCCTTTATTTTGGGCTTTACCCAATAGGGATAATTTTAAAGGGGATAAATACTCTGGAAAGATTGATATTAAATCAAAGCGCAACATCAAGTAACCCCTCTGGAGGATTAATCTCAATTTTTTTATTAGCAATATCAATATTTGTAATTATCGCCTTAACCATTGGAATTAATACCTCTCTACCTAAGTGATCCACCGCTAGTAAATCTTGTCCAGGAAGTGCCACAATTTCAGTGACATTTCCAACTAACTCACCATTTTGTAAAAATACCTTTGCGCCAAGTAGTTGCTGGTAGTGATACTCACCGGGGGCTAAATTACTAAAATCAACCTCAGTTGAGATCAATTGATCTTTTAAGCTTTCAATTTGATCTCGATCATTAATTCCGTCAAAGGCTATAAGTAATATTTGGTTATGCCAACGAGCGGACTTAATGGTTAGCTCTTTACCAGAGCCAGTTCTTAACTTACCGCCGACAATAAATCTCTGCTCTGGATCATCGGTTCGAACCTCAATTGTTGCCTCACCCAATACACCATGTGCGCGGCCGATTCGACCTACGACAAGTTGCAAATTAACGAACCTCGTCTGCCTCGATTAGATCTACTCGAACTGAACGACCGGCAAGCGCACTAACAACAGTTCGTAAAGCTTTTGCGGTTCGTCCATTGCGACCAATAACTTTGCCAATATCTTCAGGATGAACTCTAACCTCTAAAGTTGTGCCACCACGAGAGGATTTTTCAGTGATAACAACCTCTTCAGGATTATCAACAATACCTTTTACTAAATGTTCTAGTGCTTCATCAATCATTATTTACTCTTTTTTATCAGATTCAGCATCTACTTCAGCTGGAGTTTCAATTGCAACAGCCTCTGCTGCTGCAACCTCTTCTGCTTGCACAACAGGTGTAACGGCTTCACCCGACTCAGGGACTGAAACTTTTTTAGTAACTACTGGTGGTACATACTCTGGCTCAACAATAATTTCACCATCTGCGCCACGACGCTCTTTAATTTTGGTTGCTTTACCAGTTAATTTACGTAGGTAGTAAAGCTTGGCGCGTCTGGCTGAACCATGACGAATAATTTCAATTCGTTCAATTACTGGAGTGTGTACTGGGAATGTACGCTCTACACCAACACCATAAGAAATCTTACGAATAGTAAAAGACTCTCTAATTCCTGAACCAGATCTGGCAATTACTACACCTTGAAAAATCTGAATACGACTCTTGCTGCCCTCAATAACTCGAACGTGAACTTTAAGCTCATCACCAGAGCGAAATGTTGGGATGTCCTTACGAAGTGATGTGGCATCAACAGCATCTAACACGTTCATTATTTGTCCTAATCGCTAATTCTAAAGTCAGTCAATTAATTTGATTGAGCCCGTATCTTGCCACAGTCGGGGCGGTTAGATCAATTTGAGTTCAAAGTAAGGGAAAAAGGGCAGCGTGAAGAGCGGGGCCAGCACATAAAACTAACTCACCATCCGGTGTGCCACCATCTCTGCCAGAAATCTTTGCGCCGGCTTCAGTTGCAATTAATCCACCGGCAGCTAGATCCCATTCCTTAAGTGAAGCTTCAAAATATGCATCCACTGCCCCCATTGCTACATAACAAAGATCTACCGCTGCTGCACCATTTCTTCTTAAATCTCTAATCTTTGGTAATAGGTTAGCCATTGCCTGGCCCTGGCCAATTCTTAAAGTTAAATCGTAAGCAAATCCAGTTGCAATCAATGCTCGATCAAGTGGGACTGGATCATTGCACTTAATTTTCTTACCATTATATGTAGCACCTTGAGATCTAATTGCACTCCAAAAGCCATTAAGGGTAGGTGCGTAAACTACGCCAACAACCACACCATCCTTGTCTTTGGCAGCAATCGATATATTCCAACCTGGTAATCCGTAAAGATAATTTACGGTGCCATCGATAGGGTCAATTACCCAAGTAATGCCAGATTTACTTTCCCGCGCGGAACCCTCTTCAGCCACAATTCCATCATCTGGTCTAGCGGCTAATAATTTTTCAACAATCAACTTTTCTGCTTGTTGATCCATTTGGGTTGCAAAATCAACTGCAGAGCTTTTCTCAGTTAAGGTAAAGGTGTCCGGGCGATTCATTAAAAGGCTGCCGGTGGCCTTGGCAACAGATTCAGCCAATTTTAATAATTCTGCGCTCACCTGGTTATCTAACCATGAGAATGCCATTACCTAAGCATGAGTGGCAGATTTATCTCACCTAACAATTATGGCAATCTACTCTCATGAGTGAGCCAACCGACCTACGCCTTATTGGCCGCACCTCCGAAGGTAGTGAGCTAGAACTTGTCGACCACTCTGGGAATGCCTATCACCTAAGAGTTAGTGACACGCTTCGTGCCCTAGTAAATCAGCCAAGACTTTCTGCAGTTGCAGATGTTGAACCAATAATTACCACCACCGTTAAAGAGGTACAGGCAAGATTGCGTGCCGGTGAAACTATTGATGCTATTTCAAGAACTACTGATTGGCCCATGGAAAAAATTGAAAACTACGCCGGTCCCATTTTCCAAGAACGTGCATTTATTATTTCTCAAGCATTAGCAACACAAATAAAACGTGAGCCACATGCGCCCTATTTAGAGACCGCGGTAGCAAACCAGTTAGCTCCACGTGGCGTAGATATGAACTCAGTGGAGTGGAATACCTATCGCCTACCTGATGGAAATTGGCATCTGACCCTCTATTATCCTCTTCGTGACGGCTCACCTGGAGATCCAAAAGGTGAAGCAGTTTGGTTGTTCAACTTAGGAAGACGAGCTTTATCTGCTCATGATGATGGCGCCCGATGGATTAGTGGTGAGGCTAAACCAAAGCAACCGGTTCAAACCTTTGGAAGTATTCCGCAAACTGATCCACCAAGACTTGTTGCTATTAAAGAAGATGTTGCGCCATATGCACCAACTCCACTTACATCCGTGGATGAGGTTGATGAAGAGGCAAAAAAAGATGGCGTAACTCGTCGAATTAAAATTCCATCCTGGGATGACATTATGTTTGGTAAAAAGGATGAGGATTAAACAAGTAGTAACGGAATCTCAACTTCACGCTCTGTTGTTCCACCGTGGTGGCCTACCATGGAACTTTCTTCTCTAACTCTTGCCGGATCAATTAGAATTAAATCTGTATTAGGAATTGCGATTAAATCTCCCATTCGATCAGCAGAGTCCTCGGTGACTGTTTGACCAAATAAACCAGCACCAATTGCATCTGCCTTGCTAAAAATCTGCACCTTACTGCCAAAGAACTCACGCCAATGAGCAATACTTTCACCCTCTGATCCTTTGGCTAAATAAATATGTCTAGCTCTTGGCTCTCCCCCAATTAGTGTCACATTTTCCAACAAATTATTATCTTGACCTAAAACAATCTGTTCGGTGCTATTTACCATTCCATGATCTGAGGTAATCCATACCCGAGTACCTTCGGGTACTGATTGAACTATCTTAGAAATAAAATCACACACCTGCCTTAGTGCGGTTAACCATTTATCAGAGCCAACTCCATCACTATGGCCCGCTGAATCTAAAGAATTCAAATAGGTGTAAACAAATGATGGTTTCGGCGCTAAGGCAAGCTTTACGGCTTGAACCATCTCATCAATTCCATTTGCGCCAACATATTTTGCCCCTCTAAGTGCTGCTTGTGTAAAACCACTACCCTCATATCGTTTTGCAGCAACATGTGTGACTGAAATTGAGTTACTAATTGCTCGTTCAAAAAAAGTTGGTACTTTTTGCCACATTACCGGATCAACTCTTTCATCCCACTTTAAAGCGTTTAATAATCGATTATCACTTCTTGGTACTCGAACTGTGTAACCCAGCATGCCATGCACTCCTGGTAATACACCAGTTCCTAGGGTAGACAAACTTGTTGCGGTAGTTGATGGGAAATTTGCATACAAAGTCTGGTGGAATTTAAGTTGGCTAAATACTGAAAACTGTTCACCATACTTTTCCACGGCATCTTTTCCCATACCATCAATTAGTATCAGGCACTCACGCATACCAGATTGAGCTATTCCTAATGGATCAATGGTTTCAGGCAAGCCAAGCGAGTTAAAGATTGAGTTAGTTAAATCAGCTAAACCAAATTTTACCGATTTCAATTAGAAAGATGCTCCTGAGCAAAGATTTGCATGGCTTTAAACATAAATTCGGCACTGCCAATGGCCTGGCTTTCATAATTTTGGGCAAAACGTGGATCTTCTACATACATGCTTCCTAAACCTATGTATGAATCTTTGTTAGGTTGCCAGAAATTACAAATCCATTGATAGTGCTCACTAACCAACTTCTGAACCTCAATAGATCCAGCTGATTGATTGGAAAGAAATGCCAGGGCAATCTGCTTTATGTTCCTATTTCCAATCTGAAACAGTTCAACTTGTTCGGCTTTAGTAAGTGAACTAAGTTTTGTATTACTTATTTCATACTCTTTGGGCCATCTAGATTTTGCCTCTTGTGAATACAAATCATTTGCCATCATGTCCAAAGGTTATCATTTCGCCAAAAGTAATAGATTTTGGCTTGTCGGTGACCAGATTTCTTGGAATTTCTTGGCAAGATACGACTTATGGCAAAAACTCCAAAAGCAGTGGCTCCAAAAGCTGGTGAGAATCCTGGCCGAATAATTGATATCGATGTCGCATCTGAAATGTCGGAATCATTTCTTGAGTATGCCTACTCAGTTATTTATTCACGTGCACTACCAGATGCCCGTGATGGTTTGAAGCCCGTGCAGCGTCGAATTCTGCATCAGATGAGTGAAATGGGATTACGTCCAGACAAAGGTCATGTTAAGTGTGCACGAGTTGTGGGTGATGTAATGGGAAAACTTCATCCACATGGTGATGGTGCAATTTATGATGCCATGGTTCGAATGGCGCAAAGTTTTTCAATGCGCCTGCCACTAATTGATGGACACGGAAATTTCGGCTCCCTAGATTCTGGGCCAGCTGCAATGCGTTACACCGAATCTCGACTTGCACCCTCTGCGATGATGATGGTTGATGAATCTGATGAAGATACCGTCGACTATGGTGCAAATTACGATGGTCAAATTTTAGAGCCACAAGTCCTGCCAGCTGCTTTCCCAAATCTCTTAGTTAATGGTGCAACAGGTATTGCTGTAGGTATGGCAACCAATATGGCACCACATAATTTAGGCGAGGTAATTGCTGCAGCTAAGCATTTAATGGAAAATCCAAAAGCTACGTTAAAACAATTAATGAAAATTGTGCCTGGGCCAGATTTTCCAACTGGCGGACACTTAGTTGCTACCGAGGGAATTGCTGATGCGTACGCAACTGGTCGTGGTTCATTTAAGGTTAGAGCAACCACCGTAGTTGAGAAGATTACTGCCAGAAAACAAGGAATTATTATTACTGAACTTCCCTTTAATATCGGGCCAGAAAAAATCATAGAAAAAATCGCTGATCTAGTGAAAGCCAAAAAGATTCAAGGTATCTCAGATATTGTGGACTTATCCGATGGTCAATCCGGCACCAAGGTTGTCGTGGAGATTAAGAATGGTTACGAACCGGCTGAAGTATTAGAGCACCTATATCGATTAACGCCAATGGAGGATGCATTCTCTATTAATGCGGTGGCCCTAGTAAATGGAAAACCACTCACCCTGGGATTAAAGGATTTACTTCAAGTCTTTATTGATCATCGTATTGAGGTGGTAAAGCGCAGATCAATCTTTAGAAAAGCTAAGGCTCAGGCTCGATTGAATTTGGTTGATGGACTTTTAAAAGCAATCGTTGATATCGATAAGGTGATTAAATTAATTAGAGGTAGTGAAGATGCCACCGTAGCAAAGGCAGGCTTAATTAAAACTTTTAGATTAAGCGATGAGCAAGCAACCTATATTTTAGATATGCCGCTTAGACGACTTACTAAAATGAGCAAAATTGAACTTGAGACAGAGGCCAAAGAATTAAAGGCTACAATCGCCACCTTAACTGCAATCCTAAAAACAGAGGAGAGCATCAAAGCCAAGGTGTCTGAGGAGCTAGGTGATATTGAAAAGAAGTACGCATCACCTCGCCGCACCCGCCTTGTTGCCTAAGCAACTTTGATATCAACTAACGCCCTAGAGCTTCGCGCTGCCGCCAGGTTATTGGTTAAAGATGTAACTATCCGAATCAATCATGGTGATCGAATTGGTTTTGTTGGTCGAAATGGTGCCGGCAAATCAACACTTGCCAAAGTTATAGCTGGTGAAACTATGCCTGCAGGGGGTGCGGTAAATCGCACTGGAAAAATTGGCTACCTGCCACAGGATCCAAGAACTGGTGAGGATCAGGGAACTGTAATTGATCGAATCCTTTCAGTTCGTGAATTAGATTTAATTGCGCAACGAATGCGCGCAGTTGAAGAGGAGATGGCGACCTCGCAAGGAAAAGATCTAGAAAAAGCTATGGAGCGTTACACCCGAGTAGAACATGAATTTTCAGCAGCAGGTGGCTATGCAGCTGCGGCTGAAGCCGAGGCAATTGCCTCATCCCTTGGTGTTCCCAATAACCTATTTGATCAACAACTAAGCGCATTATCTGGTGGGCAAAGAAGAAGAATTGAACTCGCTAGAATTTTATTTTCTGGTGCAGAAACCCTTATTTTGGATGAGCCCACTAACCACTTAGATGCGGATTCAATTATCTGGCTGCGCGAATTTTTGCTTAAGTATCCAGGTGGATTAGTAATTATCAGTCATGATGTTAATTTGATTGAAACTGTAGTAAATAAGGTTTTCTACCTAGATGCGAATCGCAATGTAATTGATGTTTATAACATGAGCTGGAAGAACTATTTGCTCCAGCGAGAAGCAGATGAACATAGAAGAAAACGTGAGCGAGCTAATGCTGAGAAGAAGGCTGAAATTCTACAAAAACAGGGTGAAAAGATGCGAGCAAAGGCAAGTAAAGCAAGTGTTGCGCAAGGCATGCTCAGACGAGCAGAAAAATTACGAAGTGGTTTAGAGGAGGTTAGAAAAGTTGATCGAGTTGCAAAACTTCGCTTTCCAACTCCAGCTCCTTGTGGAAAGACGCCGATTACTGCAAGTGAATTATCTAAATCATATGGCTCACTTGAAATCTTTACCGATGTAGAGCTGGCAATTGATAAGGGATCTAGAGTGGTGATTCTTGGCTTAAATGGCGCTGGAAAAACAACACTGCTTAGAATTTTAGCTGGCGATTTACAACCAGATACTGGTCAAGTAGAGGCTGGGCATGGTTTAAAAATCGGATACTACGCTCAAGAGCATGAGACCTTAGATTATGAACAAACTGTGCTGGAAAACATGTTAAGTGCAACTAAAGATATAAGAGAGCCTGAAGCTAGAAATGTTCTAGGTTCATTTTTATTCACCGGAGATGATGTTCATAAACAGGTTAAGGTCTTAAGTGGTGGCGAACGCACCAGATTAGCCCTAGCATTATTAGTAGTAAGCGCGGCAAATGTATTGCTATTAGATGAGCCAACAAATAACTTAGATCCAGCTTCTAGAGAAGAAATCCTCGGCGCTCTAACTGAATACCAGGGCGCGGTAATTTTAGTTTCCCACGATGCTGGCGCTGTTGAGGCGCTAAAACCAGAGCGGGTACTGCTTCTACCAGATGGCGATGAGGATTTATGGAAAGATGAGTATTTTGATCTAGTAACTATTGATTAAGCGTCAATTCGCTCTCTATCAATATCAGCGTTAGAAATAAAATCTTTTCTTGGAGCAACCTCATTACCCATTAATAATTCAAACATTGCTTCAGCCTTTGTCACATCCTTCATAGTGATTCTGCGCAGGGTGCGGTGCTCAGGATCCATAGTGGTCTCACGCAATTGATCCGCATCCATCTCACCTAATCCTTTATAACGCTGGATCGGCTCTTTCCATCTTTTGCCATCTCTTTTAAGTTGGCCAATTACTTTTTTCATCTCATCATCAGAGTAGGTATAGAAAACCTCTCCCTTTTTGCCACCGATTACTTCAATTCGATGCAGTGGTGGAATGGCAGCAAATACTCGTCCCGCTTCCACTAACGGTCGCATATAGGAGTTAAACAATGTCAAAAGAAGGCAGCGAATATGAGCACCATCAACATCAGCATCTGACATAAGGATTACACGACCATACCTGGCATCATTGATATCAAATGATTTACCACTGCCAGCTCCAATTACCTGAATAATTGATGCACACTCATTATTTTCTAGCATTTGCGAAAGCGATGCTTTTTGAACATTTAAAATCTTTCCTCTAATTGGCAAAATTGCTTGAAACTCTGAGTTTCTGGCCGCCTTTGTAGTACCAAGAGCTGAGTCTCCCTCGACAATAAACAACTCAGTTCTTGTTGGGTCATCAGATCTGCAATCAGATAACTTGGTGGGTAAAGAGGAGCTTTCTAATGCGTTCTTACGACGCTGCAAATCTTTATGTGCTCTGGCTGAAATTCTTGTTCTAGAGGCATTGGCAATCTTCTCCAAAATCAGCCGCCCAGTGGCCTTATCTACTCTTTTAGTCGTGTTAAAAAAAGCTTTCATCTCATCAGCAACTACTTGACCCACAATTTTGGCAGCTGCTGCCGTTCCTAAAACCTCTTTAGTTTGACCCTCAAATTGTGGTTCAGACATTCGAACCGTGACAACTGCAGTTAATCCCTCTTGCACATCATCTTTGATGACATCTGCCTCATTGTTTTTTAAAGTTTTAGTTGCTCGCAATGCATCATTGACTACTTTAGTTAATGCTCTTTCGAAACCTGCCACATGTGTGCCACCCTTTGGCGTGGCAATAATATTTACAAAGGAAGCAACCGTTGGTTCATAGCCATTGCCCCATTGCATAGCGATATCAACATCCATCTCACGCTCTACCTCAGTTGGAGTCATATGACCCTTTTCATCTAAGACTGGAACATTTTCAGTGTAAGAACCACTACCAGAAATTCGAATAACTTCACCAACTGGATCATCCGGTCTTAGGAATGTACAGAACTCAGAGATGCCACCTTTGTGAGAAAATGTCTCACTTGTTTTAGCTTTGGCGCGACTGTCATTTACCACCAAGGTTAATCCGGGAACTAAATATGAGGTTTGTCTTGCCCTGGCATAGATATCTTCGATTGATAACTCAGCCTCTTTCAAAAATATCTGTTTATCAAACCACCATTTAATTCGGGTGCCAGTTACCTTAGAAGAAACCTTACCAATAACTCTAAGTCCTGATTTTTCAGTAAAACTTGCATTTGGCCCATCCCCATCAAAAATACCAGCATGTCCCCGCTTAAATGACATCCAATAAATTTTGCTGTCTCTATCCACTTCAACATCTAATCGGGAGGCTAAAGCATTTACTACTGATGCACCCACCCCATGTAATCCACCTGAGGCTGCGTAGGAGCCACCACCAAATTTTCCACCGGCATGTAATTTAGTCATCACCACTTCAACACCAGTTAGCCCAGTCTTTGGCTCTTTATCGACTGGAATACCACGACCATCATCATGCACCTCAACTGAACCATCAGCTTCTAAATTAATTTCAATTTTCTTACAATGCCCAGCCAGCGCTTCATCAACTGCATTATCAATTATTTCCCATAAGCAATGCATAAGACCGCGAGAATCGGTGGTACCGATATACATTCCCGGACGTTTACGAACCGCCTCTAAACCTTCTAGAACAGATAAATCTTTAGCAGTATATGTACTAATAATGGCGGCTGAGGTTCCATCATCTGCTTTTGAGATCTTAGTTGCCACGGTTGGTAAGGTTATCGAGGCTTGTACCACCAACAGATGATCCGCGCCGAGATTGACCCGTATTTATGCCCAATTGATACAAAAATGAGATATTAACAACAAATTCTCAGTATTTGAGCAAAAAATTTACTTAATTGAAACCAAATTCCAAGCCGGGAATAAAGTATTCATGGTTTGATGTTCCCCTAGCAGTAAATCTAAGAGAGGTGGCAAGGCGATGAGCAATCAGATAATAATGGAGCAAACTCCATTGAATTCATTGGATCGTTGTGATCGTTGCGGCGCTCAAGCTTATGTTCGGGCGATCTTAGTTTCAGGCGGCCAACTATTATTTTGTGCTCACCATGCAAAAACTTATGCTGAGGGGCTGAAACCTGTTGTGGCTACTATTCAAGATGAGAGTGAAAAGTTAGCTAAGCAAGCTGCAAATTAATCTGTAGTAAAACCAACCTCGCGATGACTGCCATCGCAAAACGGCTTCTCTTTTGATGCTCCGCATCGACATAGTGAAAAATCTGTTTTGCTCTCAAGTACATTTCCATCAGCATCCACAAAATCAACGGTGCCAGTTACTCGAATTGAGCCATTTTTCTTAAACTGCATCTTTATCTTATCGCTCATATTTTCTCCAATTTATTTAACTTGATTAATCTAGGTAATCCCGAAGTACTTGGGAACGAGATGGGTGGCGTAATTTAGACATAGTCTTAGATTCAATCTGACGAATACGCTCACGGGTTACTCCGTAAACCTTTCCGATCTCATCTAAGGTTTTTGGCTGGCCATCGGTTAAGCCAAATCTCATTGCTACTACACCAGCCTCACGCTCGGATAAAGTATCTAATACTGAGTGCAACTGCTCCTGTAATAAAGTGAAGGAAACAGCATCAGCTGGCACAATCGCCTCTGAGTCTTCAATCAAATCACCAAACTCACTATCGCCCTCTTCACCAAGTGGGGTGTGAAGTGAAATTGGCTCCCGGCCATACTTTTGCACCTCAACCACTTTTTCTGGCGTCATATCTAATTCTTTTGCTAACTCCTCCGGTGTTGGCTCCCGACCCAGATCTTGCAACATCTGTCGCTGCACCCGGGCTAACTTATTAATAACCTCAACCATGTGTACTGGAATACGGATGGTTCTAGCTTGATCTGCCATCGCTCTAGTAATTGCCTGTCTAATCCACCAGGTGGCATAGGTTGAGAACTTATAACCCTTTGTGTAGTCAAATTTTTCTACAGCGCGAATTAATCCCAAGTTACCCTCTTGAATAAGATCTAGAAACAACATTCCGCGTCCGGTATAGCGCTTAGCTAGCGAAACGACCAAGCGAAGATTTGCTTCAAGTAGATGGTTTTTATCTCGACGACCATTTAACACAATTTGTTGATACTCGCGTTTTAACTTCTTATCCATCTTCTTATTATTTGCTAATCTCTCCTCGGCAAATAGGCCAGCCTCAACAGATTGCGCCAGAGATACCTCAAGCTCAGCATTTAATAACGGTACTCGGCCAATTAATTTTAGGTAATCCTTTACCGGGTCGGCAGTTGCTCCAGCGGTTAATACAGTTTGCGCAGGTGCATCATCCTCTTCGGAATCTTTAAGCACAAATGAGTTCTCTTCATTTTGTGACTCTTCAGCAACATTTACTACTCTAATCTCGGAGGCACCATCCTCTGCCGGTGTCTCCTCTTTCTCTTCAATTAAGCTATCTAAATCCTCTAACTCAACCTCTTCTAACTCAACCTCTTCACCATCAATTTTTACCTTAGAAATCTTTTCACCCTTGCTAGCTGGAGCCGCACTTGGCTTTGGCGCAGGGGGTGCAACTAGGGCTAACTCAGTCTTCTTTAGCATTCGATAAGGAGAGCCAAGGCCTGCCTTACGTAATTTTTGGATCTGTTTTGGAACGGTACTTTCTAACTCACGCGCTATCAAAACCAGGTCTTGATCTGCTTTTTTAACTATCCGATGAATATTTGTAACGCCCCTTGATGCCAATTCACTCAAGACATTTTTTTGCTGAATGACTAAATCTTTCACCTTCAAAATTTGGGCTACATCTTTAGCCTCAAGATTGGTTTTTAATGGAACCTTTTCAACCTTTTTGGCAACTTTACCTTTTTTTACTTTAGATTTTTTTGGCAAATTCTTTTTTGCAGCAGGTTTTCTCTTAGATTTACTAGCCTTGGCACCCTTTTTGGGCGCACGAGTTACAGCCACAATTCATCCCTTGTTTTTGAAGTCTTACTTTTTGCGGTTTAACTTTAAACCGCCTGACTTCCTGGCTATATTATAAATTGTCCACAGGCTTAAATGCACATCCAAATTGATTAATTTGCGATATTTGCCAGGTTGAGCGCATTTTTGATGATTTGACCCACAGATTCGACTTCGATTAGGAAACCATCATGGCCAAATGGGGAGGAGATGGTGTGGAGTGTGGAGACCGATGGGGCCAGCTCCGCTATCTCCTGCTGCAACCTAGGTGGAAACAATCGATCATTATCGATTGAGACTATATGCAGTGGCACCTTAACCTCAGAGAGGGCGGCTGCCACCCCGCCACGTTCTCGGCCAACATCATGGGAGAGCATCGCCTCGGTTAATGAAATATAGGTATTAGCATCAAATCTTTTGGCCAGCTTTTGTGCTTGATGATCTAGATAGGACTCAACTGCAAACCGGCCCGTATCATCACCTTGCAACTCTCGACCAAAGCGAACATCCATCTCAGATTCAGTTCGATAGGTCAGATGCGCAATCCTTCGAGCAATTCCCAAACCCTCAATTGGCCCAATATCTTGGTCATAGTAATCCCCATTATTAAAGTAGGGGTCACTCTTTATTGCTCGGATTTGAATTGTGGCCGAACCAATTTGATCACCAGTTGCAACTGCAGATGAGCCAATAGTGCAGATAGAACCAATCAAATTTGGATGATCTATTGCCCACTCCAAACTTCGCATACCGCCTAAGGATGGACCAACCGATAATTGATATTTGCTTACCCCAATTTTTTTAGTAAAGGCAAGCTCAGCTGCCACCATATCTCTGATTGTTAATGATGGAAATCTTGAGCCCCATCTTTTTCCATCTGGAGCCAATGAGGATGGACCAGTACTCCCTTGGCAACCACCAATTACATTTGGACAAACCACAAAGTATTTATCAGTATCAAATGGCAGACCAGGTCCAACCATCTGTGGCCACCAACCATTAACATCGGCCCAGCCAGTTAAGGCATGGTTTACTAATATTGCATTATCACCTGTTGCATTTAATCTGCCCCAACTTTGGTAAGCAATCGTGATATCCGGTAATACCTCACCTGACTCCAGCGCTAAATCACCAATCTTAAGAAATTGGCGATCACCAGGGGCATGATCTTCTAGCCATGCCCCAGTGACAGTGAGATTAACCTTACTCATTGGGTGTAACTCCTCTTAACTAAAAAATATTTTTAGGTTAAGTAAATTACTTTGCTGCGGCAAATGCAGTTTCAAGATCCTTTTGAATATCTGCGACTGTTTCAATACCAACAGATAGTCGAACTAATCCTGGAGTAACACCTGCAGTTAACTGCTCATCTGGTGTTAATTGTGAGTGGGTAGTTGAGGCTGGGTGAATTGCCAAGCTTCGAACATCACCAATATTTGCCACATGTGAGTGAAGCTTTAGCGCTTCAATGAACTTCTTACCGGCTTCAATTCCACCCTTAATTTCAAAAGATAGAACTGAGCTGCTGCCCTTTGGACAGTACTTAGTTGCCCACTTGTGCCACTTAGATGAAGGCAAGGATGCGTAATTAACCTTTTCCACCTGGGGATGTTTTTCCAACCAAGCAGAGATCGCCTTTGCATTTTCAACATGTCGCTCCATACGCAACGACAAGGTCTCTAAACCTTGGGCCAGTAACCAAGCATTAAATGGTGAGACTGCTGCGCCAATATCACGAAGCAGAGTTAGGCGAATCTTAAAGATATAAGAGAGATTTGCACCAAATGCAGAGCCAACGCCAAGTGCTTGGGCGTATACCAAGCCATGGTAGGAAGGATCTGGCTCATTAAAACTCTTAAATCGATTTGGATATCTGGCGTAATCAAACTTTCCAGAGTCAACAATCGCACCCACAATAGCTGTGCCATGGCCAGAGAGGAATTTAGTTGCTGAATGAACCACCACATCAGCACCAAATTCAATTGGTTTGATTAAGTATGGTGTTGCCACAGTGTTATCGACAATTAATGGCACCTCATTTTCATGAGCAATCTTTGCCACTGTTTCAATATCTAAAACATCATTTTTTGGATTAGCAATCGTCTCGCCAAAGAATGCCTTAGTGTTTGGCTTAACCGCTTTGCGCCAACTCTCTGGATCCTCTGGGTTATCCACGAAAGTAACGTCGATTCCAAACTTAGGTAATGTGTAATGGAAAAGATTGTAAGTACCACCGTATAGAGATGGTGATGAAACAATGTGATCTCCAGCTTGAGCCACATTCATGATCGCATAAGCGGTCGCAGCTGAACCAGATGAAACAAGTAGTGCTGCCACACCACCCTCTAAGGCGGCTATGCGTTGCTCAATTGAATCTTGAGTTGGATTCATGATTCTGGTGTAGATATTTCCAAGCTCAGCTAAACCAAATAGATCAGCGGCATGCTTGGTATCACGGAATTGGTAGGAAGTTGTCTGATATAACGGCAGAGCGCGAGCGCCTGTAGTCGGATCAGGAACTTGACCAGCATGGATTTGTTGGGTTTCAAATGAGTAACTCAAAGTAGCCTCCTTGTTTTAAGGGGATCGAATTAAAATAGGGATAGACCCTAAACTTTCTTTTAGCGATCCACGCTTATCGATTACACCTTGCAATCGATCTGGTCCTCACCCGGAGCACCCCACCGTGGTGGAGGGTTGCCGCTCAGTTAGCCGGGGCTAGAAACTGAGACTCGTGACCTTAGGGAGAAAAATACTATAGATTGTGCGCCTTAGCAACTGCATCGTAGTAAATCTTGCCAGCATGCACATTTAAACCCTTAGCCAGATTTGGATCATCAGCTACTGCTTTTTCCCAGCCCTTACCTGCCAAGGCCAAGCCATATTTAATGGTGGCATTTGCTAAGGCAAAGGTGGAGGTGGCTGGAACTGCCCCTGGCATATTTGCGACACAGTAAAAAATTGAGTTATGTACTTTATATGTTGGATCTTGATGAGTGGTCGGATGTGAATCTTCAAAGCAGCCGCCTTGATCAATCGCCACATCAACTAATACCGAGCCTGGCTTCATCTTTGCCACCAATGCATTTGAAACTAACTTTGGCGCCTTTGCGCCATGAACTAGTACTGCGCCAATTACCAAATCAGCTTTTACTAACTCATTTTCAATATCAAATGCACTTGAGGCAATAGTTTTAACGGTGCCAGAGAATAATTGATCTATCTTTGCTAATCGCTTTATATCTAAATCCAAAACTGTTACATCAGCTCGCATGCCATGGGCAATTGTGGCTGCTGCCAATCCAACTACCCCTGCCCCAATTACAACTACCTTGCCCGGCCTAACTCCTGGTACGCCCCCAAGTAATACTCCCCGCCCACCAGATGATGCTTGCAACGCAGCAGCTCCCACCTGCACACTCATTCGCCCTGCTACCTCACTCATTGGCGCAAGTAGTGGCAATGAGCCGTCCACCTCAATAGTTTCATAGGCAATTGCGGTGATACCAGAATCAATTACCGCTTGGGTGCAAGCTTTATTCGCAGCTAGGTGTAGGTAGGTATAAAGAATTTGTCCCTTACGCATTCTTTTATACTCAACCTCAATTGGCTCCTTTACCTTCTGAATTAGATCAGCTGTTTGCCAAATCTCATCTGCTTTATCAATAATGCTGGCGCCAGCTTTGATGTAATCATAATCTGAGATACCAGAGCCAACTCCAGCAGATCTTTCAACAATTACCTGATGTCCAGCACTTACATATGCATGTACACCAGCGGGAGTAGCAGAGACTCGAAACTCATTATTTTTTAACTCTTTGGGAATACCAATTATCAATTTACTCTCTTGCCCACTTCTCTAATCAACGTTGATTAGGTAATTAAATACTACCGCCAAATAATGCAGCACAAATCCGTGGGTGCAGCTCAGCCCGCATGGCAGCAAAACTACTACTTGGCCAGGAGGTGCTAAAAACTCTTCTTAGCAAAAGTGCCAGCGGATAATTTGGGCAATCACCAATCGCCCGATCTAGCGCAAGCAGATAAAGGTAGGGGCAGGGTGAGAATTAATAACCCTGGCTTAAAAATCATGGCGATAATTTAAATAGATTTTAAACTCACCGCTTAAAGATGAGAGTAAATATGTGAATTACTCCTTAGTGTGTAAAACTACCCTTATGGCACACCGAGATGGCGATGGTTGGGTGGAATGTAGTTGCGGTGGTAAGCATTGGGGATTACATGGCGCAGCTGGATTACTACTTATTAGAGATAAAACCATCTTGATGCAACACCGAGCTCCTTGGGTACACAATGGTGATACCTGGGGAATTCCAGGTGGGGCCCGGGATTCTCATGAGAGCGCAGTTGAGGCGGCGATCAGAGAGGCCCGTGAAGAGATCGGTATCTTTGAAAAAGATTTAACGCCAGGTGAGATCTTTATTGATGATCATGGGGTGTGGAGTTATCACACCGTAATTGCAAATGCCCACAAGGAGTTAGTTGCCCATGAAGCAAATGATGAGTCCAAACAGGTGGCTTGGATCCCACTTGATGATGTCATTAAGAAAAATCTACATCCAAGCTTTGCAATTACTTGGCCACAACTTTTAGAGAGGTTAAAGGCGCTGTAATCGCCGGCAAATGATGATTACGTGCCAATTCCAGCAGATGATACGCAGCAGCAGTGCTTGCGGTTGCTACTTTGCCGGAACCAAGATCTTCATACCCGCTAACAGATCAGCACTGCCTAACTTATTTACCTCCACAATATCTGCCACCACCGAATTGATCTGACCTGGGGCGGCCACCATGGCGGCGATCGACCAGATGCTCTCACCCGGTGTTACCACTACCTGAACATACTTACTCTTAGCTTTTGTGCTGGCAGTATCTGTGCTGTTGCTAGCACTTGAGATTGAGCTAAAGCCAGCACCAATCACCACCAGCAGCGATAGGCTCAAACCGGTTTTAGCTAGCCGTTTTGCTCTTCTTGCCTTCATCTTGACTTACTCCGTTAATAACAGGGGTCTAGGGGATTCGAACACCTGTTCTATAGAGTATTAAACACCACGCCACTGACAATGTCTACTTAAAACCGAACATATGTTTGATTTTTTTTCCACCCCCTGCTACCCTTCAGTTATGGCTAAAAAACCGGCAAAAGCCCAGGTAAGTGAGCTGCCAGATGGGCCAGTCGATGACCATGGACTCACCCCCAGGCAGTTAAAGATTTTATCTGCTATAAAAAAAGCGGTTGAGGATCAGGGCTATCCGCCCAGCATGCGCGAGATCGGCCAAGCTGCCGGCCTATCCTCTACCGCCTCCGTCACCTACCAATTACAGATCCTGGAAGAAAAAGGTTGGATCCGCCGGGATGCCTCTCGTGGTCGGGCGATTGAGATCACTCTTCCTGGTCAAGATGGTGAGGCGGCCCCGCAGGATAAAACAAGATTAATTCCACTAGTTGGCAAGATTGCAGCTGGAAATCCAATTTTAGCTGAGCAGGTAGTTGAAGAGGTCCTACCACTTCCGGAGTCAATTGTTGGTAAGGGCGAGCTCTTCCTATTGCAGGTAAAGGGAGATTCCATGATTGATGTAGCAATCTGTGATGGTGATTATGTAGTTATTAGATCGCAAAAGAGTGCAGAAAAGGGTGAGATTGTTGCAGCCATGATTGATGGTGAGGCAACTGTTAAGACCTGGTCTAAAAAGGATGGACATTATTGGTTGCTACCGGCAAATGATGATTACGCGCCAATTCCAGCAGATGATGTGCAGATACTAGGTAAGGTAACAGCGGTTCTAAGATCTGTTTAAACTGGCTTAAAAACCTCTTGTTTGAATGAGTTTTTTATCAACTCTCTGCCATGATCTAATGAGGTAATTACCCCATCTGCTTGCATCTGAGTAATGATATTACCCAACACTGTTGCCTCCACTGGACCTGCGTAAACTGTTTTTCCAGTTGCATTAGCGGTTAATTGATTTAATAATTTATTCGCACTACCACCGCCCACAATATTAATTGAATTTATCCTCACATTTGCCGCCTGCTGTAATTGATCAATCACCTTCACATATGCATCCGCTAAGGAGTCAAAAATACATCGAGCAAATTCAGCTGGGGTAGTTGGCACTGCTTGATTACTCTCCTGGCATAAAGCAGCAATTCGCTCTGGCATCGCTCCTGGCTTTTCAAATCTTGGATCATTTGCATCAATTACCGCACCCTTTGGTAGTAATG
>Ga0194117_10000234_pt1 | contig 78388 bp, 73 predicted proteins | sample TA2MahsurfametaG_FD_160579 | JGI IMG/M metagenome (GOLD analysis project Ga0194117, IMG submission 160579) | Freshwater microbial communities from Lake Tanganyika, Tanzania - TA2015009 Mahale N1 surface | ecosystem: Environmental > Aquatic > Freshwater > Lake | place: Tanzania: Lake Tanganyika... | reverse complement strand
CCCTTCGTGAATGTCGGTGAGGTTCGACTCAGAGAGGTCGGCGCTCCCACCGATCAACTCTGGCAGCACCGCGGCGAGCGCCTTGATGCTCGACTGGCTGACGTTTCGCGTTGGCGAATCAGCGCCAAGCTCGTATGCGGGCAGCGCGCGCTCCCAGCCGCTCGGCAACCCGCCCGCCATGCGGCGCTGGAGTTCCGCCGCCTCTGCGGGGAAGGCGGTTGCGTATGCGAGGAGTCGCTTGGTGTGCGCTGCAACGAGCGCTTCGCCACTGGTGATCGCGCCGCGGTAGAACTCGGCAACATCGGCGGGAACGTCGAAGGTTGCATCGGGATTCGCGCCGTATGCCGCCTTCGTGAGCTTCACCTCGTCTGGGCCGAGTGGTGCGCCGTGTGACTTCTGGCTCCCTGCCTTGTTCGGCGAACCGAAGCCGATCACGGTGCGCACGGCGATGAGGCTCGGGCGATCATCCTTGATTGCCGCGCTGATCGCCGCATCAATGGAGGCAACATCGTTGCCGTCAGCAACGCTGCTGGTGTGCCAGCCGTACGCATCGAATCGCTTGCGCACGTCTTCCGACCAGGCCGTTGATGTTGGTCCGTCAAGCTGGATGAGGTTGTCATCCCAGAGGTAGATCAACTTACCAAGCTTTAGGTGACCCGCGAGCGATGCAGCTTCGGAGGCGATCCCTTCTTGAAGGTCGCCATCGGAGACGATCGCGAAGACGCGGTGATCGATCACGGTGTGTCCTGGGCGATTGAACTCTTCGGCGAGGCGCCGCTCGGCGATCGCCATGCCAACGCCGTTCGCGAATCCCTGACCGAGCGGTCCCGTGGTGGCCTCAACGCCCGCGGTAAGGCCGTACTCCGGGTGGCCAGGCGTCAACGAGCCCCACTGTCGGAATGATTTCAGATCATCAATCGTGAGACCGTATCCGGTGAGATGCAGCAGTGAATAGAGGAGCGCACTGGCGTGGCCGTTGGAGAGGATGAAGCGGTCGCGGTCGAACCAGTTGGGAGTTCGTGGCGCATGGCGGAGGTGGCGTGTCCAGACCGTGTGAGCCATCGGTGCGCAACCCATGGGGGCGCCAGGGTGGCCAGAGTTTGCCGCCTGGACGGTGTCAATTGCGAGGGTGCGGATCGTGGTGATTGCCGACTGCTCAAGCCGTGGATCCATTGGTAACCCCCTCGATGTTGGCTGGTGTCCGTTGATTGTAGACTCCCTCGGAGTCAGTAGTACTGGAGGCGAAATGCCCCGAAGCAACCTCATGAGCCGTCGTCCAACGAGCGTGCGTGCGGTCGCCGAAGTTGGCGTGCTGGTCGCCATGTTGATCTGGGCTGCGAACTTCACGGTGGTGAAGGCGGCGGTTACCGCGTGGCCAGTCCTCCCGTTCTCTGCGATCCGCATCACTGCCGCTGGGATCATCGTGCTCCTCTGGACGCAGCTCCGCGGTGGCAGCGTCCGCATGTCTCCCCGAGATCTAGCGGTCACGGGACTCTTTGGCGTGATCGGCCAAGGGATCTATCAGCTCCTCTGGGCTGGGTCGCTTGGAACGATCAATGCGGGAACAAGTGCGCTACTCATTGCCGTCACTCCATTCCTTACCGCAATCTTTGCGGCGCTTCTTCGAATTGATCCGCTGCGACCCGCAACGATTGCTGGTGGATTGATCGCATTTGCGGGTGTCGCTGCAGTGGCTCTCGGTGAAGGGGCGGGTGCATTCGGTGGGACGACCGCTGGAGTCACCGCCACGCTCCTCGCCGCCGCCTGTTGGGCTTCGTACCTCCTCGCCGGCGCACGGGTGATCCCGCGTACTGGCGCGCTCGCGTTCACTGGATGGAGCATGGTGATCGGTGGTGCCGTCTTGATCCCGTTCGGCGCGAGCCAATGGGCAGAGCTCGGTTCACCAGCAATCCCCGTCGTCGCACTCTTCGGCATCCTCTATGCCACGTTCGGCTCGAGCGGCCTTGCGAACGTTCTCTACTTCACCGCCGTGCCAGTCGTAGGGCCAGCGCGCGTCGCGAGTTTCCAACTCCTTGTCCCATTCCTCGCCGTGGTGATCTCCGCACTTGTCCTTGGCGAGGCGTTGGAGCCCGTCCAGGCGCTCGGCGGCGCGCTCATCTTGCTCGGGATCTGGGCCGGTCGCCAAACAGAGTTCCCGTTCCGTCGCCGACTGCGATAGACTCCGTCAGGCTCGCTCGGCAATCACTGAGCGCCCCGCCGAATTTGAGGAGGCAGAGGGGACGAGATGGCGACGAAGTTTGTGTTCGTCACCGGTGGCGTCACCTCCTCCCTCGGCAAGGGGATCACCGCCGCATCAGTTGGCCTTCTGCTGAAGTCCCGCGGACTCAGAATCTCCGTCATCAAGCTTGATCCCTACCTCAACGTCGATCCGGGCACCATGTCCCCGTACCAACACGGCGAGGTGTATATCACCGATGACGGCGCAGAGACAGATCTCGACCTTGGTCACTACGAACGATTCATCGACGTCAACCTCTCCCAAGCGTCCAACGTCACCACCGGACGCATCTACTCCACCGTGATCGCTCGCGAGCGTCGCGGCGATTATCTTGGTGGCACCGTCCAAGTGATCCCGCACATCACCAACGAGATCAAGGAGCGCGTCCTTCGACTCGGCGGCGATGATGTTGATGTTGTCATCGTTGAAGTTGGTGGAACGGTGGGCGACATTGAGTCCCTTCCGTTCATTGAGGCGATTCGTCAACTAAAGAAGGATGTTGGCCGTGGCAACTCGCTCTATATCCATGTGACACTTCTGCCAGAGCTCGCCGCCACCGGGGAGTTGAAGACAAAGCCGACGCAGCACTCGGTGAAAGAGCTGCGTGGTAGCGGAATCCAGCCTGACGTGATCATCTTGCGCGCGGATCACCCGGTACCAGACGATGTGCGCGAGAAGATCGCACTCTTCACTGACGTTGCGGTTGAGGCGGTTGTCCCCGCCACTACGGCGCGCACGATCTACGAAGTGCCGCTGCAGTTCGAGAGGTTCGGACTTGGGGACCTGCTCACCCGTGAACTCGGAATCAGCGCCGCCGTCCCCGATCTGACCAGGTGGGAGCAACTTGTTGCGCAGATCGTTGCCGAAAAGCCAGCCGTTGAGATTGCGATCGTCGGCAAATACACCGAACTCCCTGACGCGTATCTTTCCGTGACTGAGGCGCTCAGGCATGCAGGTTGGGCCCACGGCGTGGACGTGCGTGTGCGCTGGGTGAATGCGGAGCAGCTCGATGACGCAGATGCTGCACACGTGTCCGCCCAGTTGGCTGGTGCCCACGGCGTGCTGGTTCCGGGTGGCTATGGATATCGAGGGATAGAGGGGAAGATCCGCGCAGCACACTCGGCGCGCACCGAGCGCATTCCTTACCTTGGACTCTGCCTTGGGTTGCAGATTGCGGTGATTGAGTCCGCGCGCGAAACCCTGGGCTCAGCAGATGCGAACTCAACTGAGTTCGACATGTTCACGAAATATCCGGTGATTGACTTCACGCCAGACCAGCGCGGCGTGGAAGAGAAGGGTGGCACCCAACGGCTCGGCCTCTACCCAGCAAAGCTCTCCCCAGGGTCACGCGCCGCAACCGTCTATGGCTCTGAGATCGCCTACGAGCGGCACCGCCATCGCTTTGAGGTCGCGAATCGCTTCAAGCCACAACTAGAGGCGGCTGGGATGAGGTTCTCTGGCGTCTCACCCGATGGACGCCTTGTGGAGATCATCGAGCTCGCCGATCATCCATGGTTTGTCGCGAGTCAATTCCATCCTGAGTTCACCAGCCGTCCGCTTCGGCCGAACCCGCTCTTTGACGGGTTCATTGGCGCTGCACTCGCGCTCAAGGAGGGGCGTCTCGCCGCGTACACTCCGCGAATGGTCGGAGTGCGCGATGATGAGGCGGTACAGGCGGCGCGCCGTAAGGCAATCGAGGCGGCCGCGCACAAGGCCGCTACCCGCAGCAATGGAACAGGAGCAGCATCTTGAAGTTCTTCCTCGATACCGCGGACATCAGCGAGATCAAGACCGGCATCAGCTGGGGGATCGTCGACGGTGTCACGACGAACCCATCGCTGTACGCGAAGGTCGGCGGCTCCTATGAAGAACTCCTCAAGGAGATCTGCGGGCTGACCAAGGGTCCTGTCTCCGCCGAGGTGATCAGCGACGACGCCGACGGTATGGTGAAAGAGGGGCTAGCCTTCGCAAAGATCGCCGCCAACATCGTGGTCAAGGTGCCCATGACCACGGAGGGCCTCGCAGCAATCAGTCGCCTCAAGAGCGAGGGGATCAAGACCAACTGCACCCTAATCTTCACGGCAAACCAAGGCCTCCTTGCCGCGAAGGCTGGCGCTTCGTTGATCAGCCCATTTGTCGGCCGGCTCGATGACATCAGTGAAGATGGGATGGCGGTGATCCGCGAACTTGCGGAGATCTTCTCTCACTACGAAGAGCTTGATCACTGCGAGATTCTTGCCGCCTCGATCCGTCACCCACGCCACGTGACCGAAGCTGCACTAGTGGGCGCGCACGTTGCGACCATGCCGCTGAAGGTTCTGGAGCAGATGGCGAAGCACCCCCTTACCGACAAGGGAATCGCCGTCTTCAAGTCGGATTGGGCGAAGGCAAAGGGCGGAAAGTAAAGACAGCAGCGCCCCCCGTTGACGGGGTGGCGCATATCTCGTAAAGTCTTCGTATCCCCCCACTCCTCCTGCGCAGAGGCGTTGGACGTTTCGTGCGGGGATCCATGGAATCACCCGAGACGAGGAAGGTACCCAACCCCATGTCAATGAACGACCCACGCAACCGCGGACCTCGACGAGGACCACGCCGCGGCCCCAGCATGAACGGCGGTCAAGGCGGCATGCGCATGCCGCACGGTTCACTTCCGCAAGACGTCGAGGTGCTTTCGGAGGCCGATCTCGCCGCTGAGGGACTCCTCACGTTTGCAGCGCTCGCCAACATGACGGCGAGTGAACTGATGGCGGCGGCGAAGAAGTTCAACATCACCGCCTCCCAGCAGGAAGATCTCCCCCGCGTGATCCAAAAGATCCTTACCGCACAGGCGGAAGAGCAGGGTCAGGTGTGGGCGGAGGGCATCCTCGAGATCGTCGACGAAGGGTACGGCTTTGTTCGACGCAACGGACTTCTTCCGAGCGCGAACGATGTCTATGTGCCGTCGCCGATGTTGCGCCGCATTGGACTTCGACAAGGCGACACCATCGGTGGCGTCATTCGCGCACCGCGTGAAGGTGAAAAGTTCTGGGGAATGCTTCGCGTCGAGATCATCTCTGGAACAGATCCTGAATCGGCGCGCCGCAGGCCGCACTTCGGCGACCTAACGCCAATCCATCCGATTGAGCTGATCAATCTGGAGACCGACCCATCGAACCTGTCGCAGCGTCTCATCAACCTGGTCAACCCGCTCGGGAAGGGTCAGCGCGCGCTGATCGTCTCACCGCCGAAGGCTGGCAAGACGAGCCTCCTCAAGCAAATCGCACAGGGTGTGACCGCGAACTATCCGGAGATCTCGCTCATGGTCTGTCTCATTGGCGAGCGGCCTGAAGAGGTGACCGACATGCGCCGCTCCGTCAAGGGCGAAGTGATCTCGTCAACCTTTGACGAGCCGACAGAGAATCACACGCACGTCGCTGAGATGGCACTGGAGATTGCGAAGCGACGAACCGAGGCGGGAGCCGACGTGGTGGTGCTGCTCGACTCCATCACGCGACTCGCACGCGCGTATAACCTGGCACTCCCGCCCTCCGGACGAACTCTCTCAGGCGGTATCGATCCGATCGCGCTCTACCCGCCGAAGCGCTTCTTCGGAGCCGCACGGAAGCTCGAAGAGGGCGGATCTTTGACAATCATCGGCACCTGTCTGGTGGATACCGGCTCCAAGATGGACGACGTCATCTATGAGGAATTCAAGGGGACTGGTAATTCCGAACTCGTCCTTGATCGCAAGCTTGCGGAGAAGCGGATCTTCCCTGCGATTGATGTGCAGCGTTCTGGCACGCGTCGCGAGGAGCTGCTGCTCGATGAAGCGACCCTCAAGATGGTCTGGACGATGCGACGCATGCTCTCGGCCGTTGGGGCGAATGAAGGGATCGAGCTGCTTCTGAATCGCATCGCGAAGACCGAGTCGAACGCACAGTTCCTCGCCTCCCTCACCAAGGGGGCAGAAGGGTCAAACCCAGCCTAGAGCGCACCCTCCACGCCACTCCTGAGCACGGAATTGGGGCGGCTAGAATGGGGGTTGAGATCGGAGGCAACGATGATGAGAACTGGTCGCCACCGCGATGAGCGTTCAACGAAGGGGCTGCTCAGCGGCGCCCGTCCCGGCTCACTCAGGTTCCAACTCTTCGCGGCCATCCGTCGTCAAGCGTTCGCGATGCTTTGCACCCTTGAACGTGCTGGTGATCGTGCGCTCAGCTTGAGCCTCTTCCGCGCGGGCGAGTTCCTCAGACACCCCCTCCCGCGCCGCGTTCGAATCCACCCGAAGCTGCGAGAACGCACCAGCGGGCTTGCAGCGGCTGCAATCCTTCACCGCCTCACCCCGCGGCTAGAAGAATGGGGAGTGATCCGCTTCCTCGCACGTCGGCGAACGGCACTCACCAAGCGATTCGCGGGACTTCAACGCGCTCCCGAGCAGGCGGCTCCGGCTGGCATCGCGCTCCTCCTCGGGATCGCGATTGTTGCGAGCATTCTTCCAGGCCCCGCGGTTGATCAGAGGGCGCTCGCGCTAGACGACGGTGCATTTACCGGAGCGCCTGAGGCCCTTGAGCCGATCACCCCGGCGCTATGGGGGAGCGCAGTTGATCCAGACCGCAATGCTCAAATGGGCGAGTCCGAACTTCTCTCCCTAGCTTCTCCAAACGGCGCAGATCCACTTGCGCCAGGCGCGCTTGGATGGCGTCCGATCGAGGCGGCTCGTGACGCATCAGCTGTGGTCAACGCGAACGCCGATACAGGGTTGCTCGACGGACCACGCATTCTTGACGACGGCACCATGACTCTCCCTGCCGCAGTTGACCTCAACATCGTGGATGGTCGATCTCATGTGCAGATTCATGTGGTCCAGAAGGGACAGACGCTCGCGCAGATCGCAAAGCTATACAGCATTGGCCTGATGGATGTGGTCTGGTCAAACCGCCTACCATCCACAAGCAATCCGTCCGCTGGAAGGCGCTTGAAGATCCCTGATACGAAGGGCTACGTCCACGTAGTTGCCGAACACGAGACACTGAAATCTATTGCCAATGCGTCTAATGTTTCTCAGCAGAAGATCATGTCTTACAACGGACTTCGCTCTGCTGATGTGGTGCTGGGCATGGTTCTGGTCCTCCCCGGTGGTCGAGGGCCAGCGCTTCCGACGTACCAAGCATCGGGTCAGTCATACGCATACAACGGACCGTTGCCCGAGATCTACAGCGGGATGACGTTCCGGTATCCCGTGCCTGGCGGAAGATTCGTGCGCGGATTCTTCCGCGGTCATGACGGCATGGATATCTCGCAGGCCACTGGGGCACCGATCCTTGCGGCAGCCGCCGGCGTGGTGGTGCGCACTGGATGGGTCAACAACTGTGGCGGCAATCAGGTCGTCATCGCGGTTGGCTCTAATCTCTATACGGGCTACTACCACCTCTCAAGGATCCTGGTCTCGCCAGGACAGAAGATCGCGCGAGGGCAGCAGATTGGAAAGATTGGAGAGACGGGCTGCACCACTGGTCCGCATTTGCACTTCTCCGTCTCACGCGGCTATCCGCTAGCCAGTGGCTCAACCTTCTATAACCCCGCGCGTTTCCTCCCATAGCGGTGTTCCTCGACGTCGTTGACCTTCATCTCTCTGCTGGCCGAGGAGGCGACGGCGCTTCAACCATGCGCCGAGAATCGCATGTGCCGCGCGGTGGGCCAGATGGAGGTGACGGGGGACGTGGCGGGAGCATCTACGTCTCGGTCGACAGCGGACAAACCACGCTGCGCGACTTTGAGCAGAGGCGACGACTGCAGGCTGGAGATGGCGGGAACGGTGGCAACAAGAAGTCGCATGGGAAGGCTGGGAAGGATCTAGAGATTGGTGTCCCGCCCGGAACGGCAATCTTTGATGCCGTGAGTGGCGACCTTATTGCGGACATTGTCTCGCGCGAGCAGAGAGTGATGATCGTGAAGGGCGGCCGAGGTGGACTTGGGAATGCACACTTCGTGACTGCCACGCATCAGGCGCCGCGCCATGCACAGCGCGGCGAACCTGGTGAGACTCGTGAGGTCCGATTTGAGCTTCGCCTGATCGCCGATGTTGGACTTGTGGGCCTTCCAAACGCAGGGAAGTCCACCACCCTCGCCGCTCTCACTGCGGCGCAGCCAAAGATTGGGGATTACCCGTTCACCACGCTCGAGCCGAACCTCGGTGTGATCGAGCTCGGCATCGAGGATGGACGACGACCGACCGTGGCCGACCTTCCGGGACTGATTGAAGGGGCATCTATGGGTGCGGGCCTTGGCTTTGCGTTCTTGCGACACGCGTCACGAACTCGCATCTTGGTGCACGTGGTGGACGCGTCGACCGCGGACCCACTGCGCGATGCAGCGATCATTCGCGAGGAGCTCGCCGCCCACAATCCTGCGCTGCTGGAGAAGACTACGCTGGTAGTGCTGAACAAGATTGATCGTCCAGGTGTCCGTGAGCGCCTTGCAGAGCTACACCACGGATTCAGCACGCTTGGGCTGAAGAGCATTGCCTGCTCTGCGCTTGGCGGTGCGCTGGGTGAGGGGGTCGGCGATCTCCGCAGCGCGCTTGCCGAGCTACTTCCAGACGCGGAGACACTCGCACTCCCAACTGAACCAGCAGGCGTGGTGGTACACCGCATTGATCCGATTGCCGTCGCTGGATTTGAGGTAAGCCGTGACGGAGCCGCGTACCGTGTGCGCGGGAAGGCCATTGAGCGACTCGTGCACCAGACCGATTTTGCGCGCGACGAGTCGGCACAGCGATTCCATCATGCGTTGACGCGACTCGGGATCGAGTCGGCACTGCGCAAGGCGGGGTGTCGCGCAGGAGATACGGTAGTGATCGGCGAGCTCTCCCTCGAATGGGAGGATCCAGATGAGGCGGAACTGTTGAACAGAGCAGATGAGGCGGAGGCGAGCGAACTCGAGCTGGAGGAGCTTGGCGAGACGCTGGAAGAGGCGGCCGTTGGAAGCTCGGAGGGGCTCCAGTGAGTAAGATCGGCGTGCTCGGTGGAACGTTTGACCCGATTCACGACGGTCACCTTGCACTCGGCCAAGCCGCGTGTGACCTACTGAAGCTAGATCGCGTGATCTTCGTTCCTGCGGCACGCCCGCCACACAAGGTGAATGATCGCGTGACCGACGCGGAGACCCGATTCGCCATGGTGGAACTTGCGATTGCAGGAAACCCCAACTTTGAGTTAAGCCGAACGGAGCTTGATCGCCCCGGACTCTCCTTCACCGTTGACACGCTTCGCGAGATCGCGGCGACGGCGCCACCAGGTGCGCCGCACGAGCTCTACCTCATCCTCTCCGTTGAATCGCTCCTCGGGTTTCACGAATGGGAAGACACAACCTCCATTCTTGAACTCGCTCGAGTTGCAGCTCTGCCGAGACCAGGGACGCCCACTCCAGACCGCGCCTGGCTGAAGCGACACTTTCCTGGCCGTGAGGATCGCTTCCTCTACCTCGACGGCTTCCACCTCTCACATGCAAGCCGTGAGCTGCGAGCGCTCGCCGCGCGAGGACGTTCACTTCGATATCTTGTGCCGAGTCAAGTGGCGGAATACATCAAGAAGAGCGGACTCTACCTGGATCGCCCAGAACTCGTGCTGAAACGACCGATCGAGCCAGACGATGTTCCTGTGGATCCTGCAACCTGATGACTCGGGTAGGCTGAACGAGTGATCTCACCGCAGCGCAGCATTGAGCCACACGATCTTGCGCGGAAGGTCGCGCTCCTGGCAGAAGAGAAGAAGGCGGCGGACATCATCGTGTTGGACGTTGCCCGCCTCACCACTATCGCTGAAGCGTTCGTGATCTGCACTGGAGGCTCAGAGCCACAGCTCGCGGCAATCACGGCGAGCATTGTTGACGGCATGGCAGCCGAGGGAGTGACACCCGCGCACCGTCATCGCGCCCCTTCGTCCCACTGGATCGTCCTCGACTATGGCAGCGTGATCGTGCACATCTTTACGCCACCTGAGCGCGAGTTCTACAAGTTGGAGCAGCTCTGGGCGTCAGCGAAGGTCTTGCTCCGCATTCAATAACTGCTAACCGATTCGCGCGGCACTCCATCGCGTGAGCGCAGGGCCCCAGGCGCGCTCACCATCGCCCTTTGAGATCGCATCGAGCTCCACCAGCCCCGTGATCGCATCGGCAATCTCTCGCCCGCTCCATCGTTGTGCCGCCTGTGCAAGCTTCCCCGCCGGATACTCATGCATTCCGATCTCCCGCGCCACCTGAGCCAACGGGCGACCATCTTCCACCACTGCCCCATGGATCTGCGCAAGATCACGAAACTTCCGATGCAGCGTCGACACCACCATTGGACCGGGCTCACTGATCGCGCGCCCAAGATGCTTCGCTGCGAGAGGACCGCTGCGCGCCACGATCGCATCGGCAAATGCAAAGAGCGAACCGATCCCGCGATCTGCAACCAGTGCGTCGACCGCACGCATGGAGATTGCGCCTTTGGGCACTGCGAGCATCAGCTTCTCAAGTTCAATCGCCGCCGTCATTCGCATCCCACTGCGGTCAAGATCGGGCTCGCGGACTTCAGCCCCGAGTCGCTCGGCAATCTCCTTCGCGGCGTCACCTGCGATCTCGCGTCCCGCCGCCTTCGCGCGCTGCAGGATCCATGATGCGAGCTCTCCTGGACTCGGTGAGATGCAGTTCACCACGGCACCGCCAACATCTTTGACGAGAAGGCCGAGCTCGCCCGGACCTTCGGGCCGTGCCCCAGTCAGGCTGGGTCGCCGCGCACGCTGGTCAATCAGCGCAACGGCGTTCCCAGGCGCAATGTTCGCGAGGGCAGCGGCGAGGCCTGCGCGCAGATCTTTGGTGGCGGAGAGTCGACCCGCCCCTGCGACGACCGCAATCGTCCCGCCACCAAAGAGGCCACCCGTGGCAAGTCGTTGTGCAAGATCTGCAAGCACCACAGCACCGTTCCCAGAGCCACGGCCTTCGGCCCTCATGCGCACGCGATCAGGCGCACCCATGCCGCCAGCCGCCATCCCTTTCGCGAGCTGATCGACCGCCTCCTCGATCAGAAGGAGGTCATCCCCCCAGGCGAGGAGGACCGTAGGGTTCGTTGGCTTTGCCATGCGCGGATGGTAGCGCGGTCAATGAACTAGGTAAGTAACTCGCGTTATATCTTCTCCAGCTGCGGCTTCACCTCTTCGGCAAAGCGGATCAGCGACTCCTCATCGTGCGGGGTGGAGAAGCCGGCAATCAAGTGCTTGTAGCCGAGCTTCACGTACGGCGCGAGCTGCTCCACAATCTGGTCCACGGTGCCGACCGGCTGGCGCTCCCAAAGCGGTGAGATGCCGTTTCTGCTGAACTGGGCTTCGTAGATCTTCTGCGCGTCCGCCTCGTTGTTGCGGATGACTACGTTGCCAATCCCCACGGTGCGCTCAATCTCATCTGGATTGCGTCCAACAGCCGCACAGTGCTTCAGGAGCACTTCTTCTTTGTGCGCAACCTGTTCTGGGGTGCCGCCAACATTGTTCCCATCGCCGTATTTTGCAACGAGCTTCAGTGTGACCTGCTCACCACCGCCGCCAATGAAGATCGGCAAGTGCTTCTGCACCGGCGCAGGAAGGTTGCGAACTGTCATTGATTTGTAGCGTGGGCCGGTAGCTGTTGGTTCTGTTCCGTCCAACATGCCGCGCATGATGGGGAGTGCCTCACCGAGCCAGCGAAGTCGCTCCGGGAAACCGTCACCGAAGTTCAAGCCGAAGTGTTGATGCTCCTCCTCGAACCAGGCGGCACCGATGCCGAGGATGGCGCGGCCGCCGGAGATGTGGTCCAGAGTGGTGGCGAGCTTGGCGGTGAGTGCTGGCTCACGGAAGGTGTTCGCACCGACCATGAGGCCGATCTTCGCCCTCTTTGTGGCCTCGGCCCAGGCGACGAGGGTGGACCAGCCCTCAAAGATTGGTCCGTTCGGGTTGCCAATGATCGGGTAGACGTGATCCCAGGTCCAGAGGTTGTCGTAGCCGACGCGATCGGCAGTGACCGCCATGGAGCGCATCGACGCCCACTCGGTGAACTGCGGCCAGATGAGTGCGCCGATCTTTACCTTCTCGTTCACGGGCAACCTCCTGCTCTGTTGGCTTCTATCCGACGATGTTGACGAGTCGACCGCCCGCGTGAATGACCTTCTTCACCGGTCGGCCCTCGAGTGCGAGCTTCACTTTATCGGACGCGAGCGCAAGTGCCTCGATCTCCACCTCTGTTGCGCTGGCAGAGACGGTGAGTTTGTCACGGAGTTTCCCATTGACCTGGATCGGGAGTTCACGCGTGCTCGCGGTGAGGAGCGCAGCATCAACTACAGGCCAACTGCGCTGGTGAATCGAGCGCCATGTGGAATCGCTCACGGAGACTCCGCGCGCTGCCTGCAGGCGACTATGTGCCTCTTCGGTGAGATGCGGCGCCATTGGCGCAAGTGCGGATAGTAGGTAGTCGATCGCCTCACTCCACGCCGTACCACCTGCCACAGGGCTACCGCGATACGGGAAGAGGACGTTTGTGAACTCCATCAACTTCGCAACGGCGGTGTTGAAGCGGAAGGCTTCAATGTCGGCCTCAACGCCTGCGACCGCCTTGTGCGCCGCACGACGGATGTTGAGTTCTGCTGCGGCCTGATCCTCACCGTTCGGCAGCGTGCCCGCGTTCGGATCGCCTGGCTCCTTCCCGTGTGCGTCGAGCGCAAGCGTCCAGACTCGTCCGAGGAAGCGCACGATGCCGCTGATGCCGCTGCCAGACCACGGTCCGCCTTGATCCCACGGTCCCATGAACATCAGGAAGAGGCGTACCGCGTCTGCGCCGTGCTTTGCAACGAGCGCATCAGGATCTTCAATGTTGCCGCGCGACTTACTCATTCGCTCGCCGTCGCTGCCGAGGATTTGGCCCTGGTTGAAGAGACGCGTAAACGGTTCGGATTCACTGATCAGCCCAAGGTCGCGCAGTGCCTTGGTGAAGAAGCGCGAGTAGAGGAGATGCATCACGGCGTGCTCGGCACCGCCGGTGTACTGATCAACAGGGCACCACGCGTCTACAAGGCTCTTGTCGACGGGCCCGCCGGTGAATGCTGGCGAAAGGTAGCGATACCAGTACCAGGATGAGTCTACGAACGTGTCCATGGTGTCTGTCTCGCGCTGCCCAGGTCCGCCGCACTGCGGACATGGAACGTTGAGCCACGCCGATGCGCTCTTCAGCGGCGATTCGCCAGTCTGCTTGAAGTCCACATCGTCGGGAAGCGTGACGGGGAGCTGGTCTACCGGCACGCCCACAGGGCCGCACTTCTCGCAGTGGATGATCGGGATCGGTGTCCCCCAGTAACGTTGGCGGCTGATCAGCCAATCGCGCAGCCGATAGGTGGTGGTGCGCTTCCCAGCACCAGCCTTCTCCACCACGGCAACTGATTGCTCAAACGATGTCGGCCAGGCTGCGCCCGACCACTCGCCGCTGTTCACTGCAACGGCGGCGCCATCTCCTTTGTCGACATACGGGAGTTGCACCTCCGCCGGTGTGGCTGCGAGTTCTGCTGGTGCCACAACGGTGCGAATCGGCAGTCCGAACTGCGTTGCAAACTCGTAGTCGCGTTCGTCATGTGCGGGAACTGCCATGATTGCGCCAGTGCCGTACCCGGCGAGGACGTAGTCGGCGATCCAAATTGGGATCTCCTCGCCGTTCACCGGATTTACTGCGAACGCGCCGGTGGCAACGCCACTCTTCTCCTTGGTGGTTGAGAGTCGATCGATCTCCGACTTGCGCTTAGTAGCCTCAATGTACGCGTCCACGCTGGCACGCTGTTCGGGTGATGTGATCTTCTGGATCAGTTCGTGCTCTGGTGCGAGCACCATGAAGGTTGCGCCGTGCAGCGTGTCTGGTCGGGTGGTGAAGACGCGCAACTTCTCGCCACCCGCATGGTGCGCCGACTTCGCCACGGTGAAGTCCACCTCGGCACCTTCGGACCTGCCGATCCAGTTTGTCTGCATGGTGCGGATCGGCTCGGGCCAATTGATCCCCTCGAAGGAGAGGAGCTCATCGGCGTAGTCGGTGATCTTGAAGAACCACTGGGTCAGGTCACGTTTTGTGACCTGCGTCGAACATCGCCAGCAGACGCGATCCACGCCTTCGACCTGTTCGCGCGCCAGCGTCACCTGACACGAAGGGCACCAGTCCACGGGCGCTTGCTTTCGGTAAGCGACACCCTTCTCGTAGAATTTCAGGAAGATCCACTGGTTCCAGCCGAAGTAGGAGGGGTCACACGTGACAACCTCTTTGGACCAGTCAAACGATGCACCCATGCTGCGCAGCTGGCGACGCATGTTCTCCATGTTCGCAACCGTCCATTCGCGCGGATGAATCTTGCGCTTGATGGCGGCGTTCTCCGCCGGCAGGCCGAAGGCGTCGAAGCCAACGGGGTAGAAGACGTTGAAGCCCTTCGCTCGTTTGTAGCGCGCCAGCGCGTCGGTTGGGGTCTGCACATACCAGTGACCAATGTGCAGGTCGCCGGATGGATACGGCCACATGGTGAGCAGGTAGTAGCGGGGTTTTTCGGTATCACCGAGGTCTGTGGTGTGGAGGCCGAGCGATTCCCAGTGCGCCTGCCAGCGCGGCTCAATCTCGCGAGGATCGTATCGCTCCAAACGATCGTCTAGATCAGCCACAGGTTGGGGCTCCTCTCCTGCTCAAGCGTACCCGCCCGCGGTGATCCGCTGCGAGGTGCTTGGTGGAGCTAAAGGGATTCGAACCCTTGACCTCTTGCATGCCATGCAAGCGCTCTACCAACTGAGCTATAGCCCCAAGGGGGGCGAGTGTATCAGGCGCGTTCACGCCCCACGATCGGGAGAAGGAGGAGTGCGCCCGCCACGAGGAGGAGACCACCAGAGAAGGGGGTCAGCCCAACGATTAGTGTGGCCAACGTGCCGCCAAGGATGGGACCCGCTGAGATCCCGAGATCGAACGAGAGATTGAATGCGCCGCTCGCACGTCCGCGTTCCTCTGGCTCTGTTGCCATGGCAACCGCACCCGCTGCTGCAGGGAAGATCAGTCCGTACCCAACGCCGTAAAGAATCATCGCGATCAAATCAATCTCAAGCCTTGGGCTAATCGCGAGCAGGATTAGTGCCACAAGGATTGCACCGAGTCCAACCAGCGAGACGCCAAACGGACCTCGCTTGTCGACACGCGCTGCGAATCGACTCAGCATGATTGCGATGGCAACAAGGCCGAAGATGCTGAAGAGGCCGCCGCTCATACTCGTTGCGTAGCGGAGTGCACCTTCAGTGTCTCGCCCCATCTCAAGCCCACGTTGAACGAGGCCGTCCTTGATAAAGCCCGTGATTGACCCGACCGCCGCCTCAAGGCCGAAGATTGCGAGGAGCGCGATGCGCATGGTGCGGTTCCCGAGGATTCGCCGCCATGCGCCAGGGGCTCGGATGCGAGCAGCGGAGGGCGTGAAAGTCTCCGGCAGTAGCGGCAGGACGGCGAGAAGGCCGCCAGCGATCAGCAACGCCAGTCCAAGGAACACGGCATTGATCCCTGCAAGGTTGGCGACGAGTGCCGACCCGGCCGGCCCAACAACGGCCGCAACGCCAATGAGCGCTCCCGCACGCCCGAGCGTCTTGCCGCGCTCGCCGGGGGCCGCCACGTCTCCGAGAATGGCAAAGAGTGCTGCCGCAAGCACACCCCCAGAGGCACCGTGCACCACGCGCGCAGTCAGGAAGAGCGGAAGTGAATCGGCCAGCGCATAGACCGCGATCGCAAGCGGGCTGATGATCAACGCCGCCAGCACAACGCGCCGTCGTCCTAGTCGGTCCGCGAGTGCTCCGCCAATCAGATTGAAGGCGAGGTTCGCAAGTGAGTACGCCGCAATCGCAATGCCTACCAGGAACGGCGTGCCGCCAAGCTCTTGGGCACGCGGCCCAATGACGGGAAGCAGTGCGAAGTTATCGATGAACGTCAGGAAGACCGCGATATAAATCGCGGAGCGGCTGCGTCGGCTCAGGGGTGTGGAACTCATTACTAGAGCATCGCACACCTTTCTACGAGAGGTAGAGGCAGGCTGGCGTGCGACAATGATGGGCGTGAGTGACAGATCAGGGACGCGATTCCCGTATACGCTCGTTCGTAGCCCGCGCGCAAAACGGCTGACGTTGCACATTGATCCTGAGCGTGGTCTTGAGGCAGTCGTTCCTGCGCGTATCGGGGAGGAGCGTGCGCGACGAGATGTTGAGGCATTCATTGAGGAGCGTGCAGCCTGGGTGGAGCGATCACTCGCGGAGCTGCGCGATCGCCGCTCCGCGCTCGGGACGGATGGGCAGCTCGTCCTTGGAGGGTTGATTCCATATGCCGGTCGCGCGCATCGCATTCGCTCGGCGACCGTGATGGCTATCAGCGTGAAGGCAGGCGAGATTCACATCCCTGAAAAGTTCGCGAGCAGTGAGACGCTCCTTCGGGCTCGTCTGGTCACGTGGCTGCGTCGGCGCGCGCGCAGCGTTGCCGAGCAGATGATTGCGGTCTATGCGCCAGAGATGAAGGTGCACCCAACCCGACTACGTATCGGTGATCAGAGCTCTCGATGGGGGAGCGCATCAGCCGACGGGACGATCTCCCTCTCTTGGCGACTGGTGATGGCACCCCCCTCCTGTTTCGAGGCGGTGATCGTGCATGAGCTTGCGCACTTGCGCGCTCGAGGACATGGTGTTCGCTTCCGGCAGATCGTGGAGCGCCATCTCCCTGACGAGGCGACGCGAATGCGTGAACTTCAGCGCCTCACTCCGGCTCTCGCCGCCGTTCGCTAGCGTGAGAGGAGGGTGATGGTGGAGCTGAGGGGATTCGAACCCCTTACCTCTACAATGCGAATGTAGCGCTCTACCAACTGAGCTACAGCCCCACGGAATCGGCAGAATAGCACGCGGACGGCTAGCATCTGCGCATGAGCCCTACCTCCCTTGCCCTCCTTTCTGCCGCCCTCTGGGGCGCGACAGACCTCGTCACCGCCTATGTGGGGCGCCGAATCGGGTCACTGCGCGTCGTCGTGATTGCCGTCAGCACTTCACTCGTTCTGGCTGGCGGTGTGGCGATCGCCCGGGGTGCACTCACCCAAGACTACGATCCCTTCATCGTTGGGGCGACTCTTCTGATGGGCGTCGGAGCGGGCGTCTCATACATCGCGGTCTTCACCGCGTTTCGGCTCGGCCCACTCAGCGTGGTCTCACCAACGATCTCCGCATACGGAGCACTCTCCGCCTTCCTGGCCGCACTCTTCCTCAACGAGATTCTGACGACCGCCCACATCCTCGGCGTGGTCGCTGTTGGAAGCGGGATCGCTCTGCTTGGGTTCCGAACCACAGGGAGTGGACGTGGACGCCGCGCCTCGTTGGCGAGCCCAGGAGTTGCCTTCGCACTGATCGGGCTCCTCTTCTTCGCCGTGATCACGGTGCTGTTGACGATCCCGATCAAGGAGTACGGGTGGAGCACGGCGATCACCCTCTCTCGGATCGGCAACTTTGCGACGGTCTGGGTGATTCTCGCGATCGTTCGTTCTAATCGGAAGGCACTGCCGCGCTGGGTTCGCACCGACTTGCTCGGGGAAGGTCACGCACTCGCAGGGCGCGGGCTCCTCCTCGCCGGGCTCGTTGGCATCGGCGACACCATCGCCTTCTTCGTCTTCGCGGCGGCGCTCGAAGAGGGGCCGACCTGGGCCGTCTCGCTCTTGAGTTCGCTCGGGCCAATCATCGTGGTGCTCGGGGGGTACATTGGCTACCAGGAGCGCCTGCGACGCCCACAGCTGCTGGGACTTGCCCTGATCCTGCTCGGGATCGTCCTCGCCACCCCCCCAGCATAAAACGAACATCTGTACTATAAGATAGCACAGGACGTCTATTTTCCAAACCATCTGCTATACCGAGCTACGTACGCTCGCTTACCCATCCCCCACCACAGGAGAAAACCCGTGAAAGTTGCCTACGTTTTTGCTCTGCCCCGTTCCGCCAGCTACAAACTGGGAAAAATGATTCTGCCGCAATTGGAAGCCGGCACCCACGGCGTGGAAGTGGTCGGTATGTTCTTCTTTGACGACAACACATTCGTCCTGCGCGCCGGCGACCCGGTGGGCGAACGGCTGGCGAAGGTAGCTGCGGAGAAGGGCATTCTGCTGATGATGTGTGATATGTGCGCGCTGGAGCGCAATCTGGCCGAGGGCGAACCCCGCTGGTGCGATGTCAACGGCAAAGGCCGCACGGAACCGGGCGAATGCCGCACTATCAACACTGTGGCTGACGTCCACGTGGGCTGCTTCCCCGATCTCTACGCGGCTCTGGCGGGCAATATGCCGGATCAGGTGATTACACTGTAGATAGGTAACTGCCAAGCCACCCCCACCCAACCCCCACCCACTTTGGGGAGGAGCCGTAACAGTTCCCTCCCCAAGCTGGGGACGGCTAGGGAGGGGTAGCAATAGCGCGCGTCTGCTTTATCGTCTTTGCTCCCCGCTGGTCATCGGTCAGCGGGGAGCAAAATTGTCTACTGTCCCAGGGAATGGAAAAAACCCATGCGTCGTTTTGAAAATCAGGTATAAGGCCAGGGCGGGGGCATTATCCTCACAAGGTGTTGCCCCATCTTGGCCTCCGCCCAACTCCATCCCGCCTCCCGCTCCTCTGCTCGCTACTCGTCCTCGTGGCAGCCTGCGGCGGCAGTGAAGGGGAGGCAACGCCGAGTAGCGTGGCGTCACCGGCGACGGTCATCAGCAGCGAATACGGACGGATTTGGGGTCGACTCCCCGCAGACTTCCCGCTGCTCGCGGAAGGGAGCGCGGAGATCCGCCTCGACGTGCTGGCGAGTGGAGCAATCTTCAGTCGACTCAGCGTGGATGCGGCGGTGCGCTCAACGGTTGATGAACTGCGACGCCTCGCCTGGGAGGTTGCAGAGCCGGTGAAACGTAATGGTCGCTTTCAGATCAACGCGGCGCGCGACGAGGGGGCATGCACCGTTACCGTGATTGTGGAAGCACTCGGTTCACGAACGTCGCTCGTCGTTTATCTTGGTGAAAGCTGCCCGGCACCTTAGGAGCCACAGCCGCGAGATTGGAGGAAGAGCATGCCGCCAAAGCTTAAGCGCAACGAGATCGTGAAACCACTACTCCTTGTTGGCGGTCTCACCATGGGAACCATCCTGGTTGTCGCAGTCCAGGTGCTTGCGAAGTAGGGAAACGTGGCGCGGTCACATGCGCACTCACATGTGCGTCTAGGAAGATCTAGCGCCGCCCGCCGCCCTCTCCTCGCTTAGACCGCTCCCTCTGCTGATCTCGACCGCTTGGTCGTGGTGACATCGCTCGCAAGAATCGTCCATACCATCCCGCAAACGCGCCCGCGAAGATTCCAGAAACGGCGACCCCGTAGAGATCGCCTGCAAACGCGCCGAGGTTGCTCAGATTTGTCATGTTGTTGTTAAGGAATGCGCCAACCGGATTCCCTGCAGTGAGCCCAGAGAGATCCGCAACGCTTCCAACGACCAGAGAACCGAGGTACGTGAGTACACCGAAGATGCCTCCAAGCATCCACGAGCCGCGACGCGTCAGCATCCCTCCCATGAACGCCACAACAAATGCCGGCGGGAGGAGAACGGTCTGAACGGCGAGCTGGACAAGGTTCGAGTTGATGCTGCCCGGCTGGACACTGATCAATACTGTGGCCGCAGTGGCAATCAGCGGGACAAAGAAGGCGCGCGTGCGCAGGATCGCAGGGAGTGCGCGCAGGTCATCCTTGAACGGAATTCGTCCAAAAGATCCGCGAAATGCGGCACGAAATCCGATCCCTCCCTGAGCGCGCGGCTGCGACGCGTTCGGTGTAGCCGACAGATCAACCGCTGGCTCGGTAGGCACTGGTTGATCTCCCGCGGCCTCTCGTTCTCGCGCTGCGATGCGACCGCGTCGCCGGGCTTCGGCCCTTTCGGTTGCGTGCCGTGAACTCATCGCCCCTCCTTCACGTTCTTACTCAATCCTAGACCCTCTCCCGCGCCAGTACGGCAGCGATACCAGGCCGTCGAAATACTCATTGCCTGACTCCGCCCAGATCAAGGGGGCGCAATGCGTAAGGCCACACTCTTCTCCACGCTGCTTATCACCCTGTTTGCAAATCAATACTCGTACCCACAACCGGTCCACGGTGAGGAACGAGCGGCACTGCTGCTGAGCGAGATTCTGACGAGCGGTACAACCGCAGCGGACGAATACGTGCGAATCGAGGCAAGCGGCGGCATCTCCGTGACCCTGCAGGGCATCGAGTTGATGTATGTCAGTGCAAGCGGGCTCACCACGAGGCGGTTGGTCAGCATCAATACGGCAGAGACGCTTTCGCCAGGAGAGTCGATCCTGCTCGCGAATGCGCTCGGTTCGTTCGGCGTCGCAGCTCGGCATACCTGGAGCGATGGTATTGCAAGCAGCGGTGGAGTCCTTCAAATCCGACGCGTGGGTACGCCCGTAGAAATCCTCGATGCGGTGGCGTGGGGGAGTGCCAGCCTTACTGCTGGCGGGGAGGGACTTCCCGCACTCGTTCCGCCTGCGGGAACTCCACTTCGCAGAGTACGCAATTCAAGCGGTGCACTCGTCGACACGAATATGAACAGTTCAGACTTTGCCGTGGAGTCTCCCGCCAGCCCTACGCCGCAGCCGTCGTTGCCACCAGGCACCACCCCAGCGCCAACTATCACTCCAACTCCGTCTAGCACTCTGAATCCGTCTCCTTCTCCAGCAGATACGCCATCACCAGTCGCACTTACCGTTGCTCAGGCGCGCAACGCTGCCGTAGGTTCACCGATTCGCGTGCGCGGAGTCGTGAGTGCGATCGCTGGTGAGTTGGCGGAAACGCTCCTTGTAGCACTAAGCGATCCAGATGAAGGGAGAGGCCTCTTCGTTCTGCTCCCGCCGACAGCGGCTAGCCTTTCGCGAGGTCAGCTCGTCGAGGTGAGCGGCGTCATGACACTGCGGCGCCAAGCGTTGACACTTGTAGCCTCCTCGCCGCCGCTTACGGTAGGAATCGCCGGCGTTCCACCCGCGCAGATGGTGCAGCGACCCGCGCCGGGGGTATGGGCGTGGGAGGCGTGGGAGGGTCGGCGCATCCGTGTCGAGGGGGTGCTGGCGGGAAGCCCAACCTCGCTTTCGGACGGGGCGATCAGCCTCAGGATTCGCCTCAGCTCCGGCGAAGAGCTTCTCGTGGCGGCGAGTCGAAGCGTGGCGGCGACCTTGCCCGATGCTCTGCAGGCAGCGGGTCGGCGAGTCCGAGTGGAGGGCCTCATCCATCAGCGTGGCTCGATCGGGGGCGGTGGGTACCGCCTCTGGCTTGACCCAGTGAGCGGACTCGTTCCAGCCCTGCAGCCACCTGTTGACGGTGGAAGTTTGGTGGAAACTGTGGGGGAGGCGGCACCAGTCGTGCCAGATCCGCTTCCGCTAGGGGCGCCAACAATTGCGGTCCCGGTTGGGATGAGTCGGGCCTGGTTGCGGGAGATTGTTACATCCCTTCGAGTGGATGCGGGGCGCCTGGAGCTCTGGCGTATGGGGGTGATCAGGCTGGTCGTGCTCCCGCCGTGCGGGGAGCCTGTTGACCACGAGGGGGGGGCTCCCTATCCTGAACCTCGGTGATTGCTCGTGGGGGCCTTCGGGTCGGATCGGGCGCTCCGCGGTCGGCATGTTGCCGGACGCGCTCTATGCCCCGAGTGGGGTTGTAGTGGACCGCGCGGAGGATGCGCGACCCAAGGGAGGTTCAAAACATGCCTGAGGTGTATTGCGTGAAGTGCAAGGCCAAGCGAGAGGCCGTCGACACGAAGAGGGTCACGATGAAGAACGGCAAGCCAGCGCTTTCCGGCGTCTGCCAGACGTGCGGCACGAAGGTCTTCAAGATCGGTGGCTGATTTTCAGTTCGCGTAACAGCGAACGCTAAGCGGCCCTACGGCCCTCGACCGGGAGACCGGGCGGGGGCCGTGCCGCTTCACAGAGAGATTTATCCACAACTGAACTGAGGAGTTATCCACAACGGGGAGGCGCGCGGCGCGCCTCACTGCGAAAGTAAATGAAACGGAGAGTTCACTGATGCAGCCACCCGCTGATGCAACGGTGCTCGCGCTCGACCTTGGCGGCACACAGGTGCGCGCCGCACTCGTGCGCGCAGACGGATCGCGACTCGGTCGTGCTGCGGCGCATACCCCAGCAGCTGAGGGACCTGCAGCCGTAGTCGCTGCGTGTATCACTACGTTGCACCTCGCACGCGAGAACGCCGCGCGTGAAGACTCCGCCGCCGTCTCACGCCTAGTTGGAATTGGGATCAGTGCACCAGGACCACTCAATCCGTGGACTGGCATCGCGGTGGAGCCGGCAAATCTTGGCCCACGCTTTCCAGGCACCGACCTTGCAGGGCCGATCGGCGCAGCACTCGGGCTCCCCGTCTTCCTTGAGCACGACACGAAGGTGGCGATTCTCGGCGAGCGCGCCTTTGGTGCGGGGATAGGCATTGACGACCTGATGTATCTCACGATCAGCACTGGCTTCGGCGCAGCGGCGTTGAGCGGTGGTCACCTCCTGACGGGGCCAGACGACACGGCGCTCGAGCTTGGGCATGTGCCGATTTCGCTTGACGGTCCACGATGCACGTGTGGCGGAACGGGGCACCTTGAGGCGCACGCTTCAGGTTGGGCCCTCGCTGCGGCGGGAGCCGCCGCTGCCAAGAGCGGCGCGAGTCCGTGGCTTGCCAGCTGGGCGTCAACACATTCAGGCGAGGCGATCAGCGCGAAGACGGTTGCGGAGGCCGCTGCGGCGGGCGACGCCACTGCTGACGAGATCCTTGAGCGCGCACTCCTCGCCGTTGGGCGAGCCGTCGCCGGCTACGTCAATACCTTCAATCCGGTTCGGATCATCATCGGCGGCTCGCTCGCGGAGGCACATTGGGATCGCCTTGCCAAACGGATCAGTCACGAGATCGGCGAGAATGCCTTTAAGGTCCCTGGGCGGCGCGTCAGCATCAAGCCAGCGCAGCTCGGCGGGGACGTCAGCCTCGCGGGGTGTCATCCTGTCGTGGTTGGTCGGCTCGGCAACCCCGCCTGGGAGCGCGCGGTTGCAATGAACAGGGCAGCGCAGTAAGTGAGGGCGTGAGTGGCGATTCGCGTGGGGATCAATGGATTCGGTCGCATCGGGCGTCAGAGCCTGAAGGCGATCCTTGAGCGCGCTCCCGAGGTCGAGGTAGTCGCGGTCAATGACCTTGTTGAACCTGCGATGAACGCGCTCCTCTTCAAGCACGACTCTACCTACGGCACCTTCCCTGGCACGGTCGTTGCCGAAGGTGACGAACTCGTCATCAACGGAAGGCGGATCAAGGTCCTCGCCGCGAAGGATCCCGCCGAGCTTCCATGGGGGGCGATGGGCGTGGACATCGTTGTTGAATCGACGGGCATCTTCACCGACGCGACGAAGGCTGCGGCACATCGCACCGCTGGTGCAAAGAAGGTGATCATCAGCGCGCCAGCCAAGAACGAAGACGTGACGATTGTTCTGGGTGTGAATGACGATCGGTACGATCCATCGAAGCATCACATCATCTCCAACGCGAGCTGCACCACGAACTGTCTCGCCCCTGCGGCGAAGGTGGTGATGGACACGTTCGGCATTCGCCGCGGTCTGATGACGACAATGCACAGCTACACCAACGATCAGCGCATCCTTGATGTTGCCCACAAAGATCCGCGCCGGGCTCGTGCCGCAGGTCAGAACATGATTCCAACGACCACTGGTGCCGCGACTGCTCTCGCTCTCGTCATCCCAGAGCTGAAAGGGAAGTTTGACGGATACAGTGTGCGCGTCCCAACGCCAACGGTGAGCCTGATCGATTTCACCGCCGAACTGGAGCGACCCGCATCTCTGGAGCAGATCAATGATGCATTCCGCACTGCGGCGCGTGGGCCGATGAAGGGAATCCTTGGTGTTTCCGATGATCCACTCGTCTCTTCTGACTTCCGTGGCGACTCCCGTTCCGCAATCATCGATGCTGCCAGCACGATGCTGCTCGGCGACAACTTCGCCAAGGTCGTGGCCTGGTACGACAACGAGTGGGGTTACAGCTGCCGCATTGCGGATCTTGTGAAGCTCGTGGCCGCCCGTGGCTGAGAGGAAGGGCCTACTCTCGCGCCTCTTCAAGGCACCCGCGCCTGCGAAGAAGGCGGCGAAGCCTGCACCAAAACCTGCGCCGAAACCTGCAGCGAAATCCGCGCCTGCGAAGAAGGCGGCGAAGCCTGTGCCAAAGGTTGCTGTAAAGCCTTTGGTAAAGACTGCTCCAGCGAAACCGTTGGCGAAGACACGAGCGAAGCCAGGTTCAAAGTCAGGAGCGAAGCCTGCTGCAGCGCCCCCGTCCACGAAGCCCGCCCCGAAGCCGGCGGTTCGGACGGCAACACTCGTTCCACCGAAGCCGTCTGCAGGGAAGCCTGGAGTTAATCTTGGTGCGCCGAAGATGGCGCCGAGTCGCCCTGCGAATCGACCGCAGATAAAGCCTGGCCCGCCGCTGCCTCCGAAGGGGGCGACACAGGCATCAGGCGCATCGGCGGGTGGGCCGAGCCGTCCTGCGAATCGCCAAGCGTCGAAGCCGTCTGCGAAGGTGTCGAGTTCGTCCGCGACTCCAGCCCAGATTGCGCGTGTTGCACCGCGCCAGCGACCACTGAGCAGTGGCCCGCGTCGAATTGCGACAAACATCTATTCCTCCACAGGAAAACGAACGATTCGTGAGCTTGATGCGCGAGAGATGCGCATCCTCTTGCGGGTCGACTTCAATGTGCCGCTCTCTGACGGAAAGGTCGTTGATGACTCACGGATCCGGGCGGCGGTGCCAACCATCAAGGCGCTCCTTGAAGATGGAGCATCGATCGTGATCGCGTCGCATCTAGGCCGACCAGATGGAAAGGTGGTTGATGGACTTCGACTTCGCCCCGCAGCCGAACGACTCGCGCATCACTTGCAGATGATGGTTCCAACTACCGGTGACGCGCTCGGCGTGGGGACGGAAGATGCGGTGAAGCGTCTGCGGCCAGGGGAACTCGTCCTGTTGGAGAACGTGCGCTTCCATGTGGGTGAGGAGAAGAATGATCCAGCGTTCGCGGCAAAGCTCGCCTCGTATGCCGATGTCTTCGTCAATGATGGGTTCGGCGCAGCACATCGCGCTCACGCGAGCACCGTAGGCGTTGCAGGGATTCTCCCGTCGTACGTTGGACTTCTGATGGAGAGCGAGGTGGAGGCGCTTTCAAACCTTCTGGACAAGCCGAGCCGGCCGTTCGCAGCGATTGTTGGCGGGGGCAAGGTCTCAGGGAAGGTCGCCGTACTTGAGGCACTCGTCCAAAAGGTCAATCTCCTGATCCTCGGTGGTGGGGTGGCGAATACGTTCCTTGTGGCATCTGGGCGAAGTGTCGGGAAGAGCCTCTACGAATCGAAGATGGTTGATCATGCACGCCGAATCCTGAAACTCGCAGCGGAGCGCGGAGTGAAGGTGCTCCTCCCCGTCGACGGTGTGGTTGCAAAAGAGGTCACGCGTGGCACTGAGTTCAAAGTGGTCTCGACCGAGAAGCTCCCAGCCAGCTGGCACATGGTCGACCTTGGGCCAGACTCCATCACGGCGATGCGTGAAGCACTGGGGCCGGTAAAGACGATCCTCTGGAACGGCCCGCTTGGAGTGTTCGAGATCCCTGCCTTCGGCACTGCAACGCGTGAACTTGCGAAGGTTGCCGCCGAGAAGGCAGAGTCGGGTGCAACCGTTGTCGTAGGAGGGGGAGATAGCATTGCGGCGCTCCAACAGCTGAACCTCGCTGGAAAGATGACGCACATCTCTACGGGTGGCGGTGCATCATTGGAGTACTTGGAGGGGCGAGACCTCCCCGGACTTGCGGTGATCCCAACCGCCGGTTCACCGTTTGAAACGATGCCGATCCGCTGGGATGCTCCAAAGCCAGAGAAGAAGCCGGCACCAAAGCCGAAGGCGCCTGCGAAGAAGAGCGAATGAGCGATCGAATCGCTCGGCTACACGCGCGCGAAGTCCTTGACTCTCGCGGCAATCCCACCGTTGAAGTTGAAGCGCATCTTGAGAGCGGTGCATTCGGTCGCGCCGCCGTCCCGTCCGGTGCGAGCACCGGAGCACATGAGGCGATTGAACGGCGCGATGGCGACAAGAAGCGATACGGCGGCAAGGGGGTGCTCCAGGCGGTTGCATCGGTGAACGGTGAGATCGCCGATGCACTCACTGGCGTCAGTGTGGAGTCGCAACAGGGGCTCGACGCACAGTTGGTCGCACTTGATGGCACCACGAACAAGGGACGCCTCGGCGCAAACGCGCTCTTGGGCGTCTCACTCGCCGTGGCCCATGCACGTGCTGCGGAACAGGGGGTGGAACTTTACGAGTCTCTCGGCGGCGAAGGTGCGGTGACGCTCCCCGTGCCACTGCTCAACATCTTGAACGGTGGGAAGCACGCGGAGCAGTCAACGGACTTCCAGGAGTTCATGGTTGTCCCGTATGGATTTGACACGTACGGTGAGGCCCTGCGTGCAGGCGCAGAGATCTTTGCCGCACTACGAACACATCTACACGAGCGCGGGCTTGCAACGGGGCAGGGTGATGAGGGCGGCTTTGCGCCAAGCCTCCCCTCCAACGAAGCCGCGCTCAACGCGCTGATGATGGCGATTGAGCGCGCCGGATACACGCCAGGTGAACAGGTTGGCATTGCCATCGATGCTGCCGCGACCGAACTGCTCACGAGCAATGGCAGATACAACCTACAACGAGAGGGTCGAACGCTGACGAGCGGCGAGTTGATTGAGATGTGGGCGGCCTGGTGCGCCAAGTATCCGATCGTGAGCATCGAAGACGGTCTCGCCGAGGATGACTGGGACGCCTGGAGCGCCCTCGTGCAGGCTATCGGTGCTTCCGTACAGATTGTTGGCGATGACCTGTTGGTGACGAACGTCACACGCATTGAACGAGCGATCAGCGAGCGCGCTGCAACAGCGCTGCTGGTGAAACCGAATCAGATCGGGACACTGAGCGAGACGTTCGGCGCGATCGGCGCCGCCCGCGGTGCTGGCTGGTCCGCCATCATCAGTCATCGCTCTGGCGAAACCGAAGACACCACGATTGCAGACCTTGCCGTTGCCACGAATGCTGGCCAGATCAAGACTGGAGCCCCGTCGCGTTCGGAGCGTGTTGCCAAACTGAACCGACTTATTAGAATCGAATCCATCCTCGGCGCTCGCGCGCTCTTCCCGGGTCGCGCTGCAATCGCACGGGCGAAGAGATGAGGCGCTTCGTGGATCGCGGCGCGAACGTTGCCGCGGTCGTTGGCGTTGGCATGGCACTCACGATTGCCGTCAGCTTCCTGATGGTGATCCCAATCGATCCTGCCTATCTCGTCCTTGCCCCGCTCTCCGGTCTGTTGATTGGCTGGTATGGGAACCAGCGCGCGGAGCAACTTCGAAGCAGACCTGGGCGCGTCCTCGCAAACGCCGCCTGGAGCGGTCTCATCACCGGCGTTACCTTCGCACTCCTCTTTCTCGCCGTGAAGCTCTTCTTCTTCTCGCTCGATCCCGGTTACCGCGACGAGAGGAGCGGTGGCGCGCTCACATGTCAGGCAGGGCCCGCCTGCGTGTACGCGCGATATCAGGCGGCAGAGGGCGGCGCCGACGCGTTGTCCGAAGAAGGGATCACCGATCTTGCGAGCTTTACCGACTGGTACTGGGAGGGTCAGATGGGGAGCGCGCGACTCCTGATTGGGAGCACGGTCGGCGCCGCACTCATCGGAGGGCTGTTGTATCTCCCAGGCGCTCCACGCGTCGTCCGGAAGGAGAGCGACCCTGCAGCGTCGTAGTCCGAGTGGATTCGCGACGAACGTCGCGTCAACTACTCGCTCTTCGCACTCTTCTTCGTTGCCGCCTTTTTCGCGGCTGGCTTCTTCGCGGCAGGCTTGGCGGCGAGTGCCTTCGCTTCGGTCGCCTTAGCGGCGGCAGCCTTGGTGGCCGCTGCGCGCTTCGCGCCTGAGATTGCCGCCTTCTTCTTTGCCTTCTTCACAACGATCGCCGTGGTGGTGCCGGTTGGGCTCGCCTTTGCGGCGGCCGCCTTCTTGGCGAGTCGTGACTTGCGTCGTGCGGCGGCGTTCTTGTGGATCGCACCGCTCTTGGCGGCACGATCGAGCGCGCTCGCGGCGGCAGAGACCGCGGCAGTGGCATCCCCCGACTTCTTGCCGGTGAGGATGGCCACGGCGCTGTTCACGCGGCTCTTCGCCTCGGTGCGCTTCGGCTGCTGAACGGCGCCGCGTCGGGCGGAGGCGCGAACCTCCTTGAGGGACTGCGGCGTTCGTGCGCCTTTGTACTTGCGAGGGGTCTTTCCCATTCCATCACTCCATAACTTCAGGGGCTCGATGCGAGCCGTCGGGCGATCGTAGCAGAGGGGAGCCCCTCACTCGCTGAGCCAGGAGGCCGCTCGGCTGGCAGGTACAGGGGCACCCAACGGCAAGTCCCGCTCCATGCGATTCTTGAGGGGATATGAGCAACATCCCTCAGTCCCGACTGCGCAACTTCAGCATCATTGCGCACATCGATCATGGGAAGTCCACCCTTGCGGATCGGCTCCTCGAGGTCACGCACACGGTGGATCCGCGCCAGATGACTTCACAGGTGCTGGACTCCATGGATCTGGAGCGAGAGAAGGGGATCACGATCAAGGCGCGGGCTGTGCGTCTTGAATACGTGGCCACCGATGGCTTGAACTACGGCCTCAACCTGATCGACACACCAGGGCATGTGGACTTTGCCTACGAAGTTTCTCGCAGCCTGCAGGCGTGCGACGGCGCGATCTTGGTGGTGGACGCGAGCCAAGGCATTGAGGCACAGACCCTTGCGAACGTGCATCTTGCAATGAAGATGGGCCTCGTCATCATTCCGGTGTTGAACAAGATTGACCTTCCAGCGTCTGATCCTGAAGCGGTGATGAACGAGTTGGAAGAGACGCTCGCGATGCCGAGAGAAGAGGTGATCCTCGCGTCGGCAAAAGAGGGGAAGGGAATTCCAGAGATCCTGGAGGCACTTGTCAAGCGCATCCCCGCACCGAGCGGACCGCTCGATGCGCCACTGAAGGCGCTCGTGTTTGACTCGCACTACGACACGTACAAAGGAGTGGTCAATTACATTCGCGTGCAAGAGGGCCGGCTGAAGATGGGCGAAGGGATCACGATGATGGGCTCAGGTGCGCAGTGCGTCCCAGTAGAGCTCGGCTACTTCCGGCCCCAGCATGTCCCCGTGCAAGAGCTTCAGGCTGGCGAAGTTGGCTATATCGCCACGGGCTTGAAGAGCGTTCGCGATGCCCGCGTTGGCGACACCGTCACCACAACGCTGAATCCCGCAGCAGCCCCACTTCCTGGGTATCAGGTTGCGCTCCCGCTCGTCTTTGCCGGGCTCTATCCGGTCAAAGGAGATGACTATCCAGCGCTGCGAGAGGCGTTGGAGAAGCTGCATCTGAACGATGCAAGCTTCACGTTTGAGGCCGAGTCTTCGGCGGCACTCGGATTTGGATTCAGGTGTGGCTTCCTCGGCCTCCTTCACATGGAGATCGTGCAAGAGCGGCTCGAGCGCGAGTTCAATCTTCAGCTGATTGCCTCTGCGCCTTCGTGCAAGTACCAAGTACACCTCTTGAACAACAAGGGCGAGCTGCTGATTAATAATCCGGCGCAACTTCCGAGCCCGAATCACATCGATGAGATACGCGAACCGTGGGTCAACGCGTCAATCGTGACGCCGTCAACCTACATTGGCACCATCATGGATCTCTCCACGGACAAGCGTGGCATCTTCGACGGAATGGAGTACCTGGATGAGAAACGCGTTGTGATGCGCTTCCAAATCCCACTCGCGGAACTCATCGTCGACTACTTCGACCAGCTCAAGAGCCGCACACAGGGCTACGCATCGCTCGACTACGTTGAATCGGAGTATCGCGTGGCGCCGCTCGTGAAACTCGACATCTTGGTGAACGGGGAGCCCGTGGATGCGCTGAGCACCATCATTCACCGCGACCGAGCGCAAGGCTCAGGAAGAAACCTTGCCTCCAAGCTGAAGGAACTCATTCCACGCCAGATGTTTGAGGTGCCAATCCAGGCGGCGATAGGCGGAACGATCATTGCGCGTGAGACGGTCAAGGCGGTGCGCAAGAACGTACTCGCCAAGTGCTACGGCGGCGACATCACGCGCAAGAAGAAGTTGCTCGAGAAGCAGAAAGAGGGGAAGGAGCGCATGAAGCGCGTCGGCTCCGTTGAGATTCCGCAAGAGGCATTCCTCGCCGTGCTCCGCACCGACAGTGATTAGCCCCCAGCCACCGCGCGGACTCTACCTTCACGTCCCCTTCTGCCGCTCGCTCTGCCCGTACTGTGACTTCGTGGTGGTTGCTGGTGCTGCCGCGTTCGGTCCGCGTTCGCGAGCTGGTGGATATCTGCGCGCCGTGGAGCGCGAGATCGATCTGCGCGCCGCCGCTGCCGACCGCACGTTTGGGTCACTCGGCAGCACGCTTGGCACGGGCGACGGGACTCGGGCACCTCTCGAGAGTCTCTACCTCGGCGGTGGGACGCCATCGCTCCTTCCAGGCGAAGCACTGGCAGCGCTGATCGCACGCGTGCGCGATCGATTCGGCCTTGTCGATGGGGCGGAGGTGACGCTTGAGTGCAACCCTGGGGCTGATGAGCGCGGCGATGCGCGTGCCGCGGTCCAGGCAGGGGTGACACGATTCAGTATCGGGGTGCAGAGCATGAACACTGTGGCACTTCGCGACCTTGGTCGCCGACACGGTCCAGACGATGTGGTGGAGAGTGTGGCGGCGGCACGCGCTGCAGGCGCGACGAGCGTCTCCATCGATCTACTCGCCGACCTCCCCGACATCTCTCTGGAGTCGTGGTCGACATCGCTGAGCGAGGCGATCGCACTCTCTCCAGATCACATGAGCGTTTATGCGCTCACGATTGCCACTGAAGGGGCCGATGCTGGCAGCGCGGACGATCGCCTCGCCACACCCGCCGGTGCGCTTGCATGGCGTACGCGCGCCGCCGCCGCACAAGATGAAGATCGCGGCGCGGCGGAACTCGAGCTCCTCGACACCGCACTTCCTGCCGCCGGTTTCAACTGGTATGAGATCAGTAACTGGGCTCGTGATGGGCATCGTTCGCGACACAATCAACTCTACTGGGAGCGCGCTGCGGTGGAGGCTGTAGGACCAGGTGCGCACGCATTTGACGGTGTGGTGCGGCGCTGGAACTCAGCGAACCTCGATGCATGGGAGGCCGCGCTGCACGCTGGTGAACTGCCGCCCGGCGGCGTGGATGCGCCGCTCAGCGAGCACGACGCGGCGACGGAGAGACTGGTGCTCTCGTTGCGAATGTCTACTGGAGCTCTCCGTGATGACGTGATTCGTGGCGGCTATGGGGAGGCACTGAGCTGGGGTGAGTCACATGGACTGCTCAGCGCGCACCCAGATGACAGCGCTCGGGTGCAGCTGACGCTGCGCGGCCGACTTTTGAGCAACGAACTCTTCTCGCGGATCCTCTAGCGGCGCGAGAACTGTCTAACGGCTCTCGACGCTCCTAACAGCGCAGCGCGCTGGGGTTGATCAGTTAGGAGCCGCGAGGTCTCGGCGAGGGAACTTGTAGAAGGCCCACGCGGCGGATAGCAGCGTGAGTGTGACGAAGATCAGTGCCTTTGAAGGATCAGCCGTCTTCTCGAGGATGTCCTCTGGTGAGAAATGATTGAAAAGCGAGAGGAACTGATACGGCTCCATCACATCCCAGAATGATCCAAGGACCTCGACGATGTAGTTCGCCATGATCAGCGCCACCGTGATTGCCATTGCGGGCGGCGTGCGGTCAAAGCTGCCGCTCGCCGCGATCGCAAATGTGGCGAATGAACCCCAGAAGAGTGCCCCTGCTGCAAAGAGCGAAGGGAGCTGTTCGAAGACAAGCTCGCTGGTCACCCCCGCGATCTGCGCACCGATGATTGTCCCGAGCACGTAGGCGGCGGAGGCGAGCGTTGCGCCGATCCATCCCTCCAACATCATCGTGGCCATGATCGTGCGCCGTGGGATCGGTCGGCTGAGGAGGAGCTCCAGCGTCCCACGTTGGCGTTCGCCACTGATTGATCCAACGGTGAGCCCGGCGCTCAAGATTCCGAAGAGGGCGATGGAGATCGGGTGGATGAAGCCGACCGAGATGGTTCCCGAGAGCGTGGAGAAGTTCCCCGGCGGAGTGGGTCGGCCATCAAGCTGATCGACGAACGCCTTGTAGATCACTGGGAAGAGGAGCGACCAAACCACCACCACCGCAAGGCCAACGAGGAGGCGAATGCGGTGTCCACGAACGAGGCGCTGAAGGAGAACGAGGTTGATCATCGCGAGCCCTTTCGCTTCGCGACTCGACGCTTCGCTGCCGGACGCTTGGTGACCTTGCGCGTTGTGGCCGTTCGCTTCGCGGGAGCGCGACGGGTGCGACTGAGCGGTGTTGCGACTTCGGGCGCTATCTGCACGGTGTTGCGGGTGCTGTTTCCGTAGTACGACATGAACGCCTCCTCAAGGCTTGCCGCCTCAACGAGGAGGTCGCGCAGCCCTGCGGACTGCAAACGCTTGATGAAGTTTGGGATCGCCGCCGCCTCGGCGTCGCAGCTGATTCGGACGCCAGCCTTCCCTTCGGGGGTGACCTTCAGGTTGCTGATACCCACAGTCGCGGTGAGGCGAAGTGGCTTGCGCGCCACGAGCGCTTCAATGCGACGCCGGCGGAATCGCACCAACGACTCCACGCTCTCCAGCGCAACGAGCTGTCCGCCGCGAACGATTGCCACACGGTTACAGATGCGTTCAACCTCGCTGAGCAGGTGGCTACTAAAGAAGACGGTGCGGCCGAGCCCAACGCGCTCAAGGAGTAGCTCTTGAAGCGATCGCTGCATCAGTGGGTCAAGGCCCTCCGATGGTTCGTCGAGAATCAAGAGTTCAGGATCCGTCTCCATTGCCTGGACGACGCCAATCTTTTGGCGCATGCCACGGCTGTAGTCGCGCACCGGTCGCTTCAAGATGGTGTCGCTCAGCTCAAGCGCCTCTATGATGCGATGCCGCAGAAGCGAAGGTCGACCGCTGAGCGCACGCATGTGGTCGAGGTACTCGCGACCACTCATATAGTCGTAGACGGCGAAACCAGATGGGAGATAGCCAACGCGGCGGCGAATCGCCACCGAGTCTCTCACCACATCGAGGCCGAGCACGCTCGCCGAACCGCTCGTGGGGTGAAGGAATCCGAGTAACGTTCGGATTGCCGTGCTCTTTCCCGCACCGTTTGGGCCGAGGAAGCCGAAGAGTTCACCTGGTCGGACCTCAAGGTTGAGGGCCTGCAGTGCCTTGATCTCTCCGTTGCGCCCGTAATGTTTCGAGAGCGCACGAGTCTGGATCGCGTAGGTGGAGTCGTCGGGCATGGCGACAGTTTACGACTTTGACCAGATGTGCCGGTACGCCGTAGACTGATCTTGGCACTCGAAGGGTTCTGAGTGCCAGCAATAAGGAGGTCAACGAGTGCGAAGGCAGCGGAGGACGGGGCTCCTCGACGATCGCGCCCGCCTGATCCTCCGCGCCTTGGTGGAGGAGCACATCCGTACCGCCCTCCCTGTCGGCTCTGCCTCAATCGCGGGCTCCTATCGGCTTGGTGTCTCGTCGGCCACCGTGCGGGGGGTCCTCGCTGAACTGGAGGCACTCGGCCTCGTCGCGCAGCCGCATACGTCGGCGGGCCGCATCCCGACGGACCAGGGCTATCGAACCTACGCGGTGGAGATCGCCGCTCCGGACGAGGTGGCGGAGGTCGACCGGCTGATGATTCGCCACCAGTTCGGCCAGGCGGAAGGCGGGGCTGATCAGTGGTTCCGCATTGCGGCAAGTACGTTGGCGCACTCCACTCGCGTGGCCGGACTCGCCACGCCGATGCGCCCGACCTCCGCCAGTCTCCGGCACGTTGACCTGGTGAGCAGCGCCGATCGTCTCGCCACCCTCGTTGCCGTGGTGAGCGACGGGAGCGTTCGCCCGACGCTCCTCCCGCTGCCGGAGGGTGTTGATCAGGATCAGTTGACGAGCATCGCCAGCCGGTTGAACGCAAGCCTGATCGGCTGTACGGCGGATCAGATTGAGGCGCGCGCGGCCGCGCTCGCTGAAGCCACACCGATGCGCGCGGTGACGAGGAGCGTGATGGAGCGACTCGCCAAGCAACTGCGGGAGGCGGATGCCGCCTCGGTCGAGCAGGTCTTTAGTGACGGCCTCCTCAACGTGATGGAGGCGCCAGAATTCGCCGACAGCGCCAGGCTCCGTAACGTCTTCACGGCACTCGAGGGCCGCGGTTACCTCGGCCAACTGGTTCGTGAAGTCTCTCAGGGGAACAGCGTGCAGCTCTTCATTGGCAGCGAGAACGCGCCCACCGAAATGCACGGAGTCTCGCTCGTCCTCGCCCCGTACGGAATTCCTGGCCGCGCCCTCGGCGTGGTGGGGGTACTCGGCCCAACTCGTATGCCGTATCCCCGAGCGGTGGGGACGGTGCGCTACGTGGCAACCCTCCTCTCGGAGCTCGTCGGCCGCTTCCACGCCGCATAGCTCGCGCAAGCCCCGGAAGCCGTCCCCCTTGACGCCCGCTGCCGTCCATCGTATTCTCCCCCTGATGAGTTAGCACTCGCATCAAGAGAGTGCTAACTTGTGCGAGAAGCGGGGCTGAGCCCCGCACGAACACGAAGGAGAGCACGATGGCAGGACGACCCTGGAGCACCAAGGAGCGCGAGGAGCCGACTGAAGAGGCGGGCACTGATCAGGCCGCCTCGGAGCAGGTTCATAGTCCGCTTGAGGCTGCCCTACTGGAGCGCGACGAGCAGATCGCCGCACACCAGCGGACCGCTGCCGACTTCGCCAACTTCCGTCGCCGCACCGCCGAAGAGCGGGAGCGCGAGGCGGGTCTCGCGAGCGAGGCACTCCTCTTGAAGACGTTGGCAGTGGTGGACGACCTTGATCGCGCTCTCGCCTCACTCCCAGATGGACTGAAGGACGAGCCTTGGGTTGAGGGGATTGCCGCGATCCATCGCAAGCTGCTCGCGGTGATGGAGAGCGAGGCGGCACGACCGTATGAATCGATCGGTCAGCAATTTGATCCACGCGAACACGAAGCGGTTGCGCAGGTGCCGTCGAGTGGCAAGCCGCCGGGAGAGGTGCTTCAAGAGCACCGCAAGGGGTGGAAGATTCGCGATCGAATCCTTCGACCAGCGGTCGTCTCTGTTGCGACCGATTAAATCGCAAGTTATGTGATGTGAACGTAGGAAACCAAACTGAAAGGAGTAAACAGATGGGAAAGATCATCGGAATCGATCTAGGGACCACGAACAGCGTCGTGGCGGCAATGGTTGGCGGTGAGCCAACGGTCATCAGTTCATCGGAGGGCGGACGCACCGTTCCGTCGGTGGTTGGATTTGTGAAGGGCGGAGAGCGCGTGGTGGGGCAACTCGCCAAGCGCCAGGCCGTGACAAATCCTAAGAACACTGTCTTCAGCATCAAGCGCTTCATGGGTCGACGCTTTGACGACTCAGAGGTGAACAAGACAAAGGGACTCGTTCCCTACGCGGTAGAAAAGGATGGGAAGAGCGACGGCGTCAAGGTGAAACTCGAGTCTGGAGAGTCGTACTCACCACAGGAAGTTTCCGCCATGATCTTGCAGAAGCTGAAGGCGGATGCCGAGGCGTTCCTTGGCGAGAAGATCACCGAAGCGGTGATCACCGTCCCGGCGTACTTCGACGACACGCAGCGACAGGCAACGAAGGACGCCGGCCGCATTGCTGGTCTCGACGTCAAGCGAATCATCAATGAGCCAACGGCGGCGGCGCTCGCTTATGGCCTTGAGAAGAAGAAGGAAGAGAAGATCGCGGTCTATGACCTAGGCGGCGGTACGTTCGACATCTCCATCTTGGAGTTGGGCGACGGAGTCTTTGAGGTGAAGTCGTCCAACGGCGACACGCACCTTGGGGGCGACGACTTTGACCAGCGCATCATTGACTGGTTGCTCGCCGAGTTCAAGAAGGATCAGGGGATCGACCTCTCCAAGGACCAGCAGGCGCTTCAGCGCCTGAAGGAGGCTGCGGAGAAGGCGAAGATCGAGCTCTCTGGCACCGGCCAGACCGAGATCAACCTGCCGTACATCACTGCAGACGCCACAGGACCAAAGCACGTGGTGGTGACGTTGACGAAGGCGAAGCTCGAGTCACTCGTTGCAGATCTCATCGAGAAGACGAAGGCACCAGTACTCGCCGCGCTGAAGGATGCGGGCCTCAAGCCATCCGAGATCAACGAAGTCGTTCTGGTTGGTGGGATGACGCGCATGCCAGCGGTGGTCGAAGCGGTGAAGGCGCTCTTCGGTGGCAAGGAGCCATCGAAGGGCGTGAACCCGGACGAGGTGGTCGCGATCGGCGCGGCGATCCAGGGCGGCGTCCTCGCGGGCGACGTCAAGGACGTGCTGCTCTTGGACGTGACACCACTCTCGCTCGGCATTGAGACGCTTGGTGGCGTGATGACGAAGCTCATTGAGCGAAACACCACGATCCCAACGTCAAAGAGCCAGACCTTCTCAACGGCGTCGGACAACCAGCCGCAGGTGGAGATCCACGTGCTGCAGGGCGAGCGCGAGTTCGCTACGGACAACAAGACGCTCGGAAAGTTCATCCTCGACGGGATCCCTTCTGCGCCACGCGGCGTGCCGCAGATTGAGGTGACGTTCGACATTGATGCGAACGGCATCCTCGACGTGAAGGCGAAGGATCGCGCAACCGGAAAGGAGCAGCAGGTGCGCATCACCGGCAGCTCGATGCTCGGGAAGGATGATGTGGACCGCATGGTCCGCGAGGCGAAGGAACACGAGTCTGAGGACAAGGCCCGCCGCGAAGCGGTGGACTTCCGTAACCAGACTGAGGCGCTCGCCTTCCAGGCTGAGAAGACGCTTGCCGACCTTGGCGACAAGGTGGATGCGGAGAAGAAGGTGCAGGCCGAGACACTCATTGGTGAGGTTCGCGAGGCGCTGAAGGGCGAGTCGCTCGACCCAATCAAGGAGAAGGCTGAGGCGCTGGCGAAGGTGATGACCGAGATCGGCACCGCCGCCTATGCACAGAGCCAGCAGGCCGGCACGCCTGACGGCGCCGAAGGGGCGTCCGAGAAGAGCGCCGGCGAGGAGACAATCGAGGGCGAAGCGCAGGAGGTTTAATCTCTCCCAGATGAACCTCTCAGCTTCGAACGCCACCGCGCTGATCCGCGCCCGAGGTCTGACCAAGACCTTCGGGGAGCGGACGGCGGTGGACGCCATCAACTTCGATGTCCGTGACGGTGAATTTTTCGGCTTCCTCGGCCCGAATGGGGCGGGGAAGACGACGACGATGCGCATGATCGCGGGCGTCTCGCCGCGCACCGCGGGGGCACTCAGCATCTTGGGGAGCGACCCAGATACCGACGGTCCGCGCATTCGCGGCCAGATCGGCGTGGTGCATCAGCAGGAGACCCTTGACCAAGAGTTGACCGTGCGCGAGAACCTGCTCGTCTTCGGTCGCTTCTTCGGTCTGGCGCACAAGGAGATTGCCGAACGTGCCGACCAGTTGCTTGAACTCTTTCAGTTGTCCGATCGAGCAAAGGATCAGGTGGAGCTGCTCTCTGGCGGCATGAAGCGCCGACTCTCCATTGCACGTTCGCTGATCAACGCGCCACGCGTCTTGATGTTGGACGAACCCACGACGGGACTCGACCCACAGGCACGACACCTCCTCTGGGATGCGCTGCAGCGACTCAAGCGTGTGGGCACCACGATCGTGTTGACCACGCACTATATGGATGAGGCAGAGCAACTCTGCGATCGACTCGTGGTGATGGATCAGGCGAAGATTGTTGCCGAAGGCTCGCCGCGACAACTCATTGAGCAGTACGCCTCGCGCGAGGTGCTTGAATTGCGCTTCCCAGATGGGACGAGCGCGCTCAGCAAGTCGGCGCTAGAAGGGATTGGCGATCGCTACGAGCGACTCGCTGAGCGCGTCATCGTTGGCTGCGAGAATGGCGAAGAGGCGCATGCGCGCGCGCTCGCCCATGGCCTCGCGCCCGAGAGCTGGCTCGTGCGTCGCTCGAGCCTTGAGGACGTCTTCCTCCGACTCACCGGCCGGAGCCTCGACGAGTGAGCGCGGCGCAGGTCGCGCCGCGACGCTCACGCGGGCTCTTCTCAACGATCGGCGCATATCTGCCGCACCCGACCAGGTGGCGCCACGTCACGTACTACATGATCGCCGTCTTTCGAAGGGAGTGGACCGGCTCGGTCTTCTCCGGCTTTATCGAGCCGCTCGTTCTCCTCGCAGGACTGGGAATCGGGCTTGGCGTGCTGGTGGGTGACCGCGCCGCAGAGATTACCGGCGGCGTCAGCTACGTGGCGTACATTGCTCCCGCACTCATGGCGAGCCAGGCGATGCAGTTTGGTGCTGGCGAAGCGTCGTGGCCGGTCCTTGCACGCATCATGTGGGTGCGCATTTATCACTCCATGGTGGCAACCCCGCTCAAGCCAACCGACATCATGGTGGGTGCAATTGCATTCATGGGCGGAAAGGTTGCATTCGCCGCTGCCTTCTTTGCCGGCGTGCTCTATCTCGCAGGGATTGCCACGAGCCTGCAAGGGGCGCTTGCGATGGTCGGCATCTCCACCTTGACGGGGCTCGCATTCGCGGCTCCCATGACCGCGTATTCGGTGACACAGAAGACGGATCAGGGATTCGCGGTGATCTTCCGGTTGGTGATCACGCCGCTCACATTCTTCTCCGGGACGTACTTCCCAATTGAGAACCTTCCAGATTGGGCGCAGGTCATCTCCTGGTGCACCCCGCTCGCGCACGGGGTCGCCCTCTCTCGCGGCCTGGCACTCGGCGTCGAGACCCCGAATGCGCTGGCGCACGCGCTGATACTCGTGGCGTGGTCCGTTGGCGGCACCGTGGTTGCCTCCATCCTCTTCCGCCGAAGGATGCTGAAGTGATCGCCGCCCTCGCCCCACGCGCCTTCGCCGTCTTCGAGCGCAACGTGCGCGTCTATCGACGCCAGTGGCTGATGATCGTCACGGGCTTCTTTGAGCCGCTCTTCTTCCTGCTCGGCATCGGCTTCGGTGTGGGTGGCGTGATCGGCACGCTGACGTACAACGGGGCGGAGGTGCCGTACGCGGCATTTGTGGCGCCTGCACTGCTCGCCAGCTCTGCGATGAACGGCGCAATCTTCGACTCCACCTTCAACGTCTTCTACAAGTTGAAGTACGCGAAGCTCTATGACGCCATCCTCACCACCCCGGTATCAATCGGCGACCTTGCGGTCGGCGAGCTGCTCTGGTCGAACCTGCGCGGCGTGATCTATTCCGTCGCCTTCCTTGCCGTGATGCTCGCCTTTGGCCTTGTCGCGTCGCCTTTCGCGCTCCTCGCACCGGTGGCGGTGATCTTCATCGGCTTCGCGTTTGGCGCAGCCGGCTTTGCGATCACCACCCACATGCGCTCATGGAAGGATTTTGACTTCATCTTCATCATCCTCACGCCGCTCTTCCTCTTCTCCGCCACCTTCTATCCGGTGGAGATCTACCCAGGAGTCCTTCGGTACATCGTGGAGCTCTCGCCCCTCACGCGGGGGGCGCACCTTGTCCGCTCACTTGTCTTTGGCGATCTGAATCTCTTGATGCTCGTGGACATCGGTTTCCTCTCACTCGTTGGGTTCCTTGGATATCGACACGCAGTGAGCCGACTTGGCAAGCTGCTCCTGAAGTAGGCGCGCGATGGCCCGCGACTTCTATTCGATCTTGGGAGTGTCGAAGTCGGCGAGCGCCGATGACATCAAGAAGGCCTTTCGAAAGGCGGCGCAGAAACACCACCCTGACGTCTCCAAGGCGCCTGATGCTGCGGCGAAATTCAAGGAGTTGAACGACGCGTATCAGGTGCTCTCTGACACCGAACAGCGGGCACGCTACGACCGCTTCGGCGAGGCGGGAGTTGGCGGTGGTGCTGGTGGCCCAGGTGCTGGTGGGCGCGGAGGATTCCCTGGTGGAGCTGGCGGTGGCTTCGCAGGCGGCTTCCCTGGTGGCGGTGATTTCGGTTCCGTCGAGGATCTCTTTGAGGGCTTCTTTGGCGGCGCGGCGCGTGGCGCGCGGCGCACTGGTCCGCCACCCGGTGACGACCTGCGTTTCGACATGAAGGTGAGCTTCGCCGAGTCGATTCGTGGCGGTACGCGCGAAGTCAATCTGGATATGCGTGTCCCATGTGAGACGTGTAGCGGCAGCGGCGCGGCGAAGGGCTCTGGAACGAAGAGTTGTGACGGCTGCGGCGGTCGCGGCGAAGTGCGCACCGTGCGCCAGACACTCCTCGGACAGATGGCGGTCGCCGCCCCCTGCGCAAAGTGCGCGGGCGAAGGGAAGATCATTGAGAAGCAGTGCGCCGCGTGTCGTGGCGAAGGACGCTTCAACGGGAGCAAACGACTCCGCGTGGACATTCCTCCAGGAGTTGATGACGGCACGCAGATTCGTCTCTCAGGGCAGGGAGAGGCTGGCCGACGTGGTGGGCCGGCGGGGAGCCTCTATGTGGTTGTGACGGTGGAAGAGCATCCGCAACTTGTCCGCGATGGGATTGATCTCCTCACCGAAATCCCGCTCTCCATCTCGCAAGCAGCACTTGGCGCGCGCGTCTTGATTCCAACGGCCGAAGGCGAAGAGGAGTTGGAGATCAAGCCTGGCACGCAGCCTGGCGCGGAGATTCGACTCAAAGGGCGCGGCGCACCGAACGTGCGGCGACCTTCTCAGCGTGGTGACTTGCGAATCGTTATTGCCGTTGATGTACCGAAGAAGTTGAGCAGGGAGCAGCGCGAAGCGCTCGAGCGATTTGCGAAGGCGAGCGGCGAGGATCGCAACTGAACGAGATCGGGTGGCTCGAACTCTCTGTCACCTGCGATCCAGAGTCGGCAGAGGCGATCAGCGAACGCCTCGCACGACTCGCCCCCGCCGGGACAAGTGCGGAGCCAACAACTGCTGCTCCCCGCGGCGGTGACGCAACCCCACTCCCGCACGACCCAGTCGCACCGGTGCGCATCCGCGCCTGGGTCACTGACACGCCCGAAAGTCGAGTTGCGGCGGAGCAGTTGCGCGAAGAGCTCGCGCGCTTCGCCTCGATCGCTGGGAGCGGGCTTGGCCTTCGTGGCATCGGCGACCTCAAGATCCGCGCGATCCCCACAGAGGAGTGGGAGACCACCTGGCGGGCCGAGTTCCCCGTGACGACGATCGGACGCATCGTGATTCGACCACCGTGGAGCGAACGAGCGAGTGCCCTCGGTGATGCGGTGGTGACGATCGATCCAGGCCAAGCGTTCGGCACTGGACTGCATCCAACGACGCGCCTCGCACTCGCGGGGATTCAACGCTGGTCGGACGCAGGCCTCCTTCACGTGCTTCCATCGGACGGCGTGGGGATCCTCGATGTTGGAACGGGGAGCGGCATCCTGCTCGCCGCGGCGTTGCAACTTGGCGCGTCTCACGGCTGCGGCGTGGACACGGATCCACTCGCCGTCGAAGCGGCGCAGCGGAACCTGGCGCAGAACGGACTCGCCGCGCGAAGTGAGGTTGCTCTCGGCACTCTTCCGTTCCGTGCCCCTGCGCCGCTTGTCCTTGCAAATCTTGTCGCGGCGCTGCAGATCGAACTTGCTCCACTTCTCGCCGCCGCCATCGCGCCAGGCGGTCGACTATTGGCCAGCGGAATCTTTGTGGAGCGCGCTGCGGAGACCGTTGACGCGTTCACGCGTGTTGGCCTGCGACTACTCGGCCAATGGGAAGAGGGGGAGTGGGTTGCGCTAGAGTGGGCACATGACTGATTGTCTCTTCTGCCGCATCATCGCCGGCGATCTGCCGAGCAGGCAGCGTCATTCGTCCGACCTTGTGATCGCTATCGAAGACATTGCGCCGCAGGCACCGCTGCACCTGTTGATCCTGCCGCGCGAGCACATCGGCTCCGCCGCAGATCTTCGCGACACACCCGCACATGCGGCGCTCCTTGCACGCATGCACGCCGTGGCGAAAGAGCTTGCCAGCGAGGCGGGATACGGAGATCGTGGCTGGCGTCTGGTGAGCAATGTTGGCGTTGAGGGTGGACAGGCGATTGAACATCTGCACTATCACCTGCTCGCAGGCAGACAGTTGAGCTGGCCACCTGGATGATTGAAACGACGCGACCACCACGTTCGCGACTCTCGCGTCTTGCGCCGTTTCTTGTACTGATCGGTGGCTTCGCACTCTTCACATGGCTCTCTGGCGGACCTCCTGTACCTGAACCTCAAGGCCCACCCGCATCCGCTGCGCCTACACCGCGCAGTTCGGCGGAGACGGCGCAGGCTACCGAGTTCTTGAGCGCCGCCATTCGCGCGGCTGGGCTCGGTGTGATCACCGGCGGTGCAGACGTGCGCCCGCCGCTCCCACCGCGGTACAACGATCTGCCGCGAGTGGTGGTACGCGGCGCATCCGCGAACGATCCGCTCGGGATTCCGCTACTCGCTGTTGTCTTCCCAGATGCGACTGCGGCGGCGAACGCGGCCCCTGAGATTGCCGCCTATCTCGTCACTCCCACGACGCTCGTCCTCGTCCCTCCAGACGCCATGTTCACCCTGCGCCGCAGCGGCAGCCTGTTGATCATCTTCCAGCGCACCCCCTCCGCCGACCCTGATCCAGTAGCGGCAGAGTCCCTCCTCACGGTGCTCTCCACGCTCGGGGAGGAGATCCCTCTTCCTCGCTGAGTCGGCCCCTCGTTGGATCGGCTATCCTCGTCATCGCAATAGGAGGTAGCTCAGTGGCAGAAGTTCGCATCGGTGACAACGAGTCGTTTGAGTCCGCGTTGCGCCGATTCAACAAGAAGGTCCAGCAGGCCGGCATCCTTGCCGAGTCTCGTCGACGCGAGGCGTTCGAGAACGCCGCGGAGAAGAAGAAGCGCAAGGACGCAAAGAAGAAGAAGCCTTCGGGTCCTCGCGGGATCTGATCTCTCGCGCGCCCCGTGGCGGCGCGAGCCGTCGGAGAGGAGCAGCGCATGTCGCTTCGTGAACAGCTAAGAGCCGATATGGCCGCAGCAATGCGGTCGGGTGAGACGCTACGTCGCGACACCCTGCGCATGGCGATCTCTGCACTCTCGCTCGTCGAGAAGGAGCAGAAACATGACGCCACTGACGAGGAGACGCTGAGCGTGATCGTGAAGGCGGTGAAGACACGCCGCGAGTCTGTTGACGCATATGTGGCAGCGAATCGGCCAGACCTTGCCGCCGCCGAAGAGGCGGAGATCGCGATCCTCGCCGTCTACCTCCCAGAGCAGCTCACCGATGCGGATGTCGATGCGCTCGTGAAGCAGGCGATCGCCGAGACCGGCGCGTCATCGGCCAAAGAGATGGGGAAGGTGATGGGCTGGCTCGCCCCCAAGACGAAGGGTCGTGTGGACGGCAAGGTTCTCTCCGGAAAGGTCACCGCGGCGCTCGCAGCACTCGGATGAGTCGAGACGCAGGCCCGCGCGCCCGCGTCACTCGGCAGCGTCGCGGCGGAGTCAGCATCACATCAACCGAACTCGCCGCACTCGTCGTTCGTGCACTTCGCGCATCTGATGCACCCCCCAATGGCGAAGCGGCACTCACCCTTGTCGATGATGCGACGATCGCAACGTTGAACGCGAAGCACATGGGAAAACGTGCCCCAACGGATGTGCTCAGCTTCCCACTCCTAGATCCGCATGAATATCCCGCGCGCCCCGGCGTCCGTCGTGCGGCTCGCCTGCGCCGTCGCGCGGTTCGCACACCGCAGTCGGGGGCGAGTGTGCCGCTCGGTGACATTGTGATCAGCGTCGATCGGGCGATCGAGCAGGCGCGGGAAGGTCGCGGGGGGAGAGACGGAAAGACTCGACACTCAGGAGCGGATGAGGTGCGCCTCCTCGCCGTCCATGGCGCCCTCCACCTTTGCGGCTGGGATCATGGGACGGCAACGTCGCAGGCTGCGATGTGGCGTGAGCAGGAGCGCATCCTTCGCGCGCATACTGCAGCGATGAAGCGCGCGGCGGTCACGAAGAAGTGAGCAAGGAGAAGACGTGAGCGTAGATCGTCGCATCGTGGTGGGGCTCGGCAACCCGGGCGAGAAGTACCGCTTCACCCGGCACAACATCGCCTGGCTCATCCTTGATGCGTTCGCGGATCGTGTGAAGTGGAAGGGGGGTGGCAAGGAGCGCGACGCGTCGGCCGTGCACGCGGGGCGCGTGCTCGGCCTTGACCTCGTGATGGCGAAGCCACTGACGTATATGAATGACTCAGGGATCGCCGTCCGGAAGCTCCTCGCCACGGAACGCGTCCCCGTAGAGCAGCTTCTGGTGGTGGTGGACGACTTCAGCATTCCGTTCGGCTCGCTGCGATTCCGTGAGCGCGGGAGTGATGGCGGACATAACGGGCTCACCTCCATTGAGGCGGAACTTGGGAGTGATCAGTATCCACGCCTTCGCGTGGGGATTGGCGATCCTCGTGAGAGCGGCACCGCACAGCAGCATGTGCTGAGCGAGTTCAGTGCAGCGGAGCGGTTGCGACTCCCTGAGATCAATGCGGCAGCCGGCGAGGCGATCGAAGCTTGGGCACGCCTCGGACTGAACAAGGCGGCGACCGCATTCAACAACTGGAAGCTCTCTGAGCCCGAGAGCGGGAGCGCTGCGGACCCCGCGAACCTGCCAGCCGCGGGTGAGGTTGGTGGCCCGGTGGGGAGTGATGGGATTCGCAAGACGGCGCACGGCTGGCGCAAACCGCTCGGTGAGGGCGACCGAAGCGATTCCGAGCGGTGAGCGGTTCGCGCGTTGCGCTCGCTGCGCTCCTTGCGCGACTGCACGCGAGCTCGCAGTTCAGTGAACTACAGGAGCGACTGCAGCGAGATCACGCCGCATCACTGATCCATGTTCCGCACGCGGCAAAAGGCGCACTCGGTGCTGCGCTTGCGCGTGATGCGCGGGTGGTCTGGATCGCGCGCAACCCTGAGGTAGCTGAGCGAGTCGCGGATTCGTTGCGCGCATGGAGCGCAGATCCTGAACGCATCACGCTGCTCGAACCGCGCAGCTCTCTCCCATATGAGCGTGGCGAGCTTGTGGTGGATGAGTCGGCCGGCCGTGTCGCGGCACTCGCCGCGTGGGGGAGTGGCGAGTGCCGCATCCTCGTCACCTCGCTCCTCGCTGCACTCCAGAACAGCGCCAATCCGACTCTGCTTGCGGACGGGAGTCTCCCCCTGATTTCAGGCACGCGCATGTCACTGGATGAGGCGACGGAGCGTGTGGCGGCGCTCGGGTACGAGCGCGTCCCACTCGTGGGGGGGCGAGGCGAATACGCGCGCCGAGGTGGAATCCTCGATTGCTTCCCCGCGGGCGCGCAGGCGCCGATGCGTGTGGAGTGGTTCGGAGATGAGATTGAGAGCATTCGTGTCATCGACCCCGCCACACAACGGAGTGGGGCTCTGCTGACGCGCGCCCTCCTTCTCCCTGCAAGCGAGTTTCCGCTGAATGCCTCCGTCGTGCTGAAGGCGAAACGCGCAGCGGAGGCGATCGCAAAGCAGGACGGCGTGGAGCTCTCGCCTGCGCTGCGCGCAGATCTTGCGCGGTGGGAAGGTTCGCCAACGCCAGAGCGTGGCGACGGCCTAGAGATCTGGTCGCCGCTCATTGTGCCTTCACGTCCCCTCGATCAGTTCAACGGTGCACTCGTGATCCTTGATGAACCGAGCGAACTCATCAGCAGCGCGGAGTCACTTGCGCGCCAGAGTGCTGAGCGATTCGATGTGCTGAAGACGACGCGCATCCTGCCGCCATCGTGGCCCGTCCCAATTCCGCCTCCAGCGGCAACCCTGAAGATGTTGAGGAGCATCGGAGCGCAACGCCTTGAACTGACGTGGAGCTCGGAGGCTGGCCGACTCACCAAGAGTGAGCCGAGTGACCTGTTCGGTTGGCATGATCCGCTGGTACCTGCGGGTCGCACGAGGGAGCTTGCGGAGGGACTCGAGAGCTGGCGCCGAGACGGCGCGCGAGTGGTGATCGTCTCGGAACAGGCGAGGAGGCTTTCGGAACTCCTGGCAGAGGCGGGTGCGCCAACGCCCGTGAGCGACGCGCTCCCCAGCGATCCGAAGCCGAAGAGCATCACGTTGCTGCACGGCGGACTCGACGGTGGCTTCCAGGGAGGTGTGGATGCGCTGACGGTCATCACGGACCGTGAACTCTTCGGCGCGACGCGCGTTCGCCGCGCCGCGGTGCACCGCCGCGGGATTACGCGCGAAGCGGCCGAGCGACTCACCCCTGGTGATCTGCTCGTGCACATTGATCACGGACTTGGAAGATTCTTGCGGATGGCTCGACGCGGCGGCGAAGGTGATGAGCGCGACTACCTTGAGATTGAGTACGGCGGCGGTGATCGCGTCTTCGTGCCAACGGAACAGTTGGCGCGGATCGCGCGCTATACAGGTGCCGAAGATCCTGCACTCAGTCGACTCGGCGGTGGTGAGTGGCGCCGCGCCAAGGAGCGCGCGCAGCGCGCAGCCGATGATCTTGCGGAAGAGCTGTTGCGCATCTATGCCGCGCGCGAACTCGCCCATCGCCCACCGATCGAAGGTGACTCGCCGTGGTCCGTCGAGTTCGAAGCGGCATTCCCGTTCCGGGAGACACCCGATCAACTCGCCGCGATCGAGGCGACAAAGGCGGATCTCGCAAAGGGTCGACCGATGGATCGCGTCATTGTGGGCGATGTGGGCTACGGGAAGACTGAGGTGGCACTGCGCGCGGCATTCGCCGCGCTCGAGGCGGGGCGCCAGGTGGCGCTGCTTGTCCCCACCACCATCCTCGCGCTGCAGCACGTTGAAACCTTCCGTCGTCGACTCGCCGCGTATCCATTCAGGCTGGAGCTCCTTTCGCGCAGCATCAGCGCAGCGAAGCAGGCGGAGGTGGTCGCTGGACTGAATGACGGGAGTGTTGACCTTGTGGTCGCGACCCACCGGCTCCTCTCCAAGGACGTCACCTTCAGTCGGCTCGGCCTGCTGATCGTGGATGAGGAGCACCGCTTCGGTGTTGTGGCGAAGGAGCGGCTGAAGTCCATCCGCGCCGAACTTGACGTGATGACCCTCACCGCCACGCCGATCCCACGCACGTTGAATCTTGCGCTCTCCGGAATTCGTGACCTCTCCACCATCGAGACGCCTCCAGAGGATCGGCACCCGGTTGCCACGCGCGTGGCGGAGGCGAGTCTTGAGCTGGTGCGCGACGCACTGGCACGCGAGTTGGAGCGCGGCGGTCAGTCGTATTACGTCCATAACCGCGTCGAGTCGATTGAGGCGGCGGCGGAACAGTTGCGCGGCCTCCTGCCAGATGCGCGCATTGCCGTGGGGCACGGGCAGATGGAGAGTCGTGCCCTTGAACGAGTCATGGGCTCGTTCGTCCGTGGCGAAACGGACATCCTCGTCTGCACCACCATCATCGAATCTGGCCTGGACATCCCGAACGCGAACACGATCATCGTTGATCGCGCAGATACGCTCGGCCTGGCGCAGCTCTACCAACTTCGCGGACGAGTGGGGAGGAGCAGTCGTCGCGCTTGGTGCTATCTCCTCTATCGACAAGCGGAGTCGCTCAGCGACGTGGCGCGCAAGCGGCTGAAGGCAATCTTCGATGCGGCTCACCTTGGCGCTGGATTCCAGCTGGCGCTCGCAGACCTTGAGATTCGAGGCGCGGGCGATCTACTCGGCGGTGAACAGTCGGGGCACATTGCTGCGGTCGGATTCGACCTCTACTCACAACTGCTCGCGGAATCGGTTGAGGTGAAGCGCGCAGAGCGAGAAGGGCGGGCGCCGATTCGCAAACGCGGCACCGCGATCTTGGATCTTCCGGTTACTGCGCACCTGCCGAGCAGTTACGTGGAGGACGAAGGGCAGCGACTCGATCTCTATCGTCGTCTCGGTGCGGCGCAGAGCGCCGACTCCATTCGCTCGATTGCGGAGGAGATGCACGATCGATTTGGCGAGGCGCCAGCACCTGCCCAGCGCCTCCTTGAAGTGGCGCAGCTGCGTGCCGATGCGAGTGACGCAGGGCTCGCGTCCGTGGTTCGCGATGAGGGTCGCCTCGTGATCCGTTTTGCAGATCTCCCGCGTGGGGTTGCTGAACGCGCCCTTGCGGATCGACCGCGCGGCGAGCTCGCCTTCCAGCAGGGGGGTCTCCGCACCACCGCCCCAGCGAGCCCAGAGCGAATCTGGCGACTCGCCGTGGAGATTGTGGGTCTGCTCGCCGCCGAGGGGCGAAGGCTGGAGGCCGCCGCCGCGTCTGCCGCCCGGCTCGCGTAGACTTTCGCAGGTGAACGCAGAACAGCTCGCATCGAAGGTTCGCACGATTCCTGACTTTCCGAAGCCAGGGATCATCTTCCGCGACATCACCACGCTCCTACAAGACGCCGAAGCGTTCAACGCTGCGATCGAAGCGATGCTCGTTCCAATTCGCGCGCAGAAGCCGGACGTCATCGTCGGGATCGAATCGCGCGGATTCATCTTCGGTGCACCGATCGCCCACGCGCTCGGACTCGGCTTCGTGCCAGTGCGGAAGCTCGGCAAGCTCCCAGGCGAGACGATCACCGTGGAGTACGAACTTGAATATGGGAAGAATGTCTTGGAGCTGCATCGCGATGCGCTCACCCCTGGACAGCGCGTGGTGATTGTGGACGACGTGCTCGCCACGGGCGGCACTGTTGCCGGCACGATTCGACTGATTGAACAGCTCGGCGCAACGGTCGTCGGAATCAACTTCCTTGCCGAGCTTCCGGCGCTCGGTGGACGCTCCCGTCTCCCCGAGGGGATCGTCTCGGCGATCATCCCCTTCTAACGGCAATGGGCGACAGGCCCGCAAAAGAGCAGCCGAGTTCTGGTCAGCCGTCCGCGCGTCGTGACTTCCTGCGGCAGATCGCCAAGGACGGCGTGAAGTCGGCCACCTCACTCTTGGGCGTTGTCGGAGCGATTCGGCATGAGGCGGGTGCTCTTGCAGATGAGCTTCGAGCAGCTGATCCACTCAGCGAACGAATCGCCGACGCACCGCAGCCAACGCGCCGTTCGGCTGAAGCGGCGCTCGACCTCCCCGTTGACGCTGGGCTCACGCCGGCTGCCGCAACCCCTCCCGCCGCCGCCTTTGCATCGCCAGTGCGCGACGATGCGCAAGGCCTGATCCTTCTCGACGTGCGTGCGCTCCCCGCGCAGATCTTGGAACGCCGCGCGGACACGCCGAGCGCACTTGCGGCGGCGATCAGTTCTGCCGTGATGGCACCAGGCCCAGTGCGTGCACTTGCGGCGGGACTCTCGCTTGCGGCAGAGGATCGGTCCACCGCACCAGCACGCGCGGCGCGGATGCAGGCGGCGGCGGCCGCGCTTCGCAATGCGGCGCCGCACTCTGATGCGTTGCGCGATGAGGTCAACGCTGCACTTGAAGCAGCACCAGGAGGCGTTGCTGCAGTTGTTGCCGCACGTGCCACGGCACGTGTCGCTGCATACGCCGAGCAGGCGGAGCGTCTCGCGAGTGCGCTACGCGATTGCGGTACACGTGGCGCAAGCATCGCCAGCGCGCCCGGACTCGGCGCCACCTTCTGGGGTGACCTTGCTCCCGGACATGAGGGACTGCGACGTGCGGGCGCCGCCCAGCTGCTCCTCTCAACCGGACCGAACATTGATCCGCGTGGATTCACACCACTCGGCGCACTCGACGCAGCAGATGCTGTTCGCATTGGCATCCCAGCGGCGCTGATGCGTGAGGCGCAGCTCAGTCTCTCGATTGCGCGAGGCGACGTGTGCGCGCTCCTTCTCGCGAGTGATGCGGTCGCCGAAGATGGGAGCGCGCTGATCCTTGCAGGCGGTCTCGCCCTTGCCGCGGCTGCAGCTGCACGGGAGATCCCAATCTTCATCATTGCAGCGAGCGGGTCCGCACCAGCGGTCGATCAGAACCAACTCATGCGTCGCGCGGCTGAGGAGGGGCAGGAGGGCGGGAGCCTCCTCACGCGTGCAGTTGCCGCTGGCGTGACGGTGCACGAGCCGCGCTACGAGATCCTCCCTGCGGGCGTTGCACAACGTGTCTGAGCTCCCGATTGAAGTTGCCGCGACGCGCGATCGTGAACTCGTTCGCTCACTGATCAGCGGAGATCGCTGGATCACGGCGCACGCGCTCTGTGACTTGGATGACGGCGAGTTTCCGCGCACGCGCTGCTATGTGGCACGACGGGGGGGCGAGGCGATCGCGCTTGGCATGGAGTACTCCGGCTGGGCGCCACAGCCGCTCCACCTCTACGGCGAACCTGCCGGCGTTGCGGCGATCCTGACGCACGGCATCAAGCCGCGCGCTGCCTGGGTCCCCACGCCGCTCGGCGGTGACCCTGTCCTCGATCTGCAGTACGAGACGGAGAAGCTGCACCTGACGTTGCGCATGGGCGTTGATCGCACCGCGTTTATCCCGTACGCGGGTGAAGCGGCGCCGCTCGTTGTGCCGCTCGTTCCAGCAGATGCACCTGCACTGAATCGCCTATATCAGCTCGGCTTTGCGGCGTGGCTCCCGCCACTCGCCGTTGCGGAGGGCCTCTATCGCGGCATCCATCGCAATGGGCGACTCGTGGCGGCGGCGGGGACGCATGTGATCGGTCGCCGTGAGCGGATTGCCGTGGTGGGGAATGTGCTGACCGCATCGGGGTTTCGCGGCGCGGGATACGCGCGCGCCACCACCTCCGCCGTCACGGAAGCGCTCCTCGGCTTTTGCGATGAGGTGGTGTTGAATGTGCGGAGTGACAACCCTGCAGCCGTGAAGGTCTACGAATCACTCGGATACAGTGTGAAGGCAGAGTTTGAGGAGCGGCTCGTGATTCGTCGCAGCAACATCACGCTGCCGCGCTTCCTGCGCCGAATCTTCGGAGGCGTCTAGCCGAGTCGCAGGGCGACCTCTACGATGCCTGCATGAGCGTGAAACCGTATGCGGTGATCCTGGCGGGTGGTGGCGGAACGCGTCTCTGGCCACTCAGCAGTCCCGAGCGACCGAAGCCATTCATTCCACTTGTCGGCGGCAAGACCCTCCTCGCCGCCACCGTTGACCGACTCCTCCCACTCATCCCACTCGAAGACATCTACGTCCTTGTTGCCGTGTCACAGGCGGCGTTGGTTCGCGCGTCACTCCCTTCCCTCCCTGACGGGCAGATCATTCTGGAGCCAGTCGCGCGCAACACCGGACCCGCGCTTGCGCTGGCGGCCGAGCGTATCGATCAACCATCAGACGCACCGATGCTCGTCCTCCCCGCCGACCACGCCGTTCTAGATGCAGACGCGTGGCGCGGCGCGCTCGCCGCAGCGATTGCGATCACGGATCGCGAACCAGAGGCGCTGGTGACACTCGGCGTGACGCCGACGCGCGCCGCGACTGGCTTCGGCTACATCGTCGCCGACGGCGAGCGGGTGACGCGATTCACGGAGAAGCCTGATCCTGCGACCGCCGCGCAGTTGATCGCTGCGGGTGCACGATGGAATGCGGGGACCTTTGTATGGCGACGCGCAGCGCTTCAACGCACTCTGCAGCGGTTTGCACCGGAGGTGGGTGCGGGACTCGCCTCGTACGAGTCGATCACGCCGGCACCGATCGACACGCTCCTGATGGAGCCAGCGGCCGCGGCGGGACTTGTGCGCACCCTGCCGCTCGATTGTGGTTGGAGCGATGTGGGGAACTGGAGCGAGCTGCGCGCCTATCTTGTGGCAAACGGTGCGGCGGATGCGAACGGTCGCATCACGATCACCACGCCGAACGGGAAAGAGGTCATCATGGATGCAAAGGGCGCCGCAGAGATTCGAAGCGGGGGGAGCGTGATTCGCATGAACCTTCTCCAGATGAGCGACGCAGAGATTCGCGCCGCCTCTGCGGCGGAGAGAGGGGATCGATGAGCGCTGGCGAGCCAACGAAGATCCTCTTCGGCACCGACGGTTGGCGTGCCAAGATCGGCGACGAGTTCACCTTCGAGAATGTGCGCCGACTCGCTGAGGGTGTTGCGCGCGTTGTAGAGCAGGATGGCACTTCGGCGCAGGGTGTGGTGATCGCCTACGACCGACGATTCGGTTCAGAGGACTTTGCGATGACGGCGGCGGAGATCTTGCTCGCCCACAACATCCCCGTTGCATATGCGCACACCGCGGTCCCCACGCAGATGGCGTCGTATGAAGTGGTAGAGCGCGGCGCGGCGATGGGCGTAGTCATCACCGCGAGCCACAACCCGTGGCTGGATAACGGCTTCAAGGTGAAGGCGCCTTCAGGTGCCGCGGCGGGGCCCGAGCTGTTGAAGCGCATTGAGACGGAGATCGCGAAGACGCGTGGACCAGAGTTGAGCGGCCGACCGTTCGCTGACGCGGAGGCGGCGGGCTTGGTGGAACGCTACGACCCGTACCCGGGCTACAAGAGGTTTGTGGAACGCAACCTTGACCTTGCACACCTCGCGGCACAGCCGCTCAGCATCATGGTCGACCCCGTCTACGGCGCGGGTGCTGGGTGGATCGGCAGGCTGCTCGCCGGCGGGAAGATGCGTGTCACGGAGATGCGCGGTGAGCGAAATCCTTGGTTCGGTGGCGTGAATCCGGAACCGATTCGCCCGCACATCGATCCGGTGCTGGAGGCGATGCGCGGCGGCGATTACGACCTTGGGCTGCTTCTCGATGGCGATGCCGATCGCGCGGGCGCGGTCACCGAGCAGGGTGTCTTCATCCACCAGCTCCAGGCGTTTGGCCTCCTCGCCTACTACATGCTCGAACACAGGAAGGATCTTCGTCCGATCGTCAAAACGGTGAACGAGAGCTCCATGGGGGAGCGACTCGGCTCGCACTATGGCGTTGAGGTGTTCGAAACGCCAGTCGGCTTCAAGTACGTGGGGCCGAAGATGATCGAGACCGGCGCATCCATGGGTGGCGAAGAGTCGGGGGGCTACGGCTTCGCGATGCACCTCCCTGAGCGCGATGGCATCTTCGCCGACCTGCTCCTCCTCGACCTTCTCGTCCGTGAGCGCGCCCTCGGCCGCACGAGCATGAGCGAGGTGCTCACCCATGTGCAGTCGATCGGTGGCGAGTCGCACTACCTCCGCGTCGACGTGCACATCCCACGCGGCGAGTACCCCGCGGTGAAGGAGCGACTCGCCACGCAACTTGTCGCGACGCCACCGAGCACGCTCGGAGCACACGCGGTCCGCGCCGTCCCGCTCAGCACCAAGGACGGGGTGAAGTTCTTCACCGCGGATGAGAGTTGGCTGCTCATTCGCTTTAGCGGCACTGAGCCGCTCGTGCGCGTCTACGCCGAAGCAACAAGCGCCGCACTGCGCGACGAGCTCCTCACGATCGGCGAGAAGCTCGCCCGCGGCTAGCGCGCCCAGTCCCAACCGAGCAGCGCAAGCTGCGCCGCGTCCAGGTGGACTTCGAGCGGCCTCCCATCTGCGAGCGCACCACGAATCCGCCAGGCGAGCCGACGCGGCGCATCTCGCAGCTCTTCATCACCAGCGAGCGCACCGAGGTGTACCCAGCCGAGACGCGGTACACCCGTAAGCACCGTCCCCGTGGGAAGAAGCGTGAGTGCGGCGGCCTTCGCCTCTGCCGCACTGCGTAGCTTTCCACTCGCCGGCGCAAGTGCACTCTCTTCGATGGCGATGCCAACGAGTGCGCCGGATGCGGACATGATCACTCGCGTGCCGTCGCCAGGAACGGGTATCCCGTTCACGCTTCGCTCCCACTGCACCATGCGTCGCTCCGCCACACTGCTGATGATGGGCGTGCCGCGCGGCAGGGCGAGTCGAAGGGCAACCAGGTGGAGGAGCGCACGACTGCGGAGGGCGGCACCGCTGAGCGCTGCGCCACCATATGCAACATCCGCGCGCGCCAAGAATCGCAACTCACCGCCAGGTGTGCTCTGGAGTGTGAGGAGTGCAAGGCCGTTGACATCCACAAGTCGTTGCTCGATCCGCTCCTCTCCAGACTCCAGCGCGATCAGTTCACCAGGCTCTGCACGCAGGCCCACGGTGCTGAGTGGCTCAAGGAGTGCAGCGGCAACACCTGTGATTGGCGGGAGGTTTGCGGCGGCATCACGAGCGGGCACAACATACGTGCGCTCGGGTGCGAGTGCACTGCTCGGCGCGGCGCAGGCGGCGGCGATGAGGAGCGGAAGGAGTGCGGTGGTGCGTCGGATGCATGGCGAGCTAGACACTTCTCGATACCCCCGGCTGTGAGGCGGGTGGCGTTGGTCGCAGGTTGTAGCTCCCCCACCACTCGGGGAGGAGATCGGCGGCGGAGTATCCACTGAGGAGCGCCGCGTCGAAGGCGGCGCCACTCGTTGCGCCGCGCCGCATCGCGCGCCAGAAGGCGGTCTCAAAGCGTACGATCGCGCGCACCCAGGCGACGCCGCTGTAGCCCACGTAGAAACTACGCGGCCCAGCGGCTCCTGGTCCACTCTTTTTCATTGCGATCCCAAGTGCGGCGGGGAGCTTGGAGATGCGTTCGCCGTTGTAGCAGGTGGAGATGAAGGCGAGTGTCAACGGCGCGACACCACTACGAGCCTGAGTGATCTGTGGCGCGATCACCGTTGGTGCGTTCTCGCAACGCCCCGCATCAACACGAAACCCGGATGAGCGACGCTTGGCCGCGGCATCGTAGTAGTGATCGCCGTGCGAGTGCACGTAGAGCGCACCCGCTGGTGCGATCCCGCGAAGTGCAATCTCCTGCGTAAAGCGCGGTCCCACGCTGCTCGCAACGGTCCAGCCGAGTCGTTCCAGCGCGGCGGACGCCGCTGCGGCGAGTCGATCTGGTGCGGTGGAGGTGAACCAGACACACGGCTGATTGAACGCGGTGCGGTTGGCGAGGACGGTGGCGGTCGGCGGTGCAACAGTTGCGACGCTTGCAACAGCGGCAGCGAGGAGTAACCCAGTGAGCATGTCGTCCTCCAGGTGCGGGAGGCGAGAGGCGCGGGGTGCGAGTCGGCAGGAGGGCGAGGATGCCACGTCCCCTGTATCGCGCGCAGATCGCGTTCGGCAGGCATGACGGAAAACTGCTAGCCTCCCGCCATCAACGCCGCGTGGACGCGAAGCTGGTGAAAATCCAGCACTGTCCCGCAACGGTAATTGGGAGTGGCTCCGCAAGAGGCTCCCATCAGTCCGGTCGCCGGACACGCGGCATAGGAAGGCTATTCGCCCTCGAGGCAAGGGAGGAAGCATGACTGCTTTCGCACGCGCGCACCGTTTCGTTTCGTTCGCACAACTCATGATCGCAAGCGCGATCACCATCACCCTGATCGCCGGATGCGGCTCCACTGTGAGCCCGAGTGAGCCGGCAAACTCCGCACTGACCGAAGAGGCGTTCCCGCGCACGCTCACGGATGACGCAGGAGCACAGGTCGTGATCCAAGAAGAACCGGCAACGATCGTCGCACTGACGCCTGCGAGTGTGGAGACGCTCGTGGCCCTTGATCTTGCGGATCGGGTGGTTGCGATCGCCGAGTGCACTTGCACCCCTGCGACACTCGCCGCAACGCCAACGGTCGCCAGCTACACGGGAGTGGACGTAGAGGCGATCGTCGCGTTGGAGCCAGACCTGGTCTTTGTTGCGGCACCACCATTCACGCCGGAGGATGCGATCACGGCGATGCGTGCGGCGAACCTGACGCTCGTCACGCTGAACCCAACGAGCGTCTCTGGTGTGCTCGGCACGATGCAGTTGATCGGTGACGCCACTGGGCGAACGCTGCTTGCAGCCGACCTCACGGCGGAGATCGAGAGCGAGATCACGGCACTCGTCTCACTGATTGATCAGGCGTCGAGCGTGAGTGTCTTCTACGAGATTGACGCCACCTCCGCCATCTACGGTCTTGCGCCAGACGACTATGCAGCGGAGCTAGTAGCTCTCGCTGGTGGGAGCCTCGTCTCAAGTGGGACGCCTGGCGTCTATGAGATCTCACTGGAGACGCTGATCGCCGCGGCGCCAGCGGTGATCCTGCTCGGTGACGCCGCGTATGGTGTGACGGCGGAGGCGGTGGCGGCGCGACCAGGATGGTCGAGCATCCCCGCTGTGATCAACGGCGATGTGCGGCCGATTGATGGTGACCTGGTCACCACGCCCGGACCGCGTCTCGCAGAAGCGCTCGCCGCGTTGATCCGCGCGATCAATCCAGAGATCGTCCTTCCGTAGCGTGCGCTCAACCACGCGCGTTCGAACGCTGCTCACTGCAGGCGCGTTGCTCCTTGTGGGTGTGGCGATCGCTGCGATCGGCGTCGGCTCGGTCCCCATTCCGCCCACAGAGGTGGTCGGCATCTTGCTGCAACAGATCGGCGTTGGCGCTGACGCCACCGCAAGCCCAGGCTCCACCGCGATCGTGATGGAGTTGCGCCTGCCGCGCATCCTCGCCGCGGTTCTCGTGGGTGCTGCGCTCGCCGTTGCGGGTGGCGTCTTTCAGTCGCTCCTTCGCAATCCACTCGCCGATCCGTATGTGCTGGGGACGAGCAGCGGCGCGGCACTCGGCGCGGCGGTCGCAATCCTGCTGCCGATCAGCGGCGTGGCATGGGAGCTTGGCGGCGTGCAGCTCGCCGCATTCGCGGGGGCGCTCGCTGCGGTTGGGCTCGTCTGGCGCGTTGCGGGGATTGGGAGCGGCGAAGAGCGGATTGCAAGCGTCCTGCTGGTGGGCTACGCGGTCGCGTCCCTGCTCGCCGCCGCGCTCTCGCTCGTCATGTTGATGAGTGGCGCAAACCTGCGCGCGATCTTCTCCTTCTTACTCGGTGGACTCGATGGCGCGACCTGGCCGCGACTCGCCGCCGCGGCACTCCCGCTGATCGCTGCGACCACACTCCTCGCGCTCCGCGGCCGACCGCTCGCCGCACTGCTGCTCGGCGATGAGGGGGCGATGCACCTTGGCGTGGAGGTGCGCCGCGAACGCCGCATCAGCGTGGCGCTCGCATCGCTCGCAACCGCCGCCGCCGTTGCACTTGCTGGACTGGTCGGCTTCGTTGGCCTGGTTGTTCCGCACCTGATTCGACTCGCCGTTGGTCCAGACCCGCGCGCGGTCCTACCGCTCTCGTCGATCGGCGGCGCGCTCCTCCTGCTCGTTGCAGATAGCGTCGCGCGCACGATCGGCATCCCTGTCGGCGTGATTACTGCACTGATCGGCGCGCCGTTCCTCCTCTGGCTCCTGCATCGAAGCAGAACCGGGTACGCACTGTGAACGACCGAGAGCGCGCGCTCGACGCGCACGATCAGCCCACCATGACGCCGGACGCGTCGTATGAGCTGCTCGGCGCACGTGACGTGCACGTCACGATCAACGAGGTGGAGATCCTGCGGGACATCAACCTCAAGATCGGTGTCGCGGAGCGTGTGGCAATCGCTGGCGCGAACGGTGCAGGGAAGACATCACTGCTGCGCGCGTTGAGCGGCACACTCCCGGTGGCCTCAGGCGAGGTGATTCTCTGCACCGAGCCGATCAGCACGTTGAGCCGCGCCACCATCGCGCGCTCCATTGCCGTGGTTGGCGCAGACCTTGCCCTCCCCTTTGCGACGCGTGCCGACGAGCTGGTGGCGCTCGGACGCCTGCCGCATGGAACGGGGCCGGGCGGACCAACCGCACACGATCGTGAGCGCGCGGCGGCGGCGCTTGCGCGCGTCGGCGCGTCGCACCTTGCGGCGCGGGACGTGCGCACGCTGAGTGCGGGTGAGCGACAGTTGATCGCGATCGCACTCGGACTTGCGCAAGAGACACCGATCCTCGCGCTTGATGAGCCGACCGTTCACCTTGACCTGAAGCATCGCGTGGAGATCGCAGACCTCTTGGTGTCGCTCGCAGACCGTGCGCGTACGGTGGTGGCCATCTTCCACGAACTTGACATGGTGCGCGATCTCTTCCCGCGAGTGATCGTGATGAAGGGTGGTCAGATCGTCGGCGATGGTGCTCCGAGCGAAGTGCTCACCGCGGCGCGTGTGGCCGATGGGTGGGGGATTCCTGTGGAGCGAGCGGCGCGCCTCTAAAGGCGGCAAAAACGTGCGTTTCTAACTCCGCTTGCGCGGCAGGTCCAAGAAGGGGAGCGGCACAACGGTCGCTGGGATCTGTTGACGAGTCTCTTCGATCTGCCACTCGATCCCCACGGTACTGCCGACCTCGGCGTGTTTTGCAGGGAGGAAGCCGAGCGCAATGGAGCGCTTCAAGAGTGGCGAGAATGTACCGCTTGTTGCGCGACCGATCGTTTCGCCCTTTCGCGTCAGCGGCGTTACGTGGCGCCAGGCGCGAAGTGGGTGCTCGATCGCATATCCAAGGCCAAGGTAGGCAGATTCGAAGACGTTCAGGTCGAGCTCGAGGCCGACGAGTCGGTGCGCAGGCCCACCCGCCGCCACTTCGTCCATGAGTGCACGCTTTCCAATGAAGGCTGGCTTGTCAAGGTCAACGAGTCGATCCATCCCAATCTCGTATGGCGAGACGGCGAGGCTCGGGTGCCTCGCGGTGCGACCGGAGTGATAGTCCACGCCTGCCATGATCAGGCCCGCTTCGAGTCGCGCCACATCGAGCGCCTCCATGCCGGCAACGCGCAGCGTGTAGTCCTCACCCGCCTTGATCAGTGCATCCCAGACGGGGAGCGCCTGCTCGAACGGCATCCAGAGTTCATATCCGAGATCTCCGGAGTAGCCAGTACGCGAGATGCTGACTGGGACGCCGGCAATCGTCACATCGGCGCGACCAAAGAAAGGCAGATCAGTCATGTCGCGGCCGACCGCACCAGAGAGCACGTCGCGCGAGCACGGCCCCTGCAACGAGAGCGCGCAGATCCGTTCGGTGAGGTCTTCAATGGTTACGTTCAGTCCCTCGCTCGCTCCGTCGAGCCAACCGTGCTGCGGTTCGGCGGCGGTCCAGAAGTAGGAGCCGTCTTCGAGAAGCGCGACGGTGCCGTCATCGAGGACGCGACCGTCGTGATCGCACCACGGCGTGTAGATGGCGCGCATCGGCTTGATGCGATCCACGCGTCGCGTGATGACGCGGTTAACAAGCTTTGCTGCATCAGCCCCTGCGACGCGGTACTTGCACATTGGCGTGACATCGAAGAGTGCGGCGGAGAAGCGGATCGCATGGTATTCCAAGTCGTGCGCTGGGAAATAGGAGTCGGCGATGAAGAAGCCGGACCACTTACGCCAGCGGCGAGCCTGATTCAGTTCAGCGGTACGAGGGTGGAACGGCGTTTCAAGCGTCATGCGACTCCCCCTCTCCTGAACTCTCTCTTGGCGGTACCATTGCCCGCACCCGCATCCTAGCGATTTGGGGCGAGTCTTGGAGGGTCAGTGGCGGAACGGTACAACGCGATCGTCATCGGCGGCGGCCACAACGGACTCACCACCGCCGCATACCTCGCGAAGGCCGGACTCAACACCCTCGTCCTTGAGCGACGCTCCATCCTTGGTGGCGCAACGCTGACCGAGTCGCCAGTCCCTGGCTACAAGTTCTCTGTCGCTTCGTACCTTGTAAGCCTGCTGCGTCCGCAGGTGATTCGCGAGCTTGACCTTGCGAAGCACGGACTGCAGATGGCTCCATCTGTCGGTACGTACACCGCGCACTGGGATGGCTACCTCGATCGGCGCACGGATCACGCCGACACGATCCGCGAGATTCGGAAGTGGTCGCACCGCGACGCAGACAATTACGATGATTTCAAGCAGACGGTCACGGACATCACGCGCTTCATTCGTCCCGCCATTGATATCCCCGCACCGGATCCGTATGGCGACCCACACGAGTGGCTCGCCTATGCCGGACTCGCCAAGGACTTTGGACACCTGCCACTGCGCACCAAGGGCGCCCTCCTTGATCTGATCACGGGGAGCGCGTACGACTTCCTCTCGCGCTGGTTCGAGGGGGAGCCGCTCGTTGGCACCATGTCGGCCTCAGGGATCATCGGCACCTTCCTTGGGATCAAGTCGCCAGGGACAGGGATGGTCTTCCTCCATCACTACTTCGGTGAGATCGACGGCTCCTTCCGCGAGTGGGCGCTCCCGCAGGGCGGGACGGGCGCCGTGGCGACCGCAATCGCCAATGCGGCGCTCTTCCACGGCGCGAAGATCCGCACCGATGCGCCCGTCAGGCAGATCCTGCTGAAGGGCGAGCGCGCGATCGGCGTGGTCCTGGAGTCCGGCGAAGAGATTCACGCGGACACGGTGGTCTCCGCCGCAGATGCCAAGCACACCTTCTTGGAGATGCTCCCCGCCGGCTCGCTGCCGAACGACTTCGAACGCGCAGTCCGCAACTTCAAGTTCCGCGGCTCAAGCGCCAAGGTGAACTTCGCGCTTGACGGCCTCCCCACATTCACCGCCGCTCCTCCGGGAACGGGACATCTCATGGGGACGGTCTCCATCAGCCCGTCACCCGACTACATGGAGAAGGCGTACGACGACGCAAAGCACGGACACCCGAGCCACCGGCCGTTCCTGGACATGCTCATCCCAACGCTTACCGATCCATCTATGGCGCCACCAGGGAAACACGTGGCGACCGCCTTCGTGCAGTACGCGCCACATAAGCTGGCACCAGAGCACGGGACTTGGGACGACATCAAGGAGAGCTTCGGCGATCTCGTGGTGGACACCATCTCCGAATTTGCACCGGACTTCCGCAACAAGATCGTGGGGCGTCAGATCATGACGCCGCTCGACCTTGAGCGCACGATTGGCTTGACTGAAGGGAACATCTTCCAGGGTGAGATCCTGGTGCAGCAGATGGCGTTCAATCGTCCCGTCAGCGGCTGGGCGCGCTACAAGACGCCGATCAAGGACTACTGGCTCGCCAGCTCCTCCGCACATCCGGGTGGCGGCATCATGGCGGCGCCGGGCAGGCTTGCAGCGCTTGAGATCTTGAAGTCGAAGGCGGGTGACGAGTAATGGCCGCCAAGAAGCAGAAGGCTGCGGCGGCAGAGGCACCACGCGCGCGCAACAGCGCCGATGTGATCGTCCTCGGCGGCGGGCACAACGGCCTGGTCGCGGCCGCATATCTGGCACGCGCGGGGATCAAGACGATCCTCCTCGAGGCGCGTGGCGAACTCGGCGGCATGGCACTGACCGCAGACATCGACGGCGTGAAGGCGCCGATGCTCGCGCACACCGTCGGTCGATTCCGTCCGCGCGTCGCGCGCGACCTCGGGCTCGCTGGCAGCGTTCGACTTGTCGAACCAGAGGTGCGCTCGTTCGCGCCACACCCACGTGACGGCAGCTCCATCACCCTCTACCGCGATCCGAAGCGCAGCGCCGAAGAGCTGGAGAAGCGACCGCACGGCAAGGAGACCGCGCACGGGTTCATGAAACTCGATGGCCGACTCCGTCGCATCGGTGCTTACTTCGAAGAGGTGTTGGACGGCGTGCCGCCGAGCCTGGATGGCGGTAAGTCTGTGGCCGAGATGTTGGCAGGCTTCGCCTTCCGGAAGCCGTTCACGGACCTGAAGGAGGGCGACGGTCGCGAGATCCTGCGCATCCTCCCAATGTCCGCGGCAGACTTGGTGAGCGAATACATCCAGCACGACGAACATCTGCTCGCACTTCTGGCGTGGCGCGGTGCAATCTACAACGCTGTCGGCCCAATGAGCCCAGGCACCGCCGCAACGATGCTCTTCGACGGCATCACCGGCGACGGTGCAGACGGCGGTGCCGCGGGACAGACCGTTGTCGCCATCGGCGGACCCGGCGCACTCGCCACAGCACTCGCCGATGCGGCGCGCGGATTCGGCGCCGAGATTCGCACGAGCGCCAAAGCGGTCGCGATCACGGAGCAGGACGGTCGCGTCACTGGCGTGGCTCTTGCGAGTGGTGAAGAGATCGCCGCACCGTACGTGCTCTCCACACTCGACCCAAAGACCACGCTGCTTGGCCTGCTCGGTGTTGAGGCTACCGGCCCAGATCTTCGCCGTCGCTTGCGTGCCACGCGCAGCAACGGCGTCACTTCAAAGCTGAACCTGCTCGTGGACAAACTCCCCACCTTCACCGCGGCAGGGAAGGGTGAGGCGGCGCAGGAGAAGCTGCGTGGCCGTATCGTGATCCTTGAGAGCATTCTCGGGATCGAGAAGGCATTCGATGCCTCCAAGTACGGGCGCATCAGCGAGACGCCGATCATCGAGGCGCTCATCCCAACGCTCATCGATCCGTCGCTCGCCTCAGACGGCCGGCACATCGTGAGTTGCGTCGTGCAGTACGCACCCGCAGTGCTCAAAGACGGCGAGTGGGACGAGGCCACGCGCAAGTCGTTCGCGGACAGCGTGGTGGACCAGCTGGAGCAGGTCGCACCTGGCATCACGAACCTCATCAGCGCGCGCCAGCTGATCACGCCTGCCGACCTGCAGAACGATTGGGGCGCCACTGGCGGCCACGCGATGCACGTCAACGAAGGTTTTGATCAGTTTGCGCAGTGGCGTCCCCTCTACGGCATCGGTCGTTATGAGACGGCGATCGAAGGACTCTTCCTTTCGGGCGCTGGGACGCACCCCGGTGGCGGCGTCACTGGCGCCCCAGGCGCTAACGCCGCTGAGGCGCTGATTCGCACCCTCCGCCGCGCCGCCGACTGAACCACCCGCTCCCTGTTCGGGGGGCGATCAAAAACCTCACGTTTGGCGGGATCACCAAGGTAGAGAAATCAACACCTTGAGGGTGATACCTGAAACATACTCGCGTCTTATTGACAAATAGTTGCGCGTTAGTTGTGAAGTGCGACACTCAGCGCATGAAGTCGTCAACGCGCGTGACCAAGGGGAAGATCGTGGTGGAGGCTGGCAAGCAGCTGGCCCCTGATGCCTTCCCGCTCGGCGACTGGATTCCTGGACGCCGGCGTGTCCCGAGCCAAGAGCGATCGCTCCGCACTCGGAAGCAGATCCTTGCCGCAGCCGAGACGCTGGCGAAGAGCGAAGGCGTTGGGAACATCACGATGCAAATGATCGCCAGCAAGGCAAAGATCGCCGCCGGTACGGCGTACCAGTTCTTCGACGATCGAGATGCCATTTTCGCCGAGATCTACGAAGAGTGGGTCAAGGTCTGGTGGCCCGCACTGATGAAGTACACCACTACACCGTGGACCGAGGCAAACTGGCGCGAACAGCTCCACACACTTGTCGCTGGTATGGGGAAGATTCACCTTGATACCTCGGCGCGATGGGACATCATCACGTATATCAATTCTACGAAGCAGGGACGTGTGGCGGTGCGCGCACTTCTTGAGGCGAACATTGATCGGTATGTGGACTGGGCTGGGCCACTCTTCCGGACGCGTGGCTATAGCGCCGCAGAGACTCGAACGATTTGCGGTCTTCTCGTGCGTACGATCCGGGGTCACTGGGTCTACGGAGTGAATACACCAATGGAGATGAGGGAGCTCACGCGCGCAGCAGAAGACGGCATGTGCGCGATCGTGGAGGTGAAGCTCACCCGTGCGAGCCGTCCGCGACCTGTCAGCGGAAAGAGCGTCTAGCGAGCGCTCGCCTGACTAGATCTCGCCAGTGCGCGACCGGTAGGCGCCGAGGTAGAGCAGGAGCCCCACGATCGCCAGCGCGAAGCGCTCGGCGAATCCCGCTCCACCGCCAACAAATCCGCCAAGGAAACCGGCGCCGATGAAGAGCGCGGTGTGTAGAAGGACGCGGCGCGGGCGCGAGAGTCGAGACCCCACATAGAGCAGACTCCCCGCAGCGAGCAGCGCAAAGATTGGGTGCAGCCGCCCCGGCACGCTCACCACACCCCAGCCTGGATCGGTGGGGAAGATCACAACGCCAATGACGCCGATCGCCCCAATGATCAGGCCGCGGCGCACGCCGCGATGCGCGGGGCTATTCCGTAGGCGCACATAGAGGAGGATCAGTACAGCAAAAAGCGCGGCGAGTCCCGTATGGAAGAGCCAAGCGGCTGACCCGAGCGCATGCTCCGAGGCGGCGTAGATGCGCGCATCGAGCGTCGGGTCAATGAGATCGCACGCAAGGATTGCCGCCGCGCCAACGCCAACAAGAAGCTCTGGTGCTCGGCCGTTCGCAAGCTTCGTGAGCCTCGCGTTCACCGTCAACTGATTCATGTTCACACGATACCCGCCACCATCAGCGTCGCCACGATGAGCATGGAGGCGGCGACGATGCGGCGGAGGAGGGTGCCGCTGATCACTCGAACAAGCTTCCGCCCGCCGAGCGCGCCTGCGAATGCTGCCAACGTTGCCACGAGGAGCGCGTCCCGCAGCGGCCCATCACTCTCAAGCACTGCCGCAGACGCTCCAGTCCCGTAGACGGCGAGACGTGCAAGGTCAACGAAGGCCGCCCCAGCCGCACCAGTCGCCGCGAATCGGGCTGGCGAAAGGTGCAACTGCAAGAGAAATGCGCTGCGCAGCACCCCTTGATTCCCCGTCAGCCCGCCAAAGAATCCGGAGAGGAGGCCGCCAACGGGGAGAGCACTCGGCGAGATGCGCAGGGTGGTGGCGCGCGGCGACAACTCCAGCGCGACCAGGGCGAGGATCACTCCACCGACCACAACCTTCAGCGGTGTGATCTGATACCCGGTCGTTCCAATGGAGTAGCGAGCGATCGACTCTGCCTCTCCGAGTGCGCCGAGCAGTGTTGCGCCGAGGAGTGCCGCTACCGCCGCCGGCAGACCGAATCGCAGCGCCACCGGCCAATCGATATCGCGGCGCATGATCCTAACCTTGAACAGCGAGTTGAACAGGTGCACCACTGCAACAGCAGAGATCGCGAGCGGGAGTGGAAAGTAGATCGCGAACACGGGGACCAGCGCGGTGCTCAGGCCGAATCCAGAGATCAGGGTTGCCAAAGATGCCGCGGCGGCTGCAAGTGCAATCATCAACAACTCCATGCAGACATCGTAGCGGCGAACCCCCATAATCACCGCATGATCCTCCCCGAGCCACGTGACAGATTCCGCGGCACACTGCCGAAGCGTTGGGTCGCGCTCGACTTTGAGACCACGGGGATCTGGAAGAAGGATCCGGATGTTGCGGTGATAGAGATCGGCCTGATCACGTATGAGCGAGACCGGGAGATTGCGGCCTGGTCCGCGCTCGTTAAGTCAGACACGCCAGTGAGTGATTTCATTGCAGAACTGACCGGCATCACGCAGGCGATGATCGATAAAGACGGCGTTGATGTAGATGAAGCGGGGGATGATCTCGCCGAGCGCCTCGCGGGAGCGGAGCTCGTGGTCGCACACAATATGTCCTTTGACGCAGAGGGGCTGCAGTGGCTCGGCATTGAGCTCGGGCGTGATCAGCACACCTATTGCACGATGCGGGGCCTCACCGCACCAGATCAGAAGTGGCCGCGCCTTGAAGAGGTTGTCAAGGAGTTCCAGATCAAGGTGGAGGGACCCGCGCACCGCGCGGAGAGCGACGCGCGCACCGCTGGTCGGGTCTTTATCGAGATGGTCCGCCGCGGGTATTGACCGCACGAGCGCCGATCACGCACAAAACAACGGTGAAACCTGTGTCAGGCACTTGACACACTGGGGATCAATAGTAAGGTTGCCAATCCCGTCACGGCGCCGCCGGACGGCTATGAACAGCGGAAGGAGCCCTATGAGTCAACTCTCTTCTCGAGTTCGCGCGGACGCCCCAAAGCGTCGCCGAAGAAACCGTGCTCGTCTCATGAGTGTCTATGTGGCGGGTGCCACTGCGTACTGCGCCTGGGCGTACCCAGATGAGCGCCTCTTGATCACCTCTGCCGCCATGGGCCCGGAGATCGTCACCCTGATTGAGCAGCTCGATTCCAATGATGCCGTCTATCTGGAAGAGGGGGCAACGGAACGCGAAGAGATTGATTTCGCCGCATCGTTCGGCGCGTATCTACCTGAAGGGATGAACGCACGACGTAGTCGCCCTGCAGTGCCACCATCTACTCGTCGTGCACTCGGCGTCGCACTCTTGGAACGCAGCAAGGGGAGACGGCGTATCTCGTAGGCGCGAATCTCGTCGGTGTTGAATCGCAACCAAGCGTAAAGAAAAGAAGAGGCCCCGCCCAATTGGGCGGGGCCTCTTCACATCAGCAAGTGACGTGTCGCGCGAACGCGACGGTCGTCAGATTACTTGTTGTTGGTACCGAAGATACTCCAACCGGCGGCTGCGGCAGGTGCCGCGGCGGCCTTCTTCGAAGCCTTCCTCTTGGAAGCCTTCTTCTTAGGAGCGGCCTTCTTCGCGGCCTTCTTGACAGCCTTCTTCGCCGTCTTCTTCTTTGCAGTCTTCTTGGCAACCTTCTTCACAGCCTTCTTAACGGCCTTCTTGGCTACCTTCTTGACGGCCTTCTTCGCAGCGCTCTTGCGCTTCTTCGCCTTCTTCGCCTTTGGCGCGGCAGGCGCTGCAGCTGCAACGGCCTTCTTCGCCTTCTTCTTTGCTGCCATGTTTTCCACCTCAACTAAACTCCCCAGGACCCATCTGATCCTGCGACCTCTAGCGTGCCAGACCGCGCGGGATTTGTGAAGCGCAGTTGATCGGCAGATTCTCACCGCCCTGAGATCAGGCCCCTGCGCCACCCCGTGGTGGCAGGTGGATCCCCGCCAGCGTGCATCGGAGAGAGCCGCCCGACCGTTCGATCGTTGGGATGTTGATCGTGAAAACGTGCGCAAACCGCTCGATCTGCGCCCGCTGATCGGGTCGCAGTGCCGCCGCCGCGCGCGCTGAGAGGGCGAAGATGCGACGACCATCGGCACCCAAAAGCTCAAGCCCGTTCCCCGCGAATTCTGCGATCTGATCGGAGTCCAACGCCACCACCTCGCGCCCGGAGCCTATGAGCCGCGCCCCCACCCGGGCCCGCTCGGCAGGGTCGGGGATGCACTCCAACCCCGCGGTGACAAACTCCGTCCCGATGGAGAGCACCACATTCGTGTGATAGATCGGCGCGCCGCTCGCGTCTGCGGTGTCGAAGAGCTCCGCTTCGTAGTCCATGGACGAACACCAACGCAGCGCCGCCGCAGTGTGCGCGCGACCGGAGCGCGCCACATATGCAACACGATGTGTGTGGTCCAGGACCAGCGCGCCAGTCCCTTCTAGGTAGAGCGCGTCCTTTTCCATGGGAGAGAGGTCGATCACATCGCTCACCACGTATCGCTTGCGCAGCGCATCCACCACATCGGCGCGCCGCTCGCGTCGTCTGCTCGGTGTCGCCATGGGGTAGAGCACCACGCGACCGTCTTCATGCGTGCTGATCCAGTTGTTCGGGAAGACAGAGTCGGGCACATCACTCCCTTGAAGATCGTCGATCAGCAACACTTCAACACCAAGGTCGCGCAAGCCTTGCGCAATCCGTGCAACCTCTGCGCGCGCCTCCGCCGCGACTGCGGCACGCTCGGCCGCGTCCGCAATCGCCGCATCTTGGAAGGCGTTGTCCAGCGCAGTTTCGGGGTTCGGATTGAATCCGAGTGGGTTGATCATCAGGACGGCGTGCGGCGACTGGCTCATGCAGCGGAGTCTACTCGCGGGGCAGGTGCGCGGTAAGATATGTGCGTGAAATCACTCGCTGCCTCTTGGGCACTCGGACTCCTCCTTGGACTGCTGCTCACCGTCTTCGTGGCGGTTGCCGGGATCGGTCCGCACGGGTCGAGCGAACAGAAGCAGTCGCCTGCAACTGCAGCGGCGACGGCGCGTGGCTACGCCAACGCGGCCAACTCGCTCAGCGAGGCGCTTGCGGCATCCGATGACGCGTTCGATCAGGCGTGGTCGGGTGGCGACGCCGATTGGGCGCTGATCGGGCAGGCAGCGGATGAATCTGCGGCGATCATCGAGGTCGCCCTAGTGACATACGCCGCGGAGCTTGCGCTCCTTCCATCTGGGCCCGAGGAGTCAGAACTAGTCGCCTTCGCCGCGATGTTCGACCAGGCTGCGGCAGCGACCCGCGCGTGCGTCGGCATCATCCAGCAGTCGGTGGAGACCCGCAGTCGCGACATCTACTTCGCGAGCTTCCCCTGTTTCACCGCGTCCAACACCGCCTTGGCAGAGGCGCGTGACAGCCTGAACGAACTGCTCAAGCTGCTCGGCGTTCCGCTTGAGATCTAGATCAATCTGGGAGCCGAATGGCTTCTGCCCCGAACGTTGCTAAGCGCTGGTGAGACGTGGGCGGAAGTGTTAAGGCTGAGGATGTAGGGTCATCCGAATGGACAGCAAGACACCCCCCCTGATTGAATCGCTAGAGCAGAGCATTGTCGCAAACCCGTCACTCGCAGAGAGTGGTGAGTCGCGTATCAGTTGGGCGCGAGGTCATATGCCTGTGCTGGGACGGATTCGCGCTGAGTTTGAACGCGACCAACCACTCAAGGGCCGACGCATCGGAATGTGTCTGCACGCGGAGGCGAAGACCGCCGTCTTGGTTGAAACACTTGTTGCAGGTGGAGCCGAAGTGATTTGGACAGGGAGTCCGGCAACGACTGATGATGGTGTCGCAGCGGCGATGGCGACGCGTCCAAGTGTTCGAATCTACTCCATCAAGGCAGATGACATGCCCGCACATCATGCGCACATTGAACGCATCCTTGCGTCAAAACCAGATCTCTTGTTGGATAACGGTGCAGACTTGATTGCAGGGAGCGTGGATGGGCGGGGGCACCGCGTCATCGCGGCAACGGAGGAGACCACCTCTGGACGAAACCGGCTTATTGGTGAGCTCGACGGCAAGGTCACTTTCCCAGTGATCGTCATCAATGACAGCCCGATCAAGCTCGGCTTTGAGAGCGAGCGCGGAATAGGACCAGCAACGGTTGACGGCTTTATGCGTGCAACCAACGCACTCATCGCAGGAAAGACCTTCGCCGTAGTCGGATTCGGCTGGTGCGGGAGGAGCTTGGCACGCACGCTGCGCGCCCTCGGCGCGATTGTGATCGTGGTAGAGACGGATCCGGTCAAGGCGTTGGAGGCGGCGTTTGAAGGGATGCTGGTCACGGATATCAATCGCGCTGCCGAGCGCGCCGACACGATCATCACGGTGACCGGTCACCCAGGCATCATCCTGAAGGAGCAGTTCCTGAAGCTCAAAGACGGTGCGATGCTCGGCAACATGGGGCACTTTGCGACCGAGATAGATGTGGCGGGCCTACGAGCTCTCTCCACCGGAGCACGTCAGGTAAACCTTCACGTAGAAGAGTTTGACCTGCCGAACGGCCGTAAGGTTCACCTACTCGCTCGAGGTGAAATGCTCAACCTCACCGCCGCCATCGGGCACCAAATCGAGGTAATGGATCTTGGGTTCGCACTTCAGGCGCACGCGATGCGCATTCTTAGCGAACAGCCAGGCAGCTTCACCAACGGATATCAATCGGTCCCTGATCGTGTGAACCGCGCCATTGCGGAACACGGTCTGCGCACCCTCTCGTCGGTCGATCTCGACTAGTCGCCTCCGAGAGTCGCTAGAGGCCGAGCCCGACGCTCTCGTCGGGGATCTCATCGAGCAGCTGCGGCCCTTCGTTGCGCGCGTTCGAGACGGCGCGCGAGACACGACGTGAGCGCACGAGCGCATCAGGTGCGGGGCCGAGGAGTGAGCGGAGCGCGCTGATCGGCGTGCGTTCGTTGAGCCAGGCGGCGCGCTGCTCCAGGGTGTTGAGCATCACGGGCATGCGGTCGTGGATGCGGCCAACCACGGCGTTCGCTTCGGTGGTGATCAGCGTGAAGGTGCGCAGCGGCGCGCCGTTCGTGCCGACGCGGATGTTCGCAAGTCCGGCCAGCGCAAAGTGCGCACCGTTGGCGGGGAGGAACGCCCAGGGTTGCTTCGGTGCCTTCTTTGGGATCGGCGTGCCGAGTGCTTCCAGGGGTTCGGGGTTCTCCCACTCGTAGAAGGCGTCGATGGGGACGATCACGCGGCCCCGCTTGAACGCATCGCGGAAGCTCGGCAGCGTCTCCACGGTTTCTGCGCGCGCGTTGAAGAGTCGGTTGCCGAGCGACTCGTCCTTCGCCCAGTGTGGGACGAGCCCCCAGCGCGCGTAGGTGAGGAGTCGCTCGTGCACCACGGTGCCGTTCGCGTCCTCCACCTCGGCGTGCGGTGCGATGAGTGCCGCGGTTGCGGTGGGCGCCACGTTCCAGTGCGGCTGCCAGGTGCCGCGCATCACCGGATCGATCGCCGCGCCGAACTCGCGCGCGATCTCCTCGGGGCTGCTGCTCTGCACGATGCGTCCGCACATGGTGAGAGGATACCCCTCAGCGATGTCCGACTCGCACCTGACGGCGCATCTTGGCGCGCGTGAGCGGGGCGATGCGCGTGGCGACAAGGTTCGCCACGTCGCCGGTGCGTTGCAGTTCGCCCTCAACCAAGAGGAGCGACGCGCTGCGGACGGCGCCGCGGAGGTGCGGCCAGTCGCGCGCGCGGATCGTGACGTTGGCGATCCCCGTCTCATCTTCGAGCGCCAGGAAGACGGTGCCGTGCGCGGTGGGCGGCTGCTGCCTGCTCAGCAGGAGACCGGCGATGCGCGCGGGCCCCGCCGTGCGATGACGGAGCGAGGCAACGGTGGCGGTGCCTGTGCGCGTCAGCGCGTCGCGCCAGAGTTCGATCGGCTGCATGGATGGATCCGCGCCAACCAAGCCATGCGCGTCGATCAGTGCTTCAAGTCGGTCAACTGGCGTGAGGTGCGCGGGCGCCTCGCTCGGCGGCACGGCGATCTCCGCGCCGACCTCCGCCGCCTGCCAGAGGAGTGCGCGACGCTCAGCACCGAACGTGTCCAGCGCGCCAGCGCGGATGAGGCGCTCCAGTGCGCTGAGCGGCAGCTGGGTGCGCCGCGCCAGGTCATCCAGCGACTGGAAGTCGCCGCCGCGCGTACGCTCCGCCACGATGCGCTCCGCGGTGCGCGTGCCAACGCCGCGCACCAGATCCAGTCCGAGTCGGACGGCGTACGAGAGCGCGCGCTCGGATCCCGCCGCTGCGCGCTCCGCAACTGTTGGCACCACGATGAAGGGATCGCTGCTGATCTCCCCGCGAGCTTGAGCCGGCTCCGTTGCGGTGCGCGCCGCGGAGCGATTGATGCAGACGGGCTGCACGGTGACGCCGTGGCGGCGCGCGTCGTGGATCAGCGCCTCAACTGGGTAGAAGCCCATCGGCTGCGCGCGGATGAGACCGGCGAGGTAGTGCGCCGGATAGTGCAGGCGCAACCAGGCACTCTCGAAGGCGGTGCGCGCGAAGGCGGCGGCGTGCGACTTTGCAAATCCGAACGACGCGAACGCCGCAACGCGTTCAAACAGTTCAACCGCATCTGGTTCGCGCATGCCAACGGTGCTGATGGCGCCGTCAACGAATCGCGTGCGCAGCAGCTCCATCTCGCGCGGCGATCGCGCCGAACCCATGGCGCGACGGAAGACATCGGAGGCGCCAGGGGTGAAGCCGGCCACCTCAATGGCGATGCGCATCACCTGCTCCTGATAGAGGATCACGCCGAGCGTCTCGTCAAGGATCGGCGCGAGTGATGGATGCGGATACGTGACGCGCTCGAGGCCCGCGCGACGGCGCAGGTACGGATGCACCGCGTTTCCTTGGATGGGTCCGGGCCGAATGATGGCGACCTGCGCCACCAGGTCGTCCATCTTGGCGGGCTTGGTGCGCGGGAGCGACTGCTGCTGCGCACGGCTCTCAATCTGGAAGACACCAATCGTGTCCGCCGCCCCCACGGCGCGCCAGACTTCGGCGATCTCCTCTGGCAGTGCGTCAAGATCTGGCCGAGTGCCAACATCGTGTGCAACCAGGTCCAGCGCATCCGTGATCGCGGTGAGGATGCCGAGACCGAGCAGGTCGAGCTTCACCAACTTGAGCGCCTCGATGTCGTGCTTGTCGAACTGCAGCACCGCACGCGTCCCGTCCGCCGAGCGCTCCACGGGGGCGAGTTCGTCAAGCGGTTCGGCGGTGGCGACGATGCCGCCAGGGTGCATGGAGCGGTGGCGCGGCAGGCCGTCAATCTCATCGCAGAGCCTGACCCAGCGATCCCAGAGCGTCTCGCCGCTCGCGCTGATGTTTGAGCGCAGCAGCGACCCCCAACGCGGATCGGCGGCGAGCTGCGCGCCGACGACAGAGGGCTCGTGCGCCTCTAGTTTGCGCGCGCCCTCATCCACGAGCGCTTCGGGGAGTCCGAGCGCAAGTCCGATGTCGCGCGCGGCGGAGCGCGAGCGGTAGGTGATGAAGGTGCAGACGAGTGCTGCGTGTCGCGCACCGAAGCGCTGCAGTACCGCATCGATCACCTCATCGCGACGATCGGAGGCGAAATCCACGTCCACGTCCGGGTACGACTCGCGTCCCTCGTTGAGGAAGCGCTCGAAGATCAGGTTGTGGCGGATCGGATCCACGCGTGTGATGCCGAGGAGATACGCGATCACCGAATCGCCTGCACTGCCGCGACCCTGCGCGGCGATCCCGTCTGCATGCGCGTCGCGCACGATCTGTGCGCAGAGCAGGAAGAACTCGGCGAGCCCCGTGCGTTCGATCGCGGCGAGCTCACCCGCAATGCGCCGCTCCAACTCTGCCCCGCCCTCTGGATAGCGCGCGGGCACCCCAGCGTACACTTGGCGCGCAAGCTCTTGGTCCGCACTCACGCCAACGGGGAGGTCGATCCCCGCAAAGCGCACGCGCGCAAAGTCCAGGTGAATGTCGGCCTCCGCCGCAATCACACTCGTCTGCGCTAGTGCAGCACTCCACGAAGGATGCGCGGCGAGCAGCTCTGCGCCAGCGCGCAGGTGCGTCTCCGTCTGAGGGAAGCGGAGCGGACCTAAGCGATGGATGGGGAGGCCGTGACGAATGCTGGTGAGCGCGTCCAGGAGTTCACGTTCGCTCGGCAGCGCACTGCGTGGCGCGGCGCTTGCAACCAGCGGCAGGCCGCAGCGCGCCGCAAGCGCGCAGATCTCTTCGCGCAGCCAAGTATCGCCAGGGAGTTGGCGATCAGCAAGCTGCAGGTGCAGCGCTCCGAGTGCGGCGATTCGTTCAGCGGCGGCGCGTGCGCCAGCGCGATCGCCCGCAGCGAGTCGACGTGTAACCTCGCTCTCTTCGAACGGTGCAACGATCAGCAGCGAGTCTGGGTACTCGCGCAGGTGATCTTCGAGGAGCGCGTGGGTGAGTCGCGTCACCCCCTTGCTCGCCGCGAGGTTGGATCTGCTCAGCAGTCGCGCGAGCGAACGGTAGCCGCGCTCATCCCTGGCGAGCAGCGCAAGTCGCGGGCCGAGCTCTGCATCCGCTACGCCACGTCGCTCTGCATGTGGGACGAGCGCATCGAGTGCTCGTCGTTGACGTTGCGGCAGCGGACGATCGGGGACACCATCGCGCACGGCCGAACCGCCACCGGTCACCAGCGCGCGCGGACGCGGCAGCGGCAGGACGATCCCGTCAACGTCTGGCACGGCGGGATCCGCCATCTCGAACTCAACGCCGAGCAGTGCAGGGAGCTGCGCCGCCTCTGCGGCGCGAATGAAGCGCACCGCACCGGAGAGCGACCCTTCGTCGACGAGTGCAAGCCCGCGCAGCCCAAGCTCTACGGCGCGTGCAACGAGCGCCTCTGGCGTGGCGGTTGCGCGCAGGAAGCTGAACGCCGACTTCCCATGCAGCTCGGCAAACGGAAGCTCGGCAATCGGAACATGATCAACGCGATCAGTCATAGATGCGTTCAAGGAACCAGCCGCCACGAAGCAGATCGCGGAAGATCAGTGCGAGCCAGCCCGGTCCGCTGATGCGCACGTATTCGCGATCGATGGGATCCGGCCACCAGCGCTCGCTGATGCGCCAGCGCTCCAGGACCTGCACCGCACTTACGCGGCCGAACAGCTCGATGCTCTCCGGTAGACCGGTTCTGTCTTCGCGGACGCGCAGCGCAGCAGCGGGACGCATCACGCGCGTCACGCCACGCCCCGCATCACTCGCCAACCTCCGGATGCGCGCGCACCAGGCGCGTGCGCCGCTCCGTCCGCGCATCATCTGGGTCCACGATCTCGGCGTGCACCACGCGATCCGCGCCGTAGCGAATGGCAATGGCGGCGGTGCTCCAGGCGAGTCGATCCACGCGCGGCGAGCGTGCGCCGAGCAGCGTCAGCTGATCGCCGCTGGCGGGGAGGACGCCGTCGAACTGCAGCTGTGCGCTCACGATTCCATCGAGTTCCAACCGCTCGGCGCGTGCCGCAGCCACCGCGCGCTCCAGTGCGGCGAGGAGGAGGCGTTCGATCTGCGTGCGATCGGCGGTGGGGAGCGGGAGTCGCGCCACGGCGCGCAGTGGCCTGCCGCGCTCGCGCGCCACATGCAGTCGCACCAGCCCCACGGCGGCACCGTCGCGGCGGACGCGAACCAGCAGGTCGTCCAGCGCACGGCGCAGAGGGAAGCGGAACTCCTCTATAGAGGTGAGTGGCAGGTCGAACGACTCTCGCGCTACGAGGCGACGGGGGAGCGGCACGGGGGGGATCGCCTGCACGTCCTCGCCGCGGGCGAGCGGGATCAACAGCCCAGCCATGGAGCCGAGCCGTGCGCCGAGCTCCCCGCTGCGCAGCCGCGCGAGCGCACCGAGCGTGCGCACGCCGAGGAGGCTGCAGCGCTCGATCGCCTCCGCCAACTCTTCGGGCGGCCGGCCGATCAGGGCGAAGCGCAGCGTCTCGATGCGCTGCGGGGCGAGGAACTCCGCCTCACTCCCTGGCGGCAGGATCGTGCACGCCGCATCATCCGCAGCCTCCACACCCCCCACGTCACCCAGTGCCGCGGCAACTGCGGCGGCGAGCCGACTGCTTGCGATCGCGGCGCGTGGCGCAGTGCGCACGTGCGCGGCAACGGCGCGCAGCGCTGCACTCGCCACCGCAGACTCATCGCCGTTGCGCGCCTGTAGTCCGTCGATGCCGATCTCGATATGTCGCGCGCCGCTCGCAACGAGCGGCGAGATCCTGCCAAGCGCATGTGCCGCGTTGCGCAGCTGCGTTGCCGCGCGATCGCCGTGCAGCGTGGGCCAGTGCAGATGCAGCGTGCGCGGCACGCTACTCTGCCGCGATCCGCTCGTTGCGGATCGCCTCCCGCGCGCTGCGTGGTTCAAGTACATCAATCAACACCTGCGCATCACGACGCGGACCAGAGCGCAGCGCCACGCACATCTTCCGCCCCACCACATCCGACCCGATGCGCAACCAGCCAACGGTGCTGCACTCAAGCGCAAGATCGCTCAGCACACCTTCGGCGCTATCAACGAGCGCAATCACTGCGGCACCGGTGCGTCGTGCGCGCGCCGCCAAGCGCTCCAGCGCATCACTCCGCACACTCGCGCGCAGGCCCGCGCAGTCAAGGATCAACAGATCCGCCGCATCCGCGGCGATGATGCTCCCCGCCGTCTCCAGCGCTTCGTTGATATCAAACGGCATCACAATTGGCAGACTGCTCAGCTGCACGCCGCGCGCCGCCGCCTCCACGCCATCGAACGTGTGCGACGCATCGATCCATGCCACCGCACCACCGGCAGCCTGTGTTGCCGCGGCGGTGCGCAGCGCAAGCGTGGTGCGACCGGAGCCAACTGCACCGCGCAGCAGCGTCAGACCATCCGGCGCACCGCGCGGCGCAAGGAGCGCATCCAGTGCGGCGAAGCCGCTGCTCCGCTGCACCAGGCCGCGCAGCTGCGGATCAACAACGACCCGCCCACGCCGAATGACCCCCACACCCCAGCGCTGCTGGATGCGGGCGAGCGCCTCAGTTGCGGCGGCGGCTTCTCCCATTGGACGGGGGAGTATAGAACATCTGTTCTATCCTGCAGGAGGGGGTTTCCGTGCTCAGCCCGAGCGCGCCAGCTCCTCCGCGGCGATCCGGCCGAGGATGCGCCGGTACTCGATGGAGGCCTGATCTGGCCCCGCGATGTGCAGCTCTGCGGAGAGGTCGATGGGGAGCTGCTCTGGCCGCTGCGACTCGGTGATCGGTTGGTCCTGGTCGAGGATCAGCTCCTGGAACTTCGCCAACTCTTCGTCCGCCTCCGGTTCCATACGATACGTGCGCGCGTTCCAGGTGAAGGTGCGCGTCTCCTTTGCAGAGAGCGGTGCCGCGGCAATGAACAAGATGAAGCGATTCCCGTCGGGGAGCAGCTGGTCGAGCGTCACCGAGTACGGCAGGTGCACGGTGTAGGTGGTGGGATCGCGTTGCACCTTCGTTCCTGGTGCCGCGTCGCCTTTCACGCTCGTCTGCGGCTCTTCAAGGGCGATCTGGAAACTGATCGTCTCGCCGTCACTCTGTACCACGTGCTCTGGACTGATCGGCTTGGCGCGATCGCCGAGGATCCCCTCATGCACCCAGGGGAAGTGACTGAAGTCGATGAAGTTTTCAATGCGTCGCGCGGGCGAACTCTTCCAGTCGTAGGTGTTGATGGGAATCGTGCGCAACGTTGCATCTCCCCACCACGGCACCTGCGGCAGCGGAAAGAGCGGCGCAGAGTTCTCCCATCCGCCAGGACCCGGATCCATCAGCACCCAGATCAGCCCCGCGTGTTCCGTTGCGGCGTAGCGTTCGATCTTTGCGCGTCGCGGAATCGCCCGACCGTGCACCGCGGGGATGCGTCGCACCGTGCCGCTCTTGTCGTATGTCCAGCCGTGATACGGACAGACGAGACACGGCTCACCAGTCGCCGGCGATCCATCGGGCGCTGGCGACGTCCCCTGATCCACCCAGCCGAGTGAGAGTGCCGTGCCGCGATGCACGCAGAGGTCGGGGAAGGCGGCCACCTCACCCCCGAGACGCACCACCACCAGCGCTTCGTCGTTCAGTTGCACCGCCTTCGGCGCATCCGTCAGCTCATCCGCCCTGCAGACCGGCGCCCATGCACGCCTCAGCGCACGCTCCAGCGCCACCTCTCCCGCCGCATCCAGCTGGTTCTCTGGTGATTCGTTCATTAGGTCCAAGTCTAGGCAATACAGAGCTGCAACGGATCTTCATGCATGTGTGATTACGACTACCCTTCACATATGACCGCAGATAAGAACTCTCCAATCGGGTGGTGGGTCAATCAAAATCAAACTCACAACCTTGAAGTGCCTGGAAACTTTCTGTGGTCACCAAAAACCACCAAGACTGGCTCGAAGCTTATGTATTACGACAATATGACGAAGATCCGGCCTGGGGACATAGTTTTCTCTTATTACGGTCAAGCGATTCGAGCAATTGGAATTGCTAGCAGTGTCGCGTACCCAATGGGCCGTCCGTCAGATGACTCTAAATGGAACGCCTGGGGCACCGACGGCTGGATGGTCGAAGTAAGCTTCACAATTCTAGAAACTCCGATTGTTCCCTCTCAACACCCAAAAGAACTCGCTTCGCTTGTGAATGGTGTACACGCTCCGCTCACGGAGAAATTCGCGGGCCGACAGGCATATCTTTTTGAACTAGGAGAAGAGCGGACTTTTGCGCTTCGAGCCGTTGTGCAGCGAGCGAACAAGGATCTAAGTCAATTGATTACCTTTCTTTCTGATATTGCTGTGTCAGAAGAAAAAGAGCCTCTTCCAGAAGCTGCAATGCAACCAGCGGGAGACACAGAGGCTGCAGTGTTAGTCCGCGCGAGAAAAGGGCAAGGTTTGTTTCGGGCTCGGGTCGCCAACTACTCGTCGAAGTGTCGGGTTACTGGCGTTGCAGAGCCCTCGCTGCTCCGGGCCAGCCACATAAAACCGTGGAGTAAGTGCGAATCAAACGAGGAAAGACTTGATGGGGCTAATGGACTGTTGCTTTCGCCGCATGTCGATCTTTTGTTTGACAAGGGACTGTTGACATTTCGCCCGACGGGCCAACTCGAAATCTCTGAGGTATTGCCAAAATACGTGGTGGAAGCATGGAACATTACACGGGCAGTAGATTCAACACCGTTCAAGCCCCGTCAGGCCGAGTATTTGAAGTTCCATAATGATGTTGTTTACCCGCTCGGCAAGGAGCGCTGGAATAGGGGCTAAGCCAACCCCACCCTCTCCTTGGCCTCACGCATCGTCTCGGTGACGAGGGGGAGGAGGCGCTGGGCGCCGTCGCCGAGGATGTTGTTGATCTCGTGGGGGAGTGCGATCAGTTCCTGGTAGCGCTCGCGGGCGGGGGCGTAGTGGGCAAC
>Ga0194117_10000232_pt1 | contig 78489 bp, 59 predicted proteins | sample TA2MahsurfametaG_FD_160579 | JGI IMG/M metagenome (GOLD analysis project Ga0194117, IMG submission 160579) | Freshwater microbial communities from Lake Tanganyika, Tanzania - TA2015009 Mahale N1 surface | ecosystem: Environmental > Aquatic > Freshwater > Lake | place: Tanzania: Lake Tanganyika... | reverse complement strand
AGAAAGAGCCCGGTAGGGATGAGGTCCCGCTCGTCCCCATCTCGATCCCGTGGACGTGGCGCCCCTTGGAACGCTGAGGGGATTCACCAACGCACCAGAGAAACCCGGCCAGGCCCGCAGGTCCGCCAAACCCCGCGGGTCTAGATGGGGACCTGAGGGACCAGGTCCCTATCCAAAGGTGGATGCTGTCGCATCCAGTGTCGCGGAGCACCCCTGACACCCCACCGACTCCAGACTTCTTCCTGCCCCAAACTCGTTCCCCTCTCCCGTCTTTCCTCCGCGTCGCCGCGTCTCCGTGTGAGTCCCCTTCCCCACGTCAACGCGGTTCCCCGCGTGACCCCACCCGCAGCAGGATCGGCTCGGAGGTCTGACGTCCCGCCTGGTTCTCCACCGCGTGGAAAGGACGCTCCAAATCCCCAACCCACTTCACCGCCGCCAACGAGATCTCCCGCTCGTTCTCCTCGGGCAGGAACGTGATCCCGTTCAGGCCCAGGTTTTCCACGATCACCCCATGCGGCAGGTTGTCGACCGAGAAGGTCACCACGCCGTCCAACCCATGCCGCTCGATCCGGAGCCGCGCCGACGCCGTGCCTCCCGGACGGATTTCGAGGACCCGAAGCCCCGCGGCGTTCGTCTGGGCCGGACCCATCGGGTCGAGATGCACCCGGAGCTTCGGAGGATCCATGGACAGCTTCGGACGCCCCAGCGAACCCGCCGTCTGCACCACAGGACGCCCCTCCACCTCGGCAATCGCCACCGCCGTCACGGCATCCCAGTCCGCATCCGAAGCCGCCACGACATCCGGGGACGCCCGGAGGGTTCCCTGGGCCGAGTCGTGACCCGCCTCGATCACCAGCGGGCCCGCGATCGACCAGCCCTTCGGAAGATGCTGGACCTCGATCCGTACCGGGCCCTCAAACCCGTCGATGCGCTGCACCGAAACCCCGAAGCCCTGCCCGCTGCCCCGGGCCACCGTGGGGTTGGCTCCCGACACCGACACCGTGAAGTCGGGAGCCGCCTCCCGGATCCGGAGCGCATAGGCGGCGTCCGGTCCGCCTGGGCCCTGGGGATCGGTGATGCGCACCAGGAAGGGGCCATCCACCGGGGCGATGAATTCGAGGCGCGAATCGGTTCCGAGATCCCGCAAGGCGGCATCGTCGTTCAGATAGGGAACCGTGAAGACCGGAAGTCCGTTGGCGATCGGCGTCTCCCCGGAGGCCAGCGGACGCACCAGGTAGACGGGCTCGTCGACATAATGCGCGGTGGGGGAGGTGTCGAAGAACCCCCGACGGCGTCCGTTCGCGGCATACAACACCGAGTCGGAGTCCGGCCCCTGCGGTGCCCGGAACAACTTCATTACCTCACCGCCACACCACAGGAGATCGTTCAACTCCATCTCCTCCCAGTTCTCAAAGCGGATGCCCGAATCGTCGGACGTCTCCGGACGAAAGGTGATCGCGGAATTGCGCAGGGCCTGGAGTCGGACCCGCTCCACCGGACGTCCATCCGGCCACAACAGCTCGATCCGCGTGTCCGCGGTCGAACCCCGACGCTCCGCCACCGTCTCGAGGAGATACCGAACCCCCTTCCGGGCCTGGAACCGGTAGAGATCCACGTCCGGGCTCGGTCGATCCCCACCAACCTGGATCCGTCCATTCACCGAGCAGGGGACCGGGACCTCCTGGGCGTCGTTGGGATGGTGGTTCGGTTCGACCTCGAGCGGTGCCGGGGTGTCGACCACCAGGACGCTCCAGTCGCGTCGGGAACGCAGCGCAGTGGCCACGTCGGGAAGACGGAGTTCGCCTGGCTCGCCGGGCTGGATCCCAACCCGTGAGGCCGGACCCAGGTGCTCACCGTTCCGGGTCACCTCCGCCGGGGTGCGGGCGGACACGGTGAGAGGGAACACCCCTGAGACGAACGGTAGTTCCCCAAGGCTGAGACGGAGGAAGTGGTTGGCCGAACCGCCGTGGGTGCCCTCGCGGACCCGGACCCAGTACAGGCCATCGGCCGGAGCCAGGAATCGGATCAGCGGATCGAGGTCTCCACCGAGGTTGTCGGAACGGGCCAGGGTCCGACCAGAGGTGTCGGTCACGATCATCTCCAGATCCCCCGCCGCGCCGAGACGCTGGGCGGCAAGGTCGAACACCAGCCTCTGCCCGTGGCGCAGTTCCACCTGGAGGACGAGTTCCTGTCCGGGCTTCTCGAGTGTCGACCACACCGAGACCGGAGGCAGCACCGTCACCGAGGTCTGTCGATCTCCGGCGGCCCGTGCCCGGATCTCCTGTTGCGGGAGATCGTCGACCCACACCTTCACCCTGCCCGATTCGGAGGTGCCATCGCTCACGGCGATCTCCCAGGGGCCAGGAGGCTCGGAGGCGCCGGGCACCCAGGTCAGGGTTCCGGAGTCTCCTTCGATCCTCAGGGCCTCGGCGCATTTCAACGCGCCATCCCGGTACCTCAGCAGCACCGTGGCGCGGTCGAGGTTTCGTCCCAACAGCTCCAGCACATTCGTCACGCCCCGCTGCACTCCACGAGGAACGGTCCGGAACACCTCCGGTTTCGGCGGCGGTGAGACCTTGCCGTCCGAAGCCTGGTAGAACCCAAGCGTCCCGTCCGCGCGTCCGACCACCAGCTGATCGTTGCCGGCGAAGACCAGGGCCGACGGCCAGTCGGGCTGACGCTCGAGGGTCAGCAACGGTTTCAACCCCTCCGCCTGGAAGAGCTTCACGGTCTGATCCTGTCCCGAGCTCGCCACCCTCCGCCCATCCGGACTGTAGACCACCTGGAGGAGGCCCCCCTCGTGGGCGAACACCGTGTCGACCAGTTCCACCGCGCCCTCCCGCACCTCTGTCCCGACCCGGTAGACCCGGATCCGGTTGTCGTTGCCCCCGGTCAGCAGGACCTTTCCGTCCGGAGCGAATGCCACGGCGTTCAGTTCCCGCAGGGCCTGACCCAGGGTCTCGAGCCGGGAACCGGTCGTCGGATCGTAGAGCTTGGCGGTCCGGTCATAGCCCACGCTGGCGAGGACCCGTCCGTCGGGACGGAAGGCCAAGCCCAGGATCGCGCCCTGGCTGCCGGCGATCCGATGCCGCTCCGTGCCGTCCACCGCCGACCAAAGCCCGATTCCGTAATCATAGCTGCCCGCAGCGAGCATGGCGCCGTCCGGGGAGACCGCGACCGCATGGACGGCATCGCGCTGTCCCGCGTAGAGGCGATCCGAGGTCCCGTCGGCCACGCTCCAACGCCTCACCTCGCCGCCGGTGGCGTCCCCTCCGCCGGTGAAGATCCAGTTCCCATCCGGCGAAAAGGCCACGGCATAGACCCCACCCTTGAACCCCTTCAGGGAACGAATGGGCTTCCGGGTCTCGGTCGACACCAGATCCACCTCATCCGTCCGCGCCACGGCGAGACGTCGGGATCCGGCGTGGAACGCGAGCCCCGAGACCGGATGTCGGACGGTTCCGCGCGGCGGGATCCGGGGCACCTCCAGGATCCGGGGGGCAGAGTTGCTGGTGGCCGGAGAGGCTCCCTCGTCGATCCAGGATCGGATGAGCGCGATCTGCTGGGGTTTCAGATGGGGTCGTTTGCCGGGCGGCATGAACTCGTTCTTCCCGGTCTTGCCCCAGCGTCCTTCCAACACCCGGACCAGCAGGGACTCCGCGCCCTTGCCGGGCAGGACGGCGGGACCCGTCTCGCCGCCCTTCATCAGCCCGGCATGCGAGTCGAGGACGAGTCCGCCCTCCGGATCCTGCGCCGCATGACACTCCACGCAGTGTTCCTGGAGCAGCGGTTCGATCGCGGAGAAGTCGCCCGCCATCAGGAGCGACAGTGGGAGCGCGGCGACACACGCGAGGCTGATCGGAAGCTTCCGCACGGCATCAATGGTTGAAGAGGAACTCCTTGCTGGTGAGGAGCGCCCAGTAGAGGTCCTCCAAAACCTTCTCCTTCTGATCCGGAGGGGCCAGGTCGAGCACCGCCACCAGACGTCGCTCCTCGTCTGGCGTGGGCGGACGTGAAAACGCACGGAGGTACGCCTCCTCGACCACGGCCTTCGCGGCCCAGGAATCCCGGGTCCCGCGGATGGGTCGACAGGAGGTCGACGAGAGCTTCGCGTTCAGGGTGTCGCCGTTCGCCATGTGGAGCACCTGCGCGACGCTCGGCTCCGAGGTCCGCTCGCACTCGCAGGTCTGGATGCGGTCGGGCTTGCCGAAGCTCTTGAGGAAGTAGCTCGCGATCTGGGAATCCGGCAGCTCCAAAGCCCGGGTACCGATCGGATAGGTGAACTGGAAGTTGTCTCCATTGCCGGTCGACCGACGGAACTCCGTCGGCACCCCGGTGACCTGCGAGTACGCATCGAGGATCACCTCCGCCATGAGCCGCCGGGGATAATACCGCGAGTAGAACCGGGTCTCGGTCGCATTGCCGGGCAGGGTCTCGCTGCTGCGCTGATAGGTCTCGCTGCGGAGGATCTCCCGCATCAGGGCCTTGAGATCGTATCGGTGTGCGACGAGGGAGGCGGCCGCGTGGTGGAGCAGCGCCTCATTGCTGGCCGGATTGCTCGTGCGGAGGTCGTCGACCTTCTCCACAAGACCCACGGCGAAGAAGTTCGCCCAGATCCGGTTGACGATCGCCCGGGCAAATTCCGGGGTCTCCGGGGAGGTCAACCAGCGCGCCAGCACCTCACGGCGATCAGCAGGATCCTCGGGAGTCATCCCTGTGCCGGAGAGAGGTCGTGGGGGCTGGGGCCGACCCGTCCGCGGTTGGACCAAGTCTCCGCTGGGAGCCGCGGTGAGGATCCGCTCGCCGTCGCCCGCCCCGTTCTTGGCGCGGATCCGGGCGAAGAGATTGGCCAGGGCGAAGTAGTCGTCGTTCGTCCACCGCTCGCTCGGATGGTTGTGGCACTTCGCACACCCAACGCTCATGCCGAGGAACGCCTGGGTCGTCGTCTCCGCCATGTCCCGCGGATCCTCGTGCAGGAGGAAGAAGTTCCCGCCGCCGTGGTCGAACGTGCTGCCCCGGGTGGTCAGGAGTTCCCGGACCATCTCGTCCCACGGCCGGTTGGCCTCGACCTGTCGACGAATCCACGCCGCGTAGGCCCGGGTGGCCGCGGGACGCAGTCGGGAGGAATTCACCAGCAGCAGGTCGCTCCACTTGTAGGTCCAGTAGTCGACGAACTCCGGTCGGCGAAGGATCTGGTCGATCAGGGCCTCCCGCCGGTCCTGGACCCGACCCGGTCGGGCGAGGAACTCCTGGACCTCCACCGGGGTCGGCAACACCCCGAGGGTGTCGAGGAAGGCCCGTCGGATGAACTCCGCATCGGTGCACCGGGGCGACGGGGGCAGGTCGAGTCTGCGGAGCTTCGCGTGGACCTGTTCGTCGATGAAACCGTGTCGTGGAAGCGGCTCGAACACCGAGGCCGGGACGTTGTTGGACCACGGCACGGTGACGAAGCCAACCGCGACCTGGCTCAGGTACCAGGCGGTGAGTCCCGCCTCGCCCGGACCGACGATCGTGGCGCGTCCGGTGTCGTCAACCGTGGCCACCGTCTCGTTGGCGCTGCTGTACTTCACCCAACGGGTGACGTCCTCGACGTGGCCGTCGGTGAAATGGGCCTTCACCTGGAGCGGCTGGACATCGCCCGGACGTCGGACCGCCTGGGCGGGCAGGACCTCGAGGCGCTCCAGGCGGACATCGTTCATCTGGGGTCCGGGTGCTCCGCCGGCGATCCAGTCGGCGAGTGTTCGATACTCTGGAGACCCGGTGTCGAACCGCTTTCCACCCTTGTGGGGAACCGTGCCGGTGGCCTTGAGGAGCAGGAGGCTCCGGCCGGGATCCGAGAGTGCGATGCGGCGTCCGCCACCGCTCCGGGTGATTGCCTGCCAATCCGCCTCATCGTTGTAGCCCCGGAGGCTGAGGTAGAACCCGTTCTTCCCGGCCGCGGCCCCGTGACAGGCCCCCATGTTGCAGCCGGCCTTGGTGAGGATGGGCTGGACCTGGTTGCGGAAGCTCGGGGTGGGGACGGGCTCTTCCGCGGCAGCGGCGAGAAGCAGGTTGAGCGTTGAGAGTTGAGCGTTGAGAGAGAATACCCACCACCGCCGCAGGCCCGCTCCCTGGTGGGTGCTGCAGTGCCCTGCAGCACTGGGTGCCTCCGCACCCACCCACCCCAGGCATCGCCTCGAAAGATGCCCCAGACATCCCAGGACCCCATCTCTCCACTCTCGACTCTCAACCCTCGACTGCCTCATGCGAACAGCTCCCGGATGGGTTGAGTGCCGAAGTCGACCAGCGGGAACGGCCGACCCTGCGGACCCGGCAGGTGGGTCTCGAGATCCAGGCCCAGGCTGCGGTAGATCGTGCCGACGATCTCCGCCGGGGTGACAGGACGCTCGGCCGGATAGGCGGCGATTTCATCGGATGTGCCGATCGCCCGTCCGCCCCGGATGCCTCCGCCCGCGAAGTAGCAGGTCCAACAGGCCGGCCAGTGGTCGCGTCCACCGGTTGGGTTGATCTTCGGCGTCCGACCAAACTCCGCCAGGTTCGCCACCAGGGTGGAGTCGAGCAGCCCGCGCTGGTGCAGATCCTCGATGAGGGCGCTGTAGCCCTGGTCGTACATCGGGCAGACGATCTCCTTCATCCCGGCGATGCTGGTGAAGGGCTTCGAGCCGTGGATGTCCCAAGTGATCTCATCGAACACCGTAATGAACGTGTTGATCGTGACGAACCGCACCCCGCGTTCGACCAGACGGCGCGCAAGCAGACAGCTCTGTCCGAACCGGGTCATGCCATAGCGTTCCCGCACCGACATCGGCTCCTTTGAAAGGTCGAACGCCTCGCGGGCCTTCTGGCTCGTCATGAGCCGGTAGGCCGCGGCGAAGTTGGCGTCCATCATCCTCGCGCTGTCGGTCGACTCGAAGTTCCGGATCGTGCCCTCGACGATGTCCCGCAGTTCCCGACGCCGCTGGAGTCGCGCCTCGCCGATCTCGGTCGGCGGGAGCAGGTCCGGCACCTTGAAGTCGGATCTCGAGGGATCGGCGTGGATCGAGAACGGATCGTAGGCCTTGCCCAGGAACCCGGCGTCCTGGCCGTGTGGCAATCCACCGCCGGTGTTGCCCATGGGTTCCGGCAGGATGACGTGGGCAGGGAGTTCGTTGCGACGACCCTTGAGGAACTCGAGCGCGCAGCCGGCGTGCGGGGTGTTGATGCCACCCGAGAAAAGACGTCCGGTCTGGAGCAGCTGATGCCCGGTGTCGTGGACCGCGGCGGCGGTGTGGTAGACGGTTCGGACCAGACTGAACTTGTCGGCAACCTTCGCGTGGAGCGGGAGCAGTTCGGAGAGCTGGAAGTCGCCCTTGGTGGAGATCGGCGTGAAGGGACCCCGGACCTCGCGCGGCGCATCGGGCTTGAGGTCAAAGAGGTCGAGCTGTGAGGGAGCACCCAGGTTGAAGATGAGGATTGCGGAGCGTCCGTTGTCGGAAGCCGTCTTTGTGGTCTCGGCGGCCTTCAGCGCGTTGAACTGGGCGAGGGACAGTCCGAGGGCTCCGAGCGTGCCCACCTGGAGGAAGTCGCGTCGGGTAACGCCATCACAGGTGGTCGTGGAGCCGCGTCCGGTGAGTGTGATCATGGCGCTGGGGGTTCGGGAGACGGTGTATTGGAGCCGCTGGGGTGGTGGGGCGTCGATGCCGAAACGCGGAGACGCGGAGAAGGGGGACTCACACGGAGACGCGGAGACGCGGAGGAAGACGAAGAGAAGGAGGGAGCGGAGAGTTGGAATCGGAAGACCTCGATCAGCCCCGCTTCAGGCAGGGTCATAGCGGCGGATCGCGATCGGTAGATCAACCCACGAGGTTCTCGGAGCAACGACACGGCGGAGGCAGACGCCGCTCCACGGTCCGTTCTTCAGACCAAGACCGTCGCCATATCCCCACCCTCTCAGTTCCCCAGCATCTCCACACCCCAACCGAAGCCTGCCACCGATGTCCTGAATCCGACGCGTTCCCAATGGGGTCCGATCCCTTGCCGAGGCCCCGGTTCCCATCTTTCCTCCGCGTCTCCGTGTGAGTCCCCCTTCCCCGTGCGAGTCTCCCCCGCGTCACCTCACTCCGGCACCGCGGCGCCCGTGGTGCGGCGATGGAAGCGGATCCATTTCTCGGTCTCGATCAGGAGGAACACCACGGCCCCAACCAGCGCGACGTGCAGCCAGGATTCCGCGCGCACCGGAGCCGAATGGAACAGCCGATTCATGAAGGGCGCGTAGTTGAACAGGAGCTGCACCCCCAGCATCCCGGCAATGCCCGGCCAGATCCACGGATTGGAAAACCAGCCCAGCCGGATGAAGGGCTGGGTCAACGACCTGCAGTTCAGCAGGTAGTACGATTTCGTCACGATGATCCGGTTCGTCACGATCGTCCGCGCCTCCCGGAGGGTCGCGCCCGCATACCGCTGCTCCCAGACCAGCAGTCCGTAGCCGCCCGGTTGCATCAGGAGCGACACGAACAGGGTCCGCATCACCAGAGCCTTGGACAGCAGCGGCTGCCTTGGATCCCGCAGTGGCCGGTTCATCAGGCCCGGCTCCTTGGGTTCGAAGACCAGCACGAGTCCCAGGAAGATGGCCGTGGTGAGATTGATCCAGAGCAGGTGCACCGGGAGCTGGGCGCCCAGCACGATGGAGGTGAGCAGCAGCAGACCCTCGCCTCCGTTGGTCGGCAGCATCCACACGATGAACTTCACGAGGTTGTCGAAGATGTTCTGGCCCTCCTCCACCGCGGCCTTGATGGAGGCGAAGTTGTCGTCGGCCAACACCATCAACGCGGCACCCTTGGCGACGTCGGTGCCCGTGATGCCCATCGCCACGCCGATGTCGGCCTGCCGGAGCGCCGGGGCGTCGTTCACGCCGTCACCGGTCATGGTGACCACATGACCCCGGGACTGCAGCGCCTCGTCGGCCAACAGCAGGGTGTCGTTGCACAACACCCCGGCGCAGAGCGTCTCGGCCAGCGCCTTGTGACCCTTCGGATCCTCGGTCTTTCCCTCCCGCTGGATCTGTCCCCCCGGGGCTTACCCGATGCCGCTGACCTGGAACGAATCCCCGCCCGCGTAGATCTCGCGGACGGTCATCTGGATCTCCGTGAGCGTGCCTGTCTTGCCCGAACAGATGACGGTAGTGTTGCCGAGGGTCTCCACCGCGGGGAGCCGGCGGTTGATGGCCCGACGGCGGGCCATGCGTCCGACCCCGATGGCCAGGGTGATGGTGACCGCGGCCGGTAGGCCCTCCGGGATGGCCTCCACGGCCAGCGCGATGACGGCCATGAACATCTCATTGGCAGAATTCCCGCGGAGCCATCCGATGAGGAAGGTCACCGCGGCGAGGGCCAGGATCCCCTGCACCAGGATTCCGCTGGCCTGCTGGATCTTGCGGGTCAGCGGGGTCATGAGGTCGACCGTCCCGGCGATGAGGGACGCGGTCGCCCGACTGCAGCAGGACGATGTCGCCGGGGACCAGTTCCGCGGAGTGGACCCGCTGCTTTTGCCCCTGGCGTCGAACGGTCGATTCGGTCCGGAGCATCCGGGACAGGGCGCCGATGGCACGCTCGGCCTTGGCCGCCTGGAGATGGCCGACGATGGCGTTGATCAGGACAACCCCTAAGATCACGCCGGCATCGACGTATTCGCCGAGCAGGGCGGCCTCGGCCGGGGCGACGAGGAGGACGTAGACGAGGACCTAATGGAACTGGAGCAGGAACTTCCTCCACCCGGGGGTTCCGCCCGTTCGGTGATCTCATTGGGCCGGAACGGCGGAGACGATCGGTCACCTAGGAGGCGCTCAGGCGGGTCTCCGGGCGGGTCTCCAGGACCTGACAGACCTGCACTTTGGACCGGGCATGCCAGAGTCGGTCTGGGGTGGTCCTCACCCCTTGAGCCTAGTCCCGGAGTGGAGAGTCGCACGGGCGAATTTGCTTCCGGCCGGCTGGGCCACCGGAGGGCAACACGAGGGGGTGACGAAACTTGACCCTGCCGTTCACGCTGTGTTTCCTCTGTGGAGCGCGGAGAGGTGGCCGAGTGGCTGAAGGCGCTGGTTTGCTAAACCGGTTTACGGCCAAAAGCCGTAACGAGGGTTCGAATCCCTCCCTCTCCGCCATTCCTTTTCCAGGGAGCCCCTTCCAGAAATCCCGTTGACGGTCCCGGGTTTCCCACGCTTCTTGGTCTCGCTCCGGACGGCTCAACTCCCCGGACACCCCAGTTTCAGTCGACCCCATTCCACCCAGGAACCCCCATGCTCATCGCTGTCCTGATCGTCCTCGGCGTCCTCTTCTTCGGCATCCTTGTCGTCGGCCTCTTCATCGCCGGCACCTACAACTCCCTGGTCACGCTCCGGAACCGGTTTAAGAACGCGTTCGCCCAGATCGACGTCCAGCTCAAGCGCCGGTACGACCTCATCCCAAACCTGGTCGAGACCTGCAAAGGGTACATGAAGCATGAGAGCGCCACGCTCGAGGCGGTCGTGGCCGCCCGCGGTTCCGCCATGACCGCATCGACCCGGGTCGCCGCCAACCCGGCGGATCCCGAGGCCATGAAGCAGCTCCTCGCCGCGGAACAGACCCTGGGTGCGGGCATCGGACGCCTCCTCGCCGTGGCGGAATCCTATCCGGACCTGAAGGCCAACCAGAACATGATGTCCCTGCAGGAGGAGCTGACCTCGACCGAGAACAAGATCTCGTTCGCCCGTCAGGCCTTCAACGATGCCGTGACCGACTACAACACCCGCCGGGAGACGTTCCCGACGAATCTCATCGCGGGACTCTTCCAGTTCGCCGCGGCGGAACTGTGGCAGGTCGACTCGCCCGAGGAGCGGAAGGGCGTCCGGGTTTCGTTCTGAGACGCACGCGGGGAAAGCCTCACACCGAGACGCGGAGGAAACACAGGAGGAGACCGAAAACCGCTGGGTGCCCGGCCCACGGGTCCTTCTCCAAACACTCGACACTCAACTCTCAACCTTCCCCGGCACCATTGAAGTTCCACGAGCGGCAGCTGCGGGCACGGCAGAATACGGGTCGACTCCTGATCCTCTACATCCTGGGCGTTGCCGGGATCGTGGGAGCGGTTCATTGCCTGGTGGCGGGAATCCTGTCGGAGGGACGAGACTTCCTAAACCCCCAGATCGTTCCCTTCAGCGTCGGAGGGACCCTCGCGGTTATTCTCATCGGCGTCGCTGTCGGCAAGGCGAGCCTCACGGGTGGGGGACGCGCCGTGGCCGAGGCGTGTGGAGGACGTCCGGTCGAACCCGGCACGCTGGATCTCACCGAGAAACGCTACCTCAACGTCGTGGAGGAGATGTCGATCGCCTCCGGGGTCCCAATGCCCGGGATCTATGTCCTCGACGAGGAATCCGGCATCAATGCCTTCGCCGCCGGCCACACCACCGATGACTACGCCGTGGCCGTGTCGCAAGGCTGTCTCGAACGGCTGAACCGCGACGAACTCCAGGGGGTCGTCGCCCATGAGTTCAGCCACATCCTCAACGGGGACATGCTCCGGAACATCCGGCTTACCGGATGGCTCTATGGCATCATGGGACTCACCGTGGTCGGCCGCGTCCTCTTCGAGGCCGCAGCCCGAGGGGAACACCGACCCCGTCGCCGCGACGACGGAGGCAAGGGTGTGAACATCATCTTGGTCTTCGGACTGGGGTTGCTCGTCATCGGCTGGATCGGCCAGCTGTTCGCCCAGGCCATCCAGGCGGCGATCTCCCGTCAGCGGGAACACCTCGCCGACGCCTCGGCAGTCCAGTTCACCCGCAATCCCAGCGGCATCGCAGGGGCGCTCCAGAAGATCGCCGGCTATTCCTCCGGCTCCCGCATCCAGAGCCCGAAGGCATCGGCCTTCTCCCACATGTTCTTCGCCAGCGCGATCGACAGCCTGTTCGCGACCCATCCGCCTCTCGACGAGCGGATCCGTCTGCTCGATCCCGCCTTCAACCCCGAGATCGCCACCCTGGCCGGTGAGGCCGGAAGCTCGGTGCCCGAGGGGGCGTCGGGGTTCTCCGGGGGCATCGAGTCCCGGGCGGTCACCCGGGCGGTGGTGGAAGAGGCCGAAGCGGTTCCCACACCCACCGGGATGGCAGCCGCGGGACGATTCCTCGCCGGATTGCCGGAAGCCGTTGCGGTGGCCGTCCAGGAACCCTTCGGCGCCTCGGCAGTCGTCCATGGACTGCTGCTGGGTCGGGAGCCCAGGACCCGGAAGATCCAGCTGGCCCACCTCGAACGGAATGTCGCCCCGGGCCTGCTCCGGGAACTCCTCCGGTTGCTCCCCGTGCTGGACACACTTCCGGTCCTCGACCGGTTGCCCGTCGCCGCCCTGGCCACCGGAGCGTTGCAGCGGTTGTCGCCCGATCAGTATGCCGACTTCTGCCGCAGCACGGATGCCCTCGTCGCCGCGGACCGTCAGGTCGACCTTTTCGAGTTCGCCCTCCAGCGGAACCTGAGGCGGCATCTGGCCCCCCACTTTGAGCCGATGCCTCCCCGGCTGGTGCGCCATCGACGTCTGACGGAGGTGGCTCCGGACTGTGGCGTCCTGCTGTCCTGCCTGGCCCAGGTCGGCACCGCGGAGCGTGCCGAGCAGGAGGCGGCCTTCGCGAGCGGTGTCACGCATCTCGGACCCGAGGCCACCGGCCTTGAACTCCTGTCGGTCGAGCACTGCAACCTGACCGAGGTCGAGGCAGCCGTGGAGCGGCTGGCCCAGTCGACGCCGGAGATCCGGAGGCGGGTGGTGGATGCCGGCGCGGTGGCGGTGGCGCAGGACGGAGTCCTGCACGAACGCGAGGCGGAACTCCTCCGGGCGATCGCCGACAGCCTCGGGTGTCCGATGCCGCCGTGGGTGGAATGGGAAACGCCGGCGCAGGCCTGAGCCCACGCCAGCGTTGAGGTCACCGGACTGCTGACGGCCCAAGGCTTACTTGGCCTTGGCCTCGTAGTTCTTCAGGGACTGCTCTAGGCCGTCCTTCATCTGCTCCGGCGCCTTCTCGATCGCCTTCTTCTGGGTGGCGATCGCGTCCTGGGTCTTGCCGTTGTCGAACAGCGCCCGGGCGTAGGTGTCGAGGATTGCGGCATCCTCACCCTTGGCGAGGTCATTGGCCTGCTTGGCAAAGCGCAGGGCGGCGGGGAGATCGCGCTTCTTGACCTCCTCGCTGGTCAGGATGCTCCAGGCCAGCTGGTTCAGGGCCATGCCGGACTGGATCTTGGCGGCGTCGATCTTTGCGAGGGCATCAGCCGCCTTCGCCGGATCGCCGTTCTCGCTGACCGCCTCCAGGTAGGTCTCGAGGAGCGGGGTCACCTTCTGGAGCTCCATCTGGTTGCGGAACATTGTCTTGAACCCTTCGAGGTCGAAGTCCTTGGGGGCGCCGGCCACGAGTTCCTTCTCCAAGGCGGCCAGAGTGGCCGGGTCCTCGCCCTTCATGAGGGCCTGCTGGTATTTCTGGAACTTCGGCATGAAGGCCACCCGCTTCCGGAAATCCGCCGGCTCGAAGGTCTGGCCGTTGAAGAGACCGCCCTGCTCCTTGTCGAGCGCCACCAGCTCCTCCTCGAGCTTCTTGGTCTCGGCGTCATCCCGGCCCTCGCCGATCAGCTTCGCGAGCTTCTGGAGCTTCTTCTGCGCCGCCATCTCCTTCTCTTGGGCGGCCGCTTCCTTCGCCGCTTCGGCCTTCGCGGATGCGAGGTCATACTTGCCGTTCACCACCTTCTCGAGGGTGGAGTCGAGCCCTGCCATCGGATGGCCCTGCCAGACGATGCGACCGTCCTTGTCGACCACGAACGCGTGCGGGATGCCATTGATGTTGAAGGCCTCCATGTAGCCCTCGGAGGTCTTGCCGCCGTCGATCGCGACGGCGTAGTCCATCTTGTCGCCCATCTTGGTGACGAACTTCTTCACGACGTCGGACTTCTCGTTCGAGACCCCTATGAACACCACTCCCTTGTCCTTGAACCGCTTCTGGAGCTCGGTCAGGTGCGGGATGCTGGTCCGGCAGGGACCACACCAGGTGGCCCAGAATTCGACGACGTGGACCGTCTTGCCCTTGCCGGCGGCGATGTCAACGGGACCGCCCTTGATCCATTCCTTGATGTCGAGGGCCGGGGCGGGATCCCCGAGTTCGGCGCCAAGGGAGGCGACTGCAAGCAGCGTGGACAGCGGGAGGAGAAGGAGACGGGACAGAGGTTTCATGGTGTGGGACGGGGTGATGGAACCCGGCCAAGGTCAGTGTCGGTTCCGCAGAGTCAAAGGAATTCCCGGGAGGATGACCGGGGTTGGGCGCAGGTTGGGCGTGAATCCACCGTTCCCAGGTGTCATCGTCCCCCGTCCACCATGTTCCACATCCGGTTGCTCGTGTCCCTGCTGCTCGTCCTCATCGGATGCCGGGCGGCGGCTGACGTGGTCCTGAACGAGTTCATGGCCCGCAACGTGACCGTGCTCACGGACAACAAGCAGGCCTACTCCGACTGGATCGAACTCCGCAACACCGGCGCCGATCCCGTCGACATCGGGGGCTGGTACCTGACGGACACGCCCACCAACAAGACCGCTTGGCAGATCCCGGTCTACACGATCCCAGCCGGGGGGTATTTCGTGATCTTCGCCTCGGCGAAGAACCAGACCCTGGTGCCAACAGGCCTCCACACCAATTTCCGCCTGTCGTCGAAGGGAGGCTATCTCGCACTGGTCCGACCCGATGGCGTCACGGTCGCCTCGGAGTTCAGGAACTACCCTGAGCAGTTTGCGGATGTCTCGTATGGGCTGTCCTCGGACCAGCCCGGTTCACCCGTGTACCTCAACCTCCCCACTCCTCGGGTGGGCAACACCCCCGGGTTTCCAGCCCGCGCCGGGACGGTGGCGTATTCGCAGTCCGGTGGTCTGTTTGTCGGCGCCTTCGAGGTCGCCCTCACATCCACCCATCCCAACGGACAGATCCGGTACACCCTGGACGGCGCCGTCCCGACGGAAGCCTCAGCCCTCTACGAGGCCCCTCTCCGGGTGGATCGGACGCTCCGGATCCGGGCCCGGGAGTTCCTGGCGGGGCACATCCCGGGTCCGATCTGTGGCACCGCCTATACGTTGGTGGATCCAACACTCCAGGGCCATTCCTCGAACCTGCCCCTGGTGATCCTCGACACCTACGGCTCGGCCATCTCCCAGGACTCCCGGACCCGGGGTACGGTGACGATCCTCAAGCCGGTCGACGGTCGGACCCGGCTTCCCGGCGACCTCGGGGCTCTGTTGCCGGCGGAACTCGACGTCCACACCCGCGCCACGTTCGAGATCCGGGGGTCGAGCTCGACACAATTTCCCAAACAGTCGATGGGCCTCGAGCTCCGCCATGACGACGATTCCGACCGGTCCATGTCCATCCTCGGCCTTCCTGCCGACTCCGACTGGGTCCTCTACGCGCCCTATACGGACAAGACCCTCATCCGGGATGTCGTCGCCTACGAATTGAGCCGTCAGATCGGCCGCTACGCTCCCCGTACCCGGCTGGTGGAGCTCTACTACAACCGTCTCGGTTCGCTCGAGCCTGCCGACTACCGGGGCGTGTACGTGGTGGTCGAGAAGATCAAGGGCGGGGCTGATCGGGTCGACATCTCGGGTCTGCAGCCCACGGATTCGAGTCCGTCCAACTTGAGCGGTGGGTTCATCCTCAAGAAGGACCGGCTCGACAACAACGACTGGGCGGTGACGACGACCCGAGGGCAGCAGTTGGGCATCGAATGGCCCAGGGCCCGGGAGCTGGGATCGGTCCAGTGGACCGCCATCCGGACGTCGATGAACCAGTTCGAGACCGCTCTGTACGGCACCCAGTTCCGGGACCCCGTGCTTGGCTATGCGGCCCATGCCGACGCCGATGCCTTCATCGACCACTGGTGGATGGTCGAGACGATGAAGAACATCGATGGCTACCGACTGAGCACCTTCATGCATCGGGACAAGGGCGGTCGGCTGAAGATGGGTCCGATCTGGGACTACAACCTGTCCCTCGGGAACGCCGACTATGCCGAGGGCTGGAAGACCAATGGCTGGTACTGGCCCCAGATCAGCACTTCCGACTATCCGTGGTATCCGAAGCTCTTCCAGGATCCGGAGTTCACCCAGCGTCACGCCGACCGCTGGGCGTCACTCCGTCAGGGTCCCTTCGCCACCAGCAACGTCCTCGCGGTGATCGAGGGACTCACCAACCAGCTGAGGGAGGCGCAGCAGCGGAACTTCGTCCGGTGGCCGACCCTTGGCCGATACGTCTGGCCCAACTGGTTCATCGGGAAGACCTACGAGGAGGAGATCGGCTTCCTGAAGAAGTGGGTGACCGGGCGTCTGGGATGGATCGATTCCACGATCGTCCGGTGGCCGACCCTCTCCCCCGCAAGCGGCTACCATCCGAATGGGGTCACCGTGACTCTCGAATCGACCTTTCCGGTCTACTACACCCTGGACGGATCGGATCCCCGGGCGATCGGGGGCGCTGTCTCCGGAAGCGCCCGGACCTACTCGACGTCCTTCCGAGTCGAGGCCAGCACCCGGGTGATCGCCCGAGCCAGGAACGGCACCAAGTGGAGCCCGCCGGTCGTCGGCCACTACGCCACGACCGTGCCGCCTCTCCGGATCTCGGAGATCATGTACCATCCTCCCGCGGATCCGAAGGGCCTTCGGGACAAGAACGACTACGAGTTCCTGGAGGTCCGGAACATCGGGACCGAACCCGTGGCGCTCGCCGGAGCCGAACTGAGTGCCGGGATCGGATTCACCTTCCCGAGGGAAACCCGTCCGCTCCTGCCCGGGGAGAACGCGGTCGTGGTGCGGGACCGGGAGGCTTTCCTCGAACGATACGGACGGTCCGCACGCATCGAAGGCACCTTCACCGGACAGCTCAACAACGCCGGAGACACGCTGGTGTTCACCGGTCCGTGGGGCGAACCGCTCGAGGCCTTCACCTATGACGATGCCCCCCATCCGTCCACCGATGGTCAGGGACGGTCGCTGGTACGTCGGTTTCCCTCAGGCACCTGGTCCGCCAGCGCTGTGATGGGAGGGACCCCAGGGTGGGACGATGTCCCGGCCGTGGAACCGAAGGTCCTGGTCGTGGAACGTCCGGCCTCGACTCCGGGGTCCATGCGGTTCGTGGTGACCGTGACCGCAGGGCAGAGCTACTCGGTCGAATCGAGCCCGGATGCGGCAAAGGGTCCCTGGAGTCCCGGCCCCCGGATCCCACCGGCAGCGACGAGTGGCCCTGTGGAAATCCTCATTCCAGAACCGGGCGATGGACCCCAGTTCTTCCGGGTGGTGTCGCCTCGTGTCGACTGATCCGGCGGTGGCAGCCGAATCCACGGAGACAGGGGGACCCAAGGACGTGGAGGGTAGCGGAGCTGGGGCTGTGCCGGGTCAGAACACCCCCGGGGATTCCAGCTCGCGCCCTTCGGCCACGAGGAGCCGCATCTGGTCGAACCACCAGTCGGCGCGCCTCCGGGGACAGGGTCGGTTGGCGCCAAAGGGTTCCTGACGGCGTCGGACCGGGGCCGGGGCCGAAGGCGGCAGCGCAAAGTTCAGCTGCGCGGCGGGACGGGGCTGGGTGATCCGACGGGTCTTGGGAACCGCCGGGATGATTAAGCCAAGTTCACTTTTCACGTCGCCATCCTCGCTGGGGGGGGTGGACATCCGTGGTCCGTGGCTCCGAGACCGGGCTTTTTTCTGCAGCCCGGCCGATCTCAGGGACGAGCGGGCTTTCATGACGCATCCGACGCACCCGGATCCGGACCCGTTCAAAATTGGAGAAAGGTCGGTTCAGGTCCGTCGGAACAGACGCGCCAGACCGTCCTCGAAGGACCGGGGGACAAAGCCAAACACCTCGCTGGCCGGGACCGGATCCCCGACGTTGTCCTCCTCCAGCATCTGGATCTGATCCCGGTTCAGGGGCGGCGCCTGGTCCAGAATCCGCGGGAACACGCTCTCGAGGATCCCCGCCTGGAGCCGCGCGATGGGGAGTGGCAGGTGAACCACCCCCCGGTGCCGCCCGGTCGCCTCGAGGATCATCCGGATGACCCGGTCGAACGGATAGGACCGTGGACCGCAGAGATCAAGGGTCCTCCCCACCGCGGCCGGGGTCGTGGGCGCCGAGGCAAAACAGTGGCCGACATCCTCCACTGCAACGGGTTGGACCCGGGATTGGCCGGTGCCGATCACCGGCAGGACCGGAGACCACTGGGCCATCCGGGCAAACAGCCCGACAAACCCGTCGCCCGGCCCGTAGATCAGGCTGGGCCGAAAGATCGTCCAGTCGAGCCCGCTGGCCCGCACCGCCACCTCGGCCCCCCATTTGGATCGATGATACCGCGCCACGGCATCCGGACGGGTCCCAAGCGCACTCATGTGGATGAAGCGTTGGATTCCTGCCGACTGGGCGGCGTGGAGCATGTTCCGGGTCCCTTCGGTGTGGACACGTTCGAAAGTCTGGTCCCCGACCTCGCTGATGATGCCCACGAGGTGGACGACGCCGTCGACCTCCCGGCAGGCGGAGGGGAGCGTCTCTGGCCGGAGGACGGAGCCCTGGACCGTCTCGCAGGCGGCCCCCCGGTCGGGGCGGGTCCCCCGGGCGAGGACCCGCACGGAGTGACCGCGGGCCAGGAGGCGTTCAACGACGACCTTGCCGACAAACCCGGAACCACCGGTGACGAGAAGCTTCACGCCGGGGAGCCTAGCCCGGGAACGGTGGGATGCACCTCTGGATCCCGACATGGGGCTTGTCCGGGGCCTCCCTCGTTTCCTAGGGTTCCGGAGGTTCTACTCCCCATGAATTCCACCCCTCGCCTCAAGTTGTTCCTGATGATGGTCCTCGAGTTCTTCATCTGGGGCGCCTGGCTCCCGCTGATCTTCGGATACCTCCCGAGCCTCAAGTTCTCGGCGGCGGAACAGTCCTGGATCCTGAACGCGTTCCCGATCGCCTCGATTGTCGGGATGTTCTTCAGCAACCAGTGGGCGGATCGCAAATTCGCCGCGGAGAAGTTCCTGGCGGTGTCCCACCTCATCGGAGGCCTCGCCATTCTGTACTGCGGCTTCGCCAAGGAATTCTGGCCCTTCTTCCTCGCGATGTTCGTGCACTGCCTTCTGTACGTGCCGACGATCTCGATCACCAACTCGATCGCCTTCGCCAGCATGAAGGATCCTGCCAAGGAGTTCGGCATCATCCGCATGGGCGGAACCATCGGGTGGATCCTCGCGGCCTGGCCGTTCACGTTCATCTTTGTCGACTGGGACGCGGTCCGCGCGGCGAATCCCGAGGGTCTGGGCAAGTGGCTGGAGGCGGTGTTCAGCCATCCGTTGACGGGTGACGCCGCCAAGGCGGCCACGAAGTGGACCTACATCGTTGCTGGCATCGCCTCGCTGGTGCTCGCCGCGTTCAGCTTTACCCTGCCCCACACCCCGCCCAAGAAGGCGACCGGTGGCGCCAGCGAGAACCTCGCCTGGCTGGAGGCGGTCAAGCTGCTCGCCCACCCCTTCGTGCTCGTGCTGTGGCTGGTGACCTTCGTCGATTCCTTCGTCCACAACTGCTACTTCAACTGGACGGGCATCTTCCTCGGAACCGCCAAGGAGGCCGGTGGCGTCGGCATCGCCGCCCCCTGGATCACACCGATCATGAGCATCGGACAAATCGCGGAGATCCTCACCATGTTCGTCCTGGGTGCGACCCTGAAGACCCTCGGATGGCGGACGACGATGATCTTCGGGATCCTTGGCCATGCAGCCCGGTTCGCCGTTTACTCCTTCATGCCGGGGAATGCGACCGCGATCATCCTGATCCAGGTCCTCCACGGCATCTGCTACGCCTTCTTCTTCGCGACCGTCTACATCTTCGTGGATGCCTATTTCCCGAAGGACATCCGGTCGAGCGCCCAGGGTCTCTTCAACCTCCAGATCCTCGGCATCGGCGCCCTCGTGGCCAACTCGATCTGCCCCTATCTGATGCAGTCGGTCTACACGAACCCCGCCACCAAGATCGTCGACTTCAAGGGTCTGTTCCTGGTGCCGCTCATCGCCTCGGCGGGTGCCGCGGTCGCTCTCGCGCTGTTCTTCCATCCGCCCAAGGCCCCGGCCGCCTCGGCGGGTGGATCCTCGGCCCCGGCCCACTGAACCTGTCCCGACCCCGATCATGAATCTGACCCGTCGCCAGTTCCTCCACCGCACCACCGCCACGGTCGCCCTCGCGACCGCCGGATGCGCCACCCCCAAGGTCCCCAAGGCCCCGTTCGAGGTCAGTCTCGCCGAGTGGTCGCTCCACCGCGAGCTGCGGTCGAACGTCATCACCAACCTCGATTTCCCGAGGGTGGCTCGGACCGACTACGGCATCGAGGCCATCGAGCTGGTGAACCAGTTCATGATGGATAAGGCCACCGACGCCGCGTACCTGCAGGAGCTGAAGAAGCGGGCGTCCGATCAGGGGGTGAAGATCCTGCTCATCATGTGCGACGGAGAAGGTGAGCTCGGGGATCCCGACACGGCTAAGCGCACCAAGGCCGTGATGAACCACCACAAGTGGGCCGATGCCGCCAAGTCCCTCGGCTGCCACAGCATCCGGGTCAACGCCGGCACCGGTGGCGTGGGATCGCCGGAGGAGCAGCAAAAGCGGGCCGCGGACGGCCTCGCCCAGCTCTCCGCCTACTGTGCTCCATTGGGACTCAACTGCATCGTAGAGAACCACGGCGGCCTCAGCTCCGACGGCAAGTGGCTCTCAGGGGTCATGCGGAGGGTCAACAAACCCAACTGCGGCACGCTCCCCGACTTCGGAAACTTCCAGATCTCCGAAGGCAACTGGTATGACCGGTATCTCGGCGTCGCCGAACTGATGCCCTTCGCCAAGGCCGTCAGCGCAAAGAGCCACAACTTCGACCAGGCCGGTCAGTGCGTGGAGACGGACTATCCGCGGATGATGAAGATCGTCCTGGACGCCGGATACCACGGGTACGTCGGCATCGAGTACGAGGGCGACACACTCAGCGAGGCCCAGGGCATCCGGGCGACCAAGCTGCTCCTCGACCGCATCCGCGAAGGCGTGCTCTGAAGCGCCTGCTCCTCGACCTCGGATGAAGCTCGCAGGACGTTGGATCCTCGTCACCGGGGCCTCGAGCGGATTCGGGGCCGCTGCCGCCCGGAGATTCGCGGGCGAAGAGTCTCACCTCCTTCTCGGGGCCCGACGGGATGAACGCCTCGCCGAGAGTGCCGCCGCCGCCCGCGCCGCCGGAGCCGCGTCGGTCCATCACCACTCCCTCGACGTCGGCCGGACCGCCTCCGTGGAGGCGTTCCTCGACTGGGCTCGGTCCCTCACGCCGCGGATCGACGTCCTGATCAACAACGCCGGCGGCGCCCACGGGCTGGACCCCGTGGCCACGGCGCGGGACGAGGATTGGGAGGCGATGGTGCAGTCGAATTTCCTCGGGCTGCTCCGGATGACCCGCGCGGTGCTGCCGCTGCTCCCCCACCATGACGGTGCCTGGATCCTGAACGTCGGTTCCATCGCCGGTCACCGGGGCTACGAGGGGGGTGCCGCCTACTGCGGCGTGAAGGCGGGTGTGCGCCTGATCACCGAATCCCTGCGTCTTGAACTCAACGGGACCGGCATCCGGGTCGGCTCCATCGATCCCGGCATGGCCGAGACCGAGTTCTCGGATGTCCGCTTCAAGGGTGACACCACCCGTGCCGCCGCGGTCTACCGTGGGGTCCTGCCCCTGACAGCCGACGATGTGGCCGACTCGATGGTCTGGATGGCCTCCCGTCCACCCCACGTCTGCGTCGACGAACTGATCCTCAAGCCCACCGACCAGGCCGCCTTCCACAAGGTCCACCGTCGAACCTGACGCCTCCGTCGGTAGCGACGGGCCTGTCCACTCCCATCCCGATCCGCCTTCCGATGAATGTCCCTGGAACCCGACCCGTCTGAGACAACGTCCGTTGGTGATTCCGGGATCCGCACCTCCTAGCCTCCCGGGCGTCATCCTCAGAATGCCTTCCCCATGAACCTCTCGCACATCCTCGTCGCCCGCGGGCTGCTGACGGAAAGCCACCTCAACGACGCACTGGCGCTCCAGCGGGCGGAGGGGCTGCGCCTCGACCGGGCACTGGTCCAGCTGGGACTCCTCACCGAAGGCCAGCTGCTGGAGCTGATGTCCCAACAGCTCGACATCCCGCTGGTCCAGCTCCAGGACCTCACCATCGACCCGGAGGTCCTCAGAAGCCTTCCCTCCAAGGTGGTCTACCGGAAACGCCTGGTACCCATCTCCCGGGAGAACGGGATCCTCAACGTCGCCACGAGCGATGCCTTCGACCTCTACGCGTTCGACGATCTCCGGCTGAGCACGGGACTGGATGTTCGTCCTGTGCTTGCGCCCCGCGACGACATCGAGAAGGTCATCAAGACGCACTACGGCCTCGGAGGCGACACCCTGGACGAGATGGTCGGGGCGGATGGACTCGAGTCCATGACGAGTGCGGTCGATGGCGGAGAAGACCTGCTTGAGGCCGCCCAAGAGGCCTCCGTCATCAAGCTCGTCAACGAGATCATCATCGAGGCGGTCAACGAGCGGGCGTCGGACATCCACATCGAGCCCTACGAGCACCAGATGTCGATCCGCTACCGCATCGACGGCGTGCTCCAGGAGGCCTCGGTGCCGCCCCAGATGCATCGGTTCCAGGCGGCCATCATCTCCCGCATCAAGATCCTGGCGAACCTCAACATCGCCGAGCGGCGCATTCCGCAGGACGGACGCATCAAGTTCCAGGTGGGCGGACGCCAGGTCGACGTCCGTGTGAGCGTCATTCCGATGCTCTTCGGCGAGGGCGTGGTGATGCGTCTCCTCGACAAGTCAAACGTCCTCTTCACGTTGCAGCAGCTGGGGATGGACGACGACACCTACGGACTGTTCAAGGGCCTCATCGACCGTCCGCACGGGATCTTCCTCGTCACGGGCCCAACCGGAGCCGGGAAGACCACCACCCTCTATGCAGCGCTCAACGCCATTGTCGGACCCGGAATCAAGGTCCTGACGGTCGAGGATCCGGTCGAATACCACCTCCAGGGGGTGAACCAGATCCCGGTGAACTACCAGGTGGGCATGACCTTCGAGAAGGGGCTCCGAGCGATCCTGCGTCACGATCCAGATGTCGTGATGATCGGTGAGATCCGCGATCTCGAGACCGCCCGGGCGGCGACCCAGGCGGCGATGACGGGCCACCTGGTGCTGTCGACGCTCCACACGAACGATTCCGCCTCCGCGGCCATGCGGCTGGTCGAAATGGGGGTCGAACCCTTCCTCGTCAGCAGCACGATGATCGGAGCGATGGCCCAGCGCCTGGTGCGTCGGGTTTGTCCCAAATGCCGGGAGGACTATGAACCCGAACCCGGAACCCTGCCGCGGGACCTGGTCCTCGCTCCCAGCGAGCGCCTCGCCCGGGGCACCGGCTGTCCCCATTGCCGAAACACCGGCTACCGGGGTCGGAGCGGGCTCTACGAACTCCTTGTGATGAACGAGGTCATTGCGGAGAGGATCATCGAGCGCGCCCCGTCGCCCCAGATCGTGGCCGCGGGTCGGTCGAGCGGACTCCGCCTCCTCCGCGAGGACGGCTGGATCAAGGTCCGCGCGGGCGTCACGACGCCCGACGAGGTCGTCCTCTGCACCGCACTCTAGTCCGGCATCCCGATGGCCCGGTTCGCCTACACCGCGATGAACGAGTCCGGCGCCCGCGTCGCCGGAACCCTCGAGGCCGACAGCGAGGGTGCCGCGCTTCGAATGCTCGAGGAGAAGCGCCTCTTCCCTGTGTCGGTGAAGGGCGTCGGCGCCGCCGCATCGGGCAAGCCACGACGACGTCGGGTGAAGGCAGCCGAACTCGGCCTGCTCTACGGGCAGCTGGCGGACCTCCTCGGCTCCGGGGTTCCGCTCCTCCGGGCGATGGACTCGCTCGTGAAGTCGACCCCATCGCCCCCGGTGAAGGAACTGCTCCGGGAGATCCGGGCCTCCGTGGCCGACGGCCGTTCGCTGGCGGAGACCCTGCGCCAGTACCCCGAGGTCTTTCCTCCGCTGCACACCGCCATGGTGCAGGCCGGTGAGCGCGCCGCGTTCCTCGAGGAGGTCCTGCGCAGCCTCGCGGGGTTCATCGAACGGTTCGAGGAGCTCCGCAGCAAGGTCCTGGGCGCCCTCATCTACCCCGCCCTGCTCGCCGGACTCGGCACCGTCGTGATGCTTGCCGCCCTGATGTTCTTCGTGCCCAAGTTCGAGCCCCTCCTCGGCAACGTGAAGAAACCGCTGCCCTCGGAGATCATGTTCACGGCCAGCTTCATCGTACGGAAATACTGGTACCTGCTGGTCGTCGGACTCGCCGGGGTCGGAGGTCTCCTCTGGACCCAGCGTCAGAACGAAGCAGTCAGCCGGAAGCTCGAGATCTGGCGTCTCAAGATCCCGGTCGTAGGCTCCGCCCTCCGGCTCCTCGCCATTACCCGGTTCTGTAGGATCCTCGGCACCATGCTCGCCAATGGCGTCCCCCTCCTGGCCGCGCTGAAGATCAGCAAGGACGCCACCGGCTCAAATCTGCTGGCCGAGCGCATCGCGATCGCGACCGAGGCGGTGCGGGACGGCAAACGCCTTTCCGAGGAGCTCGGGAAGGGCGACTTCATCCCGGAGCAGATCCTCGCAATCATCACCGTGGCCGAGGAATCCAACAACCTCGACAAGGTCCTGGTGCAGATCGCCGACACGGTGGAACGACGGACGAATCGTCAGGTCGACCAGGCGGTCCGACTCATCGAACCCGCGATCCTCTGCGGCGTCGCGGCAGCAATCGGATTCCTCGCCCTGGGTCTCCTGCTTCCGATCTTCACCATGGCCAGTGCCCTCGGTTCGAAATAGGGGGGCGCTTCCCCAGCGGCACATCGAGGCATCCCGGACCCTACCGCCACGCAAACTCACCGTTCTCCACGGTCCAGTCGTTGCCGAAGTAGCCCGCGCCCAGGACCGCTCCCCAGCCCTGCTCCAGGGTGGCCGGTCCGAACACCGTCACATCCGGCAGGGCCACTCCTGCCATGAAATAGGGGACCCGATCCGACAGCCGCATCCCCACAGGGCCCGTACCCGACACCACTCCGACGCAGGCGACATCGCTGTCCCGACGCGGCCGGACGAAGAGGCAGCAGAGATCCGTCCCCGATGTCTCCCGATCGCCCACTCGGACCGATCCGCGTCGTACCTGGACCGGGCTGTCCGCGAGCAGCACCTTCCAGGCGGCGTTGCTGTCCGCGTTGCCATACAGGATCACCCCTCGATTCCGATGCCGTCCGGGATCGAAGTCGGTGTCGGGGATCATCTCCAGACTCGCATTGCCCCGGTACCAGAAGCTCTCCGAGTCGAACCGGGCCTTGGCCTCGGCCCAGGCATTCTCCTCTGCAGTCCCCCCGCGTCCCGTAGACCAGAAGGATCCGATGGCCAAAGGCCTCCTTGAACGGCCCGGCCCGATGCGGCCCCTTCTCGGCCACGGAAGCCGGTCCGGCGGGCGACCACCGATCGCCCTGGCGCGTCAGCCAGACGGCCCTCGGCGGGGTGCCCGAGGACGATGGCTCCGCGGATTGGAGATTCGTCAGCGTCTGTCCATCCAATGTCAGCGTCGGAATGGATCCCCGCTCCAGAAGATTCAGGTGCAAAGCAAGCCGGGCGACGTTCTCGGTGCTGCCGGTGACCCGACGCGACGATGAATCCCACTCGAGGTCGATCCAGCTCGGCGCGAGTGGGTGGATCTGCGCCTCGATCGACGCCCACTGACACTTCGCCGAGATCCCCGGATTTGCCGTCGTGAACCGCAGTCGTCGGACCTCGGTCGGTCCCGGGATCCGATGGCGCGCGAAGAGATCGAAGATCGCGGGCCAATCCACGCTCTGGTTCCCGAACCAGTGTCCGGCCCCCGGCACCTCATGCCACGCGAAGTCATGGTGGAACGTCCCCAGCAGCTCCCGCATCGTGCGGGCCTGGGCGACCGGCACGTTGTCGTCGGCATCACCATGCAGGATGTAGATCCCGTGCTGGAGGTAGTTGGTCGCCAGCACAAAGGTGTCGACCGGCATGGAGGCCCGTTGGATCAGGCGCTGGACGTCGTTGGTCGGTGAGGGTCGCCGTCCACCGCCATAGGTACCCCAGCTGATCCATCCGGCGCTGGGTGCGAGGGCTGCGAACCGGTCAGGCAACGTGCCGCCCATCTGCCACGTGCCGTGCCCTCCCATGGAATGTCCCGTCAGATAGGTCCGCGACCGGTCGGTTCGATAGAGGTTCTGCACGCGATCGAGAACCTCGATGGCATCCCGGCGTCCCCAGTCCTCCCAGTCGAACCCGAACGGCCGGCGGTTGGTGGGGGCCGCGATGTGCAGGCTGGCCTTGGGGACATAGCACGCCGCCTGACCGGCTCCCTCCACTCCAGCTCCATGGGCACTGATCACAAGTCCCGGAGCTGCTGTGTCCCCGTCCAACGGGCGAGCCGGCACGAAGCCATAGTACTGGACCGAACCGTCGATCCCGCTGACGAACGTCTCGCGACGCGTCGACTCCTTCGGAAGGGCGGAAAGCGGGAAGGTCCGGGTCGCCAGACGGGTCCGGCCGTCGCGCAGTTCGAGGGCAAGATCCAACCGGTTGGTCCGGGAGCGTCCCGAATGGACGATCCGGAACGGAGTCTTGTGAACGCCAAACGCCGGGAGAGTGGGGACCCGGTTGTCGGTGGTTCCGCCACCCGCGACGGTCGCCCGGAGGGTCAGGCCCTCGACGGGCTTTTCTGTGGCGTTGACGACGATCACGGCGCCGACCGTGTCATTGCGCTGGCCCAGGACGAGATCGGGCAACGTCGGGTCCCTTGGATCGAGAGCGACCGGTTCGGTCGGCTCCGCCAGGCGGACATTCAAGGCACCGCGCCCCGTCGCAAACAACAGTTCGTTGGTGCCCTTCCGCATCACCACCGGCGGGGATACCGATCCGTTTCGGTAGATGTCCCCGGCCCGTGGGACGCCATTGACGTAGACCATCTGATGTCCCGCCGCCTGCAGGAGAAGAATGCGTTCCCGGTCCGACACGAACGGCACCGACACATAACCCCCTCGAACCGCAGGATGCTCGAACTCACCCCCGGGCTTCGCCACCACTGTCTCCCAGACTGCATTGGTTCCGGCGGGCAGGATCACAAGATCGCCCGCCTTGGGCAGGGTCTAGGATCCCTGGACGAGGCGGGCCTCGACAGGGTCGACGCGGAATGGCACACGGCCCATGCGTCCTCCGAAGGTAACGGCGACGCCATCCCGCAGGACGATGTCCTCTGCTGCGGTCGCGGTGACGACGAAGCCGAGGAGGAACGTTGCGGTCCGGAGGAGGCGATGCATCCGAGCAGCCTACATTCCAGGATCGAACGACGGCAATGGGGGCCCTCCGGGAGGTCCTCGATCGGAGGCCCGGAATGGGACACCCCTGAAGCTAGCGGATCCGGAGGTAGGAGTAGGTCAGCCCCCAGAGGATGAGGAGCAGAATGACGAAGAGGGCGATGAACCGGTTCCGGGCCACCCGACGCTCATAACGGAGCGTCCGGAGTCCCTGGACGCTGCCCGCCGCTAGCATCCGTGCCATCCGGGGGTTGTTGGAGGCGGGGCCCCTCAAATGGATCGACCACCGACGGATCGCGGCCATGAGGTCGAATTTTGCGACCCCGAACTCGTTGTAGTAGCCCGGGGGACGCTGGGGGACCGGAACCGGATTTGGTTCCAACCGTTCGCCGAAGGCCTTCGATGCCGCCGTGGCCTCCTGGGGAACCGCCGGGGGCCGGACGACGGGCTTCGGCTGTTCCTGGGCCAGGTGGCTGACCTTTTGGGTCAGCCGTGCGATCTCCTGCTCCAGCTCCCGTTCCCGGGCCGCCAGCGGATCCGCACCATCCTTGTTTCCAAACCAGCCCATGGAGGTTGTGACCTGCTGGCTCAGCGCCTCACCGAAACCACAACTAGGACAACGACCCCGATCAGCGCCGCCACCGCGACGGGCCAGGTCAACGCCAGGCCCAGCCGACAGAGGGACATCATCGGGAGCGAGGCCAATCCCCGGACTGGATCGGACGGCGAACCGGGGCGTGTCTCGGTGTCGGTCCCCTTTGCGTCGAGGACCGGCCAGCTGCGGCAGGCGCCCAGGTATTCCCTCCGGGCGTTCTCGATCGTGGTCAGGGCACGGGTGAGTTCCTTCTCCCAGTTCTCCGCGGTCCAGGCCTGCTCGTTGAGCTGCTCGACCGATCCCAGGGCCTCGCGGAGTCCCACCAACGACTTGGCCATCTGCTCGGCGTCCTGGCGGGCCTGGTGTTCTGATTTGTCGAGGATGCCGATACCCCGGGCGAGGGCCTGCAGCATCTCAGTCCGTCCATTGCCGAACTCCGCCCGCCTCCTCCGCATCTCTTCGACCGCGGCACGCGCCCTCTCCAGCTGGTCCTGGGCTTCCTTGAGCTTGGCCAGCTGCTGCTGGGTGCCCGTCAGCTGGGCATCCAGCTCCTCACGGGTCGGTGCCCGGTTTCCGGGAGGAGGAGTCCGGGTCGGCGACACGTCGGCATCCACAAAATCCGTACCATCGAAGGCCATGGGCGAACGGTGTCCCGACCCGCGTCGGTCGCCAAGCGAGGAATGCACGGGACCGTTCCCAGCGGGATCGAGGTCTCGGAAGCCACGGTCCTACGGTGTCCCGGGCAGCGCCGTGAACGGCACACCGGTCTAGGGATCCACGGGGACCGCCTCGAGGACTCCTGGCACCAGGTCGGAGGGGGCGCCCACCGTCCAGCCGGTCGACAGCGACACGGATCGGGCGGCGAGGGCGAGGATCAGACGGCGGGTGTCCCGCTCCGTCTCCCGATACCGGGTCAGGAACTGTTTGCGGGCCTGGACCTGGGAACCGGCCCCGACCCGCTCACCCACCTTGGCCACCAGACCGAAGGCGGCCAGGGACCAGTTCCGCTCGGTCTCAAGGATCCGTTCTGCCGTGTCCCGGGACTCCTCGGCCCGCTCGAGTTCCTGCGCCAGGCTGGGGCAGGTTGAGGCATCCAGCGTTGGGATCATGGACCGGAGAGAGGCCGTGGCGACCTTCTCGACCGCCATGCCCGACAACGCCTCCAGCTTGCGCCCACCCCGTGCGATGGTCTGGCCGACGAGGATCATGGCCACCCAGGCCCAGGCCGCTGCGTTGGTCCGTCCCTCGAGCAGCTCCGCCTTGAACCGAAGACCCACCAGCACCGCAAGACGCTTCAGCTGGGTGAGTTCGGTGAGCTGTCGCTCCGGCCATTTCGGATCGGCTTCCAGAGCGACGCCCGAGGGTCCGTGGACCGCCATCCGGACCTGGTCCAGCGCCTCCCTCTGGGTCGTGGCGAACTCCCGGACCTTGTCGGCCGACACGTCCGCGATGTCGCCCTCGGGACCCTGGATCCGGTGGGCGACCTCGAGGACGGTGACATAGCCGTTCGGATCCGGGACCTCCGGCAGGGTGCCGGAGTGTCGGACCCATCGGTCGGCAACCTTGAAGGCCAGAACCAGGATGCCGAGGGCCGCGAGGAGCCGGAATGCCCATTTGAATGCGCTCTTCATGGGTTGATTAGATTCAGCGGCGACGGCCATTCCAGACAATTGCTGCTGTTGTTTCGGATCCTCGGTCTATCCGGCCAACCGGGTGTCGCCCACCGGGCGACTGTTGACGACTCGACCCTTGAAAACGGGGGTTCCGTCCGCACCGGTGTCCCCGATGATTCCTCAACAGCACTCCGGATCCCGTCGTCAGCTCCTGGTCCTCGCCGGGGCCACCGTGGCCGGCTCGTGGGTCGCCCAGGCGGGCGGCCGGAGACCCCAGACACCCAAAGCTGAAACACCCCGGGAACTGGCCCCGTTCCGTTTTACCGTGACCCATGCCTCGGTCAAAACGCTCCTCGTCACGCCCGGGTCTCCGGGCCACCAGCTCGGTGATCTCCGGGTCCTCCCCGCCACTGCGATCCAGGATCTGAATGGCGCCATCGTGGGACGGATCGATGCCACCCTTACGACGACGAGCATCGACTACCCGGGGGTCGGGGACGAGGTCCGCATAGGAAACCTCCACTTCATCTTCGGCACGGGTGAATTCCATCTGGCGGGCTCTGCCGACCAGCTGTTGGTGGCGGGCAGTGGATTCTATCCCGGCATCTCCAGCACGATTGCCACGGGGGCCACGCTGGTTCGGCCGATCATCGGAGGCTCCGGTCAATACTCAGGCGCGACCGGATCCGCCACGTCGGAGCACCTAGCAAACGGGTCCTGGCGCCACACCTTCGACTTCCTGGTTCCAGGGGTCCGGGTCTAACCCGGGGTCAACCGGCAGGCCTTCCCGAACACGGTCTCCCTTGGCCGAGTCTAGACCGCCAGGTGGCCCTTGAGGACCCGGAGCGTTCGGCGAACTCCCTCAGGACCCACCCACGATGCATGTCCGGGCCCTCGGTCATCCATGAACGCGACAAAGGTTCCGGGACCGAAGAACCGTTCCTGAAGTCCGTCGGGCGCACCGGCAAAGACCGAGAATCCGCCCTCGTGGACTTCCTGAACGTAGGTGACCGGTCCGTGCTCGGGATCATGGGCAGCGTTGTGCAGTTCCCGTGCCTCGCCCGCCCCAAGCCGCTGCTCTGTCGTCCGGAGCACCCGGGCATCGAACTCCTGGCGGGACATCGTGATGTCGACCACCCGGGAATGATGCTGCGCGGTGGGTTCGCAGCAGACGACAGCGAGGGAGATTGGGTTCATCGGACTTCAGAATGATGGACGTGGCCTGTCGTGACGAGAGCAGGTTGCCAAACCAACACAACTGGCAGGGACCTGAGTGGCCCGGGGGGCGAGCTGAGAGCTGAGCGTTCAGACCGGAGGCACGAGTGCCTGAAGGTGGCCCACGCCCCTTCTCTCAACTCTCGACTCCCAACACTCAACTCGGCTTCTACGCCTTTCGCTCCAGGAGCCTTCCGAAGGCCTCCAAAGACTCGATGGTGGCGGCACTGCGGTGCCACGATTTCAGGACGGCGGGATCTGTCTCCTGTTCGAGACGCTCCCCGATCCCGGGCGGGGTGTGCCCAAAGCGTTCCTCCAGCAGGTCCCGAATGGCGTCCCGCAAGGTCAGTAGCTGGCCCTGGGAGATGCCTTGGGTGAGACCCTCAGCGAGGACCTGCCGTCGGATGCGGTGTTCGAATGTGGCGATGATGGGCATGATCGAACTTCCTTCAGATTGGCTGATTTGGTTGATGAATTCAACGTCGAGCTCGTCAGGCAATGGGTTCATGGCTTCCAACGCCCGAAAGAGTCTCTCGATATGACCCCGCGGAAAGCCCTGACGGATCAGTTCCCAGATCCATCGGAGCTTTGCCTGCATCCGTGCCACCGGATCCTTGGCGGTTCGTTGGGCGATCCGATGGGCCAGAACGACTTTGGCCACCGGATTGGGACTGGCCTCCAGGAACTCGTCGGTGAAATCGGTCAGCTTGCAGACGTGATACTGGAACAGGCAGCCAGACCCGGCGATGCGCAGATCCAGATCGCCTGGGCGGTGGTTGGGATCCGGATCGGCGAGGATCGCCAGGCTGAGTATGGGCACGCCGTGCTGGTCGTAGATCCGGTAGTAGCACCGAAATATCCGGACAGGTGTGTCCTCCGATGCCTGGGACTGGATCTCGAGATGGAGATAGATCCACTGGGAGCGGCCATCCTTGAAGAAGACGCGGACAAGCTTGTCAACCCGACGGCGTCGTAAACCACGCCTGGGGGAGAGGGATCGGAGCTCGGAATCGAGGAACTCGAAGCCGCGGCTCCAGTCGATCTGCCGGCGATAGCAGCGAGCGAGAGCTCAACGAGCCACGGAAGGAAGACCTCAACGGTCTCCTTCCAGGCGCCGTCGAAATTGGATCCGGGAACGGACATCCCGGTGATCCGATCAGAGTCCTGGGTCGCTCGAACATCGCCAGATTTGGGGAGGGGAAGGCTCTTGCGGAAACGCGGCGAGGAAGAAGGGACTCAATTGGAGCCGCGGGGACACGGAGGGGAGGAGACGAAAGAGATCGGGAGCGATCGCTGCAAGCGACCCGATCCCTCCAGTCCCCATCCTGGTCGGTCGCGCTTTTGGCCTTTGCCTCGGATCGCGGATACCCACACTTCGTCGACACGTCATGAGCGCCTCCGCCAAATCCTCCGCCAAGTCCAAGACCTCCAAGAACCCCGCCGACATCCGGCCGTTCTCGTCGATCGTCGTCGACGGGATCGAACGTGCCCCGAGCCGCGGCATGCTCTACGCTACGGGATTCAAGAAGGAGGACTTCCGCAAGCCCCAGATCGGCGTCGCCTCCACCTGGAGCATGGTCACGCCGTGCAACATGCACATCGACCAGCTCGCGGTCAGCGTCTCCCAAGGGATCAATGAAGCCGGCGGCAAGGCGGTCGTGTTCAACACGATCACGATCTCCGACGGCATCTCGATGGGGACCGAGGGCATGAAGTACTCGCTCGTCTCGCGCGAGGTCATCGCCGACTCGATCGAGACCGTCGTGGGCTGCCAGGGATTCGACGGCTTCGTCGCGGTGGGTGGTTGCGACAAGAACATGCCCGGCTGCCTGATGGCGATCGCGCGCCTAAACCGGCCGTCCCTCTTCGTGTACGGCGGCACGATCCTCCCGGGTGAGCTCGACGGGAAGGACGTCGACCTCGTGAACATCTTCGAGGCGGTGGGCAAGAACGCCGCCGGTGGGTGCTCCGAGAAGGATGTGGAACGGGTCGCCGAGGTCGCGATTCCCGGGGCCGGATCCTGCGGCGGCATGTACACCGCCAACACCATGGCCAGCGCCATCGAAGCCCTCGGCATGAGCCTTCCGAACTCGTCGGCCCAGGCCGCGGTCTCGAAGGAGAAGACGCTCGACTGCGAGAACGCCGGTGCGGCCGTGATGAACCTCATCCGACGCGGCATCCGGCCCCGCGACATCCTCACCAAGGAGGCGTTCGAGAATGCCATGACCCTCGTGATCGCCCTCGGCGGCTCGACCAACGCCGTGATGCACCTCATCGCCATGGCGCACTGCGCCGGGGTCAAACTGACCCTCGACGACTGGACCCGCATCGGAAAACGGGTGCCCGTGCTCGCGGACCTGAAGCCCTCGGGCAAGTATGTGATGGCCCGGTTGGTGGAGATCGGTGGCACGGTGCCGCTCATGAAGAGGCTCCTCGACGAGGGCCTCTTCCACGGAGACGTCCTCACCGTCACCGGCAAGACCATGCGGGAGAACCTGAGCAAGGCACCGCGCTATCCGAAGGGTCAGGACATCGTCCGGGGCTTCGACAACCCCATCAAGCCGACCAGCCATCTGGTCGTCTTCCGCGGCAACCTCTGCCCGGGCGGCGCCGTCGGGAAGATCTCCGGCAAGGAAGGCCTCACGTTCTCGGGTCGGGCGATCGTGTTTGAACGCGAGGAGGACGCCCTGCAGGGCATCCTGAGCGGCAAGGTCAAGGCCGGCCACGTCATCATCGTCCGCGGCGAAGGACCCAAGGGTGGACCCGGCATGCGGGAGATGCTCTCCCCCACCAGCGCCATCATGGGCAAGGGCCTCGGCAAGGAGGTCGCCTTGATCACCGACGGACGGTTCAGCGGCGGCTCCCACGGTTTCGTCATCGGTCACGTCACCCCCGAAGCCTTCGACGGCGGCCCGATTGCCGTAGTCCGCAACGGAGACCCGATCGTGATCGACGCGGAGAAGCGTGCCATCGATCTCAAGATTCCCGCCAAGGAACTCGCCGATCGACTCAAGCGCTGGAAGCAGCCCAAGCCGAACTACCGTCGAGGCATCCTCGCCAAGTACGCGGCCCAGGTCAGCTCCGCCAGCGAGGGCGCCGTCACCGACAGCCAGTTCTAGGAGGCGAACGCCCTCTTCGATAGGCACGAAAGAGGCCGGGGCGCTCACCCCGGCCTCTTTTCGTTCAACCCATGGTGCCTTGCGTCTTCGTCTTCGCTGCCGGCTCCGTAATGCGCTGGGCCGCTGGAAGGCCGTAGCGACGGATCACCCTCTGGGTCGCCTGATCCATCGAGGCGGCATCGAGCAGGAGGGACTGAAGGGTGTCGCCCTTCATGAACTCGACCCGATGGACACCGTCCTTCGGGTCCTTCAACGCCTCGACCACATCGGCCAACGTCGAGATCCGTCGGCCGTTGATGCGGTCGACCACGAGGAAGCGGGCCTCCTGGTAGCCGACGTTGACGGGATCGGGCAGCACGTTGCTGAGGAGCACGAGCGAAGGACGCTCCGCGGTGGGACTCCCGTTCTGATAATGCTGGAGTCTGAACGGCGCCCGACGCCGCCAATCCTCGCCCCAACCCCTCAGGAACGGCTGGTCGAGGGCTTGGAACACCAGTCCGCCCGCCACAACGTACTCCGGCGGGTGGTCGAAGAGTTCTCGCGGAACGAGGTCATCGTGGTACTCGGCCTTCGGCAGGACATAGCTGATGTTGGTCTCCATCCCATCCCGCAGGACCTTCATCCGGACCATGTCCCCGGCCAGATGCCCCCGACTCGAAAGGTTCTCCAAGAGGAGATGGCCGTACTGGGGATCGAGATAGTCGCCAGCGACATCGATGGGGAAGCCGTCGACCTCCAACAGGAGGTCCCTCGGCTTGAGCACGGGGTCGACCCCGGGGCGATTCGGGACGCGGATGACGATGGCGCCCCGACTAGGTCCCTTGAGCCCGAGGTGTTCCAGCGTCGTGGGGTTTTCACCGGGCTCCCAGACGAAGTCGAAATACCCCATCCCGGGATACCTGCCCTTGGCCCGGGCCTCGAGGATCTGACGGATGAAGGGGGCCGGGACCACGTTGCAGGTGTTGCCGCCCTTGGAGGTCGTCAGACCCGCCACCGTGCCGTTGAGCATCACCGGCTCCGCCCAGCCCAACCCACCGAGATCGGTGTTCAGCTCAAGGGTCAGTCGCGGGGCAAAACTCAGGGACCCGTCCTTGACCGTGAACTTGCTGAACTCCACCCGGCGGCTCTCGAGATTGCCATCCTTCCAACGGATCAGATTGAAGTCCTGTGCCTGGGGAATGGCCTTCGCCAGCCGCGCCGGGCGCAGGCCCACCCAGAATTCCGGATCCTCCGAAGTGATCACCGCCAGGTCGGCGTGCGGGTCAAACCAGACCACCTTGGCCGGATACCACTTACCCCGTCCCCCCTTCTGCAGCCGGACCAGCGTCTCGGTGGGCAGATACTGGGCCGTGGTGACGATCTCCTGACCCCCGATGTACAGACCATGCTTGCGGACCGAACGGGTCGGGGTGTTCCACGGCTGGAAGAAGTCGTAGTCCTTGAAGGTGACCTCAACGGTGACCACCGATTTCTCCCAGACGGCCTCGGCGGAGGAAACCGGCGCGAGGCCGGCGATCAGGAGAAGGAGGAGAAGGAGTGGACGGGTCATAGGCGGCGGTCGGAGGAGATTCCGTAGGTTTCAAGGACCTGGGGGGTGGCCTGGGCCGATGCCTCACGCTCGAGGCATTCGAAGCCGTCCTGGCCAGCGAATTCAATGACGTGGGCCCCCTCCTTCTTCTGTCCAAGGGCCTGGGCGACGTCCTCGAGACAGTCGATCCTCACCCCGTTGATCCGGTTCACCAGAACTTTGCCGCGGACACGGAGGTTCGCATTGGCCGGATGCGCCAGAACCGTCGAGAGCACCACCGGTTCGGATCGTGCCCCCCCCGGATCCTCGGAACGCCGATAATACAGCTCATAGAACAGAGCGGAGCTGGAAGCGTCGGGCCGATCCCGACCCAGCGTGCGCAGGTAGTCAGCACTCAGTGGCGTGAACACCAGTCCGCCGTAGATGAGATAGCGGGGAGGGACATCATACTGGTTCCCCGCCAACCGATCTCCCTGGTAGACCGCCACCGGGACCTCCACCTCGATCGGCTTGCGATCCCGCCAGACCTTCAGCTTCACCGTCTCCCCATTCTGCACCGTCTGGAACAGGATGGACCCGGAGACCCGGTTGTCCCGATACAACACCGTGCCGTCGCTGCCGACCGGATAGCCGGCGATCTCCAGCACCACATCGTCCTTCTTCAGGAGCTTCTCGGCAGGCCCGCCTGGACGGAGGCTGTCGACACGCGCCCCAACCCCATCCTCCGGCAGTCCGAGGAACCTGCGATAGGCCGGGTTCTGGAGCGGCACCAGATTGATGCCAGCCTCGGGGAAGCCGGTGTATTTCCCGTCCTCGATGTCCTTGAGGAAGTGTCGGATCACCTCGGGAGGGATGAAGAACCCTGCGTTCTCGAGTCCAGGGACGCCCTGGAAGGCGACACCGACCACCTTGTCGTCCTGGAGCACGGGTCCACCACTGTTACCGGGGTTGATGGCGGCATCGGTCTGGACCGCGAGCAGGAAGCGGTTGCCCGGGTGGGCGTAGTTCTGCACCTCGATGCGGGAGACGACACCGCGGGTGAAGGAGATCTGCTCGCCTCCCGCTGGGTAGCCACAGGTGACGACGGCGGACCGGACCGCCGGCAGATCGCCAAACTCGAGGGGTTCAAGACCGTCGAAGAACGATGGATCCTCCACCTCCAGGATGGCCAGATCGCAGTCATTGCCGGCATAGGCCACACGGGCCTGGAAGGGTCGGGGATCCTGGTACCGTCGGACGAGGATCTGCTTGGCCCAGGCGATCACGTGGGCGTTTGTAATGATCTTCCTGCCCTTGATCACAAAGCCGGATCCCCCGGAACGACGGACGTTGTCGGAACGCCACGGCGAATCGAACTGGGGTTGCTGACTGAAGGTGAGGATCTGGATGACCGAGCGTTCGGGGGATCCTGCCTGGAGGCCCAGCACGGTCAGACAGAGGACGGCGACGGCCAGTGTCTTGGAGAGCACGACTTAAAGTGCGGAGGAGTGCCGGATGGGTCAAGGCACATGGAGCAACGCCACCGCCGCCGATCCACAAATCGAGCCGGCATTCTCTCCCCCATGTTCGCCTTGAACATCAAACCCGCTCTCCTGCCCCGTCTTTCCTCTGCATTACCGCGTCGCCGCGTGAGTCCCCCCTTTGCCTACATCCCGGGATCGCCACCGCCTGGCCACGGATTGCAGGTTGAGCGATTCCCAGAGTCGTTCCACGTTGACTCCCTTGAAGGGGAACCGTCCTCCCGCGTCAGGTCCCGACATCCTTGACGCCGTCCGCTCCGTCCCGGGTTGGAAGCCAGTGGTCCAACGCCTCGGGACCCGAGACGTCGTGTCGTGGTCCGGCATCACGCCCGCCTCGACCCCCTGTCTGGTCGCCGCCCTGTGCCGCCAGTTTCCCGACCGGTCCATCCTGGTCGTGGTCGATTCCCTCAAGACCCAAGAGCAGGTCCACGCCGACCTCAATACCTGGCTGGCCGTCGGGGCCGGGAAGGAGCGGTCCGATAAATCCCAGACCTTCCTCGGCGCCCGGTTCTTCCCGGCCTGGGACGTCCTGCCCACCGAGAAGAAGCTGCCGCACGTCGACATTGTCAGTGAGCGCCTTGAATCCCTAATGGCGCTGTCCGACCCCCAGCAGCGGCAGCGTCCGATCGTTGCTACGGTGACCGCACTCCAGCAGCTGACCTTCGGTCGGGAGGCCCTGGCCCAACGGGTTCGTGCCCTCGCCCGGGGCGATACCTGCAATCCCCTGGATCTCATCGAGTGGCTCGAGGAACAGGGCTACGAGCCCGAGACCCAGGTGACCGGCAAGGGCGAACTCTCCTGGCGCGGCGGGATCGTCGATCTCTGGCCCATGAGCTCGCCCTGGCCGGTGCGCCTCGAGTTCTTTGGCGACGAGCTCGAGTCGCTCCGGAAATTCGATCCGCAGACCCAGATCTCCCGGGAGCAGATCGACGCCCTCCGAATCCCGCCCGCCGGCGAGCTCGGCCTGCTGCAGATCCGACCCAAATCCTGGTACTTCCCTGAGACCGCGTCGACGCCCTCCAGCACCGAAGCCCTGTCGAGCCTCGTGGAACACCTCCCCGACGAGGCACTGGTCGTTCTCCTCGAACCCGATGCCTTGATGGACCAGGCCCTGCGCCATTCCCAGCAGGCGGAGCCCAACAGCCCCTTTCACCACTCCTGGGTGGACCTCCACCAGCTCCTCCAACGTCGAGGCCTCACCGTGCTCGAGATCTCCGGGGAGACCGAAACCGGGACAGAACCTGAAGCGGAGTCCCGCCGATGGCCCTCGACGGTGTCCCTCGACGCGTTTCGTCCCATCGGCTCCGTCCTCCCCGAGGCAGCCGTGGCGGAGGCTCAGCGACGCGAGTTCTTCCGTCAGATCCATCGGTGGCTTCGACAGGGCACGGCGGTGCATGCCTTCTGTGGAACTGAGGGTGAACGCCAGCGGTTCCTCGAGCTTTGGACCGAGTACGGCCTGGGTTCCGCCGAGGACACGGCGATCGCGGCAAACCCGGTGGTGCATCTGGGAGCCATCTCCCGGGGATTTCTGATGCCGGACGCCTCCCTCGCGGTGGTGACCGACGCGGAGATCTATGGTCGGTACAAGGTCTCCCGACCTCGCCGCCTCAAGTCCCCACACGCCCGGGCCCTCCGATCGGCCCTCGAGGTCGATTTCACGGAATTCGAGGACGGGGACTTCGTCGTCCATCTGCAGCACGGCATCGGACGGTTCCGTGGGCTCAAGCTGTTGCCGCCGCCGAAGACCAAGGAGTCCAGGCCGTCTCCGGAAGCGTCCCAGGGTCAGGAATGTCTCGTCATCGAATACGCGGCCCGGGAACCCGGAGGCGAGTCGCCCCGCCTGTACGTGCCCGTCAGTGAGGCCCACCTGGTCAGCCGCTACGTCGGCGCCGGCAAGGCTAGGCCCATCCTGAGCACCCTCGGAGGGACGCGCTGGACGAAGTCGAAGCAGGAGGCCGAGAAGGCGGTCAAGGATCTGGCCGGGGATCTCCTCAAGATCCAGGCGGTCCGGTCGACCTTGTCTGGACACGCCTTTGCACCCGACACGAATTGGCAGCGGGAGTTCGAGGCCTCGTTCGAGTTCGAGGAGACGCCCGACCAGTTGCGGGCGATCGAGGCCACCAAGCGGGATCTTGAATCGACACGGCCCATGGACCGGCTGATCTGCGGCGATGTCGGCTTCGGAAAGACCGAGGTCGCTATCCGCGCCGCGTTCAAGGCCGTCATGGCCGGAAAACAGGTCGCCATCCTCGTCCCAACCACCGTCCTCGCCCAGCAGCACTACAACAACTTCCGCGAACGGATGGCCGAGTTCCCGGTCCGACTCGAGCTCTTCTCCCGCTTCCGCACTCCAAAGCAGCAGCGCGCCGTCCTCGAGGCCGCCGCCGCCGGCACGGTCGACATCGTCATCGGCACCCACCGGCTGGTGTCGCCGGACGTCCAGTTCAAGGACCTGGGACTCGTGATCGTCGACGAGGAACAGAAGTTCGGGGTGAAGCACAAGGAGCAGTTCAAGATCCTGCGGTCCACCATCGATGTCCTCACCCTCAGCGCCACACCGATCCCCCGTACCCTCCACCTGGCCCTGACCGGTGCCCGGGACCTCAGCACGCTGGAGACCCCGCCCCAGGATCGCCTGCCGGTCGAGACGGTCGTCGGCAACTACGACGAACGGGTGATCCGTGATGCCATCCAGCGGGAATTGAACCGCGGGGGTCAGGTCTACTTCCTCCACAACCGGGTCTCCACCATCGAAGGTGTCGCCCTCAAACTGAAGTCGCTGATCCCGGACGCCCGCATCGACATCGGTCACGGGCAGATGGATGCCGACAATCTGGAGCGGGTGATGACGCGGTTTGTGAACGGCGAGATCGATGTCCTTGTGAGCACGACGATCATCGAGAGCGGACTCGATATCCCGAACGCCAACACGATGATCATCGACCGGGCCGACCGGTTTGGCCTGAGCGAACTCTACCAGCTCAGGGGCCGGGTGGGTCGCTACAAGCACCAGGCCTACTGCCATCTGATGCTGCCACGCCACGCGCAGCTGTTGACGGAGGCCCGGAAGCGGATGAGTGCGATCAAGCAGTACTCGGCACTGGGTTCCGGATTCAAGATCGCCATGCGGGACCTCGAGATCCGCGGGGCGGGCAACATCCTCGGGGCCCAGCAGAGCGGCCACATCACCGCGGTGGGATTCGACCTCTACTGCCAGCTTCTCAAGCAGAGCATCGCCTCCCTCAAGGGGGAGAAGGTGGCACCTCGGATCGAGGTCCGCATCCAGCTCGACTTCCTCGCCATGAACCCCGGTGAGGAAGGGCGTGCCGCCGAGGAATCCCGTCGTCCAGCAACCCGCCGACCCGGGATCGACATCGAGGTGCCACGAGAGGGTGTCGTCACCTACTGGAACGGGTCGGACGACGGATCCGCATCCCGCGACTCCGAGTCCCGACCCGAACCCCCGAAGGCTCCGGCCTATTTGCCGGTCGACTACCTCCGGGAACCGGAGCATCGACTCGAGATCTACCGGCGCCTGGCCCTTGCCCGACAGCCCTCGGAATTGTCGGCGCTGAAGAAGGAGATCCGGGATCGATTTGGTCCCCTGTCCCATCAGGTCGAGTTGCTGTTCGGGGTCCATGAGCTGCGCCTCGACGCCGCCGTCAACGGGGTGAGCTCGATCGAAGTCACCCAGGCCAAGGTGAAGGTGATCCGGGGCGGTGATCTCCTGACGGTGGGAGGCCAGTTCCCGAGGCTGGAGAAGCGAGAGGCCACCGCCCGCCTGAAGGAGCTGAAACGCCTGGTCACCTCGCTGGGCGGCCGTTGAACGCGTCGCGTCCCGAGGGCCGAGGGGGTTCGGACCCGGTTTGTCATCGCGCAGTGTCCCAGAAGAAAGGCTTTCCCGGTCCGGGGCCGCAGCGCACAGTCGACGCGTTGCGGTTCGGGACGTAGCTCAGCCCGGTAGAGCACTTGCTTTGGGAGCAAGACGTCGCAGGTTCAAATCCTGTCGTCCCGACCATTCTCCCCTTCGGAGTCTGGCAATCCACGGAAATCCCCCGGTCTTCACTACCGCAGATCCCGGACCCAGGCCTTGACCCATTCTACCCAAGCTGTTCATTCCGAGTCAGTGCCCGCAGTTCCAGTCTCCCATTGCCTTCTCTTCGGTCGCGGGTGCCAGGGGGTTGACCCGGACCGGGAAGCCCGCCAAACCCCGGTTTTCAGGGGCTCGAATCCCCTCCCTCCCGGTGCTCACAGCGACGGATCAGCCCCTCGCGGACCGAATGGCATGCCGTCTGCGGTTGAGTCCCGACGGACCTGCCAGTGCGGGTCCGGCTCCCGCCATGAATTTTTTCGGATACGACCGGGGCGACTTCTACGACGAGATGATCTCCTCGTCCGGAGAACCCCATCCCGCTTCGCGACTCCTTGCCAGGGAGATCGAGGGCCTTCCCCAAGGCGAGCTGAAGCTCCGCCAGAAGTCCGCCGAACGGGCTCTGATGCAGGCGGGGATCACGTTCAACGTCTACAGCGACAATCGCGGAGTTGAGAAGACGCTACCGTTCGACCTCATCCCACGGATCGTCTCCGGTTCCGAATGGCGCCGCCTCGAGCAGGGTCTCCAACAGCGGATTCTCGCCCTGAATCTGTTTCTCGACGATCTCTACCATGATCAGAAAATCCTCCGGGACGGCATCATCCCCCGGGAGGTCATCGCCTCGTCCAAGGGCTTTAGGGAGCAGTGCATCGGACTGAAGCCGCCCCAGGGCATCTGGTGCCATGTCACTGGGACCGACCTCGTCCGGGACCGCGCCGGGCAGATCCTGGTGCTCGAGGACAACATCCGATGCCCCTCTGGCGTCTCCTACGTCCTCGAGAACCGTCGGCTGATGAAGAACCTGTTTCCGGAAGTGTTCTCCGGGGCCCGGATCCGCCCCGTCTCCAACTACCCGGCCCGTCTGCGCGACATCCTCGAGTTCATCACGCCGGACGGCGGCAGCCAGCCGCGTGTGGTGGTCCTCACTCCTGGTCGCTACAACTCCGCCTACTTCGAGCACTCCTTCCTGGCACAGCAGATGGGCGTCGAGCTCGTCGAGGGCAGCGACCTCGTGGTCCATGAGGGCTTTGTCTGGATGCGCACGACCAACGGTTTCGAGCGGGTCGATGTCATCTATCGCCGCATTGACGACGACTTCTTGGATCCGCGGGCGTTCCGTCCGGACTCCATGCTCGGGGTACCCGGGCTCATGAAGGTCTACAAGGCGGGCAATGTCGCCCTCGCCAACGCACCCGGCACAGGTGTGGCGGACGACAAGGCGGTCTACGCCTACATCCCCCGGGTGATCAAATACTACCTCGGGGAGGAGGCCATCATCCCCAACGTCACCACCTACATCTGTTCCGAGGAACAGGATCTCAGCTACGTCCTCGAGCACCTGGGGGATCTCGTGGTGAAGGCCGCCAACGAATCCGGTGGCTACGGCATGCTGATCGGACCGCACTCATCGAAGGAGAATATCGAGGAGTTCCGCCGTCTCATTCTGGCCAACCCGAGGAACTACATCGCCCAGCCAACGCTGTCGCTGTCCCGGGTCCCAACCATCTGCGAGGACCATCTCGAGGGGCGCCATGTGGATCTGCGACCGTACATCCTCTACGGCCGCGACATCTTCGTCCTGCCAGGGGGGCTGACCCGGGTTGCCTTGAGGAAGGGCTCGCTGGTCGTCAACTCGTCCCAGGGTGGCGGCACCAAGGACACCTGGGTCTTGGCCGAACCGGAGGAGGGAGCCCCCCCGACCGCCTCGGCCGGCGGAAGGCCTCCCGCGATGGTCCTGGCCTCCCCGTTGACCCCGCACTAGTTCCGGAACCCCAACCACCATGCTGAGCCGCGTCGCCGATTCCCTGTACTGGATGAGCCGCTACGTAGAGCGGGCCGAGAATGTCGCCCGCATCATCGACGTGAACCTGAACCTGATGCTGGACAACCCGGTCGGGGGCAAACAGCAGTGGCAACCGCTCATCGATACCCTCGGCGACAGCGAGACCTTCAACCGCCAATGCGGTGTCGCCGATTCCAACAGCACCATCCACTTCCTCAGCTTCGATCTCGAGAACTCCTACTCCATCCTATCATGTCTCGGTGGGGCCCGCGAGAACGCACGGTCCATCCGCGAGATCATCTCATCGGAGATGTGGGAGCAGCTGAACAGCTTCTACCTCAGGCTCTTGGACAAGGCCGCTCAGGGCAGTGTCGGCCCGGAGATGACCCTCGCGTTCTACTCCGAGGTCAAGCAGGCCTGTCACCTTTTCAGCGGCATCACGGGAGCCACGATGACCCGGAACGAGGCCTGGCACTTCATCGAGCTCGGACGCCTCATCGAACGCGCCGACAAGACCTCACGGATCCTGGACGTGAAGTACTACATCCCGGCCGGATCCGGGTCCGAGATTGTCGCAGGTCTCGACGACATCCATTGGGCCGCGGTCCTCCGAAGCGCGAGCGCCTTCGAGATGTATCGGAAGCGCCACGGTCGGATCCGTCCCGATGGCATCATCAAGTTCCTCCTCCTCGATCCCGACTTCCCCCGGAGCGTCCGTCACTGTCTCGACGGCGCCCGCAGTTCGCTCCACCACATCACGGGAACCCCGCTGGGCAGCTTCCGGAACCCCTCGGAGAAGCTTCTCGGTCAGCTCTGCTCGGACCTGGCGTTCACCCAGGTGGACGAGATCGAGGACGCCGGCCTCCATGGGTACCTCGACGAGCTCCAGACCAAGATCAACCTCGTTGGCTCCGGCATCCACGATTCCTTCTTCGCCTTCCGGACACCCACGGTGAGCCGTCGGAGCCGCTACAACGAGGCCCACTGAGCCTCGTCCTCCCGCCATGGCCATCCACGTCGCGCTGCACCATCGCACCCACTACCGGTACGACAAACCCGTCGGACACGGTCCCCACGTCGTCCGACTCCGCCCCGCTCCGCACAGCAGGACCCGCATCCTGAGCTACTCCCAACGGATCACGGGCGGACCGCACTTCATCCATTGGCAGCAGGATCCGTTCTCCAACTGGAATGCCCGACTCACCTTCCCGGATCCGATGGAGGAGCTCTGCCTCGAGATCGACCTGGTCGCCGAGATGTCGGTCCTCAATCCGTTCGACTTCTTCCTCGAGCCCCAGGCGACCGCATTTCCTTTCTCCTACGGAGGCTCCCTTGGCCGGGACCTGGAACCCTTTCTCGACATAGGTGAACCCCCTGCTCCGGTCCTCGACTTCCTGCACTCGACCTGCCGAATCCTGCTCGGCACGGACTGGGCCTTCCCTCTCGGCCCCTCCATCCACAGGGTCCAGACCATCGACTTCATCGTTGCCCTGAACCGTCGGGTCCAGGAGGCGATCCGCTATCTGATCCGCCTAGAGCCAGGGGTCCAATCGCCGGAAATCACGCTCCGACTCGGGTCCGGTTCATGCAGGGATTCGGCCTGGCTCCTGGTCCACCTGATCCGTCATCTGGGTCTGGCCGCCCGGTTCGTCAGCGGATATCTCATCCAGCTCGCCCCGGACGTGAAACCAGTGTCGGGCCTCCCGGGTCCATCCTCCGATTTCACCGATCTCCATGCCTGGTGCGAGGTCTACCTTCCGGGAGCAGGTTGGATCGGTCTCGACCCCACCTCAGGCCTCCTCGCCGGGGAGGGACACATCCCTCTCTCGTGCACTCCCGAACCAGGATCCGCGGCCCCGGTCACCGGTGAGGTGGATCCCTGTAAGTCCCATCTCATCCACGAGATGTCGGTCACCCGCATCTATGAAAGCCCAAGGGTGACCCGCCCCTATTCCGAGGAGGAGTGGTCGGGCATCCTAGACCTCGGCCACCGCATCGACGCCGATCTGCTCCGGGGTGATGTCCGGCTGACTCTCGGTGGTGAACCCACCTTAGTATCGATCGACGATCCGAAGGCGGCCGAGTGGAACTCGACGGCGGTCTCCGCGCGGAAGCGGGTGCTGTCCGGAGACCTTCTGCGACGTCTCAAACTCCGTTTCGCGCCGGGTGCCCTCCTCCACTACGGCCAGGGCAAGTGGTATCCCGGCGAACCCCTGCCCCGCTGGGCTCTCGCCGCATTCTGGAGGAAGGATGGCGTGCCGATCTGGAGGAACGACGCCCTCATCGCAGACGAGTCGGTGAACCCAGGACACGGCCCCGACGAAGCCCTCGCCCTGGTTAAGGGCATCTGCCAACAGCTTGGTGTCGAGGACCAATGGCTCCTCCCGGGATTCGAGGATGTGTTCTACCTGACCTGGAAGGAGCGTCGCCTCCCCAGCAACGTCACCGCCGAGGCGTCCCGGCTGAGGGATCGACTCGAACGGGATCGATTGGCGCGGATCTTTCAGAACGGCGTCGGATCGGTGGTGGGCTATGCCCTTCCTTTGGCCTCCGATCCGGATCTCGGATGGCGCAGCGGTCCGTGGTTCCTCCGTGATGCGGACACGCTCTGGCTGATTCCGGGGGACTCCCCGATGGGCCTTCGCCTGCCCTTGGATTCCATCCCGTGGGTCTCGGAGAACGACCATCCGCATGTCCATGTCCAGGATCCCACCCAACCGCTTCCTCCGCTCCCGTTGAGGTTTCTCAGGAGGGATGCAGCCACCGGATCCTCCGTCTACCCAGAATCCGGACCCGGCGGGCTGCGTGCCCAGAAGCTCGATGAGAGACGACCGTCCACCGGGGAGTCCGCGTCCTGGATCATCCGGACCGCCCTGTGCGTGGAGCCTCGTGAGGGCCGTCTTCATGTGTTCATGCCGCCGCTGCCGTCGACCGAGAGCTATCTCGATCTCGTCTCGGCCATCGAGGCCTCGGCTGCGACGCTCGGTCTGCCGGTGATCCTGGAAGGCGAGCAGCCGCCCCACGACTCACGGATCGAAAAGATGGCAGTGACGCCGGATCCGGGGGTGATCGAGGTCAATCTCCACCCCAGCCGCTCCTGGGATGAACTCGTGGACCGGACGACCGTCCTCTATGACGAAGCCCGACTGACTGGATTGTGCGCCGAGAAGTTCATGCTCGACGGGCGGCATACCGGGACAGGCGGTGGAAACCACATCGTTCTCGGCGGTGAGACCCCGTCGGACTCCCCGTTCCTGCGCCGACCCGACCTGCTCCGGTCGCTCCTGACCTACTGGCAGAACCATCCCTCTTTGAGCTGGCTCTTCAGTGGCCTGTTCATCGGTCCCACCAGCCAGGCCCCTCGGCTGGACGAAGCCCGTCATGACGGACTCCATGAACTGGAGCTCGCCTTCCGTCAGGTTCCGAACCCTGGATCCCAGATCCCGCCGTGGTTGGTGGATCGTCTCTTCCGGAATCTCCTCATCGACTCCAGCGGCAACACCCACCGGGCAGAGTTCAGCATCGACAAGCTCTACTCCCCGGATTCGGCCTCGGGTAGGCTGGGCCTTGTCGAGCTCCGGGGGTTCGAGATGCCTCCCCACCCTCGGATGAGTCTTGCCCAGCAGCTCCTGATCCGGGGGCTCGTGGCCCGGTTCTGGGACCATCCCTACGAGAACGCCCTCGTGCGCTGGGGCACCGACCTGCATGACCGGTGGATGCTCCCGCATTTCTGCCGAACCGACTTCATCGAGGTCCTGCGGGATCTTCGTGAATCGGGCTATGCCTTCGAGGAGGGGTGGTTCGAACCCCACTTTGAATTCCGGTTCCCTCGGATCGGGGACCTCTCGGTCCGGGACATCCATCTCGAGCTCCGGACAGCCCTCGAACCCTGGCATGTCCTTGGGGAGGAGCCCGCCTCGGGGGGAACGGTCCGCTATGTCGACAGCTCCCTCGAACGGCTCCAGGTCTCCGCGCGGGGAATGATCGGGGAGCGTTTTGCGCTCACCTGCAACGGGCATCGGGTTCCCCTTCATCCGACCGGTCCCCATGTCGAACAGGTGGCTGGCGTCCGCTACCGGGCGTGGCAACCCGCCCAGTGCCTCCAACCGACCATCGGCGTCCACGCTCCGCTGGTCTTCGATCTCGTCGACACCTGGAACCGACGTTCCCTCGGAGGCTGCACCTACCACGTGGCCCATCCCGGAGGCCGGAATCACGACACCTTTCCGGTGAATGCCTTTGAGGCCGAGAGCCGCCGACTCGCCCGGTTCATGACCCATGGCCACACCCCGGGACCCATCGCTGTGACCCCGGTCCGTCGATCCCAGGAATTCCCCTTCACCTTGGATCTCCGATGCGTCTGAGAGATCTTGGGACCGCGACATCCGCCTCGGGGAGACGTTTCCCCCGCTGAGGTCGCTCGCCGACATCGCATGACTGACGCTTTCCCAGGGTTCCCGGTCTTTCGGAGGAGGAGTCTGCCAGGATCCACGGCCGATCCGTTGGTTCATGACGAATGTCTCGAGGGGTCTGGACGGCCCAGACCCCATTGGAGGGGTCTCCTCGAGTCCCTCGGTCGACTCGGCACCGCTGAACTCTCGGCCCGTCGCGACGAGGGAAACAGGATCATCCGGGAGCACGGCATCACGTATAACGTGTATGGCGACCCAAAGGGGTCGGATCGGCCCTGGGATCTCGACCTCGTCCCGCTGGTCCTGCCTGCGGCCGAATGGAGGACCCTGGAGCGGGGACTCATCCAAAGATCGCGACTGCTCAATCTCGTCCTCAGCGATCTCTACGTCGGCACACAGCGACTTCTCCTCGACGGCTTCGTCCCGCCGGAACTGATCTACTCGAACCCGGGCTTCCTCCGACCGTGTCGCGGCATCCCATGCGCCCGTGAGGCACCGCTCCATCTGGCCGCGGTGGATCTGGTCCGCTCACCGGCCGGCCAATGGTTGGCGTTTGCCGACCGGACCTCGTCACCCAGTGGAACCGGCTACGCCCATGAGAACCGGACCGTGCTCTCACGGATCCTGCCCGACGAACTCACAGACGCGGGGGTCCGGCGACTTGGCCCGTTTTTCAACACCCAGCGATCCATGCTCGAATCACTCGCCCCCAGGGGTGGGGACAATCCGGGCATCGTCCTGCTCACTCCAGGTCCCCTGAACGCCACCTATTTTGAGCATGCGTACCTCGCCCGCCATCTGGGGATCCCCTTGGTGGAAGGGGCTGACCTGACCGTCCGCAACGAACGGGTGTGCCTAAAGACCCTGGATGGACTCCAACCGGTGGACGTCATCCTTCGACGGATCGATGACGGATTCTGCGATCCGCTGGAGCTTCGGGCGGAATCCGTCCTTGGGATCCCGGGTCTGGTCCAGGCTGCCCGATCCGGCAATGTCACCGTCGCCAATGCCCTCGGTTCCAGTCTGATTGAGAGTCCAGCCTTCCTGGCCTTCCTCGGTCCTCTGTGTCGCCACCTCCTTTCGGAGGACCCGATCCTTCCGTCGGTGACCACCTGGTGGTGCGGTGTTGCCTCCGACCTCCGTCATGTCTTGGATCGTCTGGACGATCTCGTGATCAAGCCTGCGTTCGGACGACGACGCGGACAGATCTGGTTCGGCCACCTCCTGGACTCCTCGGAGAGGTCCAGGCTCAGGGAGCTCCTCCGGGCCCGGCCAAGGGAATTCATCGCCCAGGAATGCATGAGTCCTTCCTCGGGTCCCATCTGGAGCCCTGATGGCTTCGATCGACGCTCCGTCCTCCTTCGTACATTTGTGGCAACCAACGGCTCCTCCTTCTCCGTCATGCCGGGCGGATTGACGCGGGTGGCTGCCTCGGCGGAGGACCCTCTGGTCTCCATGCAGCGCGGTGCCGGCAGCAAGGACACCTGGGTGCTCAGCTCGCCGGAGGATTCTGAGGACGTCGGTCCACGCACCACCTTCCAGGCCTCGGTCGACCGTCGTCTCCTCGGCCTGCCGAGCCGAGCTGCCGACTGCCTATTCTGGCTGGGTCGCTACACCGAGCGCCTGGAACAGCGCCTGCGTATCCTCCGATGTGTGCTCGGCCTGGTCGCCGACCAGAACCAGACCGGGTCGGTCAGCCAGCTCTCAGACCTGAACCTGCTGGTTCAGAATCTTGGGATCCTCCCGCCTGAGGACGGAGAGGACTCCGAGGATGCCGGGGATCCCAATCTGACCGAACGGATCCTCGACTGGATCTACGGATCTGCGGCGCCCGGTTCAATCCAGGACCTGATGGGCAGGATCCGTCATAATGCCAGCGCCGTTCGGGACCGGTTCTCTGGGGACACGTGGAGGATTCTCGGCCGTCTTGCTCCAGGTTCATCGGATCCCCCTGTTAGACAGTCGATCGCCCATGCGTTGGGGATGATACAGGACCTCATCCTGAATCTCGCTGCGTTCAATGGTCTGGAGATGGAGAACATGACCCGGGGTCCGGGTTGGCGGTTCCTGGACTCCGGTCGCCGGCTCGAGCGGGGGACGGCCGTGGTAGGACTCGTCACCGCAACCGCCTTCATCCCGGGCCCCAGCGACGTCCTGCTCGGTCTTCTCCTCGAGATCGCCGACAGCGTGATGACCCATCGTCGACGCTACTTCTCGAGCGCCCGTTGGCCGGATGTCCTGGAGATCCTCATCCGGGAGGTGTCGAACCCCCGGTCGCTCGCCTTCCAGCTCGCCGCTCTCAGGAACCATCTCGACGCCCTCGCGGGCGAGCTCGGTGTGGGGATCGACGACCGCTGGGTGGTCCTGATCGAAGGTCTGCAGACCCGGATCGGCGCCGCCGACTTCGACCAGATCACACCCTGCCCCGATGCCTCCTGTCCGGAAGCCCTTGTGGGGCTCATGGAGACCTGTTCGCAGGGTCTTGCCGGCCTTTCGGACGATCTCAACAACCGGTACTTCAGCCACACACTCCCTCGGATCAGCTGAGCCCACCATCCCAACCCACCCCACCATGCGCGAGCTGCTCTACGACATCGTCCACGTCACCGACTACGACTATCGCAGTGCCGTCTCCGTCTCGCACCATTTCCTCCGGCTCGAACCTCGGGAGACTCCGCGACAGCGCTGCATCGCCCACGAGTTCCGAATCCTACCGGAACCCTCCATTCTGAATCCCCACGGGGACTACTTCGGCAATCGGGCCCACTTCGTCGCCGTCGAACGGCCCCACAGCACCCTGACGATCACCTCTCGGGCCCGCGTGGCCGTCACACCGGCTTTTGTGCCGGACATCTCGGAGACTCCGGCCTGGGAGTCCGTGCGGGCCCGTTGTCGGGTGGACTGCACCCGCGCGACCCTCGAGGCCCTGGAGCATTCGCATGCGTCGCCTCTTGTTCCAACATCCCCGGCCTTCGCAGACTATGCTTCGGTCTCGTTCCGTCGCTCCCGACCTATCATCGATGCCCTCTCCGACCTGATGGGCCGGCTCCAATCCGACTTCCGCTTCGATCCTTCGGCGACGACGGTCTCAACGTCGTTGGAGGAGTTCTTCCAACAGCGGCGGGGAGTCTGTCAGGACTTCGCGCACTTCCTGATCGCATGCCTTCGTTCCATAGGTCTTCCGGCCCGATATGTCAGTGGCTACCTTGAGACCGACCCCCCTCCTGGAATGGAGAAGCTCCGGGGGGTGGATGCCTCCCATGCCTGGGTCTCGCTGTACTGTCCGGGTATCGGTTGGATCGATGCCGATCCGACGAACAACTGTTTCCCATCCCTCCGCCACATCTCGATCGGCTGGGGTCGTGATTACGCGGATATCTCACCGGTCCGGGGGGTCCTGGTGGGGGGCACCGACCAGATCCTGAAGGTATCGGTAGATGTGACCGCTTTCGGCTCCACTCCCGACTCTGACGGGAACTGATCGGGCTTCCTCTCCGGTCCGTTTCGAGGAGTGTTCTGGATCCGGGGCTTCACCGGCGTATGGATCCCCTCCTACGTTCGGCATCTTGCGGGGCACTACGGCCCTCGGAATTGCTCTTTGCCTTCCACGGTTTCTGACACTTTCTCGTCGCTGGTCCTGAAATCACCCTTGCCATCAGCACTCCATTGACGCATTTATTTCCAACTCTTGGAGCGCGAGCGTAGCTCAGTCTGGTAGAGCGTCACCTTGCCAAGGTGAATGTCGAGGGTTCGAATCCCTTCGCTCGCTCCATCTTTTGCCCGATTGCCGGCTCAAACCACATCCTGATCCAAGAGTCTTAGTTCAGGGCAGATTCCTGTGCGGGTCGACGATGAGATCCTTCCTGTTCTGCACCACGTTCTTCGGCGTCGCCAAGCTCTACGAAGAGGCTCCTTGGCGATATCCCAAGTGGATCGAGTACTACTCGCGCAACCTGGCTGCGTTCGGATCGGATCGACTGTTCCTCATCGACGACGGGTCCAACCCCGCGTTCATCCAGCTCCCGGGAGTCACAGTGATCGACGTCTCCGACTATCTCCCGTCTGAACTTCCTCCGGGTCCGGTCCTGTTCCGTTTCACGACCCACCTTGGAAAACTGCGCCCGTGGATCCCTCCCGGCGGGAATGGATTTCCTGGTTGGTGGCGGAGTTTCACGTTCTCACTGGTTCTGGCGGAGCGCTACGGGTACTCGAAGATCTTCCACGCAGAATCCGATCTCTTCGTGATCAGCCAGCGACTGGCCGACCACATCCGTCATCTCGAGTCTGGGTGGACAGCCTTCGCCAACACTGCCTACAAGGATTGGGCCACATCCCTGACCCAGCCTCGCCGACGCTGGGATTCGAACTACCAGCACTGGAGGAATCGGTTGCGGTACCTCTTGGTCCCGGCGGGCTATCCGATCTATCCCGAATCAGCCCTTCAGGTCATCTGCAGGGATCGTTTTGAAAGTCTCAGGGTGTTTCTCGACAAGGGGGTCGAGTACTGGAGCAGGGACGACCTCGCTGAACACTCCCTGCCCTTCGACTCGGTCTATTCCGATCTGGTGGGCATGCGGTACGGCGAATACCTCATCAAGGACTATCCTCGGAACGCGGACTACATCGCCCAGTCGCTGGAGCCCTGGACTTTCAACCAGGTTCTTCAGGGCTGATCTCCGTCACCGGGTTCACGCCGTGATTCCGATCCGGATCCTTCCTGCCCTCAACCAGCTTCCACGCCAACTCGATCGCCTCGGCCATGCTGGTGGGGTCTGCCACGTCTTTGCCGGCAATGTCGAACGCAGTACCGTGGTCGGGTGACGTCCTCGGATACGGCAGTCCCACGGTCCAGTTCACCCCGGTTTCAAAGGCGACCAGCTTCAGCGGCGCAAGTCCCTGGTCGTGGTACATGGCCAGGACAACCTCGTGGCGTCCCTCGATGGCGTCCCGGAAGATCGTATCGCCAGGCCATGGTCCCGTCACCTTCAGTCCCTCCTCCCGGGCCCGCTCGATCGCAGGCGACAGGATCGTCTGCTCCTCCTGACCCATCTTCCCTTCCTCCCCGGCATGGGGGTTGAGTCCGCAGACCGCGATCCGCGCCATCCGTAGACCGAGATCCCGACACGCCCGAACGGCAAGTTCCATAGAGGCCAACAGTCCTTCCTGCGTGATCAGTCCCGGGACTGCCGCCAAGGGAACGTGGGTGGTCGCCAACAGCACCCTGAGCCACCGCTGTCGTGAATCCTTTCCAAGGAGGAGCATCCCAGTGCTGGGATTTCCGGCGAGTTGGGTCAGCCACTCGGTCTGCCCCATAAACGGGACACCGGCCCGGATGATGGAGGCCTTGTTGACGGGACCGGTCACCAACGCGTCGATCTGCCCGGAGAGGGCCAGCCTGGACCCGGTGGTCAGGGACTGGATCGCCGCCCGGGCCGCTTGACCGTCGGGATCTGCTTCGCCTTGAAATTCCGGGTTGTTCTCCGGGGGCGTCCACCACAGTCCTGGTGCCTCTTGGCTTCGGCCCGGCCACTCCGGGATGGCCGTGGTCCACCCTTGGCGCCCTGCGTTCTCCTTAATCTTCTGATGTTCCGCGATCAGTAGAACCGCCCCCCTTTTGACGATACCGGTGCGAGCCACGGCCTTAAAGGCCACCTCCGGCCCTATCCCTCGCCCGTCACCCAGCGTCACTCCGAGCACACGCATCTCGCCCGGCCCGACTCAGTTGAAGTAGCGGATGAAGGAGTTCTTCCGGAGGCGGGCTACCCACTGCTTCCGGAGCCGCTCCATTTCCTCGCTCTTCAGGGTCTGCTCGATCTCATTCCGAACCTCGCTGAGGGACCGCATTCCTGCGGGTTTTCTCTCCTCCACCTTCGTTATGAAGATCGCTCCTCCTAGGTCCTGTATCCCGCTGATGTCACCCTCCTTCGCGGCGAACACAAACGTTCTCAGCTCCTTCCTGAGATCCGAATCCTTGTTCTCCACCCAACCCCGATCTCCCCCCTTGAACCGACGTGCATCGTCCGACAGTTCGTCTGCCACCTTCGCTAAATCCTCGCCCGCTTTGATCCGCTTCTCGGCGCCCTCCGCGATCTTCTTGGGTTCGCCGATCGCGTGCTTGGATTTGTCGATGACGATCATGCGGATCTTGGCGCGTTCCTCCTGTTTGAACCGATCGCCATTGGCCGCGTAGTACTTCTCGATCCGGGTGGGGGACACGAAGACGTTCTGGTTCACGTTCTTCATCGTCATGCTGTGGATGATGAACGCCTCTTTCTGGTCCTGCCGGTACTCCTCGTACCTCTGACCCATCTTTCGGAGGGTCTTCATAAGGGTGACCCTGTCACCGAATTGCTCTCGCGTCTGGGCCTGGATGATCTCGTTCACCACGCTGTCCGGCAGGCTGTACCCCGCCTTGGTAAACTCATCGAGGATCAGTCTCCGGTCGATGAGCTGGTCCAGACTGTCCCTGAGGATCTCCTGCTCCTTCTGACGGAGCTCATCCTCCCGGAAGCGTCCTTGTCTCATGGCCGCCTCGACAGCCCGCCGGGCTGAGACCTGGATTTCCTGATAGGTAATGACGTGGTCGTTCACGACGGCGGCCATGCCGTTGATGGGAATCCCTGAGGGTGCGAGCTGCCCATTGGCTGGACAGAGCCCCACCAGGAGCGTTGCAACCACGAGGACCAATCCCTTGAACCGACCTCGAATCATGCGCGAGATCCTAGGTGGTTTTCGATTCCATCTGCAATCCGGCATTCCCTCGCTCTTTCTCCTAGTCGATCCACGTGGACTCCGAGCCGGTCGACTGATTTATTGCGCCCCGCGGTGACCGATCCTGCGCCCTCCATCCTGCTGCTGATCCCGGCCTACAATGAGGAACACCGGATTGGTCCGGTTCTCGACTCCTACGCGCGGGTGTTTTCGGAGCGCCTAGGTCCAGGCTCATCCATCGTCGTGGTCCTGAATGGGTGCCGGGACGCAACCCTGTCGGTGGTCGAGCTAGCCGAATCCCGATTTCCCTGCATTTCCCACCTCGAGTTCCGGGATCCCATCGGCAAGGGAGGCGCCCTGATCGAAGGATTGCGACTGGCCCCTAGGGCCGAGTTCATTGGCTATGTCGACGCCGACGGCGCGACCCCTCCCGAGTCCTTCCTGGATCTCGTCGCCCAGTCGATCGGATCCGGTGCCGACTGCGCGGTGGGTTCCCGATGGCTTCCCGACTCAAAGATTACCCACGTCCAGCCCGGCAAACGCCGGTTCGCCAGCCGGCTCTTCAACCTGTTCGTGGAGGCTTTCTTCAACATGGGCATCGCCGACACCCAATGCGGTGCGAAGGTCGTGAAACGGAAGGCGATCGAGTCGATCCATGGCCGCCTCGAACTCGCCGACTTGGCCTTTGACGTTAACCTTCTCTATTCTTTGGTCCGCGGCGGTTTCAAGGTTCTGGAGGTCCCTACGGTCTGGGAGGACAAGTTGGGGTCCCACGTTGTCTTCGATTTCAGGACCTCCCTTAATATGCTGCTCTCCCTGGTCCGGCTCCGGCTGGTCTATTCCCCGTTCTACGGATGGCTCAGACCCATCCGGCCACTTGAGGGCTGGCTCTACACCAAATTAAGAGCCCCGGCCCCTCGATCACACCACCCTGCGCCTTTGTCTCGGCGTTGATCGGTCCCCTCGATCCACACCTCCTCCGGAGGATCGGTTTTCCGGGTTCGTGGTGTCCTTCAGCTCATCCGCATCGGCATGATGACGTAGAGGAACGGTTTCTGGGTCTTGATCACCCCTGGGCTCAGTTCATCAATCACCTCGAAGGCGATTTCATCCTCGTCCAGCGACTTCAACGGATCCATAAGGAAGGCGGGGTTGAAGGCGATCGCGAAATCCTTCCCTTGATATGGAATTGCAAGTTCTTCACGCGCCTCGCCGATCTCCGGGGTGTTCGCTGTTATGGCCAATTGGTTCCTGCTGAAGGTCAGCTTCACCGAGTTGCTCTTGTCGCTGGTCATCAGCTCGGCCCGTTTCAAGGCTCCAAGGAGTTCCTCTCGGTTGATCTGGATCCTTTCCTGGCATTCGCCGGGTATCACCTGTCGGTAGTTTGGGTAGGTCCCGTCGACGAGCTTCGATTGGATCACCACGCCCAGACCATTGGATCCGGTGAGGTGGAAGGCGACCTGGTTCTCGGAAAGACGGAGATCGACCGATCCCAACCCGGTTAAAAGCCGATTCAACTCGTTGATGGCCTTGGTCGGAACGATGAAGTCGACCACCGACTCAGCCGCCACCTCGGCTGCCTCATCGGTCATCGCCAGACGCCGCCCATCGGTGGCCACGAGCGTTACGGTGTGTTCCTTCATGCTGACGAAGATTCCATTCAGCACGTATCTGGCCTCGTCGCTGGAGGCTGCAAAGCTCGTCTTCCTGAGCATGGATCGGAGTTTCTCCTGCTCGAGGGTCACGGACTTGCCTTGGCGAACGATTCCAACCGGTGGAAACTCTTCCCCCTGGAGGCCATTGACCTTGAAGAAGGATCCGCCCGCCCGGACCGCCATGGTCGCTTTCTCATCGACCTCCAGATCGATCTCAGGAGCCTGGAGTTCCCGGACAATCCCGAAGAGACGCTTGACCGGAACCGTCGTCCTTCCGGGTTTGCTCACGGTCGCCTCCACCGTGGCCAGGATCGTCATGTCCAGATCTGTGGCCGTTAGTTCCAAGCGACCTTCGGCGGCGACCAGGAGTACATTGGAGAGGACCGGCAGCGTGGTACGCGAACCGACGACGTTCTGAACGGCCTGGAGACCTGTGACGAGCTGCTCCTTCGAGATCGAGAGCTTCATGTTGTTGGCCCAAGTATTGTGTAATCTCTTTCGAGAGAAAGCTATTAGTAGTGGTTGTTAGCAAATCCAACAACCCTTCGGACGCACCGCTTTTGGGCCTCATCAAGCAACCCCGCTCAACCAACAACCTTGTTGGGAAAGCGCAACAACCCGGTAGAGTCAGACTTCCTGACAGGCTTGTTTGGGGTTGTTAGGAGACTACTGACCACCATGTCAGGCCTCCGGACCGTGTGGTAACGCGTCAAAAGCCGCTCCCCCCATAGATTGTGCTTCCGTTCGTCGAGGACCATCGCATGCTCTGGCGCCTCGCGTGGACGGGCGCCCCAAACATTACTGCGGAGTCTTCGGGATTTTCGGCCATCCGAACGCGGCCGAGATCAGCTACTACGGTCTGTACGCACTACAGCACCGCGGCCAGGAATCAGCTGGGATCGTGTCCACCGACGGGGCCCATTTCTACACGCACAAGGGGATGGGGCTTGTTCCGGCCATCTTCGACGGGCAGGTCCTGCACAAACTCCTCGGAAAGGCAGCGGTCGGCCACACCCGGTATTCGACCACCGGCTCGTCAAACATCCAGAACTGTCAACCCCTGACGGTGGATTGTGCCAAGGGAAGGATTGCCATCGCTCATAACGGCAATTTGACGAATGCGGCGATGTTACGAGAGGAGCTCGAGGCCAAGGGCTCGATTTTCCAGACCACCGTCGACTCCGAGATCGTGCTGCATCTTCTGGCCCAGCCGGAGCGAGCAGGTGGACATGACAGCTCCCTGATCGAGGCGATGAACCGCATCGAGGGAGCCTATTCGTTGGTGATCCTGACGGAACGGGAACTCATCGGAGTCCGCGATCCCCACGGCTTCAGGCCACTGAGCATCGGTAGGCTCGAGAATGGAGCCTATGTGCTCTCCAGCGAAACCTGTGCCTTTGATCTCATCAAGGCCGAGTTCGTCCGGGACGTGGAACCCGGCGAGATCGTCATCATCGATGAAAATGGCCTGCGGAGTCTGCAGGCGTTTCCGGAGACGAAGCGCAGCGCCTTCTGCGTCTTCGAGTACGTCTATTTTGCCCGTCCCGATTCCTCGATAGCCGGACGCAGTGTCTACAAGACCCGTGTGGAGATGGGACGCGAGCTGGCCCGTGAGAATGGGGTGGACGCCGACATTGTCATCCCTGTCCCGGACAGTGGCGTCTGTGCTGCCCTAGGGTATTCGCTGGAGAGCGGAATCCCGTTCGAGATGGCGTTCGTCCGAAACCATTATGTCGGACGCAGCTTCCTCCAACCCTCCCAGTTTGTCCGGGACTTCGCCGTCCGGGTGAAATTGAACCTGATCGCCGACCTGGTCCGCGGAAAACGCGTTGTGATCATTGATGACTCGATCGTCCGTGGAACCACGAGCAAGGCACGCGTGACGAGCCTCAAGGAGGCTGGGGCCAAGGAGGTCCACTTCAGGGTCAGCTGCCCGCCCCACATGCACCCCTGCGTCTACGGGATCGATTTTCCGGAGCGAAACAAGCTTATGGCGGCGAACCACTCGCTGGAGGAGATCCGCAAATTCCTGAACGCCGACACCCTCGGCTATCTGTCCCTCGACGGAATGGTGCGGGCGACCGGCAGGCCCAAGAACGAGTTCTGTCTGGCCTGCTACAACGGAGAATATCCGGTGAAATACGATCCCGCCGTCGACAAACACATCATCGAGCGGCGACGAGGACGCACCAATGGGCTGGGGTTGGAGATCGCCATGGAGCAGCGCCAGCAGCGTCTGCTCTGAGACAGGCCCAGGTCACGATTCGCCGAGGAGCCTGGAATAGAGCTCCTCATAGCGGCGGATCATCAGGGACATGTCGAACTCCGAGGCCCGGGATCTGCAGGCCGACGCCATGGACTCGAGATCGGCACGAGACAAGGAGAGTACAGACCGGAGTCTTCCGGCCAAGGCCGCCTCGTCACCCGTCGCAACGGACCACCCCTCCAACGATTCCCGGATCAATCCCGAGGCATTCGCCTTGTCAGAGATCAGGACCGGCTTTCCGGCGGCTAGGGATTCCAAGGCGGCGTTGGGGGTCCCTTCCCACAACGAGGCCAGTACCGTGAAATCAGACGCATGCAGGAAGGCCGCTGGGTCCGTTGTCTGAGGAAAGACCCGGACCTGACCCTCAAGTCCAGAGCCTCGGATCGCAGCATCAAGGCGACCATGGACGACGGAACATTCCGGCTCACCGACGATCCAGATCTGATGCCTTGGATTCAGGGATCCTTCCTGGCTGAGGCGGGCCAGAGCCCGAGCGAGTAGGTCCGGGGACTTTTGCAGTGTGATGCGGGCCAGCATCACACCGACCCGTTCGGCGTCTGGCGCCAGACAGGACCTGAGACCCGGATCCGGATTGGAAGCGAAGAGAGACGTGTCCAATCCGTTCGGGATGTAGCGTAGTCTGGACTCACCGATACCAGCCTCATCGCGGAGGCGGATCTCCATGTCCGGGCTGTTGCAGACGATGAAGGACGACAGCCGCTGCTCCAGACGTTCGTTCCGGAGCTGTCGGGAATCGTATGCGGTGCGGATGGCGGTCAGTAGCCGGAATCGTCCGGGAAGGAGGAGCCGAGCAAACCGAGTGAGGTGGTTGCAATGATGGCTGACCGAGTGGACGAGGTCCGGACCGAAGGACCGGAGGCAGCGGAGCATGCCCAGCACCGAGGAGGGAATCTCCGAGGCCGACCAACGTCGATCGAGTTCAACCACCTCGATCCCTGAGTCGAGAAGCCGTTGAACAAAATGGCGGCTCTGGTTCATCCGAGGCCCATGCAACGCAACCACCCGAGGAAGAAACCGTGAACGATCCAGACGCGTCACGAGCTCGACTGTCTGGCGCTCAGCGCCGCCTGCCGCAAGGCTGTCGATGAACACAAGGATCCGAGCCAGCTTCATGGACGGGTTGACGCGAACCAGGATCGGGCCCACAGCTCCAGACAGACCAGGCTCCACATGCGGCTGGCCTGGGAGAGGTCGGTGGGACGTTTCGAAGAAAGGATGCGGGTGACGACCGACGGCTCCAGCCAGCGATGCAGGACAAGCGAAGGGGCGGAACGGAGGTCCTCAAGAAGCGGGGTCAGAGGACCGGACAACCAGCGCAGCAGAGGGACATCAAAGCCTCGTTTCCGGCGGCGGAGGATGTCGGGAGGCAGCACATCCTGGTGCGCCTGTTGGAACAGCCACTTGGAACCTGAGGCGTTAAGTTTCACATCAGGGGAAATCCGGGACATGTACTCGAAAATCCGATGATCGAGGAGCGGACATCGCACCTCGAGCGACTCCTTCATCGAGAGGCGGTCGACCTTCACCAGGATACCACCGGGCAGGTAGCCCGAGATGTCGAGCGACTGAAGCCGGGAGAGCAGAGGAAGAGACCCGGCGTCCGGGATTGTCCCGTATCGATCCCGGTCGGCATCGAAACCACCGAGGTGTCTTGAGAACTCGGGCCGGTACAGCGCATGCCTCAACGGTGTTGGGAAATAGGGACTCGAGATTCGCCAGATGGCGGGGTCCTGATGGATCCGGGCTATGTAGTCACCGTACTTCCGCGGCAGAATCCGGCCGACCGGTGCCACCACGGATCTCAACGGAGAGGGCACGCTTCGACGCAGCCGGTCCTGACGCCAGGCTCGACGATACCAGGTGTACCCTCCGAAGATCTCGTCGCCACCGTCCCCGCTCAGACAGACCGTCACGGCCTGTCGCGCCACCTTGGAGACGAACCAGGTCGGGATGATCGAATCGTCAGCGAAAGGTTCATCCATGTGCTCGATGAGCCCCGGCACCCAGTCCATCAATTGGCGAGGCGACAACACCTCATGGGTGTGGAGTGTTCCGCAGTGGCGGGCCATCAGTGCCGAAAACTGGCTCTCGTCATTCGGGTCGTCCTCGAACCCGATCGAGAACGTCTGGACCCGATGGGACAGGCGACGCGCCATCAGGGCCACAACTGCACTGCTATCCAGACCACCGCTGAGGAAGGCGCCCAGGGGGACCTCGCTCATCAGACGACACCCGACCGCCTCCTCAAGAAGGAGTCTGAGCCCTGAGGCGAGGATTTCAGGAGGGTCGTCCCGGAAGGAATCCGGCGACCCGAACGAGGGCTGCCAATAGCAATGGAGTTCGACACGCCCCGAGGAATCGACCTTGAGGAAGTGACCCGGGGGAACCTTACGGATGGTCCGGAAGATCGACCGGGGTGCGTTGACGAATCCCGAGCACAGGAACTCGTCGAGAGCCTCGGGGTCCAGATCGAGATCAAGTCCAGGGACATCCCGGAAGACCTTCAGCTCCGATCCGAAGATCACGCGTCCCCCATGGATCGAGTAGTAGAGAGGTTTCTTTCCGAAACGATCGACCGCGAGGAGCAGCGAGCGTTGGGTCGCATCCCAGAAAGCGAACGCAAACATCCCAACCAGATCCGAGAGGGCCGCCGATCCCTTCCACTCGAGAAGATGCAGCAGCGTCTCGGTATCGCCCGAGGTGTGGAACGCGAATAGGGTTTCGAGTCCCTGCCTTAGCTCCCGGAAGTTGTAGATCTCACCGTTGAACGTGATCCACGCCGAACGGTCGGCGTTCGACATCGGCTGATGGCTGTGGGCGAGATCGACGATACTCAGTCGCCGGAATCCGAGTCCGAGAGGGCCTTCGACATGGACCCCCTCCTCATCCGGACCCCGGTGAAGGATCCGTCGGGTCATGGCGGCGACGACGTCCCGATCCACCGGTTCGTCCGAGCCAAAGTTCCAGATGCCGCAGATGCCGCACATTCGAGATAGGCGCGGAACGCCGTCACGAGTGTCCCGATGTCGGCGACCCACTCAATCCGATAGTCGGCGGAACTGAGGCAACGCTCCCCTGCCCCGAAACGGCTTGTTCGCCACACCGCCTGCCTTTTAGCTAGGCCACCTTCGATTCACCATGTCCTTCGTCAGCTGGCCGTTCGCCCTCTTTCTGCCGGTGGTGTTCGCCCTGCACTACCTGGGTCGAAGCCAGGGCTGGCAGGTCGGGGTGCTGACGCTCAGCAGCTTCATCTTCTACGGTTGGAGCCATCCCCGCCTCATTCCGCTGCTGGCCATCGCCTGTTGGGTCAACAGTGCCGCCTCGTGGGCCCTGTTCAGATCTGGGCAGACGGATCGGCAACGAAGGCAGGTGCTTCTCTGGGCCCTGGTCTTCAACCTGGGAACCCTTGGATTCTTCAAGTATGCGGCGCTCATAGGAAGACTGGTCCTGCCCGAGGCGCTCTGGAGCCTGATCGGACCCTGGCTCAGCAGCATTCCCCTGCCCGTCGGCATTTCCTTCTTCACCTTCCAAGGGATCAGTCTCGTCGTCGATGCGTGGCATGCCGGATCGAAGGGCATCCCAGGACTTCCCGGGGAGGATGGTGGCGGCCGAGTGGGACGCCACTACGGCAACGTCACCTTCTTCAAGGCGTTCTTCCCGCAGCTGGTGGCGGGTCCGATCGTGAAGGCCGGCGAATTCTTCCACCAGATCGGCCCCAAGCGCCTGACCCAGATCCCTTGGGATGCCTCCGTGAAGACCCTCATCCTGGGCTTCTTCCTCAAGATGGTAGTGGCGGACAATCTGAAGGAGGTGACGGCGGCCATCCGATACCCGGAATTCCTCGACCTCCCCAGCATCAATCTGGCCGCGCTCGTCTACGCCTTCTCGTTCCAGCTCCTAGCCGACTTCGCCGGGTATTCGCTCATCGCCATCGGATTGGCCCGGTTGTTCGGGTACGAACTGCCCGCGAACTTCAACCACCCGTATCTCAGCCGCAGCATCACCGAGTTCTGGAGGCGGTGGCACATGACCCTGTCGTCCTGGCTCCGCGAGTATCTGTACATCCCTCTGGGAGGCAACCGGAGCGGTGAATGGAGGACCTATCAGAACCTGTTCCTTGTGATGTTCCTGGGTGGACTCTGGCATGGGGCCGCGTGGAGCTATGCCGTCTGGGGAACGGCCCATGGCGTTCTGCTGGCCTTGGAACGGCTGACCGGGCGTCACCGAGTCTCGGATTCGAGGCCTTGGTCCCTCCTGTCGATCCTTCAGGCATTCCTCTGCTTCACCGCCGTGACCTTTCTGTGGCTCCTCTTCCAGCTCCCTGAATTTGGCCAAGCGGTTCTTTACCTTCGTACCCTCGCAACCCAAGGCGGTCCTCCCCAGGTCCAGGCCCTGTATGTGATCGCCTGCTTCTCCCTCCCCGTCGTCCTCTGGCACCTCTGGGGAGCCATCGAACCCTGGCGTCGGACGTGGTCTCGGCAGACCTCGGATCGGGTCACGGTCGTCCTCCACGGTTCCATGCTCTTCCTGATCCTCACCAACTCCGGACCTCCGGGAGAGTTCATCTACTTCCAATTCTGAACTCATGCAGTCCGCATCCCAATCGCTCAGGATCCTGATCGTGGCCGCGGTCTTGTGTGGCCTCTGGAGTGTTGTCCGAATCCAGTTGCCGAAGCCGGAGCTCGCCGAAACCAACTACACGGCGAACCGGATGAGGATCGAACGGTTCCTCGAAGGCCCGAAACCCAAGTGCCTGATCGTGGGGACTTCCATTGCCGGACGGCTTCTCCCTAGCTATTTCAAAGGTTCAGGCCTTGAGAATATCGTTAATCTTAGTCTCGACGGTGCCAGTCCAATCACCGGCCTCCAACTGACCCTCGGCCAGCCCAAGACACCCGATCTGGTCCTCCTCGAAGCCCATCGACTGTGGAACCCCGTCCGGGCCAATGATCACCAGCTGCTCGCCCTGTCCCAAGGCATGGATCGACGTTTGCACAGTGAAGTAACGTTAACGAAAGCGGACAGCCGGCCCACAACGGTCCTGTATGGATGGTTGAAATCCCATCAGCATCAGGAAGGGGGCCAAGTAACCGAAGCCAAAGGCCCGGTTAACCCTAGCGGAGTCTTAAAAACGGTTCCTCGCCCTGAGGAATTGATCCGGGCGGTCCACGAATTGGAGGCGCGAGGGACCAAGGTCGTCATGATCCGGCTTCCTGTGGGTCGGGAGAATCCGGTCGATCCGAAGGGGCAGGATGATGTGGATCTGTTGGTCAAAGACCTAGGACTTCCGACGATCGACCTTTATCGTCAAAGCCTCGAATGGGCTGAGCCTATTCGGTATTCGGATGGGCTCCACTTGGCGCCGGAGAGTGCCCGTCGACTCGCCTGTGCCCTGGCGCTCCAGGCCAAGCGGTGAGGGAGGCTTGAGGCACTTGGGTTGGTTAGATCGGTGCCGCACAGCGATGGCATCAATGTCGGATGCCCCAGACAAAGGGGTCCGCAGGATGGAGCAGGAGGGAGGAGCGAGCCGTGACGAAGGCCGATCCAGACAGAGTCGGGAGGATCACGCCCTTGGATCGATCGATCCATCGATACGACCCGGTGAACCGGGAGCCAACAATGCTTTCCTGGACCCAGAGGGCCCCCTCCTCCAGGACACCGTCGGTGGCAAGACAAGCCAGCTTAGCGCTGGTGCCCGTGCCGCAGGGGGAACGGTCGTAGGCATTGCCAGGACACAGGACGAAGTTCCTCGAATTCGCCCCAGGAGACCCGTCCGAGAACAGCTCAATATGGTCGATCTCAGGAAATCCATTGCGGTTGAGGTGGTTCCGAATTGCCCAGGCCACTTCCGTGAGGGAGTCGATCCGGTCAAGGGACAGGTCCAGGTGGGGTTCCCGAACGAGAAAGAACCAATTGCCACCCCAGGCGACGTCGCCGACCACGGGAGAAGAAAACCCAGGAATCTGGATCGAAACCCGATGGGCCGTCCGGTAGCTCGGCACATTGTCGAGGGAGACCCGACCATCGTCATGGAGAAGCAAGGAGACGAGACCGACCGGAGTCTCGAGACGATGGACACCGGGGGCGATCCGACCGAGGTGATGAAGACTCGCAATCACCCCGATGGTGCCGTGGCCACACATTCCCAGATATCCGACATTGTTGAAGAAGAGGACCCCTCCGAGGGTTTCCGGAAGCGTGGGCGGGACGAGCAAAGCCCCTACGAGAACATCGGAACCCCGCGGCTCATTGACGATGGCGGATCTGTAGGGGTCGAAGCGGTTCCGGAATTCGGCGAGACGTTCCTGACAGGAACCCGGACCCAAAGGGGGGCCGCCTGAAAGGACAAGCCGGGTGGGCTCACCGCCGGTGTGGGAATCAATGATTTCGATCGGAGCCTCTGGGAACGGAGGGGTCGCCATGGAATAACGCAGTGGGAGTTGAAGGGTGGGTACCTAGGGCGATTGAAACCAGCCTAGAATCCAGTGTGGGCGAACAGACGGTGGATAACTCTGGATTGTTCCTGCAGGGTCGGTTTGTCAGCCTCGTCCTCAACATGAGGCGAACCGGTCTAGGCAAGAGTTTGGAAACGTTGATGGAGCCTTCGCCGACTCCTGGGAAGACCCATGAGGGCCCCGAAGGGGCGGTTCGATTGTTCCTCAGGACACCCGAAAGACCGACGACTGAACCCGCGGTTGAGGTGCGTGTCCAGGACCCGACTCCGGCTGTTAAGGTGACCCGAATGCCACCCACCCCGGGTTGGATCCCGGCGGTCCTGTTCGGTTTGGACGTCGTGCTGGTGGCTACGGCCGGACTCCTCCTCAGCGTGGGTACCCGTGAAATCGGAAAGGTACTGATTCTCGGAAGCATCCTGATCGGTGTCGCGGGAGTAGCGGGAGTGTTGGGCGTCAGGTTGTGGCGGGGGGAGTAAGGCCGAGAGAAGCCGGTCTTGTGTTCCACGTGGAACACAACCCGGGTTTGGGTCTAACCTGACGGCATGTTCGAGTATCCGAAGCGATACGACGTCATCGTCGTTGGCGCGGGGCATGCCGGTGTGGAGGCCGCCTTGGCCTCGGCCCGAATGGGGTGTCAGACCCTGTTGTTGACCACAAATCTGGACACGATCGGTCAGATGTCGTGCAACCCGGCGATCGGTGGACTGGCCAAGGGACATCTGGTCCGGGAGATCGATGCTCTGGGCGGGGAGATGGGGAAGACCACGGATCTGACCGGAATCCAGTTCCGGATGCTGAACATGCGCAAAGGCGCTTCAGTGCGCGCACCTCGGGCGCAGTGTGATAAGAAGGCCTACCAGTTCCGGATGAAGTGGATCTGTGAACGGCAATCGAACCTCGACTGCCGACAGGCCCAGACTGTCGCCTTGGTCCGGGAAGGGGATCGGGTTGTTGGGGTCGACACGGCGCTGGAGGTTCGATTTCGGGCGGAGGTGGTGGTTGTCACCACGGGGACCTTTCTCCGGGGCCTGATGCACGTCGGATCCAACCAGCAGAGCGGTGGCCGAGCCGGCGAAGCCGCTTCGATGGGCCTCTCGGGATCGCTCAAGGAGGCAGGCCTTGAATTGGGTCGACTCAAGACCGGCACCCCACCGCGCCTGGTCAAACGGTCTCTGGATTTTAGCCGATGTGAAGTCCAACCGGGTGAGGATCCACCGTCCTGGTTCTCCTATTGGAAGGAGGACGTCTGGAACGATCCGTTGTTCCACGTGGAACACGGGCGGCCGATGGATCAGCGTGCCGACCAGACCTCGATCTACCCTCCGGGCTCCATCCTCGATAGAATCGGCGGCCAGCTGTCGTGCTGGATCACCACCACGACGGAAAAGACCCGGGAGATCATCCTCAAGAATCTCCACAAATCTCCCATGTACTCCGGGGTCATCGAGGGCATAGGTCCCCGGTACTGTCCGAGTATCGAGGACAAGTTTGTCCGCTTTGCCGACAAACCCCAGCACCAGCTATTCCTCGAGCCGGAGGGAGTCGCCACCGACGAGATCTACGTCAACGGATTCTCCACCTGCCTGCCCTTCGAGGTTCAGATCGAGATGGTCCGAACCATCGTGGGGTGTGAATCCGCGGAGATCCTCCGTCCCGCCTATGCCGTGGAATACGACTTCAGCTATCCCACGCAGTTGGCCTCCAGTCTTGAGACCAAGGTGTGTCGGAACCTGTTCCTTGCCGGTCAGATCAACGGAACCTCTGGCTATGAGGAGGCTGCGGCACAGGGCCTGATCGCGGGGATCAATGCGGCACGGCGGGTTCAGGGAAGGTCGCCACTCGTCCTAGGCCGGGATCAGGCCTACATCGGGGTCTTGATCGATGACCTTGTGACGAAAGGCACCACGGAACCCTATCGGATGTTCACTTCCCGAGCGGAATACCGGCTCCTGCTCCGACAGGACAACGCCGACCTGCGGTTGTCAGGGTTGGGACGTGAGGTGGGGCTCCTGTCGGAAGCCCATCATGCCCGGGTGGTCGAAAAGGAGGCGTCCATCCGCAACGAACTCGCAAGGATCTCCACAACACGTTGGGGGCAAGACACTTTGGAGGAACTGCTCCGCCGACCGGAGGTCGCCTATCGCGACCTTCAGGGTGCCCGCACGGACCTTTCCGATGAGGTGATCGCGCAGGTCGAGTTCTCTGTGAAGTACGCAGGCTACATCCAACGGCAGGTCGCCGAGGTTGAGCGTTTCCGAACGATGGAGGAACGCGAGATTCCGGAGGGATTCGATTTTGGGCGGGTTCCTGGACTTCGGAACGAGGCCCGTCAGAAGCTGGGTCAGATCCGTCCCAGGACCTTTGGACAGGCGTCTAGAATCTCTGGAGTGTCACCCGCGGATCTCAGTCTCGTTCTCGTCTGGGCCAAGCGGGGCCTAGGAGGATCAACCGAGGAAGGCTGTGGATCCGCCGACTGTGGGGGTGGCGGACCGGCCTAGGCTCCCAGCAGCTCCGCCTTGGGGCACACTCAGACGGGCTCGACCTGATCTGCATCCACGCGCAGTGCGGCGGCCTGCCCGATGAAGTCCAGACGGAGTTGGATTTCCAAGGCTCCCTGCCTCTGGATCACCACACCTTCGACGCCTCGGAGTGGACCCAGTTTGATCCGGACCCGCTGTCCCTCGACGATGTTGGGACATAGCCGCACCTCCGAATCCAAGGACAAGGCCGCCAGGATCTGTTGGAGCTGGGAGGCGAATTCGAACTGATCCGGGGGTTCCAGAAGGTTCGCCAGATACTGGTTCTGACGGATTTTCGAGGCAGAGAACCGGTCAACGTGAACAAACAGGTATCCGGGAAACAGGGGCTTCAGAAAGTCGACCTTCTTTCGACGGTATTTTTTGACCGATTTGAAAACCGGTAACGTTGTCGAATACCCTTCCCGATGACAGAAGTCCTGAAGTTTCTTTTCACACCTCGGTCTGACGTGCGCGACGAACCAGAGGTTCTCCTGGTCCAGGATTTCGAGCCGATCCACAACCTCCTTTTGGTCAGGAACTCGCATCTTAGGATTGCGCGCCGGACTCAGCGGCGCGTGCGTTTTCCAGGCGGTTGATGAACCAGGCCAAAAGAATGACCCCGGCACTGGTGAAACCAAGGATGCTCCATCCCGCGGTGTCATGCCATTTATCAACGATATCGATACCGTGACGATAGGCGAGCACTGAAAGGGTGTAAGAGCGAATTAGATTACCGATAACGGCAAGGGCGATACCGAGGAAGAAAAACGCGATCTTGGCCGAGAGGCGATGGAGGATCAGGTCGGTGATGAACAGGGCGGCCATAAGGCTCGACTGGAGGCTTCGGATTCCGCTGCAGGCCTCATCCACGCCAACCTGGCCGTTCGGGAGGAGAATCACATGGGCCTGACGTGCGGCCGGGATTCCAGTGAGGTTGAGCAGTTCAACATCGAGGATGGAGACCCAAGACTGAAGGGTGAAGACGATGGGGTTCCAGAGGATCTTGGGGATCGGTACCGCGAGGAAGAAGAACAGGAAGGGAAAGGCGAAGTGGCGGAGCGTCCTGGGTCCGCGGAGCAACAGGATGTTGCCCACGAGGAACAGGGCGCATCCGAGGCTCAGGCACATGCACTGGGCGGGGGATCGAGCGACGCCGATCCGATAGAGCTCGGCCACCGTGACGAGGGGAAAACCCAGGATGCCCAGGCCGAGAGGCCAGTAGGAGGTCGACGGTGAGTCGTCGACCGGTGCGGATTCGAGCCGGTCCCAGATCAGGAATCCGGTGAGAGCCGCGACAAGCCAGCCATGTTGGAATTCGGGATTGCCGGCCCACTGGAAGGAGAGGTCCCGGACCCACCAGAAGACGATGAAGGCAGGGCCAAGCCACTGCAGGACTCCAGCGGGAATCCGGCGCAGATGGGTTGAGAGGCCTCCTGACATCGAAACGATCTGAGGGACCCAGCCTCGAAACGCGATGGATTCACCGCAAGAGGAAAAGGCCATCCCTGCGAGTGGGGAGCACCAGAGGGGTGAGGATCCGAGGAGAGCGGCATGAAGCGGGCCCACGGCGAACATCCGCGTTGCTCCGGCCAGTGCTCTGTTCATGCTCTCCGAGCCTGATCGATTCCCAGTTGTATCCGGAGTCGGATCGGCACCCCTCGGGGCCCATAGCTCAACGGTTAGAGCAGGGGACTCATAATCCCTTGGTTACAGGTTCGAATCCTGTTGGGCCCACCAAACCCCAGGCAGCCGGGGCTCGACGGAATCAACCTGCGTGGGCCAGCCTGCCGGGGTGAGCGATACCTTAAAGGCGTTGCGGGCTCTGGCGGATCCAACCCGTCTCCGTCTCCTCTCCCTCCTCGAGCACGAGGAGCTTTCCGTCAACGAGCTTCAGGAGATCACACGCCTTGGGCAGTCCCGCATCTCCACCCACCTCGGCCTCCTCCACGAATCCGGCTTCGTCACGGCCCGACGGGAGGGAAAGCGTACGTTCTATCGCATCGCACCCAGATCCCAGGAGGATCGGGAACTCGTGCAGGTGGGTGTCCGAGGAGCCCAGGAACTCCCGGAGCGGTCAGCCGATGTCATCAACCTCCGGCGTGTCATCGCCCGGCGTTCCGAACAGGCGGAGAAGTATTTCAATGAGGTCGCGGGTCGGTTCGACCGCAGCTACGGGCCCGGACGATCGTGGCAGGCTTTTGGCCACATGCTGTTGCGGATCCTGCCGCCGCTCGAGGTTGCCGACCTGGGTTCGGGCGAAGGGCTCCTGTCGGAACTGCTGGCGCTGCGCTGCCGGAAGGTCATCGCCGTCGACAACTCCGAGAAGATGGTCGAGTACGGCGCGGCCAGGGCGAAGAAGAACGGGATGACCAACCTCGAGTTCCGACAGGGCAATCTCGAGGATCCGCCGATCGAGGCGGACACGGTTGATCTCGTGATCCTGAGCCAGGCGCTCCACCACGCCGAATCCCCCGCCCGTGCCATCCAGAGCGCCTACCGCATTCTCAAGCCCGGGGGTCAGGTCATGATCCTCGATCTCGTGAAGCATCGATTCGAACGGGCGAGGGAACTGTACGGGGATCGATGGCACGGATTCGCCGAGGCCGATCTCCAGGACTGGATGGAGAAGGCCGGCTTCCGACGGATCGAGATCACCGTTGTCGCCCGCGAAGAAGCGCCACCCCACTTCGAGACCCTCCTCGCCTCGGGCATCAAGTCGGAGCGCACGAAGTCCTGAGCCGAGAGCCTATCGACGGTCGCCCGGGCCCGGCAGACTTTTTGGTTCGACCCGTCGGCACCCTCATCCAACCCTGTCCCGCATGGATGCACCGCTCTTGACGCTCGATCTCCCCGGAATCCCGAAGGTGAAATCCGGGAAAGTCCGGGAGGTCTTCGATCTCGGGGATCGTCTCCTCTTCGTCGCCACCGACCGGATCTCCGCCTTTGACTGTGTGATGCCCAACGGCATCCCCCAGAAGGGACAGGTCCTTACCCAGATCTCGCACTTCTGGTTCGACTTCAGCGCTCCTTGGCTCCGCAACCATCGCATCGGTCGCGCCCACGATCCGCTGCCCCCGGAGCTCCAGCCCCACGCCTCCCAGGTGCGCGGTCGCAGCATGATCGTGCAGAAGGCCAAACCGCTCGCCATCGAGTGCGTCGTCCGAGGCTACCTCGCCGGATCCGGTTGGAAGGAATACCGGTCCAGCCAGACCGTCTGCGGGATCCCGTTGCCGTCTGGACTGAAAGAGTGCAGCGAACTCCCTGAACCGATCTTCACGCCCGCCACCAAGGCCGAGACCGGCCACGACGAGAACATCTCGTACGCCCAGGCTATCGACATCGTCGGCAGCGAGGTGGCGGCAAAGGTCCGAGACCTGAGCCTGCGTCTCTACGCGGAGGCGCGACGCCACGCGAGGGAACGTGGCATCCTCATCGCCGACACAAAGTTCGAGTTCGGGATCGACGACTCGGGTCTGCTGTTGATCGACGAGGCCCTGACACCCGACTCCTCCCGCTTCTGGCCCGCAGACCAGTACCAACCGGGACGGGGTCAGCCCAGCTACGACAAGCAGTTTGTTCGCGACTACCTCGAGACTCTCGACTGGGACAAGACGCCTCCGGCACCCGCCTTGCCTCAAGACGTGGTGGAGAAGACGCGGAACAAGTACCTGGAGGCCTACGAGAAGCTGACTGGGTCACCCTTGGCGGTCTAGGCCAGCGCGATGATCCGCGGGTGGGTGGGAATAGCACGGGGCAGGGTGGGCCCGACTAGGATCTGGGCGCCGCCAGCACAAACCAGTCCGGCTGGAACACGCCGAGAGGTCCCCGGAGCTGGGACAATTCCGCCTCCGGACCATGAACCTCCATCCGGATCAGGTCGGTCTCCGAGAGGAGGCGCTCGAAGCCATCCGATGTGCAGGCGAGATGGTCGAGGAGCGAAACCGCCGAGGGAAACCCGATGCGCAGCGCCAGGTCGTCGGATTGAAAAGAGGCCTCATGGAACAGGACCAAGGGTTCGTCCGAAGCGCGTCGGTCGAGTTCACCGAGCAGACGGTCCACGATCTCGCGGCGCCCGGGATGGATCCGGAAGGTGGCCTGGATCGCGACGAATTGGGAGAGTCGTGACACGCGGGGAAGGGAGAGGTTGTGAAGGGAATTGCCAAGAGCATCAACGACGACTGGCCATGAGGGACTCGATCTCGTCGACCTCGAGCGGAATGGCTCCCATGAGATCCTCGAACCCTGTCTCGGTGATGAGGATGTCGTTTTCCAGGCGCACACCGAAACCCTCGTCCTTCAGGTACATCGCCGGCTCGACGGTCATGACCCATCCCGGGGCAAACGGTTCGGTGGTGAACCCGACGTCATGCACATCGAGACCCAGAGGATGCCCGCAGCCGTGCATGTAGAATCGCTTCACCGGAAGGACCATCCGATCCTCGACCTTCACCTTAAGGTCTTTGGGCTTGAGCAGCCCGAGATCGACACACTCCCGGGCCATCAATTCCTCGGACTCCTCCTGCCACTGCTGAGGCTTCTTGCCCGGGGTCAGACCGCGAATCTGGGCCTTCAGCACCCGGAGGACCGCCTGATAGACCTGTCGCTGCCGCCGCGTGAATCGACCGGAGACCGGAATGGTTCGGGTCATGTCGGCATTGTAGTTGGCGTAGCTGGCGCCCACGTCGAGCAGGAGGAGGTCGCCGTCGCGGCACATCTCCTGGTTGTCGAGGTAGTGGAGGACGCAGGCGTTGGCCCCGGAGGCGATGATCGGTGGATACGCGAAGGTGGCGCGACGACGAATGAACTCATGCGAGAATTCCGCCTCGACCTCGCATTCATTGACCCCGGGTTTCACGAACCGCGCGACCCTCTGGAAACCCGCCTTGGTGATCTGACACGCCTTCCGAAGCAGATCGACCTCGGCCGGCGACTTCAGGATGCGCAGGCGATGCATCACCCGCGCGAGGCGATGGTAGGTGTGCAGCGGGAATTGCTGTTTTACCGAATCGACGAACCGGGCATCGCGGGTCTGAACAACGATGTCCGCACGCTTGTGCTCATTGGAGTTGAGGTAGACATGCTCGGCCTCGCACATCAGGCGATGGAAGAGTGCCGGGAAGCTCGACAACCACTCGACGCGTCGGACGCCAGTGACCTGCCGCGCCTCCTCCTTGGTCAGCTTATGGCCCTCCCAGGTGGCGATGTGGTCGTTCGTCTCCCGAAGGAACAGGATCTCCCGCATCCGCTCGTCGTCCGCCTCCGGATAGAGCAGTAGGATGCTCTCCTCCTGTTCTACCCCGGTGAGATAGAAAAGATCCGAGTTGGGTACCGGGCGATGGAGGCCATCGGCATTCGTCGGGACCAGGTCGTTGGCGTTGACGATCGCAAGGGAGTTCGGGAGCAGCAGACGAGCGAGGCGCTCCCGATTGTGGATGAACAGCGAGGGGTCGATGGGCTCGTGACGCATGGCCCAGGAGGGTGGCCGTGGGGAATGGGAAGTTTCAACCCCGGCCGAGACCCCGCCTGAAACCCGATAGGACCAAGGCCATGGTGGCCAGATGGGGTTTGAGACTTCGGCATGGCGTGGGATCCTTGGGCGTGTCGTCCGAACAGTCCCCTCAATCCGGGTCCGCCGGTACCCCAGCACGGAGCCGATTCAATTCGGAATCCTTCCATCAGGCCGCCGTGTTGTTCGGCTATCTCGGACCTTACAGAGGCCGCCTCGCCGTGGCGGCAGGTTGCCTGCTGGTCTCGACATCCCTCGGCCTCGCCTTCCCATTCCTGACGGGAAAACTCCTTGATGCCGCCATGGCCGGTAGCAGGTCGGGTACTCCAACCGCCTGGGCGTCCGGGATCGATGGCACCGCCCTGATCCTCGTCGTCTGCCTCGCGACGCAGGCTTTCTTCTCGTTCTTCTCCTCGATGGGATTCCATCAGTCGGGTCAACGTGCGCTCGCGGATCTCCGCATCGACACCTTTGGACGCCTCATCGGGTTCCCGATAGGATTCTTTGGGGATCGCCGCGTCGGCGAACTCTCGAGCCGCCTCGCGGCGGATCTGTCGGTGATCGAAGAGACCTTCACCACGACGATTCCGCAGTTCCTCCGGCAGACGACGCTTCTGGTGGGTGGCGTGATCCTCATTGCCGTCACCTCGTGGCGGCTCGGCGGGGTGATGATCTCCACCTTTCCGGTCCTCATGCTGGCTGCGGTCCTCTTCGGACGCCGGATCCGCAAGCGGTCCCGGGATGCACAGGACCGCCTCGCGGCAGGAGGTTCGGTCGTCCACGAGGCGTTGCAGGGCATCGCGACGGTGAAGGCCTTCGGAAACGAACGACTCGAGCTCGACCGGTACGCGCTGCAGATCTACGGCTTCCTGGATCTCGTCCTCAAGACCGCGATGTATCGTGCGTCGCTGGTCTCCTTCATCATCTTCGGGGTCTTTGGCTCCATTGTCCTCGTCTTCTGGTATGGCGCCCGATTGATGGAGTCCGGCTCCATCACCTATGGCGATCTGACCCGCTTCATCCTCTACACGACCTTCGTGGGTGGATCGGTCGCGTCGTTCACCGAGGTGTACTCCCAGGTGCAGAAGACGCTCGGCGCGACGGAACGCGTCCGGGAAATCCTCGCCGGCGGGCGGGAGGTTGATGCCACCCAACCCCGGCGACAGGGACCGAGGGATCGGTTGTCGGGGGCGGTGGAGTTCCAGGACGTCGGGTTCCATTACCCGTCGCGGCCCGAGATCGAGGTCCTCCGAGGTCTCCACCTCAGCGTCGCCCCGGGGGAAAAGGTTGCGTTGGTCGGACCCAGCGGCTCCGGCAAATCGACCCTCGTCTCGTTGTTGCTCCGATTCTATGAACCCCAGAAGGGTCGGCTCCTCCTCGATGGTCGACCCGCCCAGGATCTCGAACTGGAGCGGCTGCGGGATCAGTTCGCCCTGGTGCCCCAGGAGGTCCTTCTCTTCGCAGGAACCATCGAGGAGAACATCCGTTATGGTCGTCCTACGGCAACGGTGGAAGAAATCCGAGAGGCGGCTCGACGCGCTCTGTGTTCAGGGTTTATCGAGAAACTGCCCGAGGGATACCAGACGCTCGTTGGCGAACGCGGAATCCAGCTCTCCGGTGGACAGCGACAGCGTCTGGCCATTGCCCGTGCCCTGCTCAAGGACCCTTCGATCCTCATTCTCGACGAGGCCACGAGTGCCTTGGACGCCGAGAACGAACAGCTTCTGCAGCGAGCCTTGGAGGAACTGCTTCAGGGTCGGACCGCCTTCATCATCGCGCACCGATTATCGACGATCCGCAAGGTGGACCGGATCTTCGTGGTCGAGGAGGGCAGGGTGATGGAGTCCGGGAACCACGATGAACTCATGGCGCATCCCGACGGGCGGTATCGTCGCCTTGCGGAGATCCAGTTCGGAGCGCACTGACACATCGCCCAACAACCGGGGCCATGAACGCGGTGGTCTGGGTGGCGTCGGTCGTCTATACCCGGAGGACATCCCATGAATCCCAATGCCTCCGTTCGTCGTGTCCTTGGCCCTCTCTCGCGGCGGATCGCGTGGACGCTCCTCTACCTCGCCTCCGCAGATGGGGGCACCGTAAAGGGGGCCGACCAGGGGCAAACCCAACCGGTGAGACTTGAATGTGGGGAGGACGCGGTGACGTTTCGTCTGCGATCCAAACCCGTCGTCACCTATAGGGGAGGTCACGGCCTCCCCCCGTCCTGGGTCCCTGAGGAATACCGCCGGGCCGGTTATCTTCATCCCCTCGTGACTCCGGTAGGCGTCGTGGTGTCGGGCGACTATCCGAAAAACCATCTACATCACCATGGTCTCTGGACGGCCTGGGCGAAGACGGAGTTCGAGGGTCGGACCCCGGATTTCTGGAACATGGGCCAGAAGAAGGGTCGGGTGGAGATGATCCAGTGGCTCGGCTCCCGGGAGTCGGAAGAGGGTGCCGAAATCGAGGTGTTGCATCGCTATGTGGATCTCACCGCCCAGGAGCCGAAGACCGTGTTGCAGGAGGGCTTGCGCATTCGGGTGAACGCGACGGCCCCCGGGCAGCCATATCAGATCGATCTCACCGTCCGGCAGACGAACGTCACGGATCGACCGCTGGTGTTGCTCCAGTATCGGTACGGGGGATTGGGTTACCGGGGACTCGAAGCCTGGGAGGGTGATGCGAACTGCCGGTTCATGACCTCCGAAGGCATCACGAATCGGATCCAGGGCAACGAATCGAGGGGACGCTGGTGTTGGATCGGCGGCTCCACCGGAGGTGGTATTGCCGGCGTTGCGCTGTTGGGACACCCGTCGAATCTGCGGCATCCGGAGCCGATGCGGTTGCACCCCACGGAACCGTTCTTCTGCTGGGCCCCTCAGCAGCTCGGGGAGTTCATCATCCCGCCCAACGGAACCCACGTCCTCCGATACCGGATCCTGGTGATGGATGGAGAACCGAATTCAGGAAGCATCGAGTCCCAATGGCGAATCTGGACCAAGGCCCTTTGACGGATCGCCAGGAGGCGAGCCGCCCACAAAGGGAAGGGAGCGGACTGACCGGGGTCACTGGAAGGAAAAGGTGTCGCAGCCAGTGGGATCAGAGGATCTGCAACACCCAGCGGCACTCTCCAAAAACCTGTCTCTACTCGTCTTTCCCGGCGTCTCTGCGTCTCTGCGTGAGTCCCCCCTCTTTTCCCCTCTACTCCTTTTCGCCTCTTGCGTGATCCCAGTGGGTAGCCCATACCACGCGGGCGCTAACGACGCCCTCCTGCCGGTGTGGCGAAATGGCAGACGCGATAGACTCAAAATCTGTTTCCCGCAAGGGAGTGGGGGTTCGAGTCCCTCCACCGGCACCACCTTCAAAAACCGCGATAATTTGCGGTTTTTTCGTATCCAGGCTGCCCCACCGGCCGAAAGTAACAACGAAAGTAACAACTTGTCCGCGACATCCGGCGACGCCCATTGAGGTCGAGGCGGCCTGGAACCAAGGGGTGACGGTTCCGGTCATTGATTGGGGTGACTCCATGCAGCAGGTCATTTCAAGCCACGAAATATTGGGCTCATCCACTAAAAGGCCATGGAGCTGCTTGGCTGATTCCAACGGTTTCGATGGGAGTCGATGGCCCGCCAGTAGACGGCCCCGCCGACGGCTGCGGCCGCCAGCAGCAGCACGCTGTACTGGGCCACAGCCGCCGGCACGAACGGGGCGTTCTCGGCAACGAACGGCCCGCCCTAGGAGCTGCCCGCCCTGTCGAGCTCGCGGAGTTGGTTCTCCCAGGTGGTGAGCACACACCGGCCATGCACCAAGAGCGACCCGAGCGTGCTGGCCGCCACTTGGGTGAATGCGGTGTGCCGGCGGGTCCATGGGCCGTCAATCCGCCACCGCCCTGTGACCCGCTCGAGCACCCCGGCCGCGTTGACGAAGATCGCCACCGCGTGGACCGCCACCACCAAGTTTGCCAGCCAGAAGTACATGTCGTGCCCTCGGTCGTCTGGGCCTCCGCCGCCGAACGACCCAAGTCGAGCAAACAGGCTCACCATACCGCAAGACGCTATCGCGAGTCTGCTCCAACGCCTGGCTCGGCACTCGGAGTTGGCTGGGGAAAGCAGGCCGCAAGTGCCTCAGGGAGTCGCGGATAGGAGAAAGCAAATCCCTCCCGCTCAAGTCGGATGCTCGTAACGTATCGACCATAGAGTGCGATCTCGGGGTCAGTACGAAGAAGATGCGGCGCACCGATTCGCACCATCCACGTGAATGCGGGCAAGGACAAAGGTATCTTCGGCCACGGCACTGCTTGCCGCAAGCTGCGCATGAATTCCGCGTTACTCACCGGATTTGGGCTGCTGGCCACGTAGACACCGAACATGCTGTCATCGGTAAGGGCGCGCTCAAAGAGCCGATTCAGATCCACTTCATGAATCCAACTCATCCCCTGCTGGCCGCTGCCGATGGAACCGCCAAGGCCGAACCGCGCGAGTGGCGCGAGTTTCGAAAGCGCACCGCCCCCGGCGCCGCGGTTCTGGCCAATGACGAAGCTCGTCCGCAACACGACGCCGCGTTGCTGCGAAAGCAGAGCTTGCGCAAACTCCTTCTCCCACGCGATTCCGACCGTTGGCGCCAGCCCATAACCCGTGGGACTGTCCTCGTTGCACCGCACGCTCGGCGGATCACCGAAAATGTGCGCCGTGCTCATCTGCACCCATACGGGAGGTGGCGAAGCTACCGATCGACAGGCGATGCCCAACGCCCGGGTAGCCTCGACCCGCGACCGTAAAATCTCGTCGCAATGGTCGGGCGTCTTGACGCAGTCGACGGTGCGACCTACGAGATTGACAAGTCCGGCCGCGCCATCCAGGCGGTTGGCCCATTTGCCCGCTGATCGCGCATCCCAAGCCTCGTGTTGCCACGGCCCCTCCGGACGCGGCCGGTTTCGCGACAAGATAATGACCTGCCAGTTAGCGGCGGCCAGATGGTGGGCGAGAGAGACTCCAAGGAAGCCACTGCCGCCCGCGATTACCACGCGCTTTTGCTGCGACGCATTCACGATGAGGGATTCCTAGGGACGGACCTCAGCTAAGAGGAACCGCATTGCCGACTGACTCCTAACCGCTTGGAAATGAAGTAGGAACCCGGCTCGGGGCCTTACGGCTCTGGCCCGGGGCTTCTGTTGCCGAACGCTAAAGATGACCTACCGAGGCACGCGCGCCAGCGCGGGACTCGGTTAGATCCATCGGATTGTACGGCGTCCTTCATGTCAAAATCACAACCTCCTCAATCGGTCCGCTCTGTCCTCTGTTCCGAAAAACCTTCTCAGTGGCCGTCACATATTGCTGCGGGACGGGGGATGCCGACACGTGGAAATCAACCAGAACCCGCGCCGCATGAATCGTAGCTCGATTGGCCTCGATGAACTCCGCAATGTGCCGGCGGAAATCTGCAAGTAGCTCTGGGTCATAAGAAGCCGCATAGTCACGAAGGAAGCGGCGAGGAATAGCACTAACAGGTGCTCGTGGGTGCAAGCTACCTGACTCATCAGTGCTATTGACCCGATCAGCAAACTGCCGAATGACATCCTTATCCAGGTAATGCTGACCACGGGCATAAATATCAAGCATCGAAAAACCCGCCTCGGCAACAGTAAGGATATGGTATCCCTTCCATTTCTCAGGGCTGCTGTCCTGTGCTTGCCGGATGATTCTCATCGAGTGAACGCCTCTTCCGCCGAACGATTCAGCTAACCGAAGGCGGCCCCTCCGTGGTGCCCGAATTGGCAAGTTGCGTGGCTGGGCCGTCATTCGGTGCAACGCCTGGTTAGGCGGCAGTGCTACGGCGATTCCAAGCAAACGCTAGGACACCGAGCACGCACACCACCACACCACCGATCAAGGGCGGGAGTCCCAAAGAAAGCAATTGAATACCCATGTTGCGATTCTCGGCAGGGCCCACATCCGCGAGGGCGCCGTGGTACCCGAGAGCCGCCAACCCCAAGAGCGGCAATGAAATCAAGATGCCGAGCACTCCAACAGCGAGCACGATGTACGGTAGAACTCGCACATTCCTACC
>Ga0194117_10000228_pt1 | contig 79321 bp, 62 predicted proteins | sample TA2MahsurfametaG_FD_160579 | JGI IMG/M metagenome (GOLD analysis project Ga0194117, IMG submission 160579) | Freshwater microbial communities from Lake Tanganyika, Tanzania - TA2015009 Mahale N1 surface | ecosystem: Environmental > Aquatic > Freshwater > Lake | place: Tanzania: Lake Tanganyika... | reverse complement strand
CTGAACTTTTTCATGCAACGAACGCTATTTTTCTGGTACAGGAATCCAGGGATTGGTTGATGCAAAACGGTTATGCGCATTTGATGGCAATGATCAACACTTGTGAAGGGCACAAAAACGCAGGGGAATGGTTGCTTAAGCATAATATGGTTTTGCTTTACCATATGGGGCGATCGGTCGATTATGAGCAAGATAGCATGCAATGGATGGTGGCCAATGCTTCGCAAGATTTAGTTATTTTGGCCCGTGCCATTCAGTACAAAAAAGACCAAATCGAAGAAAACCACAACGACATTCATTCCTTTGGGAAAGATTTATAACAAAAAAGCCCGCCGAAGCGGGCTTTAATTTGTAAATCGTTAAATCTTTAGATTTTAGACACTTTTCCTTGAATCACTTTGCCAGTAACCGTAGTTACGCTGTAGTGGTACATGCCAATCGGTAAAGCCGACATGTCAACGCTGTTGCTGTTGGAAGTCAACGCTAATTTACCGTCCATTCCATAGATGCTTACGGCTGAAATTTGCTCCGTAGCGTCAATGTTCAAGATACCGTTGGTAGGGTTAGGGTAAACGTTTAAGCTAGCCACTTCTTCCAAGATATTCGCACCGTTTGCTCCAACGGATACGTTGTCAATCCAAAGCTGACTGTTAGGAATAGCAGGCAAACCTTGAAAAACAGCATTGTATGAAGTGGTAGCTACAACAAGCAAGGATTTGACTGTTCCCATTGCTCCCGGAATGGCAATTAGTGGAATACTGGTGGTAGCCCAATCGTTAGCAGCACCTGCGTAAGCTCCATAGGCTTGATAAAGAACAACATCATCGTTAGCTCCCGTTCCCATCGTATCCAAGAACTGACAAAGAATGATTGCCGTGTCACCAGGGGATATGGCGTAGTTGTAAGCATAGGAAAGGCTCATGTTCCCGATGTTTCCGACGAAGGGTCCTGGTAATTCTTGAATGATTAAACCAGGAATGGTATCCGAACCCCAACCTATGGTTGCGTTGAGCTGAGCATCAACGAGGGTACGCATTTTTGCAGATTGGGTTCCTGCAAATGGATTCGCTGCCTCCATCGAATAGAGCCCTACACCCCAACCTGGGCAATCTGTAACAACTCCTGGTAGCAAAGGTGTCGCAGTTTGTTCAAAATCCCCGTTCACTAGAAGGTTTTGAGCGTTCACAGCGCTTAAAGAAGCCACTGCAAATAAGGTAAGTAATAATTTTTTCATAACGATTGAATATTAAATTTTTATTAAAATTAGACAATTTCTGAAGAATTTCCATCGGCGTGTTATAACTTTTCCATGAACGGGTGTTTAATTCTCATGGAATAATGATCTCTACATCCACCCTTCGGTTTGATTTTCTTCCATCAGGATTTGAATTGTCGGCTACAGGCTTGGTTTCACCGTGGTGTTGAGGCACGATGCGATCCGGCGATATGCCGTTCATAATGATGAAGTCCCGAACGGCGTTTACACGGTTCTTGGATAACCCAATGTTGTAACTTTCCGTACCCACTGCATCTGTATGCCCTTCCAACGATAACTTGTAGCTAGGATTCATTTTCAATAAATTGACGATGCTTTCCAATTCCCCGTAGCTGTCCTTTTTCACCAGCGATTTATCAAATTCGAACAAGACGGTCTTCGAGATATTGCCTGTTTTAGGTTCGTTTTCAGGGGTGTTTTCAATAGCTCTTTCCAAGTAAACTGTATCGACCCTCGTTTGGGTAATGAGTACCGTATCGATTTTTTGGATTTCTCGAACAATGGTATCTATTTTCACTTTGGAAACGATGGCTCGCTCAGGTTTGCAAAGCGTCATCTTTAACATCAGTTCATGGGAACCACTGCTGTAGGACGCAATGTTCGCTATGGGAGCCTCGTAAGCATATCCGAAGAAAAATTTCTCTTTCAACACAATTCCAGCTCGTGCCATCAACCCAACTTGCGTTCGGAAACCTGCACCCAAATGCAGGAATTTCTTATACTGGGCGTCCACATTGACGTCGACTTGATTGACATTGTTGATGCTCTTGTACAAGGCATTCGGACGCAATCCCCAAGCGTTGTTGAGTTTTATTTGATATCCCGTTCCAATCATAAAGTGCGGTCGCTGACCATATCCGGGAAGGTTGGCGTAACCGAAGTTGGAATACGTTTTAACCAGTTGCTTAACGGTGCCAAAAAGTTCCAATGCACCGTTCCGGTAAAAGGCACCAAAATCCGAGGAAATCGCCCCGGCACTTTGATTGCCTCCGTTGACGATCGGATCGAGCAGGTCGAAGGCCACCGCGTTCGAAGGGTTGATCCGATAGTTGTTATAACCGATCGATATTCCTAAACGCAAGGTTTGATTTCCATTTAGGATGCTATAGGATACGTTCCCCAATGCTGATACTTGTTGGAGCATCCCAATTTTATCCATCATGAACTGTCCTCCAATGCCCCAGCGCTCTTTAATTCTTGTGGAAACCAAGAGATGGTTGGTAATCGGCGCGCCGTCAATTTTAACCCATTGGTTATGGTGCGCCACGGTAAGCTCCGTGCAGTTGTTCAAACCGGAAGAAGCAGGATTGATCAGAAAGGAGTTGTACCCGTACAAATAGGATTGCGGCACTTGTTGCGTATAGGCCAAATTTACTACCGCCGTCATTAAAGCAATAATTGGAAGTTTTCTCATGGCTTATTTTTTTAATCGTAACAAGTTGATAGCTCCTTGGTAGGTTTTCTCACCGCATTCTATTGAGTAAAAATAGACTCCATCCGGTAAGGGTTCGTTGTTTTTCGATCCATCCCATTCGTTTTGATAATCCGAGGTTTCGTACAAGGGTTGTCCCCAACGGTTGTAGATTTTAACCGTGCAACCTGCTATTTGGTAAGGGTTATCGATTTTCCACGTATCGTTTTGACCGTCGCCGTTCGGCGTTAAGATGTTGGCGATTTCAAAATCACCCGCACATGTTGCAACGGATAATTCCAATTGAGCGATCGAATCGCATCCGTTCTGGTCGCTTAGGGTGTCCGAATAAATGCCGCTTTGTGTGTAGACGTTTCCACCGAAGGTGTACGATTCTCCTTCACAAATGGAAATATTGATGGTGTTTACCGATGGAGGATTGATGTAGAGGGCCAAAATTACCACAGAGTCACAACCGCCGATTCCGCTAAGGCTATCGCTGTAAATACCTTCCGAGACGAGGATTGTACCATTGAAATTGAAGCTTCCTCCCGAACAAATGGTTTGATTGACCAGCGACGTAATCATTGGAGTGAATTGCAGGTTGGTCAATATTACGGAATCACAACCGTTTGCCGTTACCAAGGTATCTAAATAAGCCCCTGGCTGCGTGTAAGTATTCCCATTGATGCTGTAGTTTCCACCTGAGCAAATCAGGACATTCTGCTGCGTCAAAGGTATTGCCGCTAAGAAATTCAATTGAGTAATAATGACGCTGTCACATCCCAAAGCCGTTAACAAGGAATCCGTGTAGGTTCCAGATTGCGTTTGAACCGCACCTTGTAAGAAAACGCCCGTTCCTGCACACGCGTTTAAGGTGGTGTTCACCGTTAAAGGTAAGCAAGGTGTAGCGCAACCCGAGGCATCAAAGGTGTACGACTGCGAGCAAGCTCCATCGCCAATAACTACCGTGTAATTCCCAACGATGGCACCCGTATAATTGACCGTTTGATTCGCATTGACGGTTCCCGTTGATGCAATATTTCCTAGCGGATTGGTAATGGTGTAGTTGTAGGCATTTCCTGCGCCTCCCAATCCTCCGGTTGCTGAAAAGCTTACAGTACAGGTATTGTTGTTGTAGCTGAAGTTGGCCGTTAGGGATTGTAAGAATACAACTGGAATGCCATTTTCTACCGTGGCGGTTTGGCAGTTGAAGGATCCCCAAGAGGCGGCCTGATCTGCAGCAGGCGACAGGTAATAAACGGTATTAAAGGAAGGATTACCAAAAGTTCCGTTTCCGTTACCGTTGTTCACAAAAGTACCGTTTCCTTGGATTGAATCGATGTAGGTGAATCCTGAATTGATGACCGGATTCGGAGCTGGGTTGGATTGATGCAACACATACCCAGGAATCAAACAACTTGGAATGGAGGCGGTAGATTGACCGATGCCGTTCAACAATATTCCGGGAGTTACGGTGTCTCCGTAGCAAACGTAAAGGGTGTCGCCGAGGTTGATGTCGGAATAAGACCCATTGCTAGAATTGGCAAAAATGTCTCCGGCATCGCTTTCCAATTCCTGAATGTATTCAATGATGTACTGACCTTCATCGCCGGGCGATCCGCCATCAATTTGAATTGCGTAGATTTTTCCTGAATCAAGGCAGCAAAGCGTTTCTTGATGCCCGTTGTAATCAGCAGTTCCCGATACTAACGGAGTAATCATCGGCGTAAACCGTGTTCCGTCCACCGTGTAAGTAGCAGGCCCAAGTCCACCGTAGCAATTGGTTCCATTCAATAATTCGAATACATTAAATCGCAAAAGATTCATGCCAATGTAGGCTCGAATGCTCAATTCAACCGCCCCAGAGGGCGGGCCAACAAAGTAATGCCAAACGGTTTGATCCGCTCGGTTTGCTGGGTTCGGGTGCAGCGGTGGTTCCCCCGCAAGGTATTCGCGGCACGCTAGGATGTTGGTCCCGGCCACTGCTTGAAAGGTTGGGTTGGAACCTGCGGCGATAACAGGAACCTCATACAACGTATCTTGAAGCGCAAGGCATAGAATATCGTTTCCGGGCGCGTTGTTGCTTGGGTCAGAGATAGCAGGATTGAACACCCAAGAATTGATGTTTTGAGGACTTAAAGGCGTTATGGCATCCGAAGGGTCAATCATTCCAAAATATTTGTACCCTGGTTCGAGGCAGGTTCCTTGTACGATCGCGGAAGGATCGCCTCCGAGGAAATTGTTCGTTCCTCCTTCGTCAGATGTGATGTATTTAAGGTTGGAACAGAGAAAGTCATTGGGTACGCCAGGACCGAAGGCTTTGTCGTAACCGAATAAAGCAGCACTTTCACCGTAAAGGGCATTTTGATAATCGGCTTCGAAGGTGATTCTACCGGAGTTGGGAGCCACGAAATTCAACCAGACGCTTTCGTTCATGGACGTATTGCCCAATCCAATGTGCTGGTAATCGTAGGCATGGTACTCGTTGGGGTTTGGTGACGTGTGTTGTTGTCCAGTTTCTCCCGCACCGTTTCCTCCGTCGAAAGCACATCCAAAATTAAGGTTGGTTGTCGGGGCACTATTGGCTGAGGAAGAAATGGCGTTGGTACCGAAGGTGACCGTACTCGACAAGCAAGGTATATCCTCCAAGTTGGGCGCACCACCACCAAGACCATCAACCCGCAATTGGTAAGATCCGAGTTCATTTGGGCCGTCGGCCGTAAATTGAATATAATAGGTTTGACCTGGTATGAGTTTTTGATACGAAATGAAAGGAATGGGGTCGCAGGCGTCGAAAACGATTTCAGCCTCAGGGTCCAACCCTAAAAAGTCAATTCCGTCGGAAAAATCAACGTGGGAAAGGTACTCGAATTTGTTCTTGATTGTTTGGCCAGTCACAACGTGAACACCGTCGGTGCAGTTCATGCCGTCTGCTGCGTGGTAAACTTGGAAATAGGTACCAATATTCGTTCCGCCCAGGTCGGACGTAATGTTAACACTGCCCGAGGCAGGCGCCACAAATTTTGTCCAAAGTGAACCTGCATTCTGTACGTCTTGCGCAGCTGGTTCGTTGGGTTCTAGGGTTGCAGTACAAAACCCGTAGGTATAGGTGGTATTCAGGTTAAGTTGCTGCGCAGAGCAAATGTTGTCTTGCATGTAGTTTACCGCTAAGGGCAAACGTTCCACTTGCAGATTGATGGTATATACTTGACCACATCCTCCGTCTTGGCTGACCGCTGTGAAGGAGTAATTCAAGATACCAACCGCCGCAGGGACTGGCATGCCAACATTTTGTAAACCGGTTTGGCCATCGATGAAACCGAGCACGTCGTAATTTCCTGCGTCGTCGTTTTCGTAAGCTTCCCACGCTAAATTAATGGTGGAAGGAACGTCGTTGACGCAGAGGTAATTATGGTTGAAAAATAAGCCGTTATTGGGAGAGAAGGTTCCTCCTGGGGCTGCCATGGTGTAGGGTCCGTTATCGTTGTTTTTGTAGGCGTAATTAAACCCAAAAATTCCGAACAGAGCAGGGTTATTGTTGGTGAAACCTAGGGTGTTATCGGTGGCAGTAAATTCCCAAACAAAGTCTGAATTTCCAAGGAACAGACCATCGCAGTCTACGTTGGAAAGCGTCTGAACGCTCAATACCCTGACTTGAATGGTAGCTTGTGAAAAAACGAGTAGGGGTAACAAAAGGCTGGTAAGTAGTACTTTTTTCATAGATTAAAGATTTTGAAAATTACTAAAATTGATTGAACAACGGAAACGCTCAATAGCTAAAAGTTGAAAATTTTTACTTTCATTTTTAACGAAGCTCGGGTTATTCCCATGCAGACTAATCTCAAATTAAATGATGGCCCGAAGTCTGATCCCAATCGATTGAAACCATCAAAGTTGATATTGCCCTAAAAAATGCCTAGTATGTCGCGCGGGAATGCATCCGTTAGGCTTTGTTCGCTTTCATATTAGTTTGGCTCTTCGTCGCTAAGCAAACACTTTTCTAGATCGGCCATCATTTCCTCTTGATCGATGTTCTGACCAATAAAGGCAAACTCCTTCATTGGGTCGCCCCATTGTTTTTACCATCTGCTTTCAATGAAATCCCGGTTTTTGATAAAATAGGGGTGATGTATTCGCTCTGCAAACGGCACGCTAAACCAACCAAACAACGGCTTTCTCCAGCCCGGAAGCACCACCTGCTTGAATCACCGAAGCAGAATTGAGAAATTATTCTTTAATTATTTTTCCAACCAGGTGCTTGGTGTATGTTTCCTCGTGAATCATATAGTAAATGCCTTTTTTTAAGGAACTTAAATCGGCGTGGTATGCATTCGAGATTTTCGTTGTTTTGAACTCAAATTTTTGTCCAAGTGCGTTGTATAGGTTGATTTTCGTAAAGTTCAGCGATAAATTCACCGTCTCTATAATTAATTTATCCGAGGTAGGGTTCGGATAGAGTTGAACGTTGGAAGTTTCCTCGATCTCAAAAGTGGATAAAGGGCAATTAATGGCTGTCCCTATTTCCTCAGTAAAATTCCCATTTGAAACAAACCAATCGTACCAAATCCCGCCCGTTCCAGACTGCCAGGTATTTAGGTCAAATGTGTTATTTCCGGCGTTGTCCCCTTTTATTTGATAAGCCTTTACGGCTAATTCTCCTAAATCCCACGTTAAAGGATTTCCAACGGTGCAATTTTCGGGCATCTGCACCGGAAGTTCACAATTGGATTGTACAAAGTAGGCATTGTCGTCGTAATTCGGAAATTCTCCAAAAACACGGGCAGTTCCATTTGTGTCAATACAGACAGCTGTATATTCATCACAAGCTATGCCTTTTGCAAAAACCCCAAAATCTGTCGTAATTCTTGCAAGAAATGTCATAAGCCTTCCTTTTCTGTCGGGGTTATCAAAATGAGAGTCTGTGATGGTGTTGTTCAGAAAGAAATTATTAACAAACCGCGAGGAATCAACAGTTACCGAGTTATTATAGGGATTTGAAAGAGCTTCGGTGGAGGTAACGGTTCCGTTTTGTGCAGAGAAATAATACTTACCCTGAATGGCCATGCCTGCACTTGTTCCCCCGATTACAATATTTCGTTGTTCAATAGCCTGATTAATTGCACTGTCTACCGGGGTATTCCTCCAATAATTAATGTAAGACCACTGGTTGCCGCCGGCAAACCAAATAGCTTCGGCTTGATGAATCTTTTGAACTATGTAGGATTCATTACTCGCTAGAGCATTATTAAATAGTATGGTTTCCACAGAATTAACGGGAATGCCCAACCCGGAATATAAATAGGAATTATACCCATTAGCGCCGCTTGTTCTCAAAACTAAGATATCGCCACCGTTCGCTCTTTGCAAGAACCATTTCATGGCATTATCATCCTCGGCAGCACCGCCCATGAGGCAGATTCCTCCGGATGGGTACGTATTGATATCATTATTGTTTCCCGTAAAATAGGAGGTGTAATTTTGTCCAAAACCCTTCAAGGCTAAGGTAACAAAGGCAAGCAGTAATTTTTTATTCATATTGTAATTCCTTCTTGGGTGCACAGCAACAACATTGGGTAATTAAACGAAGCAGCCCTTTTAAGGCTTAAACCTATATTTTAACGACCCTAAACACGCGAACCTCCTCATTGCGTATTACTTTGAGTAAGTACATTCCGTGAGCGAATTTCGAGATGTCAACGGGTTGTGTGGCAATGGGATTGAGGGTTTTCTGTACGGATCCTTCCATGAGGAATTGACCCCAATCATTGAACAATTGATAGGTGGTTTTTCCTTCGGAAACAACGTTTAGCGTAAAATCTCCGCTATTCGGGTTGGGAAAAATCCAAGCCCATTCATTGCTAGGTACTTCGGGACAAGGGCTAAAGGCTCTCCCTGGAGAACCTCCTACACATCCAACAAACCATTGATCTGCCAAGGTTTGGTTCGTGCCCAACTCTTGGTATTCAAAGGTGTAGTCCTCGTTAAAAGGAGCCGCCAACCAAGTGCCCAAGGTATCGATGAAAACGCTCTGAACAATCACACCGTTAGGATCAAAAATGCGTATTGCATCGTTTTTCGCGATTCCAAAAGGAATTTGATAAAGCGCTTGTCCGTTGAAGTCTTCATGCCGCTGATGGAATAAGGATGAATCTTTCACCAATACGGCATAGGTTCCTGGTTCCAAGGTAATTCCTGTCAATATAAATTCGTGTTTGTTTCGCTCGTCCTTCAATACGTATCCATTCAGTGACATCGATTGATCCGTGTTGTTTTTGAGTTCAATCCAATCTTCCGCATTGTGGAGTATTTCAACTTTACCTAGGTTGAATTCGCTCACAATGAGTTCCTCTTGGCACGGTTGGTAAGCTTGACCTGGGGATCCTCCGATACACCCGCAAAACCACGACGTAGAATCCAGTATCTGTTCATTGCTGTACTTGTTTTCCATGGTCCTTCCATACCCATCCGCGCAGCGTGGGTAAGGATCATTGTGACGGTAATGCATGGCTACGATGTTTTCGTTGCGTGGACCAAGGACATAAATGGAATCCTCGTTGTTTTCCCAGCCAAAAACCGTTCCTCCGGTTACGTTGTAGACCTCGGGATAAATGCTTTTAAAAAGTCCTGTATCTTGGGCAACGACCAAATAGCCGTCGGCAGGCAGGATGGTCCCGTCCTTAAATTCAAAGTTGTCGTAGAAATTACTGCTTTTTACGCGGTAACCTGTTAAATCCATCGCGTGTTCGCCAAAATTGTGCAATTCAATCCAATTTCCACCATCGAGTGACGGATCGGGGTTGTAGTGGATTTCGGAGACCGTAAGCGTCGTATCACGGGGCGCACCTTGAAAGACCGCATGGAAATAATCGTCGGTAGCAATGTTGACCACTACGTTGGATTGGTTTAGTTGGTTCGGAGCTAGGTTGATGTTGTATTCCCAATGATCAAAGGTGAACCCCGGATTTGCATGAGCACTAATACGAACAGGATTTCCATTGAAATAAACCCCTGTCCAAGGCAAAGAGTCCGGAATGATCGTACTTATTTTGATGTAGCCGGCATTTTCGGGAATGGTTTTTAAGGTGACATTCACGGTATTGTCCAGCCCATAATACCCAAGCATTTGATTTCTGACTACGGGACTTCGGTTATTAAAGTGATAAAGGATATTATTTTTTTGATTTTCGTAATTCGCCATGCCCCCGGGAATATCACCGGTCCATAAAGCAAAATGCCGGGGCATTTCGGGTAGTAACTGTTGGTACATTCCATTGACAATAGGCGTGTAACTGTTCGGGTGGAGGGTGGTGTTCATGAGATCGGCAAAGCGATTGATGAAATAATTTCGGTAGGAGCTGTCTTGAATTAAATGGCTGTAAATAGTGTAATAGTGATTTGGTTGATTTGCATTTTGAAACCAATCGAACATGTTGGCATCGTACCCCGTCCATCCACCTAAGCCCCACTCAAGATCCTGTAAGAAAAACCGCCATTTATTGTTGTAGGTCCTAGGTCGTGCCATTTTCATGTTGTTGTAAATCCAATCGGCATTGGCGTACCATAATTCTCCGATTAAGTAATCTGCATAGTTTTTAGTGTCCAACTTGCGATCGCAATAAAAGAGGTATTTGGGGTCGGATTTATCCAAGGTCGAAATGCTCGAAATCATATCAAAAAAGGATGAATCGGATCCTTTTACCGTTCTAAGAACCATTCCGTACCAGTAACTTACGGAGAGCAAATCGAGGCTATCTCGGTGGTTGCCGTAGTTTTCATAGAAATACCCTTCATTGGCTTTTTCACGGAGTTCGTACAAACCGAAGTATTTTCCATTGATGAACACTTGAGCGGGTTGATAGGCTTGCGAATTGGCATTGGTTTTTCGCATGACCCTCATAAAGGTAGCATCGCGTTGAGGGTATTGATTCCAAAAGTTGCTTCCATTGCGAATGTAAAGGCCGTAATAATCATCCACATAGGGTTTTTCGGGTATAATAGGGAAATGAATGGGTAAACCCGTTCCGAAGGTATTGTTCGACGGCTCAACGGTAACGCTGTGTTGTGGATTAGACCGACTTCCTCCGGCGCCGCCATCGGGTTTTACCGATGCTTTGCTTTCGAATCGTTTCACTCCTAAGGTGTCAAAATACTCAATGACACAAGGACGCTTCCAGTCGGTCCACCAATTGTCGAAAATACCTGTTGGTCCTACCAAATCGTTGGAATCAATGGTTAATGCAACGATGGGAATAGTGCTGAACTCGTTGAACAAAAAGGTTTCTGCCTCTATGGGACTTGGGAGTAAATTGGTTCCCACAGGAAAACACCGCACCTTGACCACGCTATGGGTGTCGAGGGATATTGGTCCCGTATAAAGTGTTGAGGTTGTGTCTGGGTCATTCCCATTCAAAGTGTACCGTACGATTCCGCCATTGAACGAGGTGTTCGTAACGCTGACACTCAGGCTTTGAAAGTAGATTCCTCCAACTTGCTGAATAAGTGGCGTGGATTCATACTCCAAATAACCGATCGACGGATTGTTGGTCGAATTGGGAGTTGGAACAGGGAAAATAACCGTCGGGCCAACGCCGTCCTGGTTTTTACCCGCCGACATTTCTGCCTCAAGGTCAGGAACAACCAAGGAATCTATAATGCCAGAAACGTTGCTTAGGTAAAGTGTTTCTCCAGCCGTGGCAATTCCGAAATTCGTTTCTATCGTGCCTCCTTGATTTCCTACATTGAAGAAAGGATGGGTGGTACCATTGAATTGATTTTGGTTACTTCCAAATCCGAAAGTTAAAAAAGGCCTACAGGTTAAGTCGGAACTGTTGGGATCGCTGTTGTGTACTTCGATGGCCAACACATTAGTGCCATTTACTAGAACATTCATCAATAAACTCATGTCGATTTCAATACTACTCAGTTGGCCGCCTTGGTATAGCTGGGCCTCATGATCCGATGAAAGTTCATCGAAATTTGGCGGAGTACCGACCAATCCTGCACGTGCAATTTCGATTCCATTCATGTACGCCACGAATCCGTCGTCGTAATCGATATCTAAAATGGCGCGAACGATGTCCTGGTACTGACTTATTTGTAAGGCGCAACGAGCATAATAACTGGTGATAGGTCCTACAACTTGGGTGCTGTCATCGCCGTCACCGTAACCGATGCTCATCGTACCATTTAGCCAAGCTGAGTCATCAAAACCCAAGCCTGTCCAGTTCGGGATATTGGTGTTGGGAACAGAATATTTCCATACTATGTTATGGTCAATCGCCGTCTCAAAATGGTTCACTAGAAAGGTGCTTCCCTGTTTGTTGGCAAGCAAGGTTAGAAACTGTTGGGAACCCAAGGTGTTTGGAGGAAAAGCCCATTTTTGCAAAGAATCACGGTTGTCGCTTAAAAAGTGACCTTGCAGGGAATAGGAAGCGGCACCGGCATTATACAACTCAATCCAATCCGGAGAAGTTCCATTGGGGAGAATATAGTGGGTTCCATTGGAATTGCTCGCTTCGTTGATCACCACTTGCCCATACGTGAACATGGCACAAAGGATCAGCATAAACGCAGATGAAATTTTAAGCATCAAACAAAGATACGAATTGTTAACTGAAAATTTCCTCAAACGAAATAAGCGATAAGCTTAAAGCTAATAAGCATAGGACCAAGCCCCAACCTTTTTTCCATGAAAAAGGTTCTTTGAAAAGCAAAAAACCAACGAGTGCTGAAGCCATTACCACCCCTACATTTGCTATAGAAAGTACTTGCTGAGGTTCTATTCCCATTGAGCCGTAGGCTTTTACCAGTAGATAAATGGAAAAATAATTTGGGATTCCCAACACAATGCCCCCGAGCCAACTTCGAAGATCAAATACCAACTTTTTTTGTAAACGTAAAACACAAAGATAGATGATTCCCAAGCATCCGGCCATACCAAAGCCAAGGGATGCAAAAATACCTTGATGAAATTTGGGAAGCCAAGCATCCTGAACAAAAAACAATACAAGGTCTAAGCAAGCGCTTCCAAGGAAGAGAACGCCTAACATCCAGACTGAACCCGTCCCTTTCTTCGTTTGGTCTTGGTAAGAAACCAAAAACACACCGGTTACAGCCAAAAGCAATGGAATTGATGAATTGATGTTAATAGGAATCGATTTTACTAATAATACAAATAATACCGATAAAGCCATGGACATTTTAACGGCAATGGAGGTGGTGGCAACTCCGTTTTTTTGAGAGCTAATTCCCATAATAACGAAAAGTGAAATAAACAATACGCCGCACAGGAAAGCATAGGGGCTTGCCTGCATTATTTCTTGGTCTTTCAAGACGCTTAAGTCGTTCGAAAACAACATAATACCACAGGTAAACGCGACGAAATAATTAGCAACTACCGCTTGAAGGGTATCCACTTTATATTTTGGAAATGAACGGAAAAGAATAAAAATAAGGGTGGACGAAACAATGCTCAGCAGTAAATCCATGCTATTTGCGTTGGTAATAATAAACCGTGTCCGAAGGTCCGAATGGATGAGAGCGAACAGGAGTTTTAGTGAGCACTGGAGCGCGCATGCCTTCTTTGAATTTGATTGGGCTTACAATCACTCTAGCCTCATCCCATACGTTATCAATGATAAAATACTGAAGCGTTCGGCTACCACCTTCTACCAGCACGCTTAGAATATTTCGACGGTAGAGTTCCTCGAGAATGAAACGTGTTGAAGTTTCCGGAATTTTTATCCATTCAACGTTATTTTTTTGAAAGTTGCGCAAGCGATTGAATACCAATGTTGGCGCATCGGCTGAAAAGACTCCAACGTCTTCCGAAAGCTTTAGATTGCTGTCAATAACGATTCGTGTCGGATTTTTTCCCGACACTTGCCGCACTGTCAGGGACGGGTTATCGTTTAGAATGGTATTTCTCCCCACCAAAATTCCAGCTTCTTCTGCACGCCATTTGTGCACCAGCATTTTGGTTTCTACGGTGGAAATCCAATTGATTCCAGTTTCGTCTTCTTCCCGATTCCGATCAAGGTAACCGTCTTGTGTTTGTGCCCATTTCAATATAACGTACGGACGACGTTTTTCATGAAAGGTGAAAAACCTTTTGTTCAATTCGCGACAAGCCTCTTCCAGTACGCCCTCTACGACCTGGATTCCTTCGCGTTGCAGGCGATCGATGCCTCTTCCAGCGACGGATGGATTCGAATCTCGGCTTCCGATCACTACTTTTCTTGGTTTTAACTCGATGATGGAAGAAACACAGGGTGGAGTTTTACCGAAATGAGTACAAGGTTCGAGGGAAACGTAAACAGTAGATCCTTTGATTTTTAAATTATTCCCAACGTTTTTAATCGCTTCTATTTCGGCGTGCGATTGGCCATAGGTGCGATGATATCCCTCTCCAATAATTTCCCCGTCTTTAACAATCACGCATCCTACCATGGGGTTGGGAGACACTTGACCCAGCCCTAAGTAAGCCAAATCAATGCATCGTTGCATGTAATGTTCATCTGTATTCACTTTACGAAGTTAGTAAATTCAGCGAACTCGGTTGGCAATTCTGCTTTCCGTTAGCAAATCCGTACTTTTGCACTCTATGGCCCACAAATCAGGTTTTGTTAGCATCGTTGGAAGCCCTAATGTTGGAAAATCAACCTTGATGAATGCCCTCGTTGGGCAAAAACTTTCCATTGTTACTTCCAAAGCACAAACCACGCGCCATCGTATTTTGGGCATCGTAAACGATGAGGAACATCAAATCGTTTTTTCCGACACTCCAGGGGTTGTGAACTCCGCCTATAAACTCCACGACAACATGATGGAGTACGTTTCGACATCCCTTCAAGATGCAGATGTGCTGCTTTTTGTTACCGATACCCTGGAAAAGAAAATGAACCATGAGGAAACCTTGGAGCGCATCAAAAAATTGAAAGTTCCCGTGCTTTGCCTGATCAATAAAATTGATCTATCGAAACAGGAAGTCGTGGCAGAGCGAATGCTATATTGGCAAAATGAGCTTCCAACCGCCGAAATATTTCCTGTCTCTGCCTTGCATAATTTCAACCTTGACCATGTTTGGGAACGAATTCGAGCGATGATTCCGGAAAGCCCACCTTACTACGATAAAGAGGAATTATCCGACCGCCCAATGCGATTTTTTGTCTCGGAAATCATCCGCGAAAAAATATTTAATTTTTGCCACAAAGAAATTCCTTACAGTTGTCAAATTGAAATAGAGCACTACGAGGAAACCCCGCACATCATCAATATTCGCGCGATTATTGTGGTAGAACGTGACTCGCAAAAAGGAATTGTGATTGGAAAGGGAGGTGAAATGCTCAAGAAAATTGGAAGGCAAGCACGCATCGATATTCAAAAGTTCTTGGATAAAAAGGTGTTTCTCGAATCCTATGTCAAAGTAGACAAGGATTGGAGATCATCGGAAGCTAAACTAAAAAAATACGGATACTAATGAGCAATATTATTGCCATTGTTGGAAGGCCAAATGTGGGAAAGTCCACTTTGTTCAATCGTTTAACAGAGTCCCGTGACGCCATAGTGAAAGAAGTGAGCGGTGTCACGCGCGACCGTATCTACGGAAAAGGGGAGTGGAACGGTTATAAATTCTCCGTAATAGACACAGGAGGTTACGCGACCACGAAAGAAGATATTTTCGAGGGTGAAATCCGAAAACAAGTCGAATTGGCGGTGGATGAAGCATCCCTCATTTTATTCATGGTGGACGTTACTACAGGAATCGTAGAAATGGATTTATTGGTAGCCGAATTGCTGCGAAAAAGCCGTAAAAAGGTGGTGGTGGTTGCGAATAAAGTAGATTCAAACGACCGAATCGGAATGTCCGCTGAGTTTTATTCCTTCGGCCTCGGTGAAGTATTTGATTTGAGCGCCGCGAATGGGGGAGGAACCGGTGATTTGTTGGATGAAGTAGTAGCACATTTGGACAAGGAAGACGATAATGTCCTGGAACAAGATAGCTTACCGCGAATTGCTATTGTAGGTCGACCGAACGTGGGTAAATCTTCCATGATTAACGTTTTGACCAATCAAGAGCGCAACATTGTAACCGATATTTCCGGAACCACGAGGGATTCCATACATACCCGCTATCGTGCCTTTGGACATGACTTCTTATTAATTGATACCGCGGGAATCCGAAAAAAGGCGAAAGTCACAGAAGACATTGAATACTACTCCGTACTTCGTTCGGTTCGGACCATCGAAAGCAGTGATGTTTGCTTTATGATGATTGACGCATCCGAAGGACTTCAAAAGCAGGATTTGTCCATCTATTATATGATTGAGAAAAATTCGAAAGGGGTAGTAGTATTAGTAAATAAATGGGATTTGGTGGAGAAGGACCAATCGACTATGAAAATCTACGAGGATAACCTTCGAAAGGAATTGGCTCCTTTCAATGATGTTCCGATTCTCTTTACTTCAACGATAACCAAACAGCGCTTGCATAAAGCCGTTGAAACGGTCATGGAGGTTTTCGCCAACCGAACCAAGAAAATTCCAACTTCGAAGTTGAACGAGGTCATGTTGGAAGTCATCAACAACAATCCTCCTCCTGCGGTTAAAGGGAAATACGTGAAGATTAAGTTTGTTCAACAATTGCCAACACACGCGCCATCTTTTGCCTTTTTCTGCAATTTACCGCAATACGTTAACGATTCGTACAAGCGTTTTCTCGAAAATAGGCTCCGTGAGGTTTTTAATTTTACCGGAGTTCCCGTAAAAATATTTTTCAGAAAGAAATAGGGTTACCGCAGAACGTTCACGAAACCAGTAACCACTTTCTTTTCGTCGGTTTCTTTGTTCGAATATCGAATGACCCAAGTATAGATTCCTGGTTGAACTTTTTGACCGTCCAAACCGTAGGTTCCGTCCCAACTACTTTCGGAATCGCTGGTTTCCCATATGGTTTCTCCCCAGCGGTTGTAGATTTTTAAGTTGAAATTGTAGGGATCGTAACCGGTAGTGAATACGGGAAACCACGTTTGATTGTGCTCGTCCTGATCCGGTGTGAAGGTATTTGGTACGTAATAAATAGGATCGCTGATCACCGGTAAGCTGACCTCGAAGGATGTGGCACACCCCAGAGCGGTAGATCCTGTTAACGTCACAAGAATGTTTTCGGTAATTCCATTGTAGAAATGAGGGCCTTCAAATTCTGTAGAGGTTTGACCGTCACCAAATTCCCAAAAGTAACTAATTGCACCTATGGTATTATTGCTAAAATTAATGGTTTCTGAAGTTGATGACAAGACATTGGGAGTAGCCGTAAACGAAGTGTTCGGATAATTCTCCATACAGATGTAATCGGTGTACGTGGTGGTTTCAATGCATCCCTGTAAGTTATACTGTAGGGTGATGGTATGACAACCTGCGGCGGTGAACATGTAATCAATCACGGATCCCGTGCCTATGGTATTTCCGTTCCATAAGTAGGTGTAATTCGCTCCTGGTACAGGATTCGTGGTAAAATTCACCATGAGTGGGTTGCAGCCTACTAGGGTATCAGCAACGAAAGATGGAGGTACGGAAGGTACCACAATAACATTCATTGAGATGGAATCTGCACATTGGTTCGGGCTTGGAGTAAAATCAAAGATGAAGGTTCCAGGAACCGAACTGTCAATCGTAGGAGGGTTCCAAGTACCAACAATTGCTGGATTATTATTTGAAACTAACGGGAATGCCGGTGGAATGTCGCCTTGGCAAACCAATGGCATGGGCGTAAACTGCGGAATAATTAACGGGTTGATAACAATGACCATGGAGGCTGTATCCGAGCATTGAAAAGGGTTAGGGGTAAAGTTGAAAGTATAAATGCCCGGTTGTTGGGTGTTAATGTTAGCCGGTAACCAGTTACCCGTGATGGGGGTAATGTTTGTGCTGGAGGCAGGCAATTGTACTCCTTGGGTAAATTGACATAAGGGGCCTATTTGCTGAAACGTAGGATAGGTGTAGTTCAAAATGTTGATATCCATTGTGGTTGCAACGGCGCACTGACCCGCTGTGGGTGTAAAAGTGTATGTGTAGGTTCCTGCAGATGCGGTAATAATGGTGGGTGGTGACCAAGTACCCGTGTAAGGTGTTGCGTTGGTAGAAGGATTGGGTAAAACCGGCGGTACTGAATTAATGCACAAAGGGTTTATTTGGGTGAAAGTCGGAGTTTCATTGGGCAGAATGGTGATATTCATGGTCGCGGGATTCGCACAAAACTGCACCGCTGGGGTGAACGTGTAGGTGAATGTTCCCGGTGATGCCGATGAAATTGTTGGTGGGTTCCAAGTACCCGATATAGCCGTTGGAACATTGTTGGATGTACCAGGCAGCGCAGGTACAGCCCCGTTGTGACAAATTGGAGTTATTTGAGTAAAAGCGGGGTTGATTGGGGTATTAACTACGACAAGCGTTGAAGCAGCACTATTACAATTTGGTGTAGTATAATTTAAGGTGTAGGTGCCACTGTCAAGAGGTGTGGCATTTGGAATGGTCGGGTTTTGGAGGTTTGAAGTAAATCCATTAGGACCCGTCCAAGAATAAGAATTAGCGCCGTTCGTTGCATTTAATTGAATGGTTTGTCCTGCACAATAAGGCCCTGTATTTGTGGCGTTAATGTTAATTCCCGCAGCATAGGTAATTGTAATTTGGCCATCACCTGATTGAAATCCTGGTGTACAAGTCACTCCTGCAGCAGGGTAAAAGGACGATCCCCCACCACCGCCGCCACCGCCGTTGGCTCCTTGACAACAATTGTCTGCACCACCACCACCGCCGCCAAAATAACCGCCACCACCACCACCACCAGAAGCAGAAGGATAAAATCCACCATTACCTCCCTGACCAGAAGAACCCGCTGTTCCGGGTTGACCTCCACCCCAAGGTGGTCCTCCAGCACCTCCAGCCAATTGTGTTCCGCCGCCGCCGCCAGTTCCAGTAAAAGGGGATCCTGCCCCCGTTACACCGTTCGCACATCCTCCGTTTCCACCCGAGGCTTGATATCCTGGCTGTTGAGAGCCTCCGGCCCGACCTCCACCGCCTCCCGCGACAACAATACGGTTCGCTAAACCATAAGGGGCGATGCGAATATCGGAAGCCCCACCACCACCTTTTGAAGCCATTTGAACCGAGGCACTGTTATGACCAATTCCGCCCCCGTTGTAGCCTCCTAAGTGATTGGTTGGACAACCTCCGACTCGAATTTCGAGGACCTGTCCTGGCTGTACAGGAATACACGCGTGTTGAACGCGTGCACCTCTTCCACCTTGTCCCGAACCGGCATAGGGATTCCCTAATAGGCCTCCACCTGCAGCTCCGCGAATATCTACATTTAAACAAGACACACATGGAGGAACGGTCCAAGTTTGGACGGAACCCGTGTAATTGAATGTAACGGATTGAGAGAACGTTGAAAAGGCTGTTAAAGTTAAACCAAGTAGCAAGAATAACCAATGTTTCATCCTCAGTGTTGTTTAGGGAATACAAATATAGTAACGAATCGTTAATGTTTGTAAAAAGAGAATTATCCAGTTATTTCAGCAAGTTAACATGCCCAACGACTGCTTGATATTCATCGTTTTTTAACACTTTAAAACGAATTCGGTACGTATACGTGCCACTGGGCACTTGGTTGCCATATACACCGTAACTTCCATCCCATCCCACATTGGGATTTAAACTTTCAAAAATCAATTCACCCCAACGATTGTAAATTTGTAGGCTGTAATTGAAAGGGTCAAATCCAGAGGTAAACACCGGTTGAAAATAATGGTTGCTCGGATCACCGTCAGGGGTAAAGGTATTTGGGATGTAGTAAATCAGTCCATCTTGTAAGGGAATGGTCATGCTGGTACTATCTACACATCCTAGCGGACTGTAGGCATAAAGCATGATGGTGCTACTCCCTGAAACTCCTGAGAAATTGTAGGATGGGGAAGTCGCCGTGCTTGTACCCCCATCTTGGAATAACCACAAATAGGTGCTCGCCCCAACACTGGTATTGAAAAAATTGACCGATTGGGATGGTTCAGTAAAATACTCTACACTTGCATCAAAATTTGCAATGGGTGGATTCTCAGGGCAAAGGTGATCAATGTAGGTCGTACTGGTAGCACAACCGTTCAAGGTATTTGTTAGGGTGATGCTTTGACATCCACCGCTCATAACCGTTCCTGAGATGGAATCGCCGGAATAGGTAATTCCTCCAACAGACCAAGTGTAGGCGTCATGGGCAAGCGACGTATCTGCGAAAAACGCATAGGATAAAGGAATGCATCCTGAAATTGCAGGCGTTATAACAGTAGCAACAGGAAGCGGATTAACGAAAACGTTGCGGCTAACCGCGTTGCTCGTGCAGCCGTTCAAAGTATATGTGACGCTTATCGTGGTGGTGCTTGGTGGCGTGAACACTGCGGTTTGTGGACCCGGTCCTCCGGGTGACCAAGTGAATGAACCTCCAGCTTGGCTGGGAACGGCTGTCATCGTCGCTTGTTGACCTTGACAAATCGTGGTGTCATCCATGACCAACACCGGTAATTGGGTAACAATAATGTTGGAGGTTGCAATGGAACTGGTGCAATTATTTAAGGTATAATCTACGGAAATGCTCGTAGAGTTACCCGGGTTTACCGCGATGCTTTGAGGGCCGACACCTCCAGGATTCCAAGTGTAAATCCCTCCAGGGGCACTGGGTAGGGCATTTAAAATAAGGGTGTCGCCAAAACAGATATTTCCGCTGTTCAATGTCACTGAAGGAACAACGTTCACTACTACTGTGGCATTTGCCGTATTGACGCAACCGTAATAGTCGTAAAGGACATTGTAGGAACTCGTTTGGGCAGGGGTCACCGATATGGAGGCGGTAGTTTGTGCTCCCGCTGACCAAAGAAAAGTACCTCCATTGACATCGGGGACGGCCGTTAGAATACTCGTTTGACCAGCACAAATGGTATCGTTGGCAATGCTAACGTTGGGAATAGGGTAAACCGTAACGCTGACCGTTTGAGGTGCGCTTGAGCAATTGTTAGCCGTGGAGGTAATCGTATAACTGACATTTCCGGTAGCGGTACTGATGGTGTTTAATACATCGCCGATGGTTCCACCTGAACCGGATGTTGCTCCAGTGGTTTGCGATTGACTATTCGTCCAGCTGATGGTTGCGTTACCAACGTTACTCGAAAGTCCAATGTTTACTGGGTTTCCACTGCATAATGTTGGAGAGGCAAGTGTGGTGTTAAGTGAGGGAATAGGGTTGACCAATACGCTCGCACTTGCAGCAGGACTCGCGCAATTCGCCCCGCTTGAGTAAATTACGGAATAAACCGTGGTTGAATTTGGACTAACTGTAATATTTTGCGTGGTTTGACCACCCGGGCTCCATAGAAAGGTACCTCCTGGAAATGAAGGTGTCGCCGTGAGCGTTGAGCTCGACCCGTTGCAAATGGTATCGTTTAACACACTAACGGTTGGAACTGGATTCACGGTAACGGTGCCGATAACCGCCGTGTTTTGGCATCCCGTAGGAGCGGTGTAGACCAAGGAGTAAGTGGTTGTGGTATTCGGACTTACCGTAATGTTAGGTGTAACGGAGCCGTTCGACCATGCGTACGTTCCTCCTGGGATAGAAGTGGTAGAGTTCAGGGTCGCACTCTGACCGTTACAAATGGCCGCGTTGCTAACGGTTATAACCGGTAAAGGATTTACCACCATTGTTGATGGAGTGCTGACACTTACACAACCAGCCGGTGAGGTGTACACCAGGTTGTATGTTGTTGTAGCAGCAGGAGAACCAGCAATGGAAGAGGTGGTTTGTCCACCGGGAGACCATAAATAAGTTCCTCCGGGAATGCTGGCACTGGCCGAAAGAGTTCCGGTCTGTCCTACGCAGATGGTATCATTTGGAATGATTAAGGTTGGAATTCCATTTACGGTAACGGTGACTGGTTGTGCTTGTGCCGCACATCCGGTTGCTGCTGAATATGAAACAGTCCAACTCGTAGTGACATTTGGGCTTGCTGTAAGGGTTGGTCCATTCAAATTCCCAGGATTCCATGTGAAAACGCCTCCAGGAATATTCGATGTGGCGGTGACGGTGGCAGTCTGCCCCAAACAAATGGCGGTGTTAGATACAGTAATCGCAGGATTTGGATTGACCAGGATAGTTCCTGATACGGGTGCGCTAGGACACTGTAAATTGCTCGTAAAAATTACGGTGTAAGTAGTGGTTTGTTGAGGATTGTCTTGAATGGTAGCCGTGGTAAATCCCCCCGGATTCCACGCAAAAGTGCCGTTGGGAAGGGACGAAGTTGCAGTAATCGAACCAGTTTGCCCGATACAGATGGTATCGTTGGTTATTGTTAAAACGGGCGTGGGATTCACCGTTACGATTCCTGTTGCTATTGGGCTGATACAACCTGCTCCTGACGTGTAAACAACCGTATACGAAGTTGTTGTATTCGGTGAAACTGTGATAGAAGGAGTGGTTGCTCCGGTGTTCCAAGCAAACGTTCCCCCAGGAACGGTTGCTGTGGCAGTCAATGTTGCCGAGTTACCATCGCAAATCGTTGCGCTGTTCACCGATACAACAGCCACCGGATTGACGGTAACGGTCCCAGTAGCCTGGTTGGCAGAACATCCAGCTCCGGAAATGTAGTCCAAGGTGTAGGTGGTTGTCGTCTGTGGGCTTACATTTATCGAACTTCCAACCATGCCCCCTGGATTCCAGGTAAACGTTCCTCCTTGGGTATTCGTGCTTGCATTAAGGATGGCCGATTGTCCGGCACAAATGGTTGCGCTTGTCGCTGTGATGGTGGGGGTGGGGTTTACCGTAACAGTTCCGCTCGCAGATTGCGATGGACATCCAGCTGCTGAGCTGTAATTTACGGTGTAAGTTGTAGTAACGGATGGGTTAACGTTGATGCTTTGGTTGGTACTTCCTGTGTTCCAGGAATAATTACCTCCCACAACCGTAGGCGTTGCAGTTAAGGTGGTGGTTTGTCCGTTGCAAATGGTCACGCTATTTACCGTGACGGAAGGGGTAGGATTGACTGTGACGGTGGCTGTTGTATTTTGGGCAGGGCAACCTGCTGGGGTAGAATAGCTAAGGGTATAGGATGTTGTAACGTTCGGTGAAACCGTTAACGAAGGACCTGTTGTAGCGCCCGGGTTCCATGTAAAGGTTCCTCCAGGAATTGTTGCGGAAGCGTTCATGGTCGCGCTTTGACCGGTGCAAATAACGGGGTTATTTACTGTAAGGACAGGGGTTGGGTTCACGGTAATCACCCCTGTAGCGGTTCCCGGACAGCCGCCTGTTGCGGTAAAAGTAACTGTGTAAAGAGTTGTAGCATTGGGTGAAGCGGTGAGGGATGCCCCAGTCGCACCGGTATTCCAAACATACGTTCCCGGAAGGGGTGGGTTGACGGATGCCGTAATGGTTCCAGGTTGACCTGCACAAATAGTGGCAGAACTTACCGTAACGTTTGGAGAAGGGTTGACCGTAACGGTGGTTGTGGCTGTTCCGATACATCCACCGCCGAGGTTAACTGTTACTGTATAGGTTCCCGCATTTGCCGCTGTTGCGTTGGGTATCGTAGGATTCTGTAGTGAAGAGGTAAAACCGTTGGGACCCGTCCAAGAGTATGTGCCTTGGGCACTGGTATTAAGTTGAATGGTTGATCCGGAGCAAACAGGACTATTACTCGTCGCGGTAACTTGTGCTGCGCCTCCTGAATAGGTAATGATAGCATAACCGTGGTTCGTATTGTTATTTCCAAGGCACGAGCCACCGGCAGGCATAAGCGAAGATCCCGCGCCGCCTCCGCCACCGCCGTTTGCACCGGTACAGCAGCCGTCGTTTCCTCCACCGCCGCCACCGTAGTATCCACCACCACCGCCGCCACCTGAAGCGGTTGACCAAGGACCTCCTTGTCCTCCTTGACCGAGGGTACCGGCTTGTCCTCCTGGAGGTACACCTGCCCAAGGCGCACCTCCGTTTCCTCCGGAGAATTGCGTTCCGCCGCCTCCGCCGGCTCCGTAAGTATTACATCCTTGTGCCCCATTGATGCAATTGGCAGTTCCTCCGCATACTTGCCAAGAGCCTCCACCTCTTCCACCACCACCACCGGCAACTATGACCCGGTTGGCAAGGGCTTGACCATTAATGCGAATATCGCTTGCCCCGCCTCCTCCATAGGAACTATATCCAAAGTTGCCTCCGGAAGCATGACCTGTTCCGCCACCATTCCATCCGCCAGAATTGGAGCCTTGGGTTCCCATTCCACCGCAATAAATATACAAGGTTTGACCAGGTGTTACAGCAATATTTCCCGTAATGCGCGCTCCATTACCCCCGCTAGGGCCTCCGCCTTTAGCACCAGCGACCACTGCGGTAATGTTGTACACGCAAGGCGGAACAATCCATGTTTGTACTGCTCCGGTGTAATTGAAGTTAACGGTGGTTTGACTTTTACCTTGGTATACTGCAAGAAGAACAACAACAAAGAGGGTAAAAAATTTCATAGTATTATTTTATGCTTGAATATACGTTAAAATGCGCTAATGGGATGCTTATTGATTGAACGAATTGTTAATGATTTATTAAAAATGTACCTTGGTTGAATGATTAACCTAAATCGGCTATTTTCGATAAAAATTGAATGAATTATGAGTTTAATTCCTTATTCAGGACCTTGGACGCGGGCTCAGGCAGCGCATTTGTTGAGGCGGACTCTTTTGGGCCCCACCCATCAACAGATTACTTATTTTTCAGGACTTACCATGAACGATGCTGTCACGCAGTTGTTGGCGATTTCTCCGGTGGCACCCCCGTTGGCGTATGATGCTGGTGAGACAGTGGTTGCACAAGGTCAGCCTTGGGTGAATGCCTTGTATCCGGCTAATCCCGTGAGCAATCAGTTGTGTGAAATGGCACGGGTAAAGTCCCTTTCGGCTTGGTTGATGCGCAACATGAATTATGAAACTTCCAACATTGGTCAGAAAATGTTGTTCTTTTGGCACAACCATTTTGGTGTTTCTTTTTCGTCGGATGCGCGTGCTGCATATACCTATTTTGAATTGTTGCGGAGCAATGGACTCGGCAATATTAAACAGCTGGTTAAAGATGTTACTCTAGATCCTAATATGCTCATTTTTCTGAACGGCAATACCAATTCGGAAGCACACCCCAATGAAAATTATTCACGGGAGCTACTAGAACTTTTCACCATTGGTAAAGGAGAGCAAATTGCACCGGGAGATGATGTGGCTTCGGGTGCCAAAATTTTGAGCGGATATGTGGTGCAAGGGATTCGAAGTTCTTCCGTGACCTCGGCATCGGCAACCTACTTCAATGCGCTTCACGACAGCAGCACCAAAACCTTGTCCTACCATTTCAACAACGCGACGGTTGCAAAGATCGCAATCAATGGTGTGAATTCCTGCCCCTACGGATTATTCCCCCTTGCTCCAACGTTTGCTCTTCAATCCCCACATTGCACCATCCTGCCAACGAATTGGGACGTACTTTATGGTGGTAAGGAATAACGGCAAAATATCGGTTGAAAAAGTGATTAAAGTCCGTTAATTAGCGCAGCAAGTTTACCGTACCTGTTAGTTGAATTTTTTGATCTCCTACTTTCGTTCCAAACACGATTTCCCAAGTGTAAATTCCAGTTTGAGCTTGAAAACTCTTCCCGTAAGTACCGTCCCAACCAATGTAGGGATTATATGACTCCCAAATCAATTCACCCCAACGGTCAAAAATTAAAACGTGATAATCGTAGGGTTCAAAACCGCTGGTGAAAATAGGTTTCCAAGTCGGGTTAAATTGGTCTTGGTCCGGAGTGAAAGTATTAGGAACGTAATAAATTAAAGGTTCTTGATAACCAATGAATTGGGTAATGGAATCCACGCAACCGGACGGGCTGCTTACCACTAAAGTGACAAAATAACCGCCACTCGTATTATTAAAGGTATGAGGGGCTTCGGCAACCGTACTGGTTGTGCCATCGCCAAAATCCCAAAAATATTGTGAGCCTCCTTGGGAACCGTTGTTAAAACTCACCACTTCTGACGGCGCTGTAAATTCCCCAGGCGAGAAGGAAAAACTTGCCACGGGGTCCGCCTCCACGCAAATATAGTCGCTTACGAGGCTAGTGGCAGAACAGCCGCTGATGTCGACCTGAAGCTCAATGTCGTAACAACCAGGATTGCTGAAGGTATAATTAACGCTTGCATTGGTTCCGATTGGTTGTCCGTTTGCCAACCAATTATAGGTGGCGCCGGCAATGGGTGCTGTACTCAAGGTGCCTTGAACGGGTGAGCAACCCAATAAAGTGTCTGCGGTAAAACTTACACCGGGATTGTCAGATATCAGTACGGCAATGCTTGCAGTATCGGAACATTGACCAGGATTTGGCGTGAAAACGCTGTTAAAAACCCCTAACTGTTGGGTGTTGACGCTACCTGGAAGCCAGGTTCCAAAAATACCATTGTTTGATTGAACGGGAAGCTGCGGTGAAGGGATTAAACCAAGGCAAAGGGGACCAACGGGGGAAAACAACGGTTCGATTAGCGGGCTTACGCTCACGGTGATGCTATCATTGCCGCCGCAGCCATTTCCAGCCGTTGCTACATAGTAAGTAATGTTTTGTACGGTATTAGAGGTGTTATTAAGAATTTGATTAATGCTTCCACCTGACCCTTGTGCAGCCCCGGTAATATTAGGGTTATTCGAGGGAACATAATTAAAAATAGAAACCGATGGATTGCTGGTTAGGGTAGCGAAGAAATTAGTGCCGCTGCAAATCGTATCGTTGGGAGGAAGATTGATTTGTATGGGTGAATTGACTTGGACATTGACCACGTCGACGGTTTGACAACCGGTATTGTCGATTCCATTTAAAATTACCACAAAATTCCCGAGGTTGGGATAGGTAATGGAATGAGGTCCGATACCGGAAGCGTTGTTAGGTTGGGCATTGGGTGTAAAGTTCCAGGTGTATGCATTGCAAAATTGTGAGGCGGAAGCGTCGAAAATCACCGAATCTCCTTGGCATATATTCAAGTTGCTGGCGGTTATTTGAGGTGCAGGTCCTTGAAAGGTGCCGCCGTTGGGATTGTTGTTATTAAAGGTCAAAGTAAACCCTGTGCTCGCGGAGAAATTATTCACCAACAAAGCATAACTCGTTCCGGGGGTCATGGTAATGCTTTGAATGTAGGCGTTGAAACCAACTTGGCAACCCGGCCATTCGTTCACATCCACCTCGTTCAGACTCATTCCGGTAGATCCAGTAGCATTTAAGCAGGAGCTCGAACAGCAGCGAACCGGTGTCCTTGGACCGCAAGGGTTATTTGTGTTGAGTTGGTAAAAAATGAAATCGATATCGTCCATTGGATTGATGGGAGTGATATCAAAGGTCAAGGGTCCTCCTGTGGCGCAGGTCCAATAAAACCAAGAGGAATTTGATTCGTCCGGACCGGGCATGTCGAGACAGGTACCGGGTTCTGGTTCGTCGTTGTCTAGACCGCCTCCGCTGAGCGACGCCACGCTAACGGGATTCGAATTGCACAGAAAAGCTGCGCCATTGCAGTCTGCACCCGGATTCGCTGTTGGTGTGTAACTGTTGATGCAGAGTTCAAAAGTTCCCTCGTTGTTCGGTGGCGTTGAAACCCTTATGTAATAGGTGTTTCCGGGTACTAAGGCACCTTCGTACAACTGGCTCGTTCCAAATCCTGGAACGCCGTTACTGCAATTTAACTCATTCAATTGACCGCCGCAAATTCCGTCATAAAGGGCTATGCGCGGCTGTCCCATGCTGCCTCCGCCCCCAATACCGCTCGCAGATAGCAAAACATCTGTTCCTATTGCTGTAAAGGAGAACCAAACATCCTCCGTGGCATTCGCTCCCCAACACGTGGGAAGGCCATAAGAACCAACGGTAGAACCTACGTTGGTATAGAAACCGTTTCCGGAGCAATAATTTAATACGTTGTTGATGGGAGTTGCCATAGCACAGTCATCTCCTTGACTGAAAATAAGCACAGGAGAAAGGATTACGGAAACAAACAGTTTTAGGTTGGTCATCGATTTGGTAGACGAAAGTTAATGATTTTCGTTGTCAATTGAGACGCTATTACCCTAATTTTTAATGGCGTCCACTTTTTTCTGCCGTTGCATAGGGTTATCCTTCGAGGGGTTTTGTTTAAATAGTTGGTAACGAGAAGGTTGAACTACCTCGGGCCAGGTGTTATTATTGAAGTCAACGTCAGCAGTTTCCAGAAAAGGATCTAAACGTATTTCTTTTACTTCTTTATCGAAAATAAAGACTTTGGAAACTTTATCCTCGTATTGACGCCATATTTCAACAGGTATGCGCTGTACTTCGGTGCTTTCATCAATAAAGGTAAAACGCAAAATCAGCGGCATTACCATCCCGCCGACATTTTCGAAATTCACCTCGTAAAAATGTTTGCCTGAATTCAGGAGCGCTAAATCTTTCGCGCTGGTTTTGGTTTTGAAATCCTCATATTCTTGCCGGTCTAAGGCGTCAACGAGGTAGATGTCGCGCTTTCCGTAGTAGTCGTCGATTAAAGAATCGCGCTCATTGACGGTTTCTTTGATGGATTGCTCATTTCGTGCGAAACCAATGTGTACATCTTTTCCGCTGGCTTGTTCTTTTAGAAACGCTTTTTCTGTGGTAGGATTTTGAGTGTTCAATTGTAACCATTTGACTTCTTTGATGGCTATGTCAACCGGTTGTGTTCCATAGAACCAACCCCGCCAAAACCAATCAAGATCAACTGCTGATGCGTCTTCCATGGTCCGGAAGAAGTCGGCAGGACTCGGGTGTTTGAATTTCCAACGTTCACAATAGGTTTTAAACGCATAGTCGAATAACTCACGACCCATGATGGTTTCGCGTAAAATATTCAAGCCGGTTGCTGGTTTTCCGTAAGCATTGTTTCCAAACTGGAAAATGGATTCCGAGTTCGTCATGATCGGAGATATGAATTTTTGATCCCCTCGCATGTAATCCGCAATCATGTGTGCAGGTCCTCGTCGAGAAGGATAACCTCGTTCCCATTCCTGTTCAGTAAGGTATTGTACGAAGGTGTTGAGTCCTTCGTCCATCCACGTCCATTGACGTTCGTCGGAATTGATGATCATGGGAAAAAAGTTATGACCAACCTCGTGGATAATAACTCCCCACATGCCGTATTTTTCACCTTCTGAATACGTTCCGTCTTCTTCTGGACGCCCCCCGTTAAAGCAAATCATGGGGTATTCCATGCCAATCCATTTCGAGTGAACCGATATGGCTACCGGATAGGGGTAATCCACGGTGTATTTTGAATAGGTTTTAATGGTGTGTGCTACGAGCTTAGTGCTGTATCTTTCCCACAACGGATTGCCTTCTTTGGGATAATACGACATGCAAAGGATATCCTTGCCGCCCACCGTAACTTTCTGGACATCCCAGATGAACTTTCGCGAACTTGCAAAGGCAAAATCACGTACATTGCGCGCTTTAAAACGCCATGTTTTTAGCGTATTTTTAGGGTCCTTCTCCGCGGATTCAGCCTCTGATTGGGTGACAATCAGCACTGGAGCATCCGATTTTTTAGCTTGCTCAAAGCGTTTGCGTTGCGCTGCCGAAAGAACCTCGTTGCCGTTTTGTAATTCTCCCGTTGCGGCGATAATATGGTCGGAAGGTACGGTAATGTTAACCTCGTAATTGCCAAAGGGAAGGGTGAATTCTCCTCGACCAAGAAATTGTTTGTTTTGCCAACCTGTTACATCGCTGTACACGCACATTCTTGGGAAGAACTGCGCCAAAGTGTAGAGGTAATTTTTATCTTTTTCGAAGTACTCGTAACCCGAACGCCCCCCAACAGCCATGCGATCGTTGATGTTATACCACCACTTAACGATAAAACTGATGCTGTTTTTAGGCGCAAGCGGTGTGGACAAATCAATGCGAAGCATGGTTTTATTGATGTAATATTTCATGGCTTGACCTGAAGTCGAAGTGATGCTCTCAACATTGAAACCGCCATCGTAATGAAAAAAGCGTTTTTGGATATCTCCAATCGACTTAAAGTCCTCCATTTTTTCCACTTCAATGAGCTTGGTGTCCGAATGTTCGTCGTAAATGTTTTGGTCCAATTGCAACCAGAGGTAAGGCAGCGCATCGGGCGAATTATTGGTATAGGTAATGGTCTCGCTTCCGCTTAATTTTTGAAGATTGTCGTCCAAAACCAGGTTCATTTTATAATCGGCTTGTTGCTGATAATACGCATGACCGGGGGCTCCTGCGGCATTTCGGTATTCGTTTGGCGTGGGAAGCTCATAATCCAGTTGCGCAAATTTCTTTTGAGCGAAACTCAGTGTAGAAAATGCTGCAATGCAAAGGGTTAAAAGGCACTTATTCATGGGGCTACGTTAATTTGTTTGGTCTGATCGGTAGCAAGATAGGTAAGGGTATGGTGTTTGCCGTGCTTTAAGAAATTTAGCTTATTTTGTTGGTCGGGAAAATAATTCGTGAGTAAGGGGAAGGCAAAAGTTAATAAACCATTTCGTTCGATGTTTTCGGAGGAAAAGTAAAAAACCAATTCTCCGTTTTCGGTCAATTCATGGCCGTCCACTTTGAAGTAAACCTGTTGGGTATTTTGAAAGAGGCTAAAACCTGAAAGAACGTATTGTTCTAATTCCAGCCGCAAACTATCGGTTCGTAGGATTTGATCCATGGTGAAATCTTGGCCGTGTTTTTTGGAGGTGATGAACGCAAGGTCGTGAGCAGTTACCTTAAGTGATGCTTGAAATTGCTGTTCCGTCGGGTAATATTCCATTTCCAAGAAAGCGAAGTGGTAATCGTGGGAAAACACCACTGCAGTGAGGCAAATGCTTCCAATAAATAATAAAATTTTTTGTTTCATAGGCCTTAAAATTACTACTTTTGAACCAATGTCACAACGTTTACTTGGCGGTGTTTTTTCAGCCGCCTTATTCTTGATTTCTTGCAACAGCACAACCACATGTCCAGGTACCATTCCCAGTCAAGAAAAAGTGTTAAAACCCGGAGATATTGTATTTCAGGATTTGGATTGCGGGCCCATGTGCGATGCCATTGAGGCGGTCACTGAGGGAGTTCATGGAAAAGATTATTCGCACTGTGCGATGATCATCCAAGAAGGCGACTCGTTAAAGGTGATTGAAGCCATAGGGGAAGGAGTGGTTGTTACCTCTTGGAGAGACTTCGTTGGGCGCAGTTCAAAAATTCAAGCTGCCCGATTAAAAACGATGGACGACGCAGGATTGCAACGCGCAATTCGCTATGCAATTTCGCTCAAGGGTAAACCTTACGATGACGCTTTCCTGTTAAACAACGATCGTTATTATTGCAGTGAGTTGCTGTACGAGGCGTTTAAAGTGGCGAATTATGGTAAAGAGGTTTTTACATTGGAGCCCATGACCTTCAAGGACCCTAAGACAGGTAGTTTTTATCCGGTATGGGTAGACTATTATTCTCAATTAAAATGCCCAATTCCTGAAGGGAAACCCGGCATAAATCCCGGGGTAATATCGAGAAGCGTAAAATTGCGGTTGTTGAAGTTTTCGCAAAATCCTTAAGATTACTTAAAGGCATTAATGTCTGAATATTTACCTTTGACCCTATGAAACCGTTGTTATTTCTTCGTGGAAAATTGAAAGGTTTCTTCTTTCTATTTCGGGGGCACTGGTTTTTTTCGGCCCACGTATTATCATTTTTCGGTTCTATGGCCGCCTTGTCCAAGTGGATTCAGGACCATAGAAAATTAGGTCACAACGATTTTTATTCGTTCAAATTCGACTATGCTCGAAGGGAGCGGTTGTTTGAACACGTGATTTTTCAGGAAGGATTGGAGGAGCCCATTGATTACTTAGAGTTTGGCGTTTCAAAAGGGGACTCATTTCGTTGGTGGATCGGAAGGTTGAAACATCCTGAATCTCGGTTTTATGGATTTGACACCTTTACCGGGTTGCCAGAAGATTGGGGGCCTTTCAAGAAAGGCGACATGAGTTCCGGGGAATCTTTGCCCGAAATCAACGACTCACGCTATCAATTTTACCAGGGCTTGTTTCAGCAAACCTTAATCCCTTTTTTGGCGGACTTTCATCCCAACCGTAAAAAAGTCATCCATATGGACGCCGATTTGTATACCGCTACGCTCTACGTCCTTACCTTAATCACGCCATACCTACGTCCCGGAGATGTGATTTTTTTCGATGAGTTCAATGTTCCGCAACACGAATTTAAAGCATTTACGGAGTGGGTTAACGCCTTTTACGTCCAATACGAAGTGTTGGGTGCTGTAAATAATTATTATCAAATTGCGATAAAAATAACCGGATGAAAACACTCTTTTTTAGGTACAGTGGCTGGCATGTTGCTTGGTTGTCAACAAGAATTGGATGCTTGTGCACGCGGTAAAAAATTGGTTAAGGATTTAGAAACTATAGTTAAAAATACCAAACTGAATTAAAATGAAAAATTACAAAGAAATTGTTGGCCTTGATGCACATGAAGATGCTTATGGCAATAACATCGCGGATACATTTTATGGCAAAGGCGGTGGATATGACATTATTGAAAGGGAAGACGGACATTTTACCCTAAACGGCGATAGCGATGCTTACACTGAAAAATTTGAGCTATGGTCGCATATTCAGAAAGAAGCAAGCAGCCATGTAGTGGGTAAAGTGTTGGATATCGGCTGCGGCGGCGGCAAACATTCTGTTCATTTTCAAGAGCAGGGGCTCGACATCACCGGAATGGACAACTCACCGCTGGCATTGAAAATCTGTATGGAAAGGGGCCTGGACAATGCTCTGCTTTGCGATGTACTGCATCTCGATGAAAAGGTAATCAATGAGCTCGATACCATTTTTATGTGGGGCAATAATTTTGGGCTATTACAAAATGCGGTTATTGCTAAAAGATTTTTCCGCAACTGTCTAAAAATGTGCAAGAAAAATGCTAAAATCTTGATCGAAACTTTAGACCCCTACGGAAAAGCATTTATCATGGATGACGACAGGCGTTATATTGATGACAACAGGCTAAATGGCCGTTTAGGCGGACAAATTAGAGTACGAGTTAGGTATCGCCAATTTGTCACTGCGTGGAAAGATTATCTATTCGTATCGAAAGTGGAATTGACAGAAATTTTGGCAGGGACAGGCTGGGTAATTACAGAAACTTTTGATGATACCGAAATCGATCAGTATATCGCGGTAATTGAAAGGAACTAATAATGCATAATCAAATATGCGTTTAGTAAAACAGGCATTAAATATAATTAAGAAACTTAATTATGATCTACTTACTAAGTATGTGTGGCAATAGCGGGTAAAGCGATAAATCGAAGCTCGGGCTTATTAATATCATTGTGCTAAACAGACAGGAAAGTGCACTTAATCTGCTGGAATAATCGGACAAACAGACCCCTAAGGTGGGGAAAATTTGAGAGCTAATTAAGGGATTGAACATCGATCAAATTTAATTGTTTTTATCATTGTGTTTTTGGCTCTTTTTTTCCTCTGTGATTCGCCTTGAAGCTCTCTTCTAAAGGCACTATGTACGACTCGATCAAGATTTTAGCATTTTCCTTGCACTTTAGAATACGGTGGAACAAAATAAATTCTTACATCTCGACCATATTTATAAAGTCCCTCATTCTGCCTATTTTACTCTTTCCATGTAAACCAATCTTTGCTCAGGAAAATAAGATGAGCCTCTCGCTCAATATCACAAGGAGTAGGATTATTTTGTTTAAAGAAGCGGCTTTATATTATGTTCTGCCTAAAGAAAGCGATGTTTGGCGTCATGAAGCTATGAGGTGTTATTCGAATGAAAAATTGGGCATCGATCTTTAACCAAAAAGGTATTTTTAGGTTGCCTCACTACGACACCCCACATGCTCTTCGCTAGCGAAGTTGGATTTCTTTGCCGATCGGCAGTTTTTCGTCGGCAGAACAAGCTTTGTTTCTCCTCATTAACGGTTTTAGCTTGAGCGCTTCCTCTTGGGCGAGTTCACGCAGGCTCATCCTTCTTGAGAGGATGATTGTTTTTTTAGTTTTAGACCGGTACCTGCGTGGATCGAGGTAAATTTTTTCTCCCTCCCGAAGCACATCCTGGTGCTTGAATGATTCGTTATAGCGCAACAATTGCCTTAGGGTAATTCCATTTCTGAGGGATATTTTAAAGTAGGTATCTTCCTTTCGCACAACAATGTAACGAACCTTGTTTTCGTGCATTAAAACAGGATCATCTTTTGATAAAATCGATGCGGAGCGGCTTTTCGGCGACGCGTACATTTCGCAAGTTTGGATAACGAAGCATAAAAAAATGAGGATGAGTTTCATGAAGCATTCTAACGAAGTGTCCGTTTGAAGGTTTCAAATTGGGCATTTCCTACCAAAAAAATGTCAAAATGTCAATAACAACAACGATTAACAGCCAAAATGTCGCAGAAATTAGCTTGGTGAAATTTTTGGTCACTTCTTGCCCAAACGATTTGCATGGATTTTGAAAAATTAACTTCGCGAGCACAGGAAGCCCTCCAAAAAGCGCAACTGATGGCTCAGGAAAACGGTCATCAGGTTTTGGAAACCTCCCATCTTTTCCTGGGATTAATGGAAGTGGACAAGGACGTTGTTCCCAACCTTTTGAAACAACAGAACGTCAATGTAAATGCGCTCACGTCGACGGTTCGCGCAATCTTAGGGCGGTTTCCTAAGGTTGACGGTGGCGAGCTCCATGCGTCGAATGCTCTCTCAACGGTTTTACGTTCCGCCATTAGTGAACTAAAGACCTGGGGCGATAGCTATTTGGCGGTAGATGCCTTGTTTTACTACCTATGCCAATCTAAAGACTCTTTTGGTTCCGTGATTAAAGATGCCGGGATTAATATGATACAATTAAAAAAAGACATACTGAAAATGAGAAATGGAGATCAAGTGCAAAATGCCAACCAAGAAAATACTTACCAGTCTTTGGCGAAATTCGCCAAGAACTTGAATGAAATGGCTTCCGAGGGTAAGTTAGATCCTGTGATTGGACGCGACGAAGAGATTCGCAGGGTGCTGCAGATTTTAACAAGAAGAACCAAAAACAATCCCATCCTTATTGGAGAGCCCGGGGTCGGCAAAACGGCGATTGCTGAAGGTTTGGCCCACCGGATCATCAGCGGTGATGTCCCGGAAAATTTAAAAACCAAAGTGGTTTATTCCTTGGATATGGGTTCCTTAATCGCGGGAGCGAAATATAAAGGGGAATTTGAGGAACGTTTGAAGGCGGTTGTAAAGGAAGTGATCAACTCGGATGGGGAAATCATTTTATTTATTGATGAAATCCACACTTTGGTGGGCGCAGGCGGAGGCGAAGGAGCCATGGACGCGGCCAATATTTTGAAACCGGCCTTAGCTCGTGGAGAATTGCGAGCGGTTGGTGCAACAACCCTAAACGAATACCAGAAATATTTTGAAAAAGACAAAGCTTTAGTTCGACGATTTCAAACCGTGCTGGTGGATGAGCCCGAGTTCGAGGATGCTGTTGCGATTCTGCGTGGAATCAAAGAAAAATATGAAAACCATCACAAGGTCATAATCAAAGATGCGGCAATCATTGCAGCGGTTGAATTATCGCAACGCTATATTTCGGATCGGCACCTCCCTGATAAGGCCATTGATTTAATCGATGAGGCAGCTTCTAAACTTCGGATGGAAATTAATTCGAAGCCAGAAGAATTGGATGAGGTAGAGCGCAAAATAATGCAACTAGAAATCGAACGAGAAGCCTTAAAACGCGAAACCAATAGTTCGAAACTAATAAGTGTCGAGGAAGAACTAGCCAATCTAAACGAAAAACGTCAAGGTCTGACTTCTAAATGGCAGACTGAAAAACAAATGTTGGAATCCATCCAACATTCCAAGGAGGAAATTGAAAAACTCAAGTTCGAGGCAGATGCTGCAGAGCGATCAGGAGATTACGGGAGAGTGGCTGAAATCCGATATGGAAAAATACAAGAAGCCGAGCGCAACTTGGAGGCCTCCAAAGGGACCCTCTCAGAGATTCAGTCGGAGTTTAAAATGATCAAAGAAGAGGTGGATACCGAGGAAATCGCCGAGGTAGTCTCTAAATGGACTGGGATTCCAGTACAGAAGATGGTGGAGAGTGAGGTTAGTAAATTGCTGCGGCTCGAGGATGAACTCAAAAAGCGTGTCGTAGGACAAGAGGAAGCCATTGAAGCTTTGTCGGATGCCGTTCGACGGTCTCGGGCCGGTTTACAAGATGCTCGACGTCCGATAGGGTCTTTCATCTTCCTGGGAACTACCGGGGTAGGAAAAACCGAATTGGCAAAGGCTTTGGCCGAGTTTTTATTCAACGACGAAAATGCTATGACGCGCATCGATATGAGCGAATACCAGGAAAAACATAGCGTGAGCCGTTTGGTAGGTGCACCTCCGGGATATGTCGGGTACGATGAAGGAGGCCAATTGACCGAGGCCGTTAGACGTCGTCCCTTTTCCATTATTCTGTTGGATGAAATTGAAAAAGCACACCCCGATATTTTTAATGTTTTGCTCCAAGTTCTGGACGATGGGCGTTTAACCGACAACAAAGGAAGGTTGGTGAATTTTAAGAATACCATCATCATTATGACGTCGAACATGGGGTCGCAAATCCTGCAAGAAGCCTTTGAGGGTGCCAAAGAAGAGCATTACCCAGAGCTCGCTGTAGGAGCAAAGGCGCAAGTTATGGAATTGTTGAAACAGACCATTCGTCCCGAGTTTTTAAACCGCATTGATGAAACCTTGCTGTTTCTGCCCTTAACAAGGTCTAACGTCAAAGACATTGTTGAAATTCAATTATCCAACCTAAAAATGCAATTATTGCAGAAGGGCATCAAACTCTTCGTCGCGCCCGATGCCTTTGAGTACATTGTTGAATTGGGTTATGATCCATTCTTTGGGGCACGTCCTGTGAAACGCGTAATTCAAAAAGAGGTGCTGAATGTTTTGTCGAAAGCGCTGCTTTCAAAAACCGTTGACATACACCAGACGGTAGTAATGGATATGTTCGAGCGTCAAATTGTGTTTAGAAAACCCGTTTTACATGAGGAGGAAATAGCTTGAATCGGCTCAACGATGAATTGAGCACCGAATGAATATCCCTGTAGGAAGAAAAAAAAGCGGCCTCGGCCGCTTTTCGTTTAAAATGCTATTCTTAGTATCGGTAATGGTCCGATTTAAAGGGTCCTTTTACCTCAACACCAATGTAGGCAGCTTGCTCTGAAGACAGCGTTTCCAATTCTACCCCAATTTTCGATAAATGCAGGCGTGCAACCTTTTCATCTAAATGTTTTGGAAGGGTGTAAACGTCGTTTTCGTACTTGTCAGCGTTATGCCATAACTCCAATTGGGCCAGTGTCTGGTTGGTGAATGAATTCGACATGACAAACGATGGGTGTCCTGTGGCGCAACCTAAGTTCACCAAACGTCCTTCCGCCAATACGATGATGTCATTTCCATTTACATTGTACAAATCTACTTGCGGTTTAATTTCCATTTTGGTAGATCCGTACTTGCTGTTCAACCAAGCCATGTCAATCTCGTTATCGAAGTGACCAATATTACAAACGATGGCTTTGTCTTTCATGGCCTCGAAATGCTTTCCTGTAACGATGGATTTGTTTCCCGTAGCGGTAACAATAATGTCCGCTAATCCTATCACCGTATCCAAGCGCTTCACTTCGAATCCATCCATAGCCGCTTGAAGCGCACAGATGGGGTCGATTTCGGTTACGACAACCCGAGCTCCGGACCCTTGCAAGGAGGCAGCAGAACCTTTACCCACATCACCGTATCCGCATACCACAGCTACTTTACCAGCCATCATCACATCCGTAGCACGACGGATCGCATCCACCAAAGATTCTTTACAGCCGTATTTGTTGTCGAATTTAGATTTAGTAACGGAATCATTCACGTTGATGGCAGGCATCACCAAGGTTCCGTTTTTCTTGCGTTCGTATAAGCGGTGAACTCCGGTGGTGGTTTCTTCCGATAATCCTTTGATACCCGCTGTTAGCTCTGGATAACGATCGAAAACCATGTTGGTTAAATCGCCTCCGTCGTCCAAAATCATGTTCAACGGTTGATTGCCTTCGAATGCAAATAAGGTTTGCTCAATACACCAATCAAATTCTTCTTCGTTCATCCCTTTCCAAGCATAAACGGGGATTCCTGCTGCGGCAATGGCAGCTGCTGCGTGGTCTTGTGTAGAGAAAATGTTACAAGATGACCAGGTAACTTCCGCACCTAACTCCACTAAGGTCTCAATTAAAACTGCCGTCTGGATAGTCATGTGCAAGCATCCTGCGATGCGTGCACCGCTTAAAGGCTTAGATGCACCGTATTCCTCGCGTAAGGCCATTAAACCGGGCATTTCAGCTTCCGCTAATTTTATTTCTTTCCGTCCCCATTCGGCAATGGAGATGTCCTTTACTTTGTACTTTAATTTTTCCGAGGTGTTATTCATAATGTAATTTTTCAGTGCAAAAATAGGGATAAATCAAGGAACTTGTACTAAACACCCAATCCCTTTAATTGGTGCTTCAATGCTTGAATGAACAGTGGGTTATCGTTGTTGCTTGGAACTAAATCGACCTTTTCACCCCCGTGCTCTTCAAAAATCTCTTGGTATTCGCTGCCGATTTCAATCAAGGTTTCCAGGCAATCCGCCACAAAAGCGGGGCTGAAAATCAACAGGCGTTTAGCTCCCTTTTTAGCCAACTCCTCTACGATTTGGTCTGAGAAGGGCTCCAGCCATTTTTTGTCTAAGCGGGATTGAAAGCAAACAGTATATTGTCCTTCTTTAAGCCCCATTTTTTCAACAATCAACCGAGTGGTTGCATAGCATGTCGCCTTATAGCACATTTTGTTTTTAGGGTTTATTTCCGTTTCACAGGGTTGATCGCCGCACAAGTCGGTACCTTCATATACTTTGTCCACTTGACGTTCGGGTAACCCGTGGTAGGAGAACAAGATATGGTCGTAGGAATTGAGGTCAAAGGCCTTCGTGTTTTCAACGATGTTGTCGATGTAGAGGGGATTGTCGTAAAACTGACCCGCAACGACCACCTCAGGGATAACCCACCACGATGAAATAATGCGCATCGCTTTCTCCAAGGCTGATCCCGAAGAGGCACTAGCATATTGCGGAAATAGGGGAAATAAGACTATGCGGTCGTAATTAGCCAAACGAATGCGTTCAAGGACCGAATCCAGCGATGGGTTTTGATAGCGCATGGCGAACTCTATCGTTACTTCGTCTTTTGAGTACTCCTCTTGCAAAAGTTTCGCAACGTTTTGGGTGTGCGTAAGCAGGGGAGAAACTCCGTTACCCAGCTCCCATAATTCCCGGTAAATCTTGGCGGACTTAGGAGCACGAAAAGGAACAATGATGCCGTTCACTAAAATTTTACGTACCAACCATGGAATATCGATCACGCGAGGGTCGTTGAGAAATTCGGAAAGGTATCGTCGAACGTCGGAGGTTTTTGGGCTATCCGGCGTACCAAGTTGGATTAGAAGTACACAGGTCTTTTTCATGCGTTTGAAACAATTCGCAGTTTGGAAAGTTCAAAGGTAGGGAAAACCCGTGATTCCTTCAGAACTTCTTACTTTTGTGACATGATTAATCCATCGCGCATTTTTGAACTTCAAAGCGAAGCAGAATTTCATTCTTTGGCAGTCGAAGTGGCGCGCTTTCAATTGGAAAACTGTGCAATCTACCGCGACTTTGCTCGGCTCATGAAGATGGAAGATGTTAATACATTCGAAGATATTCCTTTCTTACCAATTCGTTTCTTTAAAGAGGTAGAGGTGGTTTCCACACCAATTTCTGATGATCCTTTGGTTTTCTTGAGCAGTGGTACGGGAGAACAGGGCAGGAGTCAACACATTGTTACGGATCCAAGCCTCTATCAACAAAGTTATTCCCTCGGTTTCGAGCAATATTTCGGAAATCCGAAAGATTGGGTGATTTTGGCCTTGTTGCCCAATTATCTTGAACAAGGAAATTCAGGATTAGTGAACATGGTGGAAGGGTTGATTGCTCAAAGCGCCCATCCCTTGTCGGGGTTTGTCTTGAACGAAATGGAACACCTTCATGCACGGTATACGTTGGCTCTGTCTTCGGGAAGAAAGTGCATGCTGTTCGGCGTATCTTATGCGCTCTTGGACTTAGCGGAGCAGGGCCATGATTTTTCGCAAGCCGTGGTGGTAGAAACCGGAGGCATGAAAGGCCGAAGGCAAGAGCTTACGAAACCTGAATTGCACGATGCGTTGAAACAGGGATTGAACACCTCCGAGATTCATTCCGAATACGGTATGACGGAACTCTTATCGCAAGGGTATTGCGGACCGGATTTAATTTTCCAAACGCCCGCTTGGATGCGGGTAGTGTTGCGCGACGTGAGCGACCCCAAGGCACGGGTTCCTGAGGGGCAGCGCGGTGCCATCAACATCATCGATTTGGCCAACCTCAACAGCTGCAGTTTCATTGCCACCGACGATTTGGGTAAACTCGTACCGGGCGGCTTCCTGCTCGAGGGCCGTGTAAATCATGCGGATATCCGCGGTTGTAACCAAATGGTGGGGTAGGATTATGTTAAGCCATTTGGGGAGTCCGAACACCATTTTTTATCGTAAAAAATACTACCTTCGTACCATGACGTGGCAAGAAATTTCATTGCTCTTAGGAATTGGTGCGGTTGCCGGAATTCTCAGCGGTTTTGTCGGAGTAGGTGGCGGCATTGTCATTGTACCTTCCCTTATTTACGTCATGGGGTTATCCCAGTTCCAAGCTCAGGGAACGAGTTTGTTCATTCTCGCAATGCCTGTTGTTGCCTTGGCACTTTTCAACTATGCGCAATCCGGAAATGTGCAATGGAGGTTTGGACTCATTGTGGCAGCCGCATTTGTGGTGGGCGGTTATGTCGGTTCCAAATTAGCTCTACGGCTACCTGAGGCTTGGGTTAAGTTGATTTTTGGAGCGATTATGGCCTACGTGGCTTTCAAAATGCTTTGGTCGGGTTATCAAGGAATTTCCAACCATGAGTCCTGATTTTCTGCGAGATTTAGCTCAGCGCGTTGCTCCCAAAGCGTTGCAACACCGTGAAACCCTTCACAAGAACCCTGAACCCTCGTTTCAAGAATTCGCCACCATGGCCTACGTGGTCGAAGTGTTAAGCCAATTGGGGGTGGAGCACGAAGCGAAGGTTGGAGGTACAGGAGTTGTTGCGTATTTTCATTCCAAAAACACCCAACGATGGATCGGCTTGCGCTGCGAATTAGACGCTTTGCCCATTCAAGAAGAAACGCAAGCCTCCTACCAATCTACTGTTCCAGGCTGGATGCACGCCTGCGGTCACGACGTACACACGGCCATTTTATTGGGGGTCGCTGAGGTGCTTGCCCAAAAGACTTCCGAACTACCCTGCTCCGTGAAGTTGATTTTTCAACCCGGCGAAGAGCAATCTCCCGGCGGAGCAAATCACATGATTGAGGCAGGCGTCTTGCAAAGTCCTCCGCTTGATTTCATGGTAGCCCTGCATGTTTATCCTGAACTTCCCGTTGGTTTTTTCGGTACTCGTTCAGGCCTTTACATGGCTTCCAGCGATGAAATTCATCTAGAGATCAAAGGAAAAGGAGGTCACGGTGCCTTACCAAAGCAGTGCATCAACCCGCTAAACATGGCGTCCGAGATCATTCTTCATGCCCAACTGCTGATTGATCAATTCCAACCGAATGATGTTCCTTCGGTACTAACTTTCGGACGTATAGAAGCTCTTGGAGCCACCAATGTGGTTCCTTCCACGTGCAGCCTAAAAGGAACTTTTCGCACCTTGAACGAACCTTGGAGAGCCGAATTTTTTGAATTTTTTGAAGATTTTTTGCGGAAAATAGAACGCCGTTATGGAGGCGAAATTCAATTGCATCGAAATGCCGGGTATCCATTTCTATACAACGATCCGCAAGTGACTTCATGGCTTGAAAACGGACTCGTTAACCAATTCGGTGCGGAGGCCATCGTGCCTTTGGATTACCGAATGACGGCCGAAGATTTCGCGTTTTACAGCCATAAAATTCCCGTAAGTTTTTTCCGTTTAGGAGTTGGAGACCCCAATAGGCCCCAGAATTACAGCGTCCACCATCCGAAATTTGACATCCATCCCGGTTCCGTTCAAAAGGGCATTGAAGCCATGCTCGCCTTGGTATTTCAAGGTTAAGTTTTCATCAATTTATCAAGTTTCAGGTAATTTGTGTAATTTGGTAGGACAAATCAGCGCATGGCATCTTTAGCTCCTGTTATTGGTGTATTAGGCAATCAACGAGCAGCACACTTGTTGCGCAGAGCTACCATGGGTCCTCGGTTGTCCGATATTGCAATTTATGCGCAACTGGACGCTCAAAGTGCCTTTAATGCTTTGAACCAGGCAGATCCTACGCCTTCGCTACCGAAAGATCCCAATACCAACAGCGATTGGATTTTTCCAAATTTTCCCGACCCAAATCAAATCAACGATATTTGGTCGGATCTTACGCGTTATTGGTGGTTGGAAACGCAGCGCGCCTCGGGTCCTAATTTAACCGAACGCATGGTGTGGTTTTACCATACCCATATTCCTGTGATCATGACCCGCATTTCGTGGGCTCCTCAGTTCGCCGTGGATTACCTTCGATTGTTGCGGCATCACGCCCTTGGAAATTATAAAGAGTTGGTCAAAGCCATTTGTATTGACAACGCCATGCTCGTGCATTTGGACGGAACCTTAAACGTGAAAGGAGCCCCACAGGAAAATTTTGGTCGCGAATTTTTGGAACTGTTCACCGTTGGAAAAGGTCCTGAAGTCAACCTGGGGGATTACACCTATTTTACGGAGGTGGATGTAAAGGCCTTAACCCGCGTACTCACCGGTTGGACCGTGGACTCCAGCTTTCAAACAGTAGACGCGCTAACAGGAATTCCTAGTGGTAAGGTAAAAGCGGACATCAACAACAATGCTACGCAGCACGATGTAAGCACCAAGCAGTTTTCCTCCGCCTTCAATTCCAATGCCATTCAAACCGCAGGCGTCGTGAACGGTACCTGTCCCAGTTCTTCCGTGGTTCAGGAATTGCACGATGCGGTCGATATGGTTTTTGCTTCACCGAACACGGCGAAACACATCGTTCGAAGGGTTTACCGCCAATTCCTGTATTTCGACATTACCCAGGAAATAGAAACCGACATCATTGAACCCCTGGCCAGCACACTCATGGCCAACAATTACGATTTAATGAGCGTCCTGGAAATCTTGCTGCAAAGCGAGCATTTCTTCGATTTAGATACGCCGCAGACCAACGACAACAGCGTTGGTGCCATCATCAAATCGCCCATCGAGGTGGTTATTTCAACGATGCGTTTCTTCGAACTTTCGGTTCCGAATCCCACTACCCAACTCAACCAACATTATGCGCTTTACAGCCAGTTGCTTGGCCAATTAAGCCTTCAGGGTATTGAACTTTTCGAACCCGTGGATGTTGCTGGCTACGATCCGTATTTTCAGGTTCCTGTTTTTCATCGGTATTGGATTTCGGCCAACTACCTCGCCAACCGATACAAGTTTTCGGAGTGGTTAATCAATGGATTCAGCAGCGGTGGAAACCTCTTGATGAAATTGGACATCCTTCCCTTTGTTATGTCCCACGCCAATCAACCCTCGGATGCCGACGCCCTCGTTCAAGATTTTGTGGACTGGTTGATTCCCATCGCGCTGGATAACGCCCGCCTTACGTATTTCCGCGACGAATTGTTGTTGAATGCGGGGTCCTTAAACTGGACCAATGAATGGAACAATTACCTCCAAACAAACAACGATGCGGTGGTAAAAACCCAGCTTGAAAAGCTTGCTCGTTGCATGATGCAAACCCCTGAATTTCAACTTTATTAATTCCCAGCCATGAAGAGAAGAGATTTTGTGAAATTGTCCTCCTTGCTCAGTACGGGAATGCTGTTAAAATTCAACGGGGTTCCGTTGTACGCCTTCGATGAGGAAAGCATCCTGCATAAAATTGCTAAAAACAGCTTGAACGACAAAATTTTAGTGCTAATTGAAATGCACGGGGGCAATGACGGATTAAACACGGTTGTTCCTATCAACCAATATCCGACCTATTATAACTACCGAGCCAACATTGCCATTCCAGAAAACGGGCTCCGTAAATTCATCACCCTGGATACCAACCTTCCCGACAACCGTCAGCTGGGCCTGCATCCGGATATGACCGCTGCGAAAGCCATGTACGATGAAGGAAATTTTGCGGTGATTCAAAATGTTTCCTATGAAAACATGAACGGTTCGCACTTTCGCAGCCGTGATGTTTGGATGATGGGAGGAGGGTACAACGATTACTACAGTTCGGGCTGGATGGGCCGTTATTTGGATTACACCTATCCAGGGTATCCCGATAATTACCCCAGCCCTCAAATTCCTGATCCTTTGGCTATTGAAATGGGCAACGGTGTGTCGCTGGCCTTTCACCGAGAGCAAGGAATTCCTGCAGGATTGAGCATTACGGACCCGGTAGGATTCTTCAACCTGATCAATAGCGTGGGCGTTGATGCTCCCTTGAGTTTTCCAGATACCCATGCAGGAGACGAAATTGAGTACATTTTGCAAATTGAAAAGCAGGCCAACGCCTACGCGGAACGCCTGAAAGATGTCTACGAAGCTGGGATGAATTCCAACACGGTGTATCCTCAATTGTACCCCTTCATTGCCCCAGCTTCAGCGAAAAACAATCCTTTGGCCCCTCAGTTGAAAGTCATTGCGCGGCTCATCAGTGGGGGAGTTGGCACCAAGATTTTCATTTGTCGGATTGGGGGTTTTGATACCCACGCCAATCAAGTGGTCAATAATAACCCCACCATGGGTGGCCATGCCGCGTTGCTGTATCACATTTCTTCGGCCATGAAGGCCTTTTATGCGGATTTGCAGAACATGGGCCTCGCAGATCGAGTACTTTCCATGACGTTTTCAGAATTCGGTCGAAGGGTGGCTTCCAATGCCAGCTATGGTACCGATCACGGAAATGCCGCACCGATGATGATTTTCGGTACCTGCATTAATCCGGGTGTATATGGGGTTAATCCCGATCTGGCCAATTTGGAAAGCGGGAACGTTCCAATGGAGTTTGACTATCGCCAGGTCTTTACTTCGGTGGTTAAAGATTGGTTCAATGCCCCGGATCAAGCCCTGCAAGAAGTTCATTTTGAGAATTTCGTAGAATCGCGCATCGATTACGTGCGGTGTAAGCCGCTAAGCACCAGCGAACTCTTTCAAGATCGATTCGCCATGAATTGCTACCCGAACCCCACAAACCAGGAGATTTACATCGATTACACCTTAAAAGAAGCCGCTGAAATTCGTATTGCCATGTACGACCTTACGGGGCGTTCGTTGGGAGAAATCGACAACCCGCCTTCTGGTCCCGGTTCGCACAGCGTAATGTTCGATTTTGGACAAGTCATTAGCGGAACCTATTTGGTGCGTCTATTTGCCAACGATGCGGTGATTACCCGAAAAGTAATTTTAGCAAAATGAAGAATTTTTGGGGGTTTTTAGTGCTGTTTTCCCTGATGCAGGGCGTTCATGCGCAAAGCAGAAAGCATCAATACCGAAAAGACCGCTATTTTTTTGGCATCAATATGGGAATGGGATTCACGCAGCCGGTCTTGGACGAACGCTTTAGTTTGTTGGAAGCTACCCCGCAATCTACCAAGGAAGATTATGAAAAACAGTATGGAAACTTATTTCAAAACAGCGGAGGAATATACGGTTTACATGCTTCGTTTGCGTTCACGCCCCAGTTTTCCATAATATCCCAGCCTTGTTTTCAAACTCAGCGCTACAGTTACATGAACAGTTATCATTGGTCGGATACCATTATGGGGGGAGAGGTCTACAAAGAATTCCTTCATCGACAAAAGATTTCCAGTGTGAGAATTCCGTTCTTGCTACGCTTTGATTTTTCACGCTTGAGGTTTTCCCCATTTTTGCAGACGGGAATTTCGGCAGACATTGCCTATTTCGCCAGCAAACAGGTGTTTGAGGACAATTACATCGACAACGACGTGGATCGCAAGTCAGCGACCTCCTCTTCGGTAGCTGAATTCACCCCTCATCTAAACCGATTTAATGTTGCCCTTCTTGGGGGAGGGGGGATTTCCTATTACCGAGAACACGTAGCCTTCAGTATATCGGGAACCTTGAGCTATAACATGCGAACGAGCATCAATGAATTTGACCGTTACGCAGATTACACGGGAATGGCCACCGAGTACTTGGACGTCCAGGATAAATTCAATTTATTGAGCTTGAACATCTTAGCAACAGTAATGGTTCCTTTACATAAAAAATGGTGATGAAACGTAGCATTTTGACCTTGATATTGGGGGTGGTTTTGGGCTTGTTTTCGTGCGAAAAACCGGATAAAAGCTCCCTCCCTTTCGTTAAAATATACGATGATCAAAACGGAAATCGTTCGTTTTCTCCGCTTTCCATGACCAAAGCAACGGTTGATAACGGGTATTTCGTGCTAAGCGCCTACGACGGATGGCGTATTCACTTGATGAAAATGGACAAGGATGGAAATTTCGAATGGAATTTGGAATTGCCCGAGCAGTACGTGAATGCCGTTCCTTCGTTGTTGAATATCAACCAGCAGCTGTACTTGGTGTGCATGGATCCCCTTGAATTGGATGCCCGAATTTTACGCATCGACGAAAATAGCCGGCAAGTCATCCAAATTTCCCATCTGGAGGAGGTAAGCTATCCGTTGCACGCCTATTACAACGGAACGGATTTGTACCTCATGAGTTGTCCTTTGTCGTCTCAAATGACGGTCATTCACCAGGTGAGTCAAGCTTTGGATACTGTTGTTAGGGTTGGTGCGTTGAGCATATCCGCCAATGTAGATGATCTGCTGTTGAAGCATGTGATGCACACCGGAAAACAATACCCTTTTTTCATTCAATCGACCCCCGAAAAGGATTATTTTGCGGTAAACGCCTTTTACAACTACTCCTTTTCCACCGTGTTTTTCGATAGCGATTTACAGTTTAGCGGGGTTTACAATGGAGCGGCCATGGACGGAGGAATTTCTTCGCTACATCCCTTGGGTTCCAATACTTTTGCCTTGGCTCGGACATCCGGTGAAAATGTTTTTATGAATCCCAAAGCGGTATTGAATCCTTCTGCAATAGCGATGGCTACCAGTATCGAAGCCCAAGGCGATGCGGAATTGAACCATACTTTGCCCACGATCATCAGGCAAATGACCATTTTGGGTAAAAACTACCTCGCGTTTTTAGCTTCAAGCCGTAGTAACCAGTTGGTGTTAAAATTATACGATGAAAGCGGCAAAAAGGTGAAAAGCACCTACCTAAGCAAAAATGTTCCTATTGAGGCTTGCGACATGGTTTTTACACCTTATGGCGAGTTGTTGATGTTGGCAAAGGTGCGAATTATGGGGAGCTATAACCGCATTGGCAGCATTAAATTATCCAGGTCGAGTTTGGTTAAATTGGTGGAGGGTGAATGAAAAAGCGGTGGGTTTTATTGGTGAGTTCAATCCTTTGTTGTGCTGCGTGCAACAAAGAAAAGCGCTACACCCGATACCTCCAAGGCACGTGGAATTGCGCTATGGTGCGCCTACAAAATGCTGATGGATTTACTTTTTTTGACCATATTCCAAACGGCAATTTAAGCTTCTCAGAAACTTCGGTGCAAGGATTGGTGGTTTCTGATTTTGTGACATTTCAAGGAAATGTGGTTGACTCTCTTAATTTGAACGGCAACTATGTTATGCATTTGGAGAACAACGAATTGAATTGGTTGCAAGACAACGACACCTTAAAAAATCGGATATTCGTGATAACGCGCGACGATTTGGAGTTGGAGTACTACGACCCTCTGTCCAATTGCCGATTTCGCTACGTATTTGAGAAGCAATAGGCTAAAGGAACCCTAACTCCAATTTGGCTTCATCCGACATCATATCCTTATCCCAAGGAGGATCAAAAACAATGTGCACTTTGCAATCCAAAACTTGCTCCATGCCCTTGACTTTATCTTCGACCTCTTTGGGTAGGGTTTCTGCCACCGGACAATTTGGCGACGTCAAGGTCATGTCGATGTCAACGAATCGGTCGTCGTTGATGCGGATTTCGTAAATCAAGCCTAACTCAAAAATATCCACGGGAATTTCTGGATCGTAAATCGTTTTTAGCGTTTTAACTATATCGTTTTCTAATTCAATCATGGAGTCAGTTGCTTCAATGCCTCACTTTTAAGGCGGTTGATCATGCCTGTAAGTCCGTTGGCGCGAGTAGGCGACAGGTGCTCTTGCAAACCAATCTTACCAATAAAATACAATTCACTCTTAACAATGTTCTCCGGGGTTTGGTTCGAGAGAATTCTAATTAGCAGGCTGATGATTCCCTTGGTAATGATGGCCTCCGAATCTGCTGTAAACACAAGCATTCCATCGGATATTTGAGCATCGACCCAAACACGGGATTGGCACCCATGAATTAATCGGTCCTCGGATTTCTTGGCTTCATCAATGAGGGGGAGTTCTTTTCCCAAGTCGATCAGATATTCGTATTTGTCCATCCAATCCTCGAAGATGGCAAACTCATTGATGACCTCATCTTGCAACTCGTTGATGCTTTTCCTCATGATAGTATTTGAATGGACCGTTGTAAAGCCTTCACGAATTCATCAATTTCTTCGCGGGTGTTATAAAACGCCAGGGATGCCCTTACTGTTCCCGGAATCTTAAACTGTTCCATCAAGGGTTGGGTGCAATGGTGTCCGGTTCTAACCGCTATCCCTTGTTGATCCAATAAGGTGCCTACATCAAAGGGATGCAGGTCACCAATAAGAAACGATAAGGTGCTGCAGGTATCAGGGGCCTCGCCGATGAATCTGATTTTTGGTATTTCTCGCATGCTATCACGAAGGTAACTTCCGAGCTCCTTTTCATGCCGAAAAGCGCCCAATGGATCAATTGATGATAAATAGTCAATGGCTTCAGCCAGAGCTAATACGCCGCAAATGTTGGGCGTTCCGGCCTCAAACTTAAGTGGAAGGGTGTTGTAGGTTGTTTTTTCAAAGGTAACGTGTTCGATCATATCTCCGCCTCCTTGGTAGGGTGGAAGGGATTCCATCAGTTCTTTCTTACCGTAAAGCACGCCAATTCCTGTTGGTGCAAAAATTTTATGGCCGCCGAAGGCAAGAAAGTCGCAGTCTAAATTTTGCACATCGACGGGAAGATGTTGAACGCTTTGGGCCGCGTCGAGCAGTACTTTGGCCCCCATGCCGTGGGCTTTAACAATAATTTCTTTCACCGGATTAACGGTTCCCAAGCTGTTGGAAACATGCACCACACTGACCAATTTGGTCTTCTCCGAAAGAAGATGGTCCAATTTCGATATGTCGAGGGTACCGTTCTCCAAAACGGGGAGCACCTTCAAGATGCAGCCTCGCCGCTCACAGAGCATTTGCCAAGGGACAATGTTGGAGTGGTGTTCCATTCCGGTAATGAGGATTTCATCACCTGGATGCATCGTTTCCCCAAAACTGAAGGCGACCGTGTTGATGGCGTCCGTTGTTCCTTTGGTAAAAATAATTTCCTGAGGTGAGGAAGCGTTGAGAAACGCTGCGATACGGGCTCGAGCGGCTTCATAGGCCAAGGTTGCTTGGTTACTTAGAAAATGGACTCCGCGGTGTACGTTGGAATGCTCGTGTTCGTAATAGGCCGACACCCGGTCAATAACGCGTTGAGGTTTCTGGGAGGAGGCACCGTTATCGAAATAAATTAACGGCTTTCCGTTTACTTTTTCCTGTAAAATAGGGAAGTCCTTGCGCACTTGAACAACATCGAACGATTTCATGGTACAAAGGTACAACAATCGCTTATTTCGAAAGAATCCGAACTTGTAAAACTTATTTCGGTTGCAGTTCGATAAATGGTATAAGAACTTCTTCCATGGATATGCCGCCGTGTTGGAACGTATTTCCAAAGTGATTTACAAAGTGGTTATAATTATTAGGGTAAACGAAGAAGTCGGCTTCGCGGGCAAAAACGTATTCATTAGAGAGTTTTATCTGGGGTAAGAAGGCTTCGGAGGGTTTATTAACGACGAATACTTCTTTTTTATCATAATTGAGTCCGCGTCCTACTTTGTACCGTAAATTGCTGTTGGTGTTGCGTTCGCCGACAATTTTCACAGGTCGGGTCACTTTTACGGTGCCGTGATCTGTCGTTATGAAAAGTCGCGTGCCCGACTCTCTGAATTTTTGGATTAAATCGTGCAAGGGGGAGTGCTCAAACCAAGACTTGGTAAGCGAACGGTAAGCAGCTTCATCGTTGGCTAATTCGCGTATTACTTCCATTTCTGTTCGAGCATGCGAAAGCATATCCACGAAATTGTAGACAACAAAATTCACATCGTTGTCTTGGATCTGGTTGAATTGATCGTTAAGTTTTTTTCCAGCTTCAAGGTGGGTTATCTTGTGATAGCTCCATTTACATTGCTTACTGAGTCGCTTTAGTTGTTGTTCCAATAATTCTTTTTCGAATTGGTTTTTACTTCCTTCGTCCTCTTCATATCTCCAAAATTGGGGAAATTTTTTTTCGATTTCGGAGGGAAGTAAACCTGCAAAAAATGCGTTTCTGGCATAATGCGTTGCGGTAGGAAGAATGGAATAAATCACATATTCCTCGGTTTTTTCATAGGATTTACAGATGTAAGGCTCTAAAACTTTCCATTGGTCGAAGCGCAGATTATCAATGACTAAGACCGCTAATTTGTCTTTTCCGATTTGGGGGAGAACCCTTGTTCGGATCATGTTGTGCAACATGTAGGGCATTTCTTCGGTGCCATTCAACCAATCGAGGTAGTAGGTCTCTATGAAATCACAAAAAAGTTGGTTGGCCTCTTTTTTCTGCATGTCGAAAATTTCTTTCATGGCTTTGTCTTCGGCCTGCTCTAATTCCAACTCCCAATAAACCAATTTCTTGTACATTTCTGTCCATTCATTGGCACTCAGACGATGATTTAATTGCATCCCCAATTGGCGAAATTCCTGTTGGTAATTGATGTTCGTTTTTTGGGATACCAATTGCGCCTGATTCAATATCTTTTTCAGGCTCAAAAGGATTTGGCTGGGATTTACGGGTTTGATTAAATAGTCAGCAATCTTGCTTCCTATGGCTTCTTCCATGATGAATTCCTCCTCACTCTTGGTAATCATCACTACCGGAACCAGCGGGTTAATTTCTTTGATTTTGGTGAGCGCCTCCAAACCGCTGATGCCCGGCATGTTTTCATCCAGAAAAATGACGTCGTATCGGTTTTCTTCGGATTTTTCAATGGCGTCCATTCCGTTGGTTGTGCAATCTACCCGATAGCCTTTTGATTCGAGAAATAAAATGTGCGGTTTTAGTAAGTCGATTTCGTCATCAGCCCAAAGTATTTTACCCATTGCTTTTATTTGATTAAGTTTGTATCGTAGTTTGTAAAATTAAGCAATTGCTTCCTCCTAACGCACCCTCCAACAAAAAGAAAATCATCAACGACCCCTTGTACGGGTTTATTTCCATTCCCGACGACCTGATTTTCGATGTAATGAATCATCCTTACCTACAGCGGTTGAGAAGAATTATGCAATTAGGGCTTTCTAACCTGGTGTATCCCGGCGCACAACATACGCGGTACACCCACGTCTTAGGCGCGATGCATCTCATGACCCTTGCCATTGGGGTACTTCGCAGAAAAGGACAAGAAATAAGCGCTGAAGAGGAACGAGCTGCTCGGTTAGCCATCTTGTTGCACGACATTGGACATGGCCCCTTTAGTCATGCGCTCGAGTACGATATCGTACATGGAATCAGCCATGAAGAAATCAGTGGCATGTTCATCGATCGCCTTACTAAAATTTTTGGGGAAGATTTACGGCGAGCACAACTTATTTTCAGTAATCAATATTCAAAGCCGTTTTTACATCAGCTCGTCTCCAGTCAGCTGGATATGGATCGAATGGATTATTTAAACCGCGATAGTTTTTACAGCGGGGTTAGCGAAGGGATAATTGGAACAGACCGTTTAATTGAAATGCTTTCAGTGCACGAGGGGCAACTGGTTCTGGAAGAAAAAGCGATTTATTCGGTCGAAAAGTTTATTGTGGCGAGAAGGTTGATGTACTGGCAGGTATATCTCCACAAAACCGTGGTCGCGGCAGAATACATGCTGATTCATGCATTGCGGCGTGCAAAGTATCTCGCTCAACAAAGAACGCGTCTTTTCGCTTCGCCAGCGCTGGAATTGTTCCTTGCCAATGATGTAACGAAAGAGCACTTTTTGAACGATCCAAAATACCTGGATGCATTTGCGCAATTGGATGATCACGATATTTGGGGGGCAATAAAAGTATGGCAATATCACGAGGATCAGGTTTTATCGTTGCTTTGCTCCAGCATAATCCATCGTAATTTATTTAAAATTGAAATTGCTACCCATCCTTTTTCCCCCGACCGAATTGCCTTAGAAAAAGAGTTTGTAAAGGCCCAAATGGGTTTTTCCTCCGCAGACGTAGATTTTATGGTGTATCACGACTTATTGGTCAACAAAGCATACACGCAGGGAAAACAGAGCATTATGTTGTTGAACAAATACGGCGAATTGGTGGATTTGCCCCGAGCCTCGGACAATCTGAACATTTCAGCTTTGGCAAAGCCTGTGGAGAAGTATTTTTTGGCCTATCCAACGTATCACTGACGCCTCAGTTTTCCGGCTTTCCAATCTTCGATTAACCTTGCCCACGCGTACGGATTGAAAAGGTTATTGGCAGGTAGTTGTCCATTCGTGTAAAGTTTGGTCAACCTCTGATTTTGCAGGTAACCGTAAGCGAGTGAGGCATCGTTGCTCATTTTGGCTGCTGTAAAAGCGAGGGATTCGTTGGAAAGTTCACGTTGTGCCCGACGCATTGCGTCTTCGTAAGGATTCATGTTGACGAAATATCGGGCAAATTCTTCCCGGGATGGCCAGGGATAAACCACTACCTCAGGCATGTTTAAGGTATCTCGTTCGAGCATATGAACCAGAGAGTAACGATTATCTACCAAACTATCGGGAATGATGTAGGATGATGACTTGTAGCCCATAAAGTTGAACACGAGGGTGTCGCCGGGAAAGGAAACCAAGGTGAAGAACCCTAAGTAATCAGAGATAACTCCACGATGCAATGTTCTATTCCAAATCGTAGAATAGGGTAAGGGTTTTAGTTCGTCCTCTCCGATAACGACACCTGAGATTTGAACAACGTTCGCAGTATCATGGATAAGATTTTGCCCAAAGGTCAGCTGGCAACAAAACAAGGGCAGAAAGAAAAACCCCAATCGCATACCTGCAAGATTAACGAAAAATTTACAGAAAGCGAATGTTTTTTGATTTATTAACACCTCAGACGAATAAGGCTTTATTAATTCACGTGAATTTTTTAAATTTGCAGGAATTTACGTAGATAGATTCAGCCATGGCGCTCAAAAACCTTTCAGAAAGTTCACACGGATTAACATTTGACGACGTTCTTTTGGTTCCAGCCTACTCTGAAATACATCCAAGTGGCGTCGTGTTAAAATCGAAATTCTCCCGCAACATCAACTTGAATGCCCCTGTAGTTTCCTCGGCAATGGATACCGTAACCGAACACCGCCTGGCGATTGCCATTGCACAACAGGGAGGTATAGGCGTTATACACAAGAATTCAAGCATTTCAGAACAAGCCGTTGAAGTACGTAAAGTGAAGCGCTCAGAAAGCGGTATGATCATCGATCCTATTACCTTGTCTGAAAGTGCAAACGTTGCTGATGCCCTTGCTATCATGCAAGAATACAGCATTGGGGGCATACCTGTAGTGGACGTTGAAAATAAGCTAAAGGGAATTGTTACCAACAGAGACTTGCGTTTTGAAAGCGATTTGCAAAAACCCATTTTAGAGGTAATGACCTCTGAAAATTTGATAACAACCGTTGATGGAACCGATTTAGCCACGGCAGAAATGATTCTTCAAGAAAACCGAATCGAAAAGCTGCCCGTCGTTGACGCCAAAAATCGCCTCATTGGATTGATTACTTTCCGCGACATCATCAAAGTGAAAGAACACCCTCATTCGTGCAAAGATTCGCTTGGGCGGCTTCGTGTTGCCGCAGCGGTGGGAGTCACCGGAGATTCCATGGAGCGGGTTAAGGCCTTGGTGGCTTCCGGAGTCGATGCTGTTGTAGTGGATACTGCGCATGCCCATACGGCGGGAGTAGTTGAATTGTTGAAAAAAATTAAAACGGCACATCCCAAACTTGATGTCGTTGTGGGGAATGTGGCAACGGGAGAGGCTGCAAAATTTTTGGTAGAAGCAGGTGCCGATGCAGTTAAAGTAGGAATCGGTCCCGGATCGATTTGCACAACCCGGGTAATAGCGGGTGTGGGTGTACCCCAACTAACCGCAGTGAACGACGTTGCGCTCGCCATTGAAGGAAGCGGCGTTCCGGTAATTGCTGATGGGGGAATTCGTTACACGGGAGACATTGTCAAAGCAATTGCAGCTGGCGCAGACTGCGTCATGTTGGGAGGTATGTTTGCAGGAGTGGAGGAATCTCCCGGCGAGACCATCATTTTTGAAGGCAGAAAGTTTAAAGCCTATCGGGGAATGGGTTCCTTAGAGGCCATGAACAAGGGTTCAAAAGACCGTTACTTCCAAGAAGGGGAGAACGATTTAAAGAAACTGGTTCCGGAAGGAATATCAGGAAGAGTACCTTTTAAGGGATCCTTGGTGGAGGTAATGTATCAGATTACAGGTGGTTTACGGGCCGGGATGGGTTATTGCGGCGCTAAAAACATCCAAGAGCTTCAGCAGGCAAGCTTCATAAGAATTACCCACGCCGGGGTGAGGGAGTCTCATCCACACGATGTTACGATAACTCGCGAGGCCCCTAATTACAGCATTAAATAGTGTTATATATTGATTTCTAACAGGATGAGAAAAATTATTATTGGTTTTATCGGTTTATTTTCACTTTCCACTTTCGCGCAAAAGGAACCGTTGATTATGACCGTTGGTAAGGAGAAAGTTACAAAAAGCGAATTTCTTCAAATTTATTTAAAAAATAATCCGAACCCAAAGTTTGATCAGGCTTCCATGGACGAATACATGGAGTTGTTTCGAAAGTTTAAACTCAAAGTTTTAGAGGCAGAGGCGCTAGGATACGACACGATACCGAAACTCAAAAGAGAGTTTGAAGGATACAAACGCCAATTAGCCATTCCCTACCTAATTGACTCGGCCCAGAACGAATCGTTGGTGAAAGAAGCCTACTATCGGACGGCCAACGAAGTTCGATGCTCACACATAATGGTTAAGTTGGAGGCTCTTTCCACCCCTGCTGATACCCTAGCTGCCTACAATCGTTTGTTGGAATTGAAAAAAAGGATTGAAAACGGGGAAGATTTTTCCACGGTTGCTCGCATGAAAAACGGTTCCGATGACCCATCCGTAGCTGCAAATGGAGGAGACCTTGGTTATTTTTCTGCCTTTCAAATGGTTTATCCTTTCGAGGAAATGGCATTCAAGACGCCTGTAGGAAGTGTATCTGCTCCTTTCAGGACGAAATTTGGATATCACATTCTTAAAACAACGGCAGTACGTCCGTCGAGGGGATCCATTAAAGTGGCTCATTTGATGATATCGGTTTCCAAAGACGCTGACCCATCGACCAAGGAGAATGCTAAGAAGAAGATCGATGAAATTTATGGTAAACTCAAAAACGGAGCCTCTTGGGCAGAAATGGTAGCTTTGAATTCGGACGATCCAGGAAGCAGTAAAAAAGAGGGAGAATTGCCTGCTTTCGGTTCCGGTACAACTCAGCGAATGGTTCCCGAATTTGAGGAAGCTGCCTTTGCGCTTGCTCAAAATGGAGACATAAGTGAGCCCATCAAGACCGGGTTTGGTTATCATATCATCAAAAGGTTAGAGCGTCGAGATGTAGCGGGCTATGAATCGGTGAAAAAGGAACTTCAAACAAAAGTAAATAAAGATGAGCGATCGAAAAAGACGCAGGATTCTTTCGTGCGAAAATTGAAAGCTCGCTACAACTATACCGCCGGTTCAGCGGACAATTTGGTGTGGTTTGAAACAAATCTAGACACTTCATATTTCGTGGGTAAATGGAATGCTGCAAATTTGAAAACCAATAAAACGCTTTTTACCTTAAATGGCGTAGCCTTCGGGCAGCAGCAATTTGCGCGATTTTTGGAAAAAAGTTACCGCGGTTTGCGAAAAGAGGACATTAAAATTCTGGTAGGCAATCAGTTCAGGGCATGGGAAAAAGCCGCAATTTTAGAATACGAAGAAAGCCTGTTGCCGTCAAAGTATCCCGAGTTCAAAGCGCTGGTCAACGAATATCACGACGGAATTTTGTTGTATGAAGTGATGCAGGATAAAGTATGGAATCGCGCTGTGAAAGATACTGCAGGTCTGCGAACTTATTTCGTCGAGCACCGTGAAAATTACATGTGGCCAAAACGCATTGATGCCACCATTTACGAATGTTTAAATGAGGCCATTGCGCTTGAAGTTAAAGAGATGCTCGGTAACGACACCATCAACTCAAAACACGTGATACAAAAAATAAACAAAGACTCTGAATTGAACCTGAAGGTAAAGATGAATAAATTTGATCCGGAGGCAACGCCTTCGCTGAAAGGACAAAATTTAACCACCGGTCTGAGTCAACCCTATGCCTTTGAGAGCAAATATTATGTAGTGAAAGTCCATGCTGAACTTCCCGTCATGCGGAAGGAATTTGCTGAAGCTAAAGGAATGGTTACCTCCGATTATCAAAATTCCTTGGAAAAAAATTGGATTGAGACCCTCCAAAAGAAATACAAGGTAAAGGTCAACAAAAAAGTATTGTACAACCTAGGGAAATGACGCGGACAACTGCTTTCCTGTTTTTCCTCGGAAATGGGCTGTTTGCATTTTCCCAATCCATCACCATTGATAAGGTGGTTGCCCAAGTGGGGGATAATGTAATTCTCCTTTCCGACATTCAAGAGCAACGCCTTCAAGCCGAGGACGGTAAAGTAGCCGTTGACCCTAATTTTGACTGCCGTGTATTGGAACAGCTCATGGTAAATCAGGTTTTCGTGAACCAGGCGAAGTTGGACAGTATCACAGTGAGCGACGAACAGGTTGATGCGGATATGGAGAACCGCCTGCGAATCATTCAAAACCAAATGGGGGGGAGGCAAAAACTGGAGGAATTTTATCGAATGTCGTTCAGTGAAATAAAGGATAAATTTCGCGATGTCATTCGAATGAACATGCTGGCCGATGAAATGCGCAATACCATTACCACGGGACTTAGTGTTACACCAAAAGAAGTAAAGGATTTTTTTGATAATCTGCCGGCAGACAGCGTTCCGTACATCAATATGCAGCTTGGATTTCAACAAATTGTCATTTACCCTGCCATCACTAAAGAAGACAAAAAATTGGCTCTGGACAAAATTAAGGAGTTGCGTGATTTGGTGGTTGTGCAAGGAAAGAGTTTTGAGAGCCTGGCGCGGATTCATTCCATGGATCCGGGAAGTGCCCCCCAAGGAGGGAAAATCGCTGCATCCCGAGGCATGATGGTTCCGCAGTTCGAAGCTACCGTATTTAAGCTTAAACCCGCAGAAATATCTCAACCCGTCGAAACGGAATTCGGCTACCACATCATTAAATTGATATCCAGATCCGGAGACGATTTTGTTTGTTTACATATATTGATCCGGCCTGAATTTAGCGTTCAAACGATGAACAAAGCCTCGCAGCGAATGGATTCTTGTTACCGAATGCTCAAGATGAATGAAATTACCTGGGAACAAGCGGTGGATAGATATTCGAACGATGTATCAACCCGACAAAACAAGGGCATTATCTCCAATCCCCGAAATGCTTCCCAATTGTGGGACATGGAGGATTTAAATGAGATTGACCAACAAATCTATTTGCTCACCGACGCAATGGAAGAGGGAGACGTTACCCAGCCAAATCTTTACATGGATTTTATGACCCGGCAACAGGGAATACGCGTGGTTCGACTCATGCAACGAATACCCGCCCACAAGGCCAATTTAAACGACGATTATTCCCTAATAAAGCAGGCATCAGAAAACGACAAAAGAACCCGTATCCTTGAAGAATGGGTCAACGGCAAGATTGGAAATGCGTTCATTCGAATTGATGCAGATTTTAAAGGATGTAAATTTGAACAACAATGGATAAATCGATACAGCCATGAGTGATGCTGATAGACTGATTGCGCTAAGTGAGAGTTACCAACAACTCAACGCTGAAATACACAAAGTCATTGTGGGTCAGGACGAGGTGGTGCGCCAAGTGCTAATTGCTATGTTTTCTGGCGGACATTGCTTATTAGTAGGAGTGCCGGGTCTTGCAAAAACCCTGCTTGTAAACACGATTGCCTCTGCGTTGGGGGTAGGGTTCAATCGCATTCAATTCACTCCTGATTTAATGCCCTCGGATATTATTGGCTCCGAAATTCTCGACGAAAGCAGAAGTTTTAAGTTTATCCCGGGGCCCATTTTTACCAACATTGTTCTAGCCGATGAAATCAATCGTACTCCACCTAAAACACAATCTGCCCTCTTGGAAGCCATGCAGGAAAGAAGGGTCACCACAGCGGGTAAAACGTACGATTTGAACCATCCCTTCTTCGTTTTGGCGACTCAAAATCCCATAGAACAAGAGGGAACGTATCCCCTTCCCGAGGCTCAGCTCGATCGTTTTATGTTCAATATTTGGCTCGACTATCCAACGTTTGAAGAGGAAATTGCCATCGTTAAGTCTACAACTTCCGGAATAAAAACGGAAGTAAGTAAAATTTTGAGTGGCGATAAAATCATGGAGTATCAGGAGCTTATTCGGCGCATCCCTGTTGCGGACAATGTTTTAGAATATGCGGTGAATTTGGTTGCAAAAACGCGCGCAAATTCAGAAAAAGCTACAGAATTAACCAAGAAGTACCTGACTTGGGGTGCCGGTCCTCGTGCATCCCAATACCTCATTTTGGGTGCGAAATGCAATGCTGCATTAAATGGAAAATTTTCCCCTGATATCGAGGACGTAAAAGCGGTTGCGGTTTCCATTTTACAACACCGATTGGTAAAAAATTACAAGGCAGAAGCGGATGGTTATTCAATGCCCAAGATCATCGCTTCGTTGCTCGGATAGTTATCAACAATTAACTTCATTTTGTTGAAAATAATGTAATCAGAAATGAAAGTTTCATGCTGGTATGGTCTATATTCGTGCAAACGTCGTGTATGTTTGAGGATGATGAAGAAGCTACCGGAGACAACCAATTAAGTAGCGATTTAGAACTTTTTGAGGCGCACCTTACCGGAAGCGATTTAGGCTTCATTGACAGCGACCGTATGGAGGGGATTATCGACCACTACTTTTCGCTGCAAGATTTCAAAAAAGCAAAGCGTGCCGCTCAAATTGCTGAGACAAATTTCACCTACAACCCCATATTCCGGCTTCGTATTGTTCAGGCACTTTGCGGTGAAAAAAACTATGCACTGGCTTTGGAGACTTTATCGAGAGTGAATGTGGAGGGAGTTTCTCCGTTTGAATTATGGGTAACCTACGGTTCGATATATAGCCAAATGAATCAGCCGAAATTAGCCGTTGAATATTTTTTACGGGCCTTTCCTTACGCTGAATTGGATGATTTGGAAGATTTATGCCTTGATATTTCCCACGCTTATGTTAAATTGGATGATCGCGAGAAGAGCCTTGCAATATTGGAGAAGGGATTGGAACATTTACCCAATTGTGAGTCGCTTCTGTACGAATTAGGCTTCACCTACGACCGTGTTGGAAACCATGAGAAAGCGATTGCTACTTACTTAAAATACCTTGATGATAATCCTTATGCTTCTATGGCATGGTATAATTTGGGAAATTCGTACTCAAAACTCGAGAATTATACCAAAGCAATTTGGGCTTACGACTATTGCCTACTGATTATCCATGATTTTTCCCCGGCCCATTTCAATTTAGGCAATGCCTATCTTTCTTCAGGAAAACATCACAGAGCTATAGCGTCTTTTCAAAAAGTCTTGGAACTTGAAGGCGATGACCCAATGGCATTATGCTATTTGGGTGAAGCGCACGAGCAACTGCAAGAGTATGAAATCGCCTTAAATTATTACCGTCTAAGCCTTGAAATTCAGCCCAATCTTTATGAAGCTTGGTTAGGCTTGGGCATTGTGGTTGATTTATTGGGGAATACCCGAGAGGCTCTGGCGCATTTGCTCAAGGCACGTAATTATGCGGAGGGAAATGCTTCAGTTTCGTTGGTTTTGGCGAACGCGTATCACAAACTTCAGGATCGTGCATTGGCGGAGGAGTGTTATCAAGAGGCGATAGAACTTGACTCTTGCGATACAGAGGCCTTGCATGACTATGTTATATTTCTCTTAGAAGATTCGCCCCTTCTAGCGCTTGCATACCTGGAGCAACATCAAGAGACGCTCGAAAAAAACGAATATTTTTTACTCATGCTGGTACACATTTTGGTACATCTTGCGCGAAACGAAGATGCCTTATTCTTATTTTCGGCATTGAAGGAACAAAGCACAACCTTGGCTGAAAAGGTATTTGAGTGGAATCCCAAACTTCGTAAAAACAAAGATTTTGTATCTTTAATGAATGATTGATACAACACTACCCTTCATTCCAGAAAGATTCGAAAAACCGAGAGAGCAAGGCCTCACCATGATGATGGACAAGGGGCTTAGCCTACGAGAAACCGAAGATTTTTTAGAGAAATCGTCGAGTTATTGCGATCTGGTAAAATTTGGGTTTGGCACCGCCATGGTGACTAAAAACCTTGAGGATAAAATAAAACTTTATAAGGATGCAGGTGTGCGCCCTTATTTAGGGGGGACCCTGTTCGAGGTTTTTTATGCGCGCAATTGTTTTGATGAATACCAGCGAATGCTCGATAAATTAAATTTGGATTTAGTTGAGGTCTCTGATGGTTCAATTGTCATTCCGCACAAAGAGAAATGTAAAATCATAAGTAAACTCGCCAAAGATCGAACGGTGCTTTCTGAGGTTGGTTCCAAAGACTCCGGAATTATCATATCCCCCTTCAAATGGGTCAGTTGGATGAAAGCAGAATTGAATGCTGGATCGTGGAAAGTAATTGCTGAAGGGCGGGAGGCAGGAAATGTGGGGGTTTTTCGTCCGAACGGAACAGCCCATACCTTGCTGATAAACCACATTACTGCGCGAATTGATACCAGCAAAATTCTTTGGGAAGCGCCAATAAAAAACCAGCAAGTATGGTTTATAAAACTGTTTGGTGCGAATGTCAATTTAGGAAATATTGCACCCAACGAGGTTATTCCGCTGGAATGTTTGAGGTTGGGGCTTAGGGGCGATACCTTTTTCCAGTTTTTACCGGAAGATTTTGCTCATCGACTTCGCCATGTGGGCGATGACGATTCCATCGATATAGCAGAGGCATTGTGAGAATTGGAGCGATTTCGCAGATACAACTTCATGATAGTCCGATTTATTCACTCGCAACACGAGGTGATTTTCTGTACACCGGCTCCGCAGACAAAACGGTTAAAAAACTCAGTGCGTCCTCCCTTGTATTGCAGAATTTCACCGTTCGTACTTCACACGCCTGCATTTCTTTATTCGCCACATCCAGCGGTTGGCTATGTTTGGGGCTCTTGAACGGAGATTTCCATGTCCTGGATGCCAACAGTAATCAAGAATTATTCTCGCATTCTTTTGGAGAGGGGGGAATTTTTGCCATTTCAGCTCCCCCTGATGCAAACCGTCTTTACCTCGGTTTTTCGAGTGGAAGAATCGCTGTAATTGATGCTAGCACCTTTGAAATTTTAACCTTTGAAGCCATTGCCAAAGATAAAATCCGAAAATTGTATTTCTCTGACAACGGTACGAACCTGTATGTTGCGTCGAAAGACGGGAGCGTGTCAGTGATGGAGGCCAGTGGTTTTACGTTAGAATTTTCTTGGTATCCTCACCAGTCGGGAACAAATGCCTTGGTTCTTACCAAAGATGGCCGTTGCATAACCTCCGGTAAAGACGGTTTTATTCGAATATGGCAGGTAAATTCTTTTCATCTGATGCATGAATTTCCTGCCCATCGTGGCGTAATTTACGATTTGGCAGTCGTCGATAATTATCTGTTAAGCGCCAGCCGCGATAAATCCATTAAGGCTTGGGATTTAGCCACCTTTAGGCCGGTTCAAAAACTTTCGCAACATCGTCAATCGGTTAATGTTATTGTGCAACAAAATCAAAATTCTTTCGTTAGTGCATCGGATGATGGTACGCTCATTTTTTGGAAGCTGGATTAAGGTTTTGGCCTATTCAGCCATTATGGCATCGAGCGCCTTTACATTTGGCCAGCAAGCCAACTTTTTTTCCCAATCGGAAGTAGGGGTATCGTTAGGTCAGATGTATTATATCGGCGATCTTAATCCTTACAAACCGTTTTATCGGAGTCAATGGGCCTTCAGTTTGATGTATCGATATAACGTTTTTACACGAATGGCACTGCGGCTTAATTACACCCAAGGTTCCGTTGAGGCCTACGACCACGATGCGAGAAATCCAATTCGGGTTAATCGAAATCTGGATTTTCAATCCGATATCAAAGAATTAGCTGGGGGGATTGAGTTCTATTATACCAATTTCTTTTTTGGGAGATCCAATTCTAAAAATAAAATTCAAGGAACGTGCTACCTGCTTGCTCAGTTGGGGGTTTTTTACATGAACCCTACCACAACGCTGAACGGTCAAATCATCGAATTGCGGCCTCTTGGTACAGAGGGACAGGGGACAAGTTTAAATCGAAAAGGTACGTACAGCAATTTTCAGGTATGTTTGCCGCTAGGAGTTGGAGCAAAAGCGCAAATCGGGAAAAACGTAACCTTCAATTTGGATATTGCCATTCGTAAAACCTTCACGGATTATCTAGACGATGTTAAAGCAGCTACTTATGCAGATCCGGCTATTTTGGTGGCGTCCAATGGCGACAATGCTGCAATCTTGTCCAATCGCAGTTTAGATGGGGCCCGTCATGGGTATCGCGGGAATCCAACCACGCGGGATTGGTATGTTTACACTGGAGCCACGGTGAGCGTTCGCTTGGGTTCCGGGCGAAGATGCTTTCAACTACGTTAGAGGTAGGAATCCTTCGACAAATACTGTTGAACGTAATCGAAAACACCTTCTTGGAGGGTGTGAAAAGGCGTTAAATATCCGGTTTTCCTCAATTTCCCCATTTCGGCACATGTGTAATATTGATAATTCGAACGAATGTCTTCCGGAGTATCGATGAAGGCGATGTTATGCGGGAGACGCAAGGCGTCGAACGTTGCTGTCGCGAGAGCATAAAAAGGATTAGCAACTCCAGAACCTAAGTTGTAAATGGCGCTTTCCGGTTTTTGTTCGAATAAAAATTCAATAACCTTGACAATGTCTTTGATGTAGATAAAGTCGCGCGATTGATATCCGTCCGCGATATCTGGTCGGTGTGAACGGAATAGCTGAATTGATCCGTTTTTCTTAATTTGGTGATACGCTTGAAAGACCACGGAGGCCATTCTTCCCTTGTGGTATTCGTTGGGCCCGTAAACATTGAAAAACTTTAGCCCAGCCCAAAACGGGGGTGATTTTTGTTGCTTCAGCACCCAAATATCAAAATCCTGTTTTGACTGACCATAGGGATTCATTGGAACCAACGAAAAAACACGTTGATGGTCATCCGAATAACCTAATGCACCGTTACCGTATGTTGCAGCTGAGGATGCATAAATCATTGGAACAGCATGTTGCGTACATAGATTCCATAGTTCTTGCGAAAAAAAAACGTTGAGTTCGTTGAGGAGGTGCAGATTTTGTTCCGTGGTATTGGTACGCGCGCCCATGTGGATCACGAAATCAACGGAGTCTGCCTCTCGGCGAAACCAATCGATAAAATCCTTTCGTTGGATTCTTCGGTAAGGCGTAAAAGGTTCAAAGTTCAGGTTCTTTTCCGGACGTTGAAAATCATCTACCTCGATTACCTCGTGGTGATGTTGGTTTGAGAAATAATGAACTAGACAAGATCCAATAAACCCGGCCGCACCAGTAATAACTACGCGCGCCATCAGAACAATCCGTGGATTTCTGAGTTGATGGCTTGAATGATTTTACCCAAATCCTCCTGGTTGTCCGGAAAGTTGTTGTTGTCGATATCCACAATCAACAGCTTACCCTTGTCGTAAGTGGATACCCAAGCCTCGTAGCGTTCGTTGAGGCGTTTAAGGTAATCTAAACGAATGCTTTCTTCGTAATCTCTGCCTCGTTTTTGTATGTGGTTAACGAGGGTGGGGATGCTAGCTCTCAAGTATATCAACAGGTCCGGGGCCTTCACGAAAGAATCCATTAAATTGAATAACGAAAAGTAATTTTCAAAGTCCCGTGTGGTCATTAACCCCATAGAATGCAGGTTTGGGGCAAAAATGTAAGCATCTTCATAGATGGTTCTATCTTGAATTACCGTTTTTTCTTGTGCACGTATTTCTTGAATTTGAGAGAAACGGCTGTTGAGAAAATACACTTGCAGGTTGAACGACCAACGCTGCATGTCCTCGTAGAAGTCGTTTAAATAGGGATTCTGCTCCACGTCTTCAAAATGTGTTTCCCATCCGTAATGCCTTGAAAGCAAGTTGGTTAATGTTGTTTTTCCTGCTCCGATATTGCCTGCAATTGCTATGTGCATAGGGTAGATAATTAGGCAACTAATATACGAATAATCGGTTCAAACAACGGGCTATTTTTCTTGAATTATAAACACTTCTAAGGCTTTCCCTTTTTCTATAATCAATTGATTTCCAGATATGTGTAGCTTATTATCGGAGTTGAGTGTGGATATTCCTTCCATGAGTGTTTCTCCGGTGAGCAGTGTTTCATAGTAGAGGTGATGATCGCGAATTAGAAAACAGCCGTTCCTGTAGGGAACGATGCTGGAAAAAACCAATTCTTGCTGACTGATGGCATTTAAGTAATCGTCCATGCGAATCACTTGACCCGAATTCGTAAAAATCCAAAGTGCCGACGTATTTTCCATCAAATCGGGTTCACCTCTCAGGTTTAAGATACCTCTGAGGTTGGAGACCGATTGGATGATTTGCCGTTGAACAAAATTAAAGAGGAGTAATGTGCTGTTTAACTCGTCGTACAACCACAACATATCGGGGCGTTTGCTGGCCGCTACTACGGTTACATTATTGAGGTCGTATTCTTGTAAGTCGATGCAAGGTCCTTGATTACTTAAGGTATTGTCGGTAAAACAAAGTTGTTGTTGCGCCTGAGAAAAAACGACTGTTTTCATGGAATTGATCGCTAAAATTTGATCGATGTTTTGCCATATTTTTTGACTTTGAACATTTGCGAATCCCAAGGCAAGGGAACGCCGAACTACTTGGTCTTTAGCCACGAAATACAAGTTATTTCCATAATCAACGAATGTGCGCTCTGTATTTTCAGGCAGCTGGATGGTATTTTGATAAACCAGCTTAAATTCGGAGCTTGTGGGCTGTGCCAAGGCTTTTCCCAAGGTAAGACCTATCCAGAGAAGATTAATTGGAAGAAATTGCGCGAAGTTCATCGATTAACTGCCGATTATTTTGAACACGTGGAATTTTATGTTGTCCTCCGAATTTACCCTTTTTTTTCATCCAATCCACAAAAGTCCCGGAACGCAGCACACTTATTTTTAGTGGTTGTATGTTCATGTTCTTGGTTCTTTTCGTTGAGTAATCGGAATTCAATTCGCCCATGATTTCATCCAAACGTTCCACCATGTGCGGTTTTAAACTTACTTCGTTCACAAACTCAATGGCCCATTCGTGACCTCCAATTCCCCGGTTCAGTAAAAAATAGGGAGCGACGGTATAATTTTCTATGGCGATGTCAAACTCGTGTATCCAACGAGCCAGGGCTTTTTCAAAATGCATAACCACCGCCTTTTCCCCGAAAGCATTGATATAATGGGCGGTTCTTCCCGTTACCTTAAATCGGTATGGATATGTTGATACAAAGGTAATGGTGTCTCCAATAATGTAACGCCACAGACCAGCGTTTGTCGATATCACCAAAGCGTATTCTATCCCCGGTTGAACCATTTCCAGGCTGTGTACATGGGGGGAATGGATGCCTTCAAAGCTCGACATAGGAATGAACTCATAGTATACCGCAGAATCGGATAACAGAAGTAATCCCTCACCTGCACCCCCGTCTTGAAGACCAAAATAGCCTTCCGATGAATTGTAGGATTCAATGTATTTCATGGATGGATTCCCCATGAGTCTATCGAGGTTGGCCTGATAGGGGCCAAGGTCCATCCCACCGTGAATGTAAAGTTCTAAATTTGGCCAAACTTGGGCTAAGGTCTGCTTTCCGGAATGTTGGAGCACTTTTTGAATGAATAAAGTCATCCAACTTGGCACACCGGCCAAGATGGCTATATCTTCTTGGATGCTTGACCTCGCCATCCGTTCGAGTTTTTCTTCCCAATCTGAATGCAGCACAATTTGTTTATCAGGTACTCTCCTAAATTCTGTCCAAAAAGGTAAATTATCGATAATTATTGCAGATAGATCAGCGATAATTGTTTGTTGATCAATGGTTTGTAAATTATTACTTCCACCTAAGATTAAATGTTTTTTTGAGTAAAGTTTACGATTTGGAAAATTATGGTGGTAGCAAGCTAAAAGGTCTTTTCCCCCAGCATAGTGGTTGTGTTCTAGGCTATCTTTTGTAATTGGAAGCGTTTTAATGCTCGATCCTGTAGTTCCTGAGCTTTTGGCAAACCAACGGGTGGTTCCCGGCCAAAGAACATTGGGCTCGCCAGTTAGGCACTTGGTAATAAAGGGTTCAAGGGTTGAATAGTCGTTTAAAGGAACCACTTTTACGAATTCCTGAGTGGTTTTTATTGATTTAAATCCAAACTGTTCTCCGTAAAGCGTATTTCTTCCCTCTTGGATTAATCCCAACCATACTTTCTGCTGACATTCAACCGGAAAATCTCGGTATAGCTCAATCCGTTTTAAGCGGTAGCGGATGTACGAAGAAAAAAGTGCATCAACCAACATAGGTTGGCCATATTAAAGTGTTATCAACCCCAAACGAGAATCATTGCTATAATCGCAAGAAGAACAATCACATAAATGGTCGCCAGTGGGCCCGTAGTTTTGTCAAAGAATTTTTCAGCCATGGTAATTGCCAGAAGATTAATCTCTCCCTCCTAAAAGGCGAAGCAAGGTTAGGAACAGGTTAATGAATAAAATGTACAGTTGTAGTCCTCCGATTAGGGCAAGTTTGTTGCGGTTTTCTTCACTAAAATCAGGCGAATTTGCCACGTTTTTAAGTTGTTGCATCTGATAGGCAATTAATCCGGTAAAAACGAATACACCAATGACACTTATGATGAAATCCAACATTCCGCTGCCGATAAACATGTTCAGAATTCCCGCTAAAATCATCCCAATTAAGACCATGTATAACAAGCTCCCAAAATTGGTTAAATCCGTTTTGGTAGTATATCCGAGAACAGCCATTCCCGCAAAGGCACCCGATGCCACGAAAAACGTAAATGCGATCGCATTCATCTCGTAGACCAAGAAAATGGAACTCAGGGTACAGCCCATGGCAACCGAATAAATGACAAAAAGCAACAACAGCATTTGTTGCGATAGCCGTTGAAAACCCCATTGAATAACAAAGGAAATGATGAGAGGGGCAAACATCAATATCCAAAAGGTAAGGGATAATCCTCCTGTAGAATTGCTAAATAGGCTCAAAAACGTTATCGGATTACTTCCAATGGCGTAGGCTATGACCCCGGAAATTGCCAAGGCTATGAACATGTAGGTGTAAACAGAACGAATGAAATTACTCGCTATCGATGCTTGGTAGGAATTGTTGGAATAATCTTGCATGGGTTTAATTTTTATTTGGTGACTAAGTTAATAAATTCTTTTCTTGTGGTTGCATTGCTTAAAAAAATTCCGGTAAACGCACTCGTTGTAGTGCTTGAATTTTGTTTCTGCACCCCGCGCATTTGCATGCACATGTGGTTGCATTCCAATACGACCGCCACACCCTTGGGGTTTAAGGTACGCTGAATGCAATCCCGAATCTCCAAGGTCAGACGTTCCTGCACTTGAAGCCTCCGTGCGTACGCGTCCACTACGCGAGGAATTTTACTCAAGCCAACTATTTTTCCACTGGGAATGTAGGCCACGTGCGCTTTTCCAAAAAACGGCAATAAATGGTGTTCGCACAACGAATACACTTCAATTTCTTTGACAATGACCATTTCGGAGTATTCCTCCTGAAAAATGGCCTGGTTGATGATGTTATCGGCATCGAGGCCATACCCATGGGTTAAAAATTCCAGGGCTTTTGCCGCGCGTTCAGGGGTCTTAAGCAGCCCTTCGCGTTGGGAGTCTTCTCCCAATCCGTCAATCAGCGCTTTGTAATGTTGGCTTAAGTTGGTTATATCCACAATAGAATTTTCAAGGTTCGAACGAAATTTAGTTAAAAAGGTTTATTGCCACCATAATACTCCACGAAATTATTTTCCGTTTCTACCAATTTTATTTTTTCCAGTTCGGCGCCTAATTCCCTAATTTGCGGCGCAAGGATGTTCCAAATGGCAATGGCCACATTTTCGGTGGATGCCATGACATCCCTCAAGAAAGGTACGTCCAAGTTGAGGTTTTTGTGATCGAGGTGGGCTGTTACCTCGCTTCGAATCAAAGTGCTAAGTCGTTGTAAGTTCATAACGAAACCCGTTTCGCTATTCGGTTCGCCGCTCACCGTTACAAAAAGGGTGAAGTTGTGTCCGTGCCAATTTTTATTGGAGCACGCACCAAATACCTCTTGGTTTTTTTGATCGCTCCAAGCCGGTTGCCACAACTTGTGAGCAGCATTAAAGGTTTCTCTTCGCGTTATGAAAACTCTATTCATGAATGGCTTGTTTTTCGATGGTTGCCTTAACCGTTTGGTCGAACGTTAATTGTTCAATTTGAACAGGTACCAATTGATTGATGAGCGAATCGTCGTAGGGATTTTCTACTTTGAGGTAATTTTCAGTGAACCCGTACATTTTACCTCCGTCCTCTTCCTGCTCAAATAGCACGGTTTTGCGCTTTCCCAACTGCGAATGATAAAATTGTTGCTTTTTACGGTCGCTAAGCCAATGCAATTGCTTGCTTCGGTCTTTCCTGACATGCATTGGAACCGGATCCCCTAATTTAACCGCGGTGGTATTGGCGCGTTCCGAGTAGGTAAAGACGTGCAGGTAGGAAATATCGAGGCAATGCAAGAAATCCATGGTTTCTTGGAAATCCTCTTCGCTTTCTCCTGGAAAACCAACAATCACGTCAACCCCAATGCAACAATCCGGGTTAATGGCTTTAATGTGCTCCACCCGATTTTGGAAAAGGGCCCGGTCGTATTTACGGCGCATCAGTGTTAGAATACGGTCGCTTCCCGATTGTAAGGGAATATGAAAGTGCGGCATGAATCGTTTACTTCGATTCAAGCAAAAATCGATGATATCATGGCTCAGTAAGTTGGGTTCTATGGAGGAAATCCTAAACCGATCAATCCCTTCAAGGGTATCTAATGCTTGAATGAGTTGGAAGAAGGTTTCGTTTCCACCTTGTCCAAAATCACCGATGTTCACGCCGGTCAGAACAACTTCTCGTACCGGGCTATTCACCAGTTTGGCGGCTTCGTAGAGGGTATCGGCAATGGAGGCGTTGCGGCTTCTGCCGCGGGCTAATGGAATCGTGCAAAAGGTGCAGAAATAATCGCATCCGTCTTGAACTTTTAAGAAGCTTCGAGTGCGATCTCCTGCGCTAAACGACGGGTGGAAGGTCAGGGTATGTTTGATGGATTCGTTTTTTACAACTTGTTCCTCCATGCCAAAATTGGCCTCAACCTCTTCTACGAGATTAAATTTTTCATTCGCTCCCAACACCATGTTCACGCCAGGGATTTTTGCGATATCTTGGGGCTTTAACTGGGCATAGCAACCCACGATGGCCACGTATCCGTTGGGGTTTATTTCCTTGGCTTTTCGAACGAGTTGCTTACATTTTTTATCGGCGTTTTCCGTAACAGAGCAGGTATTAATGACAAATACATCGGGTGCATCGTCGAAGTCCACTCGGGCATATCCGGCCTCTTCGAAACTTCTCGCAAGGGTGGAGGATTCGGAGAAATTCAATTTGCACCCAAGCGTGTAAACCGCTACTTTTCGTTGGAATTGCATGCGCAAAAATACGGAGAAATCCTCGAATTTGGTAAATCTCACGTGTCCCTTTTATTGCTAATTTTGCAGAAATATCCTCTATGAGAATTTTCGATAATGTATTAGATACCATTGGTAATACACCGCTAATTAAGCTCAATAAATTGGCGCAACATGTTCCTGCTTTGGTCTTGGCTAAAGTAGAAACTACCAATCCAGGTAATTCGGTCAAAGATCGCATGGCGGTAAAAATGATTGAGGATGCGGAAAAAGCGGGTTGGATTAAACCGGGAGGAACGGTGATCGAAGGCACTTCCGGAAACACGGGGATGGGCTTGGCCTTGGCATGTATTGTGAAGGGCTATAAGCTGATTTGTGTACTGAACGACAAGCAATCAAAAGAAAAAATGGACATCCTCAGGGCTGTAGGTGCCGAGGTGGTGGTGTGTCCAACAGCGGTAGAGCCAACCGATCCGAGATCGTATTATTCGGTTGCGCGCAGGTTATCCACCGAAATTCCGAATTCATGGTACGTAAATCAATACGACAACCTATCTAACCGAATTGCCCATTACGAACAAACAGGCCCCGAAATTTGGGAACAGACCGAGGGTAAAATCACGCACTTTGTGGTAGGCGTTGGAACGGGAGGCACCATTTCGGGGGTTGGTAAATATTTGAAAGAAAAGAATCCCCACATTAAGGTTTGGGGCATAGATACTTATGGTTCGGTGTTTAAGAAATACAAAGAAACCGGGATTTTTGACGAGAACGAAATCTATCCGTACATCACCGAAGGAATTGGGGAAGATATCTTGCCAGCCAATGTGGATTTTGACGTCATCGATTTGTTCGAAAAAGTCACTGACAAAGATGCTGCGGTGTACACACGAAGATTGGCGAGAGAGGAGGGTATTTTTGTGGGAAATTCTGCTGGTGCTGCTATAAAAGGAGTGCTGCAACTTTCCGATCAATTAACCAAGGATGATATCGTTGTAGTACTGTTTCACGATCACGGAAGCCGTTACGTCGGAAAAATATTTAACGACGAGTGGATGCGCGAACGAGGCTTTTTGGAGGAAAAAGTGCTGACTGCAGGAGAATTGGTTGCCAAGCACCAAGACAAACCGTTGGTTACGGTTTATGCGGAGGAATTGGTTTCGCATGCCATTGCTAAAATGCGCACCTACGGAATTTCTCAAATTCCTGTGATGAAAGACGGTAAAATGGTAGGTTCCGTCAACGACAGCCATGTGTACCAACTATTGGTGGACCAGCCTGCATTGCGCGATGCTTCCATTTCCTCGATCATGGGACTTCCTTTTCCGGTGGTCCAAGCTCAAACCTCCTTAGAGGAACTTTGTAAGTTGATCAATAAAGATACCCCGGCGGTATTGGTGGAATTGGAAGGAGGAAAATCGCACATCGTAACACGTTACGACATTATATCGGCGATGGCCTGATGACAACGTTCCGGGACCAATTGGGGCGGGAAGTTACTGTGCCGGAGTTGCCCCAGCGCATTGTTTCCCTGGTGCCGTCGATTACCGAATACCTGTTCGCGCTCGGCCTTGAGGATCGTGCAGTTGGGATTACCAAGTTTTGCATTTACCCTGAGCAATGGTTTCGAACGAAACCAAGGGTAGGAGGGACCAAGAATCCGGACCTGGAGAAAATTCAACGTTTAGCCCCCGATTTAATCATTGGAAACAAGGAAGAGAACCGTATGGAGGATATGGAGGCCTTGGAGCGCCTTGCTCCTGTTTGGATGAGCGATGTGAATTCCATCGAGGACATGTACGATTTTTTATCATCCATGGCCACCGTAGTAGGTTGTGAGGCAAAAGGAGCTGAAATCATAGAACAATGGAAAGCTTATTTCAAAAAGAACAGCAATAGAGGTACGGGCAAAAAAGCGCTGTATGTGATTTGGAAGGATCCCGTTATGGTGGTGGGGAAAGATACCTACATTGATGCCTACATGGAGGCGATTGGGTATCAAAATTGCGTTCATCAATCGCGGTACCCTAGGTTGGATCAGTTGGAAAACTGCCAGCCGGAAGTCGTTTTGTTGAGCACCGAACCCTATCCATTCAAAGTGACTGATTTTTCGTATTTTCAAAGCATGTTTCCCGAAGCTAAAATCGCTTTGGTTTCTGGCGAAGAATTTTCATGGTATGGCGTACGAAACATCCTCTGAGGCACCGGTATTGTTTTACGACGGCGATTGTCCGCTGTGCAACCGCGTGGTGCGGTTTATCCTCGACCAAGAGCGTGCCCCAGTCCTTTATTTTGCAGCGCAACAGCAACCAACAACCTTAGGCTGGTTGGCCCAGCATCCCGAGTATGCGATGAACGAAGATACGGTGTACTATTACAATGGAAGCAATCTTTATGCTCGTTCAAGTGCCGTACTGCGTTTAATCCCGACCTTAAAATGGTACTGGGGATTTTTATATTTGGGATGGTTGTTGCCTCGTTGGATGCGCGACAAATTGTACGATTTCGTGGCAAAACGACGCAAGAAATTTGGGGGAGAATGTCTTTTCGATCCTCGGTTAAAAGGCCGTGTTTTATAATCCTAATTTCCGTTCAATGCCGTCGATGAAGGCATGAATCACCTTGATGTGAATTTCTTGCGCACGGTCGGCGTATTCGCTGTGCGGTGCACGAATCTCAAGATCCGCCAAGGAAGCCAATTGACCGCCATCTTTTCCTGTGAGAACAACCGTCTTCATTCCTTTTTCTTTGGCTGCAGCCACGGCATGGATTACGTTTTTTGAATTTCCTGAAGTAGAAATCCCGAGCAACACATCGCCTGAGTTTCCTAAGCCTTCGACGAAGCGGGAGAAGACAAAGTCGTAGCCATAATCGTTGGCCACACAGCTTAAATGGGAAGGGTCGGAAATGGATATCGCGGCGAACGCTTTACGGTTGTTTCGGTATCGGCCACTCAGTTCTTCCGCGAAATGCATTGCATCGCACATAGAACCTCCGTTCCCGCAAGAAATGATTTTACCACCGCCTTGAACAGCCTCCGACATCCACGCAATGGCCTGCTCGATTTTCGTGAAATTTTCATCGGTTTGAAACTGTTTAAGTACCGATTCGGCTTCTTGAAAATGGGAGGCAATTGAGGAAATTGACATGGCGTTTTTTTTCAAAAGTAATAAAATATGGGATGTTAGGATATTAGGACTCAAGGATGCCAAGAATTTCATTTTCTCCCCTTGAGGGGAGATTAAGAGGGGTGACATCAATCCAATCTATTGTTACACTGCTTATGAGAGGGGATGATTTAGAATAGAAATACAGTCACCTCCCTTTTCGCCAAGGCGAACCCTCCTCTGTGCCTTCGCTGCGTGCCTTCGCTGAAGCTTCGGCGCAAGCGAAAGCTTCGGCGCAAGTGAAAGTAGGGAAACAAAAATCTTCATCATAAGAAGCCAGATACTGGTGACTTTCATTCCCCTAAGTCCTCATTTCAAAATTTAAGCGAATAAAAAAATAAGAAATAAAATTCGTTAATTTGGGATAAATATAAAAATTGAATATGACAGTGTATCAAATTATTGCTGTAGCAAGTTTAGTTTTGGTAATAGCTTTATGGTTTAAAATGGATACACTTCAAGCAACATTGAAACAACTTATGTATGCTAAAGATGCAGCCAACTTAAATCAACCGAACGATTCAAATGAAGCACGAGAATCTCAAGCGCAAAAAAGTGAGGTAATAATTGGTGCTCAAGTTTGGATGGCCAAGAATTTAGAGATAACTACGTTTCGTAACGGAGATCCGATTCCTCAAGCCGCTTCCGATGAAGCATGGAGCATAGCAGTCCAAAACAAACAGCCGGCTTATTGCTACAATGGGGAAACGTACGGTAAGCTGTACAATTGGTATGCGATAAACGACCAGCGAGGCTTAGCGCCGGAAGGGTGGCATATACCTTCCGATGCTGAATGGACGCAGCTGTGCGATTATTTGGGAGGAGAAGGCGTTGCGGGTAAAAAAATGAAAAGCACGAGCGGTTGGAACAATAAAGGCAACGGAACCAACGAAAGCGGCTTCAACGGTCTTCCTGGCGGCTACCGCAACAACTATGGTCCATTTAGGTACCAAGGTGACAACGGTCACTGGTGGAGTGCTGCAGAGGTCAGTTCAGACGGCGCATACTACCGCGGTTTGGTCCACAACGGTGACAACCTTTTCAGGGACGACAGCGGTAAGGTAGGAGGGTTTTCAGTTCGTTGCCTCAGGGATTGATGGAACACTGAGTTCTCTACCGAAGCTTTGCGTAGGTGGGACGAAGGGTGCGTATTTTCTTTATGTCTTAAAGTCTTTCTGTCTTAATATCCTTTTATCTTGACGTCTTTCTATCCTAACGTCTTTATGTCTTAAAGTCTTTCTGTCTTAAAGTCCTTTTGTCTTGACGTCTTTCTATCCTAACGTCTTTATGTCTTAAAGTCTTTCTGTCTTAATATCCTTTCGTCCTAACATCCTTTCGTCCTATCGTCTTTATATCCAACTTTCCTTACCTTTGAGTATGCGTTCCTATCACAACAAAGTCGTTTGGATTACCGGAGCCTCCTCGGGAATTGGAGAAGCGATGGCTCGGGAATTTGCGAATCAAGGCGCCATCTTGGTTCTTGCTGCGCGCACTGTGGAGAAATTACAACAGTTAAAGGAATCCTTGCCCAATGCCGAAATTCATACCGTTGTTTCCTTGGATTTGACGGATCTTTCGAAGGTGGATGACGTGGTTTCATCCGTGATTAATCAGGTGGGCAGGGTAGACGTCCTCGTGAACAATGGAGGCATTAGCCAACGTTCCTTGGCGCGGGAAACCCCGATCGAGGTGGATCGCCAAATTATGGAAGTCAATTTCTTTGGCGCCGTGGGGTTAACCAAGGCCTTGCTTCCTGCACTCCGAGCGTCGAAAGGTCAAATCATTGTCATTAGCAGCATTTCGGGCAAATTCGGTTTCTTTTTACGTTCAGCCTATGCGGCTTCTAAACATGCCCTGCATGGGTTCTTTGAAAGTTTAGCCCTGGAGGAAGAGGCGAATGGCATATCAGTCACCATGGTTTGTCCTGGAAAGATCAATACGCCGATTTCCATCAGTGCGCTCAATGCGCAAGGACAGCAACACAGCGCCATGGACCACAACCAAGAAACGGGAATGCCGGCGGAAGAATGCGCGCGCCAAATTGTGCTTGCCGCACGAAAAAACAAACCGGAGGTGTTGATTGGGAATAAAGAGATAATAGCGGTGTATCTGAAACGATTCGTGCCGAGCCTCTTTCGAAAAATCATTCGTAAGCAAAAGGCTACGTAGATAATATTGAGGTCAACACCCCCGCCTCAATGTCGTGCTTGCCCTCATAGGTATGCACCTCAAATCCGAGGGTTTTATACATTGCTGTAAGTTCTACCGCTGCTTCCCCTTGGTAATATTCATCTTCCGTACCTAATACAAAATGCAAGGGTTTTCCATTTGGGAAGGTTCCTGCATCGATATCCGGTGGAAAAACGGCCGCCCATAAAATGAGCTGGTCGAAGGCTATTGGGTTTTGCTGATACCACCTTGCGGCTGTGGCTGCCCCTTGCGAAAACCCCAGCAAGGTAATTTTCTTCGGTGAGTAGCACTTTTGCAGTTCAGTCAACAAGGCATTCAACCACACAAGGTTATCTTGAATGTCCAGTTCTCGGGCTTCTTTGGTCATCCAACTGGCGCCCACCCGTCCGCTAGATCCTTGCAAATAAAAGCGGTGAGGCCCTTCAGGAGCAAGCACCCGACAAACGGATTCAAGTCCTTGGAATTTTCGAAGGAAAAACTTGGCGAGTTGACCGTATCCGTGCAAGGCAATCACAAGGTGCTCCTGTTCAAGCTCCTGAATTTCGTAGCGGTAGGTTTTTGGAGCCTTGAAGTGCTTTTCCATGGTTCGAAAGTAATCATTAAATTTATGCGCAGTGAAAAAGGTTTTTGCTTCATTCATGGTATTGGTTTTTCTTCAGGTAATCCTGCTTGGGCCTATGTTTTTATGGCAGCAGCATCGATGGAAAGAACACATGATGAAGGAAATAAAGCAGCATCCAGCATCCATTGATGCGCAGGAGATGTATTTTGCCGATGCCGAATTTTCTGAGCTTTCATGGCACGAGGGTAAGAAGGAGTTTGTACATCAAGGGGAGTATTACGACGTAATTCACGTTAAAACCGTTCGTGGAGGAAAGGTGATTCAATGCGTTCGAGATACGGCGGAGCATGAACTTGTTAGCCATTACGTAGAGTCAGGAAAAGGTGAGCAGAATCCTTTTCAGCAACTCCTTAAAATGAGTTGGTTAAAGTTTGTTATGGAACCGCATGAACCCATGTACAGGAGGCGAATTACCTTGTCGCTCATCCAAGAAGAACAGCGATTCCATTACCTTTTTTCTATTCAAGAAAGTTCCTTAAATAACCTATCACCACCCCCAAATTTCGGTTAATTACGACTAAGCCACTTCAGCGATATTAGTTTTAATTATAAGAAATGTATCATGAAAAAACCATATGTTGCCCTTTTGTTGGGGGCATGGGCTATGGCCCTAAATGGGGCATTATTTGCCCAAAAATTGTATATCTACGACCAAAATACCAACCTTCCGCTGCAAGAGGCCGTGGTGAAGAGTTGTGATGGTCAAACTAGGTTAAACCAAACGGGTGCTGAGGGCTATGTTACTTTGATTCAAATGGCGCCTTGCTACCTGTTGGAGGCCGAGGGATATCTGCCGCGCTCGGTGAGTGCCGATGAAATCAAAGCCAATTCGGGGAGAATTCCGTTATTTCCCAACCAACATTCCGTGGAGGAGGTCGTGGTTTCAGCGAGTAAGTTTTCCGAAAAACGCAAGGATCTTGCCCAAAAAGTTCAGGTGATTTCCCAACAAGAATTGGCCTTGACGAATCAATCCTCTACCGCTGACGTGTTGGCAAATTCCGGGAATGTATTTGTTCAAAAAAGCCAATTGGGGGGTGGTAGTCCCATCATTCGCGGATTCGAAACGAACAAAGTGCTCATGGTAGTGGACGGCGTTCGCTTGAACAATGCCATCTACCGTGGGGGCCACCTTCAAAACGTGATTACCATGGATAACGGTATAATGGATCGGGTAGAGGTCGTATTTGGGCCAGGATCTGTCGTATATGGTTCCGATGCAATCGGAGGGGTTATGCATTTTACCACCAAAAATCCTACCTTAAGTACCACCGATAAAACGCTCATCAAAGCGAGTGCCTTTACGCGGTACATGAGTGCCGTAAACGGCTTTGCAGCGCATGCGGATGTTTCGGTGGGTACCTTACGTTTTGCCTCTCTAACTTCGTTCACGTATTCCAACTACGGAGACTTGCGCCAAGGGGCCAAGAGAAACGATTTTGTAGGAAGTTTTGGTGCTCGTCCGTGGTATGTGGAACGCATCAATGGGGTGGATTCCATGATCGTTAATGCGGATACGAACTTGCAAGTGGGTTCTGCTTATTCGCAATATGATGTATTGCAGAAATTCACCTTTCAACAAAAAGTTGGAGTTTTACATAAATTAAATTTCCAACTTTCCAATTCCAGCAACATCGACCGTTACGACCGCTTGACGCAAATGAGCAGTGGAAAACCAAGATTTGCCGAATGGTATTACGGACCTCAGTTCCGACTCATGGGGGCTTACAGCGTTGAGTTGAGCAACGCAACGTCGTTGTACGATGCCGCACGAGTTACCGTGGCCTACCAATCCATCGAAGAAAGCCGCATGGACCGCAGGTTTAAAAAGAATTTCTTAAATCACCGCATCGAGAACTTGGATATCGTGACCTTGAACGCTGATTTTTCGAAGAAAAAAGGTGAACATGAATTCCGCTATGGGATGGATGCGTGGTACAACAAGGTAAATTCTACGGCTTACACGGAGAACATCGTAGCCGATACTACTGGGACTTTAGATACGCGCTATCCTGACGGGGGATCTACCATGATGTCGGCAGCTGCATACGCCACGCATACCTGGGAAATCAACGATCAATTAATCTTGAATGATGGACTTAGAGCGTCGTATGTAAGCTTGAATGCAGCGTTTAACGATAAAACGTTTTTTCCGTTCCCCTTTGATGACATCCACCAAAAACACGTGGCCTTGAATGGAAATCTTGGGTTGATTTATATGCCGAATAAGTGGTGGAGAATGTCCTTGAACGGTTCAACGGCATTCCGTGCACCGAATGTGGATGACTTATCCAAGGTATTCGAAAGCGTACAAGGTTCAGTGCTTGTTCCAAATCCGAATTTAAAGGCTGAATATGCCTACAACGGTGAATTTGGGGTAAGCCGCGTGCTTTCAGAGGGATTGACGGTTCAAGCAACGGCTTATTATACCTTACTGAAAAACGCACTCACTGTAGGGACAGGAACCTTTAACGGTTCCGATTCCGTGGTTTACGACGGGCAGTTGAGTCAGGTAATGACCACCACCAATGCAGGCAAGGGGTATGTTTACGGTTTTGAAGCAATGATCTCCGGAAAATTGAACGATCATTTGAGCATGATGGCCACCGTGAATTACACCAAAGGAAGAAATGTAAGCGACAGCCTTCCCTTGGATCACATTCCGCCGGTATTTGGAAAATTGGCCATGGTGTACACGGTTGGTAAACTGCGTGCGGAATGGTTCATGAACTATTCAGGTTGGAAACGCTTAGCGGATTACAACATGGCAGGGGAAGATAACTTTGCGTATGCTACACCGTACGGTATGCCATCCTGGGCGACGGTGAATGCCCGCGTTAATTACAATTTCTCGCGTCGGTTGTCGTTGCAAGTGGCTTGTGAAAATATCCTTGATCAGAATTATCGAAATTATGCTTCGAACATCTCTGCACCGGGACGTAATTTCATCGTTACGCTGAGGGGGAATTTTTAATCGAAAAGTATAGCGGAAAAAGGCGAGGGGAGACCCTCGTTTTTTTTTGAATAAAACTAATCATTGGGG